>Ga0187894_10000015_pt1 | contig 324015 bp, 288 predicted proteins | sample GBC1701081metaG_FD_136650 | JGI IMG/M metagenome (GOLD analysis project Ga0187894, IMG submission 136650) | White microbial mat communities from a lava cave in the Kipuka Kanohina Cave System on the Island of Hawaii, USA - GBC170108-1 metaG ... | reverse complement strand
GGCGCGCGAGTGAGCCGCAAGCGAACGCAGTCAGTCAGGATCGGCGCGAAGACCGTCGAGTTTGGGAGCGCGCGAGGCGAGGGCCGCCCCGAGCCGAGCGGCAAGCGCCCAAGGCGCGCGCAGTGAGCCGCAGGCGAACGCAGTCAGTCAGGATCGGCGCGAAGACCGTCGAGCTCGAGCTCAAGTCTTGATTTTTCGAGTCATGAGGGCGCGCTCGTGAGCGGCGAAGCCCGTGCGCTCGTACAGCGCGCGGGCGCGCGGGTTGACGTGGTCGACCTCGAGGTGGAGCGCGCCCACACCGAGCTGCGCGCACAGCTCGGCGGCGTGCGCGAGTGCGAGTGACCCGATCCCCTTGCCGCGCTGCGCCTCGCGCAGATACAGCTCGTCGACGAACGCGTCGCGGCCGAGATGCTCCAGGCTGTAGCCCAGGGTGAGCACGTAGTAGCCCACGGGGAGTGAGTCGACCTCGATCACGATCACGCGGCCGAGCTCGTGGTTCGCCAGGATTCCCGACAGCGCGCGCCGCACCGCGGGCTCGACGAACGCCAGCCGCTCGATCACCCAGAACTCGCGCACGAACGGCAAGAGTGTCTCGAGATCGTGAGGACCGGCGACGCGGAACGTGGGCTCCATGGGGCGCAGTCTAGGGGCCGAGCAGCGCGTCGGCGAGCGTGGCATCATGCCCGCGATGGAGAACGCGGTCCGCGGAAGCTGCCTCTGCCGAGGAGTGCGCTGGGAGTTCGGCGGAGACCCGTTCCTCTTCAATCACTGTCACTGCCGTGAGTGCCGCAAGTCACACGGCGCCGCGTTCGCGAGCAACCTGCACATCCGGCCGAGTCAGTTCCGCTGGCTCGCGGGCGAGTCACTCGTGAGGCGCTTCGAATCGAGCCCCGGCGTGCGCCGCAGCTTCTGCGGGACGTGCGGCGGGAACGTCGCGATCGTCCTCGACGACCAGGTCGTGATTCCCGCGGCGTCGGTCGACGATCCGATCGCCGCGCGCCCGCAGGTGCACTTCTTCGCGGGCGAGAGAGTCCCGTGGCTCGAAATCACCGACGGGGTGCCGGCGTTCGAGAAGTGGCCACCCGCCGACTTCAAAGGAGACCAGTCATGAACCGTCTGCAGGGGAAGGTCGCGCTCGTGACCGGCGCCGCGCGCGGCCTCGGGCTCGCGATCGCGAAGCGCTACGTCGAGGAAGGCGCGCAGGTGATCGTGAACGACGTGGACCAGGAGGCCGCGAGCAAGGCCGCCGCGCCGCTGGGCGGGCTCGGACTCGCCGCGGACGTGAGTGACTCGGCCGCGGTGCGGCGCATGTTCGAGACCGTCGCGAAGAAGTTCGGCCGCCTCGACGTGCTGGTGAACAACGCGGGTATCTCGGGGGTCGAGAACGATCCCGAGCTGCGCTCCAAGTTCCGCGACAAGCAGCTGCAGCAGGCGGCGGAGATGGCGGCCGGCGGCCCGATCAAGACTCACTTGGACGCCGCGGTCGAAGTCACCGACGAAGCGTGGCGCCGCATGCTCGCCGTTCACCTCGACGGCACGTTCTTCTGCTCGCGCGAGGCGCTCAAGATCATGAACCCGCAGCTGTCCGGCGCGATCATCAACATGGGCTCGATCATGGGCACGTCGGGCGGCGCGGGCGCCGTGGCTTACTGCGCCGCGAAGGCCGGCATCCTCGGCTTCACGCGCTCGCTCGCGCGCGAGGTAGTGACTCGCAACATCCGCGTGAACGCGATCGCGCCGGGCTGGATCGACACCGACATGACCGCGTTCCTGGACCAGATGAAGGCGATCATCGAGGCCGGCACGCCGATGCACCGGCTGGGCGAGCCCGACGACATCGCCTGGGCCGCGGTGTATCTCGCGAGCGAGGAGGCGAAGTTCGTGACCGGACAGGTTCTGTCGCCCAACGGCGGCTGGTACATGAGTCAGTGACTCCCTTCCGCGAGCGCCTGCGCGAGGCGTGGCGCAAGAGCGGGAGTCTCGTGTGCGTCGGGCTCGACCCCGACACCGCGAAGCTCCCCGCGCGCCACGCGCGCAGCGACCAGCCGATCTTCGCGCTGAACCGCGAGGTGATCGACGCGACTCACGACCTGGTTTGCGCGTACAAGCCGCAGATCGCGTTCTACAGCGCCGTTGGCGCGGAGCGCGAGCTCGAGCTCACGATCGCGCACATCCGCGCGCGCGCGCCGCACGCGATCGTGTTGCTCGACGCAAAGCGCGGCGACGTGTCGAACACCGCCGCGGCGTACGCGCGCGAGGCGTTCGAGCGCTACGGCGCCGACGCAGTCACAGTGAACGCATACACGGGCGAGGACGGGCTGCGGCCGTTCATCGCCGATCCCGCCCACGCCGCGGTCGTCTTGTGCCGCACGTCGAACCCGGGCGCGAGTGACTTCCAGGATCTGCTCGTCGACGGCCGGCCGCTGTATCAGCACGTCGCCGAGCGCGCGGCGCGTGACTGGAACGAGCACGGCAACGTGATGCTCGTCGTCGGCGCGACTTACCCCGAAGAGATGGCGATCCTGCGCCGCGCGCACCCCGACGTACCCTTCCTGGTGCCGGGCATCGGCGCGCAGGGCGGCGACCTCGAGAAGGCAGTCACCGCCGGCATCGACTCACGCAAGGAAGGCCTGCTCGTGAGCTCGTCGCGCGGGATCATGTTCGCGGGTGACTCGGCCGCGATCCGCGCCGCGGCGCAGAAGCTCTACGACGAGATCAACGCGATCCGGGGCTAGGGCGTCACGTACTGAAGGGCGAGCGTCGGCCGGTTCGCCGCCGTCGAGTTCTCCCCCGAGTAGTAGCCGATGTAGTCGGCCGTTCCGTCCTCGTCGTCGTCCCCGTTGAAGCGGATCCGGAACTGAGTGTGCGGCGCCGTCTTGCTGATCGCCGCGAGTCACTACTTTGGCTCGCGTGCGTACTCACACTCGCCCTCGCCGGCTCCGCCCGCGCGGACGCGGAGCGCGACGCGCAGCTCGCCGAGCTCCGCCCGCCCAAGCGCGCGCGGCCGCTCGTCGCCGTGCTCGCGAACAACGGCGGCACCGAGACCACCGACTTCGTCGTGCCGCTCGGCGTGCTGCGGGCGTCGGGCATCGCCGACGTGCTGGCCGTGGCGATGCGGCCCGGTCCGATCGAGCTCATGCCCGCGCTGCGCGTGCGCGCGGACCTGGACGCGGCCGCGTTCGACCGCACTCACCCGCAGGGCGCGGACTACGTGATCGTGCCGGCGCTGCACGACTGGGACGACCCGGTCGTGTCGGCGTGGCTCGCGGCGCAGGCGCGCGCGGGCGCCGTGGTGATCGGTATCTGCGAGGGCGCGTGGGTGCTGGGCGCGGCCGGGCTGCTCGACGGCCGGCGCGCCACGACTCACTGGTTCTCGGTGACTGGCCTGCGCGACCGCTACGGGGTGACTTGGGCCGAGAACCGCCGCTACGTCGCGGACCGCGGCGTGGCGACGACGACGGGAGTCACTGCGTCGATCCCCCTGTCACTGACGCTGGTCGAGGCGGTCGCGGGCCGGGCGCGCGCCGAAGAGCTGGCCCGAGAGTTCGGCGCGCCGAGCTTCGGCGCCGAGCACGACAGCGCGCGCTTCGCGCTCGGCCGCGGCTCCGTCTGGACGCTCGCCTCGAACTGGCTCGCCTTCTGGTCGCACGAGTCACTCGAGGTTCCGATCGCCGCGGGGGTCGACGAGGTCGCGCTCGCGCTCACCTCCGACGCCTGGGCGCGCACGTACCGGAGCTCGGTTCACGCCGTGGCCGCGGGCGGCGAAGTCACCTCGCGCCGCGGGCTCACGTTCTTGGTCGACCCGCCCACGGAGGGCGCCGTCGCGATCGCCTTGCCCGCCGACGGCGCGCCCGCCCTCGACGGAGCGTCACGGAAATCGAGCGGCGCTACGGGCGAGCCACGGCCGACCTCGTGGCGCTCCAGCTGGAATACGCGCCGCGCTGACCCGTTGCGGAGTGCTAGGCTTCCGTCGCCATGGGCCGCACCAGCGACGCACGGGAGCGCCTGATCGAGGAGGCCGCGCGCCTGTTTCACGCGCGCAGCTACGAGGCGGTCGGGGTGCAGGAGCTCTGCGAGGCCGCCGAGATCAACAAGGGCAGCTTCTATCACTTCTTCGCCTCGAAGGAGGACCTGCTGCTCGCGGTGATCGACGCGCAGTGGGAAGCCGTGCGCACGCAGATGCTCGACCCGGGCCTGGCCGACGATCTGCCGCCGCTCGCGCGCATCGAGCGCTGCTTCGCGATCATGGCGCGCGAGCAGCGCAGCGCGAAACGCGCCGCGGGACTCACTCCCGGCTGTCCGCTCGCGAACCTGGCGGGCGAGGTCTCGAGTCACGAGCCGAAGCTGCGCAGGCGTCTGGCGCGCGTGTACTCGGACATGCAGGAGCGCTTCGCCGAGACACTCCGCGACGCGCGCGACTCCAAGGAGATTCCGTCGAAGAGCGACATCGAGCGCAAGGCCGAGGCGATCCTCGCGCTCGCCGAAGGCGCGATGCTGCTCTCCGTCGTGCACGACGACGCGGCCGCCGTGGCGCGCATGTCCGATCTGGCGCTCGCGATCGCAAAGGCCTGAGCCTTCCCGACTGACTTCGTTCGCCTGCGGCTCACTGCGCGCGCCGTGGGCGCTTGCGCGCTCGCTCGGGACGGCCCTCGCTCGCTTCCCCGCCGCCCTGTGAGTCGGCTCACTGTGAAGCGCTTCATGGTGCGCTGAAACCAACCGGTCAACTATCTGCATCCACACGGCAACCCAAGCCCGGAAGGAGATTGCAGATGAAGACCTTCGGAACACTGGCTCTGGCCGCCCTGCTCTCGCTCGCGCCCGTCGTTGGCGCGCGCGCGGACGTCTGGCTCATGGACATCGTGCAGGTTCAGGCCGGCAACAGCGGTCACTTGGCCGACAGCTATCTCGGCGCCCTCGACATCCTGGCCAAGCGCCACGGCGGCGTCCGCGTCTCGCGCTTCCGCGAGAATCTCGGCGTGACCCAGCAGCCGCAGCGGCTCGTCGGCCTCTGGCGCTTCCCGACCAACGGGGCCGTCGAGGATCTCCTCGCCGACCCGTCGTACGCGGACATCCGCCGGCTGCGCGCGACGACGTTCGACGCGGAGAAGAGCTCGACCATCGAGCTGGTCGCTGACGCACACGTTCGCCGCTAGACAGGCTACTCTCGCCGCACCCCTGGCTGAAGCGTGGGTCGGATGCTCGCGCGATCATGAGATCGGTCCCGTAGTGCAGGAGACATGCGCTTGGAGATCGGAGCCGGGGTGCGGTGAGCGTCGCCGTCGTCGCAGAGAAGCCGTCGGTCGCGCGCGACATCGCGCGCGTCGTGGGCGCGGAGCAGCGCGGCGACGGGCTGTTGCGCGGCGACGGCTGGGTAGTGACTTGGGCCATCGGCCATCTGGCGGCGCTCGCCGAGCCGCACGAGATACGGCCTGAGTGGCGCGCTTGGCGGCAGTCACTCCTGCCCATGATTCCCGAGCGCTGGCCGCTCGTGGTGTACGAGAAGACGCGTGCGCAGTTCGAAGTCGTGAAGCGCGTGCTCGGCGACGCGTCGGTCGAGCGAGTCATCTGCGCGACGGACGCGGGCCGCGAGGGCGAGCTGATCTTCCGGTACATATGGGAAGCGGCGGGCGCGGCGAAGCCCGTCGAGAGACTCTGGATCTCGTCGCTCACTCCCGACGCGATCCGCGCCGGGCTCGACAGACTCCGGCCACAGCGCGAAGTCGACGGCCTGGCCGACGCAGCGCGCGGGCGCAGCCGCGCCGACTGGCTCGTCGGCATGAATTTGTCGCGCGCGTACACCTTGGCGCGGCGCTCCGCGTCGCGGGGCGAGCTGCTCTCGGTCGGGCGCGTGCAGACGCCGACCTTGGCGATCCTGGTCGAGCGCGAGCTCGCGATCAGGAGCTTCGTGCCCGAGGACTACTGCGAGGTGACGGCGGACTTCGCCGCGCCCGGCGCGAGTGACTCAGAGCCCAAGCTGCGCGGCACGTGGTTCCGCCCGACGTCGAAGGGCGCCGACGCGGAGTCACAAGAGAAGGCGCGCCGCCTGCCGGGCGACGGCGAGGAAGCGGAGCGCATCGCCACGCGCGTGCGCGGCGGCCAGGCGAAGATCGAGTCGGTCGACGCGCAGACTCGGCGCATCCCGCCTCCCCTCCTCTACGACCTGACCGAGCTGCAGCGCCACGCGAACCGCCGCTTCGGCTGGAGCGCGGCGAAGACGCTCGAGCTCGCCCAGTCACTCTACGAATCGAAGAAGCTGATCTCGTACCCGCGCACCGACTCGCGCCACCTGTCGCGCTCGGTCGCGGCCACGCTGCCGCGCATCGTGCGCGCCGTTCGCGGGCCGTACGAGTCACAGCTGGCCGAGGGCACGGGCGACCGGCCGCTCGGCACGCGCTTCGTCGACGACGCGAAGCTCGGCGATCACCACGCGATCATCCCGACCGGCTCTTCGCCCGCCGCCAGCGGCCCGCAGGCCGATGGCCCGCGGGGGGCGCGACTCACTCCCGACGAGGCGAGCCTCTTCGATCTCGTGTGCCGCCGGCTCCTCGCCGCCTGGCACGAGGACCACGTGTTCGCGTCGACCTCGGTCGTGACCGCGGTCGAGAGTGACTCGGAGGGCGCGGCCGTCGTGGACCGCTTCGCGAGCCGGGGCAGCGCGGTGGTGCGCGTCGGCTGGCGCGCGCTCGAGCCCGATCCGGCGCCGCCCGACGTGGAGCTCCCGCCCGGCCTCGCGCCGGGCCAGCCGAAGGTCGTGCTCGACGCGCGCGCCGAACGGAAGCGCACGCGCCCGCCACGCCGACTCACCGAAGCCACGCTGTTGACCGCCATGGAGACCGCGGGCCGCGACCTCGAGGACAAGGAGCTCGTCGACGCCATGCGCGAGACGGGGCTCGGCACGCCGGCCACCCGCGCGTCGATCATCGAGACACTCATGACCCGCAAGTACGCCGAGCGCGACGGCAAGTCACTCGCCGCGACCGACAAGGGCATCGAGCTGATCCAGATCGTGCACCCCGACGTGAAGAGCCCCGCGATGACGGGCGCGTGGGAGGCGCGGCTGGCCCGCATCGAGAAGGGCGACGACTCACTCGACGCGTTCCTGAAGGACATCGAGAACTACGTGGTCGACGTGGTGAAGCGCGTGCGCACGGAGAAGCCGGCGCCGCCGCCGAAAGCCCCGGCGCCGCAGCTCGCGCTGGATCTCGCGCCGCGCGCCGAGCCGCCGCGCCCCACGGCGCCCGACGACTTACTCGGGCTGCTCCAGAAGCAGTTCGGCCACCCGAGCTTCCGCCCGTTCCAGGAGGCCGTGTGCCGCGCGGTGACCGCCGGCCAAGACGCGCTGCTCGTCATGCCCACCGGCGCCGGCAAGTCACTCTGCTACCAGCTGCCGGGGATGGCGCGCGGCGGCACGACCCTGGTCGTGTCTCCGTTGATCGCGCTCATGGACGACCAAGTCGGGCAGCTGCGCGCGCGAGGGCTGCGCGCCGAGCGCATTCACTCGGGCCGGGCACGCGCCGAGTCACAGGCGGTGCTGCGCGCGTATCTCGACGGCCAGCTCGACTTCCTGTTCATCGCGCCCGAGCGGCTCGCGGTGCCGGGCTTTCCCGAGAGACTCGCGCAGCGCAAGCCCGCGCTGGTCGCGGTCGACGAGGCGCACTGCATCTCGCACTGGGGCCACGACTTCCGGCCCGAGTACCGGATGCTGCGCGAGAGACTCCCGCAGCTGCGCCCCGCGCCGGTCATCGCGCTGACCGCGACGGCTACGCCGCTCGTGCAGCGCGACATCGCCGAGCAGCTGGGGATCGAGAAAGGCGGCCGGTACATCCACGGCTTCCGCCGCACGAACCTGGCGCTCGAGCTCTGCGAGACGCCGCCGTCCGCGCGTGACTCGGCGACCGAGAAGCTGCTCCGCTCTGCCGAGCGCCGCCCCGCGATCGTCTACGCGCCCACGCGCAAGAAGGCCGAGTTACTCGCCAAGCGACTCGGCCGCCACTTCTCGGCGGCGGCGTATCACGCCGGCATGCCCGCGCGCGACCGCGACGAGGTGCAGGCTCATTTCCTCGCCGGCCGGCTCGACGTCATCGTCGCGACCATCGCGTTCGGCATGGGCATCGACAAGGCCGACGTCCGCACCGTCGTGCACACCGCGCTGCCGTCGTCGGTCGAGAGTTACTACCAGGAGATCGGGCGCGCGGGCCGCGACGGGAAGGCGTCGCGCGCGGTGCTGTTCCACGGCTTCGTCGATCTGCGGACGCACGAGCACTTCCTGTCGCGCGACTACCCGGAGGTCGACGTGCTCGAGCGCGTGTTCCGCTCGCTCTCGACCCGCTTCGAGCCGCGCGCCGAGCTGCAGCGCGAGCTGCGCATGGATCCCGACTTACTCGAGAAGTCACTCGAGAAGCTGTGGATCCACGGCGGCGCGCAGGTCGACGCCGACGAGAACACCGCGCGCGGACGGGACACCTGGCGCGAGCCGTACGCCGCGCAGCTGCGCCACAAGCGCGCGCAGCTCGAGCAGATCCGCCGCTTCTCCGAGAGCCGCGGCTGCCGCATGGCGCACCTGGTGAGACACTTCGGCGACGAGGACGACGACGGCGCGCCGTGCGGGCTGTGCGACATCTGCGCGCCGGGAGACACTCGCTCGCTGTCGCTGCTCCCGCCCGATGCGACTCAGTCGGCGCACCTGGCGCGCATCGTCGAGCGGCTGCGCGAGCGCAACGCGCAGCCCGCCGGCCGGCTGCACCGCGAGCTGTTCGGCGACGCGCTCGAGCGCAAGGCGTTCGAGGCGCTGATCGGCGCGCTCGTACGCGGCGGGCTCGCGGTGGAGGAGAGCGATTCGTTCGAGCGCGACGGCGAGACGATCTCGTACGCGCGCGTGCGACTGACTCGCGCGGGGCTCGAGGCCGGCGCCGAGTCACTCGCGCAGGTTCAGGTCGCGCGCGCGATCGAGCCCGAGCGCGCGCCACGGCGCAAGAAGAAGTCCCGCGGCCGCGGCCGGCCGGGCACGCCGGCGAGTCACACCGCCCCGGCCGAGCCCGACGGCGCGCTGTACGTCGCGCTGGCCAAGTGGCGCACGGCCGAAGCCAAGCGCCGCCGCATTCCGGCATTCCGCATCATGTCGAACGCGACGCTCGCGGGCATCGCGGCCGCGCACCCGCGCGACGAGCGCGAGCTGCTCGCCGTGAAGGGCATCGGCCCGGCGCTGGCCGCGAAGTACGGCGAGACGATCCTCGCAATGATGAGGGAGTGACACGATGATCTTCTCGAGAGTGGTCCTGGGATTGGTCGGCGCGCTGTACGTCGGCTTCGGCGTCTGGGGTCTCTGGGCTCCGGCCGCCGTCACCGCGATGACGGAGATACAGCTCACGACGCCGACGGCAGTGACCGACGGCCGTGCCGTCTACGGCGGACTCACTGCGGGGCTCGGAGTCCTGTTCCTGCTCGCGGCCGTGAGGCGCGCCGACGTCTGGACCGGCTTGGTGGCGCTGTTCCTCACGCTGGTCTTCCCGGTCGCCGCCCGGTTGCTCGGAATCGCGCTCGACGGCGGCGGGACGCCGGCCACGTTCAAGGTGATGCAGGGCGAGCTTCTGTTCCTCGCGCTGTCGGGGGTCGCCTTGGTGCGCGAGCGGAACCGGCCCGTCGAGGCGCCCGGCACGTAGTCAGTGACTCCGCGCCGCGGCCTTCTTCGCGTGCGTCGAGATCGCCTCGACGAGCTTCCCGAACAGCGGCTTCGGCAGGTCGTGACCCATGCCTGGGACGAGGAGTAACTCGGAGCCCGCGATCGACGCGTGCGTGTGCTTGCCGCCCTCGACCGGCACGAGCGGGTCGTCCTCGCCGTGGATCACGAGCGTCGGTGCGCGCACGCCAGTGAGTCGCTGGCTCCGGTCGCCGTGCGCGAGAATCGCCGCGAGCTGGCGCGCTTGGCCCTCGGGGTGGTTCGCGCGGTCGTACATGAGTCCCGTCCGCTCGCGCACCGCGGCCTCGTCGAACGGGTAGCCCTTGCCGCTGATGACCTTCCAAGTCTCGACGGCCTGGTCGATGACCGCCTGTCTCCCGACGGGCGGGGGCATCGTGAGTCGCCCGATGACCCCGGGCTTTGCCGGCGGCACGGCCGGCGAGCCCGTCGACGACATGATCGAGGTGAGACTCGCGACGCGCGCCGGGTGCCGGTACGCGACGGTCTGAGCGATCATGCCGCCCATCGACGCGCCGACCACGTGCGCGTGCGCGAGTGACAGCGCGTCGCACAGCCCCACCGCGTCGTCGGCCATGTCGTCGAGTGAGTAGGCGGTCGACAGCGCCTTGCCCGACTGCAGGTCCAGCATGAGCTGGAGGACGTTCGGTACGCCGTGCGCGTCGAACCAGGTCGACTTACCCACGTCGCGGTTGTCGAAGCGAATCACCCAGTGACCGCGGTCCGCGAGTCTCTGACAGAACTCCTCGTCCCACAGCAGCATCTGCGCGCCAAGACCCATCACCAGCAGGATGGGCTCGCCAGCGCGAGAGCCGAAGGTGTCGTACTCGAGCTGGATTCCGTTCGCGCGTATGTTCGCCATGCGGCGATCATCCGCCCGCGCGCGCGGCCGGGTCAAGCGAGCGAGTCAGGACTGGGGCGCGGCCGCGAGCTTGGCGGCGACTTTGTCGCGGAGCTCGGTGTCGTGCTTCTCGAGGAAGCGAATCAGGTCGTCGCTCCACTGCGAGTCGGCGCTCGAGTAGCGAGTGAACTCCGCGTACGCGACGTGCTTCGGCTCGCGCTCGATGTACCGCGCGTAGAGCACGAGCGCCGTCGCGGAGCGCCGATGACCGTACGTGCAGTGCACCAGCACGCGGTCGCCGCGCCGGTGCGCGAGCTCCATCTCGACGACGGCGTTCGCGAGATTCTCGAGCACGCGGCCCGCCGGATGCTCGACCGGCAGATGGAGATACCGGATTCCGAGTGTCTCGGAGGCCGCGTGCTCCGCGTCCCGCATCGCGTCCGGTGAGTCGTCCGTCAGGTCGAGCACGACGTCGATCTTCTTCTCGCGCAGAACCTCGAGCACGTCCGACGGCGGGATCTGCCCGCTGCGGAACAGCCAGCCGGCGCGCGCTTCGGTCCAGCGCTCGGGCTCGTGCCACACGCCGGGCAGATGCGAGAACGGAATCACTCGCGTGTACGCGCCGACGGCGACCGCGAGACACAACGCGGCCACCGAGAGCGCCCGCCACTTCGAGACCCGCACTGGCATGCCCGCAGGTTCCCCTTCTCCGCGTGAGACGGCCGTGACGGTTTGGTTATACCGCGCTCAAGCGCGGGGCGCTCTAGAAGTCTCGCTCCATCACAGTCTTGCGACCGTCCCGTTGCGCGCGGCGAATCGCTTCGTCGCACAGACGCCGCAGCCGCTCGGACAACAAGTCCGCCACGGCGTCGGACGTGCTCATGCCCGACTTCTCTCGCACGTACGCCTTGAGCTTCGAGACCACGACCAGGATCTCCTCCGGCACCTCGGGCGGTGGCGGCGCGCGCACGGGTGACTGCGGCCGCGGCGGCGGCGAGTGACTCGGCGCGGGCGCGCGCGGCGGCGGGCTCGGCTTCTGCGCGCCCGCGGCTTCGGCCTCTTGCTCGCGGCGCCACGCCTCGCGCGTCGGCGCGCGCCGCTCCTCGGCCCACGCCTCGCGGTGGTTCATGAGCGGCAGGTGCGCGTCCCAGCACGACGTCGAGCAGAACACCAGGCCCGTGCGCTTGCGGTTGCACGTCGAGACGCTGCACACCCAGTAGGTCGCTTGGAAGCCGATCTCGCGCTTGCAGCTCGAGCAGCGTCGCCAGACGTTCGTGTCAGTCATGATCCTCCCGATTGGTCGCGTGGGCACCCTACCCACGCTCCGATCCTACATCCGCGCGCAAGTGAGACGCAGCTGTGAATCAGCGGGCAACCGTGACTCACGACTTATGGCGCCTCTTGCGCACGAGTGCGGCATCAAGCGTCACGCACGCCGTTCCGATACCGCACCCGACATGATCGGCGTCACGTTGGGCAGCTACGAGATCACCGACAAGATCGGTTCGGGAGGCGTGGGCGACGTCTACAAGGCGATCGACCACCTGCTCGGCCGCAACGTCGCGCTGAAGTTCCTGCGCCCCGGTCTGGCCGACTGCGCCGAGGTGGTGCAGCGCTTCCACGCCGAGGCGCGCACGCTCGCGCAGCTGATTCACCCGAACATCGCCGTGCTGTACTGCATGATGCGCGAGGGTGACTCGCTCGCGATGGTCATGGAGTACGTCGAGGGCCGCACCTTCGGGCAGCTGCTCGACTCGGGCCCGCTGCCCCCGGAGCGCGCGGTCCCTCTGCTGCTCCAGGCACTCGAGGGCATCGGCCACGCGCACGCCGCCGGAGTCATTCACCGCGACATCAAGCCCTCGAATCTCATGCTGTCCGGCAACGGCTGCGTGAAGGTCATGGACTTCGGCGTCGCGCGGTGTCTCGGCACCGTGAGACAGACGCGCGACGGTCACATGATCGGAACCGCGCAGTACATGTCGCCCGAGCAGGTGCGCGGGCTCGAGTCGGATGCGCGCTCGGACGTGTACGCGCTGGGCGTGTTGGCGTACGAGATGCTCACCGGCTCGGTGCCCTTCGACTCCGAGAGCGAGTACGAGCTGTGCCGCGCGCAGGTCGAGCAGTCGCCGCGCCCGCCGCGCTCGCTCGTACCGGATCTGTCGCCCGCGCTCGAGACCGTGATCCTGCGCGCGCTCGAGAAGGAGCCCGCGGACCGCTTCCCCAGCGTGTACGCGCTGCGCGAAGGGCTGCTCGAAGCCGCGCCCGTCGCCGACCTGGGCGCGGGCGCGACCGACCCGAGCGCGCTCGATACCCGCTTCATCGCGATGCCCCAGCGCGTCGACGTCTCGGTCGTGCCCGAGATCGACAGCCGGCCGACGAGTGACTTGCCGCCGCAGCCCCTGTCACTCGCGCGGCGCCTGGGCGTGGCGCTGCCGATCGGCGCGCTCGCGCTCGCGGCGCTGTTGCTCGGCGCGAAGCTGGTGCGCGAGACGCCAACGAAGCCGCGGATCGAGGCCTCGGCCCCGGTGAGCACGAAGGCGTCCAAGGCGCGCGTGGCGCCAGCGGCCACTCGCGAGACCCCGCCCGCGAAGCGCGCGCAGCGCAGCGTGGCGGGCAAGAGCGACCGCAAGCTACGATCGACCCCGCCGACGCCGGCGCAGGCATCCGCGAGCGCGCCGGCGAAGAGCGGGGGGCACGGTTGGGTGATTCGCAGAGACTAGGGGCGCTGCTCGCCTGCGTTCTGTTCGCGTCCTGTGCGTATCTCCCGGGGCCCGTCGAGCGGCCGTTCCGCAAGCCGGGCGTCCGCCTCGTCGACTTTCCCGAGAAGGTCGGCGTCGAGTTCAACTGCGCGAGTCAGAAGCTCCCGTGGTTCAAGCTCGAGACACTCGAGGTCTGGCCCAAGCGACTCGAAGCGGGCAAGGAGCTCGGCTACCGCGTCGGCTACGTGCTCTGCACCGACGGCCCGACCGACGTCGTGACCGGCAAGCTCGAGACACGCATCGTGTTTCGCGGCCAGCCGATCCTGCGCGAGCCCGACCCGAGCTACGACCTGCGCCCGGGCCGCTGGGTCGTCGACGTCTTCGTGACCGTACCCGCCAGCGCCTCCGAAGGCCTCTACGCCTTGGAGCTCGAGTTCAAAGGCTCGGGCGTGAAGTTCGCCCGAAGCGAGACGTTCGCGGTCGAGGCCGCTGACAAGAAGTGACTCGGGAGTCTCGCTGACTCCCGCCCGTCTGGCGGCGGTGAGTCACATGGATGGTCGATCGTGCCCGTTGGCCGCCGGCCGCCCCCCGGCGATCTCTTGTAGCTCCGAGAACGACGTCTCGATCGCGGCGACGAACTCGTGCAGGTCGGGGACGAGGTCGTAGTCGCCGTTGAACCCCCAACAGAGCTTGCCGTTGTAACTCATCAGCGCGATGCCGAGGCCGAGGCGGTCGGTGAGCGGCACGTGCGGATACACCTCGGTCATCTCGGCGCCGAGCATGTACATGGGCGCCTGCGGGCCGGGGACGTTGGTCACGACCAGATTGAAGGGCAGGAGCCGCGCGATGTTGCGCGCCCCGAGCGCGAGCAGGGTGGACGGCGTGTACTCGGCGGCCTGAGTCAGCACCTCGGCGCCCACGGCGCTCTTCGACTCCTTCAACCGCGTCGTGGTCTCGATGATCCGCGCGAGCTGCGTGCGGCGGTCGGGCTCGTCGATGGGCAGCGGCACGATCCACGCGCTGACTCGATTGCCGAGCGCGCCGCGCTGATCGTCGGAACGCACGCTCACGGGCGCCATCACGCGGAAATCGAGTCTGTCGGGGTTCACGTGTCTCGCGCGCAGGAACGAGCGCACCGCGCCGGTGACGATCGTCAGCACCAAGTCGTTCAGCGAGCCGCCGAGTGACTTGCGCATGTGCTTCAGGTCGGCGAGCTGACTCACGGTCCAGTCGAAGCGGCGGTGCGGGCCGATCTCGCGGTTCAGCGGCGTCTCGGACGGCAGGCGCAGGCTGCCACCGAGCGCCTCCGAGAGCGCGCGCAGGCGAGTCATCACGTCGAACCGCACGTCTTCGGCGGCGCGCACCAGGCTGGCCGCGCCGCGCAGTATCTCGATCGGCAGCCACGCGCGGCGGATCAGCTCGTGGCGGAGTAACTCGAGCCACGACGGCGCGGGGCGCGGCACCCACGACGGCTCTTCGGGGATCTCGACGTCGGGATCGGGCGACATGAGCACGCGCATGATGTCGACGCCCGAGATACCGTCGATCATGCAGTGATGAGTCTTCGACGCGATCGCGAAGCGGTCGCCCTCGAGACCCTCGATCACCCACATCTCCCACAGCGGGCGCTCGCGGTCGAGGTGCTGCTGCATGATGCGCGCGCACAGGCGCTTCAGCTGCTCCTCGGTGCCGGGGCGCGGCAGCGCGGTGTGTCTCACGTGGTAGTCGAGGTTGAAGTTCTCGTCGTCGACCCACACGGGGTGTGACTCGAACGGGATCCAGACGAGCTTCTGCCGGTATCTCGGGATGCGGTGCAGCAGCGCCGCCACGAGCTTGCGGATCCGTGCGGCGTCGACGCCGCCGCCCTCCGTGCGCAGCGGGCCCGTCTTGAAGATCTGCGCCGCCGCGACGTGCATGTAGCTGTTGGGCTTCTCGAGCAACAGGAACGAGTTGTCGAGCGCGGTCAGTCGATCGTACGAGTAGCGCGCCATGGGGGGGCTCCTTCGCGCGGACTTGGAACTCCGGTTACTCGCGTCGCGCGCGGCTGTCAATCCGAGAGATTCAGGCGTTGGGCGGAGCGCCTTCGAGTCGCTCGAGCAGAAGTCGCGCGGCGCGCATCGCGTATCGGCCGAAGCCCATGGGCCGCAGGATCGCGAGCGCCTGGCGCGCGTGGCGCTCCATGGCGGCGAGGTCGCCGCGCTCGTGCGCGAGCTCGGCCAGCCCCAGGTGCGCGCGCCCTTCGAGCGAGCGCGCGCCGATCTCGACGCCCTGCGCGAGCGCGTCGCCGAACGCGCGCTCGGCGGCCGCATGCTCTTCGGGGCCGGCAGCCAGCGCGACCATGCCGAGCATCAGCGCGCCCCGCGCCTCGCGCAGCCGCCCACCCGAGCGCTCGACCCGCGCCTCGGCGATCCGCCGCGCACGGCGCAGCTCGCCTACTTCGAGCAGCGCCTCGACGATGACCTCGGAGTTGATGCCCAGGTCGCCGGCGGCGAACAACCCGCGCTCGAGCCGGTCGAGCTCGGCCTGAGTCGCCGTGCGGTCGCCGCGCTCGGCACGCGCGAGCAAGAGAGAAGCGCCGGACCCGCGCACCGCGGCGAGACTCTGGATCTGCTCGGCGACCGGCAGCCCGATGTTCACCCAATACTCGGCCTTGGCCGAGTCACCGCGCGAAGTCGCGATGGAGGCGAGCATCGACGTGGCCGCGCACAGCATCGTGCGATTGCCCGCGGCCTTGGCGCGCGCGTACACGTCGAGCGCATCGCTCTCGGCCTCGTCGAGCTCGTCCGACTCGAGGATCACGCGGTTCCGGAAGAACCGGGTGCCGAGATAGATCTCGGTGTTGCGCTCGGCGTGGCCCTCGTCGACGAGTGTCTCGAGCGCGGCCTCGACCTGGAGGCGCGCGTCGGCGAAGCGTGCGTCGAGCAGATACGCCCACACGAGGCCGCGGCTGATCTTCGGCAGGCTCGAAGTGAGTCCCGCGCGCTGCGCGACGGCGACGCCGCGTTCCGCGAGCTGCACGCCCTCGCGGAAGCGCTCGCGCCCGCTATTCAGCACGACGATGCCGTGATTCACCAGCAACTGCGCGAGTGACCCGTCGTCGCCGAGCTCCTCGGCGAGGGTGATCCCGCGGCGCGTCGCGTGCTCGTCGCGCTCGGAGCCCGAGTCGCCGTACACGATGGAAGCGTTCGAGATACCGAGCGCGGCGCGCAGCGCCAGCCGCTTCGTCTCTTCGCCGCGGTCGCGCCGCTCGCCGAGTGACTGCTCCGCCAGCTGCCAAGCTTCGCGGTACAGGCGGATCGCGTCGCCGTACGACGGCACCGCGAGCGCCACGGCCGCGGCGTCGATCAGCGCCTCGATGCCCCGCACGCGGTCGTCGCCGCGCGCGAGGTGGTGCGCGGCCAGAGTGAGTGGCCGGCGCGCGTCGACGCCGCGACTCACTTCCTGCGCCTGCGCCTCGAACAGCCGCGCGGCGCGGTCGTGCAGCGCGCGGCGCTCGCGCATGAGCAAGCCCTCGTACGCGACCTCTTGCGTCAGGCTCTCGCCGAAGCGCAGCTCGCCCAGCTCCATGCTGCCGTTGCGGTGCACGATGCCGCGCCGCTCGAGCTCGTACAGCTCGGCCAGCACGTCGATCGGCTCCTGCTCGAGCAGCTTCGCGACGTGCGCGCGCGCGAACTGGCGGCCGAGCACGGCGGCGACCTGCGCGACGCGCTTCGCGGCGGGCGGCAGGCGGTCGATGCGCGCGCCGAGTAACTCACCGATGGTGTCGGGGATGCGGATCTCGTCGGCGCTGCGCGTCGCCCGCACGGTGCCGTCGCGCAGATCGAGCGTGCCATCCTCGACGAGCGCGCGCGTGAGCTCCTCGAGATAGAACGGGTTGCCGTCGGCTTTGCGCAGGATGCGCTTCTCGACCTCGGCGGGAGCGGCGCCGCCGGCGCGGGCAGTCACGATGCGCGCCGCGTCGCCGTCGGTCAGCGGGCGCAGGCGCAGCTGGGTCTGCGCGGCGTCGGACTGCCAGGTCGCCTGCCAGTCGGGCCGGTGAGTCATCAGGAACATCATGCGCTTCATGTGCGCGCGGCCGAGTGACTGCTCGAGCGTCTCGCGCGAGGCGTCGTCGATCCAGTGCAAGTCCTCGATGATCATCACCACCGGCACGCGGTGCGTGGTGCGCGCGAGCAGGCGGCCGATCGCGTCGAAGCTGCCCTGCTTCACCGAGTCGTCGGACGGGCGCTCCGCGCCTTCGGGAGTGAGTCCCAACATCCAACACAGGTACGTGTAGCCCTGGTCGAGAGGAAGCCCCTCGATGTCGAAGCGCGCGCGGATCTTCTCGGTCTGCGTGCTCTCGTCGTCGGCTGGCTCGATGCCGAACCAGCGGCGGAACATGGACATCCAGGGCGAGTAGGGAATGGCGCGAGTCAGCGACGAGCAGCGCGCCTCGAGCACCTCGACCTCGCGGTGCTTCAGGCGTTTGCGCAGCTCGTGCACGAGCCGCGACTTCCCCATGCCGGCGTCGCCGACGAGCGACACGATCTGAGACAGCCCGCCGTCCAGCTGGTCGAAGCACGCGAGTATCTGCGAGAGCTCGGCATCGCGGCCGACGAGCGGCGTGAGCTCGCCGCGCTCCGTCGCCGCGAAGCTGGGCGCGCGCTCGGCGGGGCCCTCGATCACGTAGCCGGTGACCCGCTCGCTCTTGCCCTTCACTTCGAACGGGCCGGCCTCGCGCGACTTGAAGCGGCCGCGCAGGAGCGCGTGAGTCGCCTCCGAGACCAGGATGCTGCCCGGCGTGGCGAGTGACTGGAGGCGCGCGGCGAGATTCGTCGTGTCTCCCGTGGCCGTGTAGTCCATCTTCAGCTCGTTGCCGACGGTGCCGGCCACCACCACGCCGGTGTGGATCCCGATGCGCGCGCGCAGCGCGACGCCGCCGTCGGCGGTGAGTCGCGCCGACAGCGCGGCCAGCTCGCGCTGGATCGCGAGCGCGGCGAGCACCGCGCGCTCGGGCGCGTCCTCGGCGGCGATCGGAGCGCCGAACAGCGCCATCATGCCGTCGCCCGCGAGCTGATTCACGATGCCCTCGAAGCGGTAGATCTCACTCAACACGAGCTCGAGATACTGCTCGAGCAAGTCGCGGTATTCCTCGGGGTCGAGTGTCTCGGCCAGCGCGGTCGAGCCGACCAAGTCACAGAAGAAGACGGTGGCGCGCTTGCGCTCGCCCGCGACGGCGCCCGCGGCGCGGATGCGCTCGGCCAAGGTCTCGGGGATGTGGCGCGAGAGTCGCGACAAACGCGCCTCGCTCGCGGTCTGCGCGGGCGTCGGCGCGGCGGGCGTCGGCGCGGGCGCCGCGACGGGCGCGGGCGCCCGCGCACCGAGCTCGCGCCCGCAGTCCGGACAGAAGCGCCAGCTCGGCTCGACGGGGGCGCCGCAGTTCGCGCACGGAATCTGCGCGGCCGCGCCGCAATTCGTGCAGAACTTCCCGCCAGGCAGAAGCTCGGTACCGCAGGACGAGCAACGCATCGACGACCTACCTTCGGCTGACCCCTGGAGCCAGTCAAGCTGGCGCCGGGATACGATGTCGCGCGCCATGAAGCTCGTTACTTGGAACGTGAATTCGATCCGCCAGCGGCGTGAGCGTCTGCTCGCATTGCTCGCCCGCCACGCACCCGACGTCGTCTGTCTTCAAGAGACCAAGGTGGTGGATGCGGACTTTCCCGCCGACGAGCTGCGCGCGGCCGGGTATCACTCGGTGACGTCGGGCCAGAAGGGCTACAACGGCGTGGCGATCCTGGCGAAGTCCGAGCCGGGCGAAGTGACTCGCGGGCTGCGCGACGGCGACGACGACTCACAGGCCCGGCTGCTGGCGGCGACGGTGGACGGCGTGCGGGTCATCTCGGCGTACGCGCCCAACGGTCAGTCGGTGGGCTCGGACAAGTACGCGTTCAAGCTCGAGTGGTACGAGCGCCTGCGGAAGCTGCTCGACCGCGAGGGCGACGGGGCGCGCGAGCTCGCGCTGGTGGGTGACTTCAACGTCGCGCCGGCCGACCTGGACGTGCACGATCCCATTCAATGGCGCGGCCAGATCATGTGCAGCGAGGCCGAGCGCGCGAGTCTCTCGCGGCTGTGTGAGTGGGGACTGGTCGACGCCTTCCGCGCCAAGCACCCCGAGAAGCAGGCCTTCACTTGGTGGGACTACCGCATGTTGGGCTTCCCGAAGAACCACGGCCTGCGCATCGACCACTTACTCGTGACTCCCGCGCTGTTCGCGCGCTGCGACGACGTCGTGATCGACCGCGAGGAACGCAAGGGCAAGCAGCCATCGGACCATGCCCCCGTGGTCGGGGTCTTCCGGTGACTCGCGCCGCGGTGACTCTGGCCGTGGCGCTCGCGCTCGCGGCGTGCTCGAAGCCGCGCGAGCCGATCGCCGACTGCACGCCGGTGAAGGACGCGCGCCCGATCTGCGGCTTCCACAACCCAGAGGACTTCGTGTATCTCGCCCGAGCGAACGCGCTGGTGGTGAGCGAGATGGGCGCGGTCGACGGCTCGCGCCCTGGCCAGCTGTCCTTCTTCGCGCTCGCGAGTGACACGCGCACCATCGCGTTCCCGGGCGCGCCCGAGGCGCGGACCGACGGCTGGGGTGACTCGAAGTGCCCCGGCCCGCCCGGCCCCGCGTTCAGCCCGCACGGCGTCGACCTCGGGACGCGGGCCGACGGCAAGCTCGAGCTGCTCGTGGTGAATCACGGCGGACGCGAGTCGATCGAGTGGTTCGAAGTGACTGACTCGCCGGGCGCGCCTGCGCTCGCCTGGCGCGGCTGCGCGCTGTCGCCCGAGGGCGCGCTATTGAACGACGTCGCGGCGCTCCCCGGCGGCGGCTTCGTGACCACGAAGTTCCTGTCGAAGTCACACCCGGTGTGGAGCTCGCTGGTCGCGCTGCTGCGCATCTCGAACCTGCCGGTGTACGAGTGGCAGCCCGCCACGGGCTTCCGCGAGCTGCCCGGCACGAAGATGCCCATGCCCAACGGCATCACCGTGTCGCGCGACGGCGAGACACTCTACGTGAACGCGTACATGGCCGACGAGGTGCGCAAGATCTCGCGCGCGACCGGCGAGCTGCTGGGCACCGCCGCCGTGGCGAGCCCCGACAATCTGAACTGGTCACCCGACGGCCAGCTTCTCGTCGCGAGTCACAACGCGCCCATGAACGAGATGCTCGCGTGCGGCGAGATCGAGAAGGGCCAGTGCCCGTTCCACTTCTCGATCGTGCGGCTCGACCCAGAGACGATGAAGGGCGTGGCCGTCTACGAGAACGCCGGCCCGCCCATGGGCGCCGGCACGTCGGCGCTGCGCATCGGGGACGAGCTGGTGATCGGCTCGTTCGCGGGCGACAGACTGCTCCGAGTCACTCTGCCTGACTGGGCAACGAAGTAACTCAGCCCTCGCCGGCCCGCAGCGGCGCGGGCTTCCCGAACAGCCAGCCCTGGCCGAACTGGATGCCCAGCTCGCCGAGCGTGCGGAGCTCTTCGAGCGTGTCGAGCCCCTCGCCGATGATCCGCGAGTTCATGTCCTGCGCGATGGTCTGGAACGCGCGCAGCATGTTCTGCCGCGCCGAGTCCTGGTCGATGCCGTGCACGAACGCGCGGTCGACCTTGATGAACTCGGGCGTCAGCTCGAGCACGGCCTCGAGACTCGCGTAGCCCGCGCCGGTGTCGTCGAGCGCGAAGCTGAAGCCGAGCTTGCCGTAGTTGTCTCTCGCCTCGCGGAAGATCGCGTAGTTGTCGATCGACTCCTGCTCCGAGATCTCGAACACGACCTCGCTCGGCTCGAGGCCGCAGCGCTCCAGCGTGCGAGTGAGTGCGTCCGGCTGGAAGTTCGGATCGTGGAACGACGACGGGCGGATGTTCATGAACAGCTTCGCGCCCTGCGGAAAGCCCACCGCGCCCTCGACCGCCGCGCGCCGGCACTGACAGTCGAGCTCGAACAGGAGCCCCTCTTGCTTGGCGACGCCGAACAGCTGCAGGGGCGACGCCAGGTCCGAGCCCTCGACGCCGCGCACCAACGCCTCGTAGCCGAACACGGTGAGTGTCTTCGCGTCGACCACCGGCTCGTACACCGAGTACAGCTTGTTCTGCAGCAGCACGTCGATGAACTCGCGCCGCTGCGTGCGGTGCAGGAGGCGCGCGTTCAGCTGCGCGTCTTCGCGCGCCGCGTCGATCGCCTCGCGTACCTGAGTGAGTGCCGCGAGCAGCGGGTTGCGCAGCGTGAACGCGGAGCCGATCGGCAGCGCGGGCAGCTTGCGCAGATAAGGGTACGCCACGCGCTGTGAGTTGCGCGCGAGTCTCTCGCGAGTCGCGCGCTCGAGCGCGGGCAGCGCCTTGGCGTGGAACTCCAAGTCACTCGGCCCGCGCGGGATGAAGCACAGGAGCTCGCCGCGGCCCATCTCGCCGCGCGCCAGCGGCTCGCGTTTGCCGAGCACCTCGACGCACGCGCCGCCGACCACGTCGGCCAGCGCGGAGAGCGCGCGGCCGTGCGCTTCCTCGCCGTAGCGGCGCTCGACCTCGTCGAGCGGGGCGCAGTCCACGTACAGGACCCCGAGCCCGCCTTCGCGCGCAAAGGCGGCGGAGATCTCGCCGAGAAGATCCGCCACCGTCGCCACCGTACCCCTTTGGCTGCCGCCTTTGTCCATCGCGTTAGCGCCTGGTGACCGATCGGCATGCGGGCGGGAGGCGTTGAGGCTCGAGCTAGAGACCCTCGATGCGGCCCCAGGCGCGCAGGGTGCGCAGCGTGCGCAGAGTGACCTCTCCCAGCCAGGCTCGCCGCGCGCGCTCCCACTCGTCCGGGAATTGGCCCTGCCACGTCCAGCTCGGGAGCCACGAGCCGTCGGCGGCCTGCTGGTCGATCTCCCAGTCGAGATTCAGCGCGGTCTCGGAGGCGAGACACCCGGCCAAGGGTGAGTCGGGCGTGGGCGCGAGCTTCAGCGGCTTGGCGCAGTAAGTGCTCCAGGCCGACGGGTCGCGAGTCACCGTGGCGGCGGCGAGCTCGCGGAACTTCGCGCGCGTCCGGTCCGTCGCGGCCTGCGCGGCGTAGTGGAGCGAGTCTCCGCCCGCGTCGCCGGTGAGCGCCATCACATGCGTGTCGAATGCCGCGCGCAGTGACTCGCGGAGCTCGCGCGGCGCGAGCCCCGGCCAGTGGGACAGCTGGGACAGGATGCGCCCCGTGGGGTTCAGCACGTGATCCCAGGCGCCGCCCGGCCGGTGCAGCGCCCAGCTCCACCACGGCGCGTGCGGGGAGTCGTCGACGTTCGACGGGACGTAGCGCCAGCCTGGGAGCTCCGGGTCCACCCGCGCCACGAGCCAGGCGAGCGCGTCGCGCACGAAGGGATCGGAGTCACTCGCGCCGAGCTCGTGCAGCACGTCGAGCGCGGTGGTGGTCGCGAGCACCGAGGACGCGGGCATCGGCAGGTCGGGCTCGAGCGCGTTGCCGAAGCCGCCGTCGGGGTTCCGGAACGCGGCGAGCGCCTCGCGCACGGCGGCGGGCGGGCCGCCCTCGAACTCGCGCGCGAACTGCGCGCGCTCGAGCGGACGCGCGTGGGCGCGCAGGAAGTCACGGGCTCTCTGATAGGCGGGGGCGGTGAGCTTCTTCATGCGCGCAGGCTATCGCCCGCGCCGCTCGACTCGCTTGGAAAAATCCGACGCGGCGGCGCACCGGCCAGCTCGCGGAAGTCGCGGTTAAGGTGCGCCTGGTCGAAGTAACCGCGCGCCAGCGCGACGTCGAGCGGCTCGCCGCCCCCGCGCAGTGACTCGTAGGCGGCGAAGAAGCGCGCGATGCGCGCGAAGCCCTTGGGAGTCACTCCGATCCGCGAGCGGAACAGGCGCTCGAGGCGGCGCGCGCCGAGCCCGAGTGACTCGGCCAGCGCTGCGATCGAGAGCGCGCCGCGGGCGCGCCGGATGGACGCCACGGCGGCGCAGAGGAGCGCATCGTCGGCGTCGAGCTCTCGCGCGCCGCGCGCCGCCCACGCGCCGAACCCGCTCGCGACGGCTGCGTGCCGCGCCGCCGAGTCACTCGCCTCGGCCACTCGCTCGCACCAGTCTCGGGCAGGCGCGCCGGCGAGATCCTCGAGACTCACCGCGCGATCGGTGAGCTCCGCGGCCGAGACGCCGAACAGGCGCGCGGCGGCGCCGGCCCGCAGGCGCAGCGCCACGTTCTCGCGCGGGCCCTCGCTCGCGACCCAGAGCGCGCGCGTCTTCACCCCGAACGCCTCCGCGCTGCACGCGCCGCCGGGCGCGACCGAGAACAGCACGTCGACCGCGCCGTCCGGCACCACGCGCACGGCGGGCGCCGGGCCCAGGGTGTCGTCGCTCGAGAAACACACCCGCTCGACGAAGGGGGCGAGTCTCGGGCCGGGCGCGGATTCGGAGTAGGACATCGCAGCCATTCTCCGCCGTGCCCAGCCCGTGGTCGAGCCCTGCGCAGGACGTGAGCAAGCGCCGCGGCGTAGGGCAGACGAAGCGCGCGCCCTGGCGGCACGCAGCTTGCGACGCACGGCGCGGGGTCAGTGGTGTACGTGCACACACTCGAGTTCGTGGACAAGAACCGGCTCGCGGCCGCGTTCGAGACACTCGTCGGGAGCGAGTTCGTCGAGGACTGTCTCGTCGAGACCGAGCGCCTGCGCATCCGCTTCGTCGCGGACCCGCGGCGGGCGAGCACGCTCGTCGAGCGGATCTATCTCGACGGCGGGCTGCGGCTGTCACTCCGCCACCACGTCACGAGCGGAGTGATTCCGGCGTCGGCCGGCGGAAGCTAGAGACCCAGGTCCGTCAGCACGTCCCCGAGGTGTTGCAGCACGAACAGGTGGCCCTTGCCCGGGGCGATGTTCGCGCGGCAGCCGGGGATCGAGGCCGCGACGTGCCGGGCCATGGCCACCGGAACGTTGCGATCGAGCGCGCCGTGCCACACGTGCACCGGCACGCGGATCTCACCCAACGCGAAGCCCCACGGGCGCGCGAAGACGAGGAAGTCACTCAGCGCTCCCTCGCTGCCGCGCGCGAATGACTCGCGCAGCTCCTCGGCGAAGCGCTCGCGCAACCGCGGATCGGCGAGCACCTCGCGGTCGGGCTTCGGCAGGGCGCGCATCATGCGCGCGATGGCGCGCTCGGGGTCTCGGAGCTGGAGCGCGAGCAGCCCAACGAGCGCGCGTGCCGCGGCGACCGGAAGGTTGCGCGCCACCCACAGCACCGCACGGTTCGGCGGAGTCATGCCCTGAGTCAGCCCCGCGACGTCGGTCGGTCCGATGCCGGACAGAATGGCCGCACGAGTCACTCGCGCGGGCAGCGCCCAGGCGCAGGCGGCGGTGTACGGACCGCCGCCCGAGACGCCAGCGACCGCGAAGTGCGCGATGCCGAGTGAGTCGGCGAGCGCCAACACGTCGCGCGGCCAGTCGAGGAGAGCGCGGCCCGGCTGCGGATCCGACCGGGAGTAGCCCGGGCGCTCGGGCGTGATGACTCGCACGCCGCGCGTCCGAGCCACCGCGTCGAAGACGTTTCCGCTCTGGCGCGCCCCCGGGGTGCCGTGGAAGAAGAAGAGCGGCCGCCCCGCCGGATCGCCGCACTCGCCCCACGCGAGCATGCGCCCGCCGGCGAGTGACAGCGTGCGCGGCGCCGACTCAGCGATACACGATCACGCCGCGCGCGTTGACACCTTTCTCGAGATCCTGCAGCGCGCGCGGGGCGTCCTCGATCGAGTAAGTAGCGCTGACCATGTCGTCGAGGTTGAGCTTCCCGCTGGTGTACAGGTCGAGCAGCATCGGGAAGTCACTCATGAAGTTCGTGTCGCCGTAGAAGCTGCCCTTCACGGTCTTGCCCTCCATCGAGAGCATCAGCGCGTTGAACGGCACCTGCTCGGTGAGCTTGCCGACGCCCACGATCGTGGTCGTGCCGCCGCGCCGCGCCGCCGCGTGCGTCTCCATCATCAGGCTCGGGATGCCGACCGCCTCGAACGTGAAGTCGGGGCCGTGACCGCCGGTGAGCTCCTTGCACTTCATCACCGAGCTCTCCTTCGAGCCATTCACGGTGTGAGTCGCGCCGAAGTGTCGGGCCATCTCGAGCTTCTTGTCGGCCACGTCGACGGCGATGATCTTCGCCGCGCCCGCGAGCCGCGCGCCCTGGATGATTGAGAGACCCACGCCGCCGCAGCCGAACACCGCGACCGACGAGCCGGGAGTCACTTTGGCGGTGTTGATCGCCGCGCCCACGCCCGTCATGACTCCGCAGCCGACCAGCGCCGCGCGGTCGAGCGGGATCGACTTGTCGATCTTGCACGCGCTGATCGCCGGCACGATCGCCTCTTCCGCCATGCACCCGAGGAACTGCATGACTCCCACGTCCGCGCCGTCCTTTCCGTGAACGCGCGCCGTCCCGTCGAGCATGCGCCCGTGCGGTTGGCCGACGGTGCAGAACTGCGGCTGCTTGGTCTTGCAGAAGTGACACGTCCCGCACGCCGGCGCGAACGACAGCACCACGTGATCGCCGACCGCGAAGCCGGTGACTCCCGCGCCGAGCTCGGCGACGACACCCGCGCCCTCGTGACCCAGCACCATCGGCCGCATCAGCGGCAGCGTGCCGTTGATGACCGACAGGTCCGAGTGACACACGCCGGTGGCGCCCATCTTGATGCGCAGCTCGCCGGCCTTCGGCGGGTCGATCTTCAGGTCCTCGACCGAGTATTGGTTCAGCTCACGAGTGACGAGCGCCTTCATGGTTCCCTCCGTGCGGCGGGGCCGCGTCGAGCGCCCGTTATACGGGTTCGTACCCAGGTGACTCAAGCCACTCCCGCCGAGCGGGTCGAGCTCTAGTTGAGAATGACTTTCAACATCGCTTAAAGTGCCCGGCATGAGGAAGACCCCCCTGCTCGTGGCCCTGGCCTTGGTCGCCCGGCTCGCCTCCGCCCAGGAGGAGCACGACCCCGCGGACATCACCCTGGGCGAGCGGCTGTTCCTCGAGACGCGCTTCGCCCAGTTCGTCGCCGCGAACGCGACCGACTTGAACGCGCCGCTGCCCGACGGCGGCGACCCGGCGGTCGAGACGACCGAGACCACCAGCGATCCCCTGCCCGGCCCGTTCGCGGGGCTCGCGATCAACTGCCGCTCCTGCCACCTGGTCGACGAGCAGCTGGTGATCGATCCGTTCGGCATCCCCGACTTCAACGCCGGCGGCATGCGCACGTACTCGGACTTCGCGAGGCGCAGCCCGGTGCCGGAGCGGGAAGACGGACTGACTCACACGGCCCGCAACTCACCGCCGCTGGTGAACTCGTCGCTCGCCCGCCGCGGTGGGAGACAGTTCCACTTCGACGGCGAGTTCGTCTCGATGCACGACCTGGTCAAGGAGACACTGCTCGGGCGCAACTACGGCTGGCTGCCGGCCGAGCGCAAGCAAGCCATCGCACACATCGCGCGAGTGATTCGCCACGACAACGGCTCGGGCGAGCTCGCCGCCGAGTTCGGCGGCTCCTACCCGCGCGTGCTCCGCGGCACCGACTCACGCATTCCGGAAGAGCTCGTGCTGCCGCCGCTCATGCGCATGGACGTCGCGAAGGCGAGCGACGCGGCGATCGTCGACCGCGTGTCCGTGCTGATTGCGCGCTACGTCGAGCAGCTCGAGTTCGCGCGCGACGACGACACCGCGTTCACGGGCTCGCCGTACGACCTGTTCCTGCTGCGCAACAACCTGCCGCGCCGGCCGCGCGGCACCGAGACACCGGCGAAATACTCGCAGAAGCTCGCGGCCGCGCTCGAGCGACTCTCTGCGCCGCTGTTCGTGGCGGACGTCGACGGGCCGTTCGCGTTTCACGATCAGACCTTCGTGTTCGACGCGCAGGAGCTCGAGGGCCTGAAGATCTTCCTGCGCGCGGCCGCGCAAGAGCCGAACGAGCCCGAGCCGAACGGCGAAGCGCCCGGCGCCGTGGGGAACTGCGTCGCGTGTCACCCAGCGCCGTTCTTCACCGACTTCGCGTTCCACAACACCGGAGTGACTCAGCAGGAGTACGACGGGGCGCACGGCGGCGGGGCGTTCGCGGCGCTCGAGATTCCCACGCGCAAGGAGCGCGCGGCCGACCCGGACGCGTATCTGCCGCCGACTCACAAGCACCCGCTCGCGACCGGCCGCTTCCGCGCGGCGGCCGATCCCGGGAACTCGGAGCTCGCGGACCTCGGCGCCTGGAACGTGCTCGACAATCCTGACTTCGGGCGCGCCCAGGGCAAGCTGCGCAGCGCGATCGTGAAGTCACTCGGCAAGAACCCCGGGCGCGACGCGCGCCTCGACGCCGCGATCGCGCGCTTCAAGACGCCGGGCCTGCGCGACCTGGGTCACTCGGGCCCGTACATGCACAACGGCGCGTTCGACTCACTAGAGGACGCGGTCGGCTTCTACGTCGGCGCGTCCGCCTCGCAGCGCGCGGGTGAGCTGCGCAACGGCGCGCCCGAGCTCGTGGGGATCGAGCTCGGGCCCGACGACGTCGCCGCGCTCGCGGCCTTCCTCCGCTCGTTGAACGAGGACTACGAGTAGAATCCGCAGGCCTAAGGAGGACCCAAAGATGGATCTGCGCGCCGCCGACGAGCTGCTCACCACCACGCGTTCCGTCCGCAAACGCCTCGACCTCGCGAAGCCGGTGCCGCGCGCGGTGCTCGAGGAGTGCATCGAGATCGCGCTTCAGGCGCCGACGGGCTCGAACGCGCAGGGCTGGCACTTCGTCGTCGTGACCGACAAGGCGAAGCGCGCCGAGATCGCGAGTTACTACAAGGAAGCGCTGGCCGGCTACATCAAGATGCAGGAGGCCGGCGGCCCGAGATACAAGAATGCCGGCGACCCGCGCGCCGAGCAGGAGACCCGCGTGCGTGAGTCGGCGATGTATCTCGCCGATCACTTGCACGAAGTGCCGGTGCACGTGATTCCGTGCATCGAGGGCCGGATCGAGAATGCGGGCGTCGTGGCGCAGGCCAGCATCTACGGCTCGATCCTGCCCGCGGCGTGGTCGTTCATGTTGGCGGCGCGCGCGCGCGGGCTCGGCATGGCGTGGACCACGCTGCACCTGATCCGCGAGCGCGACGTGGCGAAGCTGCTCGGCATCCCCGACGGAGTGACTCAGACCGCGCTGCTGCCCGTGGCGTACTACAAGGGCCGTGACTTCCAGCGCGCGAAGCGGCTGCCGTCGCGCGAGCTCACCAGCTGGAACACCTGGGGCGCGCGCTAACCCGCGAGCTCGAACAAGAGGTGCAGCGCCGCGCGCGCGGCTTTCCTGAAGTCGTCCACGTTCAGTGACTCGTTTTCGCCGTGCGCGTTGCAGATGGGATCTTCGAGGCCGAGCAGGAGCGCGGGCGCGCCCCCGAGCACTTCGGCGAACGGCCCCACGAACGGGATCGAGCCGCCGCAGCCGATGAACGCGAGCTCGCGGCCGAAGCCGGCTTCGAGCGCGCGGCGCGCGGCGTCGAATGCCGGGCCCGCCGGCCGTGTCTCCCAGCCGCCGGCGGCGCTCTCGAGAGTCACTTCGACCTCGACGCCGTTCGGAGGTGACTCGCGCAGGAAGTCCGTGAGCAGACGCGCGGCTCTCTGCGCGTCCTGACTCGGCGCGAGCCGCAGGCCGACGCGCGCCGCGGCTTCTTCGCAGAGCCGGTTCGCGGAGCCCGCGATCGGCGGGGCGTCCAGCGCGGTGACCGCGATGCTCGGGCGCAGCCAGAGTCTCTCGTACGGCGTGAAGCCGGGCTCGCCGGCGAGCGAGGCGCCGCGAGTCACTCCGGCCTGCTCGCGGAAGCGTGCCTCGTCGAACGGCAGCCGCGCGAGTCTCTCGCGCTCGTCGCGCGCGAGCGGGCGCACGTCGTCGTAGATCCCCGGGACCTGAATGACACCTCGGTCGTCGCACAGGCGCGCGAGGATGCGCACCAACGCCGTCGTCGCGTCGGCCACGGGCCCGCCCCACATGCCCGAGTGCAGCGGGTGATCGAGCGCGCGCACACGCACGTCCGCGACCACCGAGCCGCGCAGGCTGGTCGTGATCGACGGCAGCCCGGCGTCGAGGTTGGCGGTGTCACTCAACACGATCACGTCTGCCTGGAGTCTCTCGCGGTGCGCGCGCAAGAACGCCTCGAGATGCGGCGAGCCGATCTCTTCCTCGCCCTCGACGATCAGCTTCACGTTGCAGGGCAGACGCGAGTGAGTCGTGAGACAGGCGCGCAGCGCGGCGGCGTGCACCATGAGTCCCGCCTTGTCGTCGACCACGCCGCGCCCGTACAGCCGGCCGTCGGCGCGCGCCGTCGGCTCGAACGCGGGTGACTGCCACTTCTCGGGCCGGCCCGGCGGCTGCACGTCGTGGTGCGCGTAGATCAGCACCGTCGGCGCCTTCGGCCCCGCGCGCAGCCACTCGGCCACGACGTACGGATGCGCGCCCGGAAGGCGAAGCACCTCGACTCGTTCGAGCCCGCACTTGCGCAGGAGCTCGGCGACCGCCGCGGCCGAGCGCTCCAACTCACTCGCGGGAAAGCCCGCGGCAGACACCCCAGGAATGCGAGCCAGCGCACAGAGATCCGCGAGCGTCTCGTCGAAATTCCTGTCGAGCGCTGTCAGTACGGGCCTGCGATCCAACGGCCGTCCCCCCTTTGCGCGGAGTATAGTGGCGAACATGCCCCTCACCGGAAGCTGCCTGTGTGGCGACGTGGCGTTCGAGGTCGACGGCCCGATCCAACCGCTGAGTCACTGTCACTGCTCGATGTGCCGCAAGTCACATGGCGCTGCGTTCGCGAGCTTCGGCTCGGCGGCGAAGAGCGGCTTCCGCTGGCTGCGCGGCCTGGAGCGGATCCGCTTGTACGAGTCGTCGGCCGGCGGCGGACGGCCGTTCTGCTCGCGCTGCGGCTCGATGCTGCCAGGCGCGCCCGAGTCGGTGGACCAGGTGTTCATCCCGCTCGGGCTCCTGGCCGACGACCCGAAGCTGGCGCCACTCGAGCACATCTTCGTGGGCTCGAAGGCGCCGTGGTACGAGATCAGTGACTCGCAGCCGCGGCACGAGGCGTTCCCGCCCGGCTGGGGCGAGGGCGTGCCATCGCCCCGCAAGACCGAGCCGACGCCCGAAGCGGTGCGCGGCGGGTGTCAGTGCGGCGCGGTGACTTACGAGATACCGCGGCCGGTCGCGGGCGCGATCGTGTTCTGTCACTGCACCCGTTGCCGGCGCGCGCGCGCGGCCGCGCACAACGCGAACTTCTTCGTCGCCCTCGACCGCTTCCGCTGGCTCACCGGCGGGGACAAGGTCGAGACGTACAAGCTGCCCGAGGCCGAGCGCTTCTCGCAGTCGTTCTGCCGCGAGTGCGGCTCAGGCCTGCCGCACGTCGGACTCACTCGCGTGGTCGTTCCGGCCGGGTCGCTCGACGACGACCCCGGAATCGGCCCGGGCCTGCACATCTTCGTGACGTCGAAGGCGCCGTGGTTCGAGATCGCGGACGACCTGCCGAGATACGACGAGTATCCGCCGCAAGGACTCGTGATCAACACGCCGCGCTGACTCGTGAGCTGGAAGGACGAGGTCGAAGGCATCGAGGCGCGCCGGCGCGCGGCGCTCGAGCTCGGCGGGCCCGAGGCCGTGGCGGCGCACCACGCGAAGGGCCGACTCACGGTCCGCGAGCGAGTCACTGCGCTCCTCGACCCGGACTCGTTCCAGGAGCAGGGCCCGATCGCGGGTCACTCGCAGAAGGACGAGAGCGGAAACCTCGTCTCGTTCGCGCCGGCGAACTATCTGCTCGGCTTCGGCAAGATCGACGGCCGGCCCGTGGTGGTGGGCGGCGAGGACTTCACGCAGGCTGGCGGCTCGCCCTCGCCCGCCGGGCTACGCAAATCGGTGTTGGCCGAGGAGCTGGCGGTGAGACACAAGCTGCCGCTGATCCGCTTGCTCGAAGGCGGCGGCGGCAGCGTCGCGCCGCGCGCGGGCGGGCCGGTCGTGGTCGAAGCCTCGAACGCGCCGCCGCGCTTCCTGTCGTTCGCCCAGGCGATGGCCACCGCTCCGGTCGTGTCTTGCGCGTTGGGCGCGGTCGCGGGCCTGCCTGCGGCGCGGCTCGTCGCGTCTCACTTGTCACTCATGGCGCGAGACACCGCGCAGGTGCTGATCGCCGGACCCGCGCTGGTCGAGCGCGCGCGAGGCGTGAGGGCGACGAAGGAGGAGCTCGGCGGCGCGGCCGTGCACCTGCGCAGCGGCGTGGTCGACAACGCCGCGCCCGACGAGCGCGGGGTGATGGCGCTTGTGCGCCGCTTCCTGTCGTATCTGCCGACCAACGTGTGGGACGCCGCGCCGGTGACTCCCTGCGACGACCCCGTGGACCGCGCCGCGAATGAGTTGCTCGAGCTCGTGCCGCGCGAGCGGCGCAAGAGTTACAAGATGCGCCGCGCGCTCGAGCTCGTTCTCGACCTCGGCAGCTTCTTCGAGCTCGCGCCCGAGTTCGGCCGCTCGCAAGTGACTGGTCTGGCGCGCCTGCGCGGCCAGCCGGTCGGCGTGATCGCGAACGACCCGAACTTCTACGCGGGCGCCATGACCGCGCAGGGCGCGCAGAAGCTGCGGCGCTTCGTCGAGCTGTGTGACTCGTTCCACCTGCCGATCGTCTCGTTCGTCGACGAGCCCGGCTTCCTGATCGGCCCCGACGCGGAGCGCGACGCCACGATCCGCCACGGCACCGCCGCGATCTTCGCGGTCATGCAGTCGAGCGTGCCGTGGGCGTCGGTGATCGTGCGCAAGGTGTTCGGCGTCGCGGGCGCGGCTCACTTCGGCCCCGGGGGTCACGTGCTGGCCTGGCCGTCCGCCGAGTCGGGCGCGCTGCCGCTCGAAGGGGGCGTGGCCGTCGCGTTCCGCCGCGAGATCGAAGCCGCGCCCGATCCCGAGGCGAAGCGGCGCGAGCTCGAGGAGTCACTCGCCGCGCGCCGCGACCCGTACGCGCGCGCAGAGTCGTTCGGCGTCGCGGACCTGATCGACCCGAGACACACCCGCCGCGCGCTGTGCGCGTGGGTCGAGTGGATCCAGCCGGCGCTCGCGCAGCACCGCGGCCCGCGCAGCTACGGGCCGCGCCCCTGACTCACGACTGACTCGGAATCTTGACTCGCGAGAGCACGATCGCGGCGCCGACCGCGACCGCGGCCAGCCCCTCGAGCGGGCCGCGGTAGCCGCCGACCTCTTCGAACGCGAAGCCGACCGCCAAGGGCCCGAGCCCGCTCGCCAGCGAAGTCACGAGCTGTAGTGACCCGAGCACGCTCGCGAACGACCCGATCCCGAAATACTCACTCACGAGCAGCGGCTGCATCATGAAGATGTTGCCCATGGTGAGTCCGAACACGAACGACGCCGCGCCGAGCGCGAGCCCGCTCGACGCGTGCGCGAAGAACAGCGTCGCGCACGCCTGCACCGCGAACAGCACCATCGCGATGCGCCGCTTCTCGAGCCGATCGCCGAGCGGCCCGATCGCGAAGCGGCCGACGATGCTGCCGAACGCCGTCGCGCTGACGATCCACGCGGCGTTTGCGGGCGCGACCTTCTCGCGCAGGCCCGCGAGCTGGTGCGCGAGAAACCCGACCTGCGCGAACAGCCCCAGGCCGAACGCGAGCGCGAGCAGCCAGAACGCGCGCGTGGCCAGCGCGTCGCGCGTGCGGAACATGCGCTCGCGCCGCGAGTCACCCAGCGCCGCGCGCGCACGCGCGCGCTCGGGGCCGTCGGCCTCGAGCCCGTGACTCGCGGGATCGGTGCGCAGCACGAGCACGGTCACCGGCAGCGCCACGCCGACGACTAGCAGCGCCAGCGCCTCCGTCGCGACGCCGAGCCCGCGTTCGCGGATCAGCCACGTGGCCAGCGGCACCAGCGCGATGCCGCCGACCGAGACACCCGTCTGCGACACGGTCATCGCGCGCGCGCGCAGCTCGGCGAACCAGCGGGTCACGATCGCGGACGTGGGCACGGGGCCGGACAACGCGACGCCGAGCGCCATCGCGAGCGCGCACAGATACACCACGCCCTGTGACTCGGCGCGCCCCATGCCGACGAGCCCCAGGGCCAGCACCGGCGCGCCGACCGCGATGAAGCGCCGCGCGCCGAAGCGGTCGACCCCACGCCCGACCGCGAGCCCCGCCATGCCACTCACGAGGAAGTAGACACTCGTCGCGCCCGAGACACTCGCGCGCGACCAACCGCGCTCGTGACACAGCGCATCGAGCAGCACGCCCTGGCTGTAGAAGCCGACGCCGGCGCACACGAACGAGATGAGACTCGCGCCGACGGCGACCCACCAGCCGTAGAACAGCCCGGGCACCGCGCGCGCGAGCGCCGGGAGACCCGTGCCCGGCGACTCGTCCCGCTCCATCGGCATCTTCTATCATGCGCCCATCCCCCGAGCCGGAGTGAGCATGCCCACCGAATCCGTCCTCGTCGTCGAGCGCGACCTTGGCATCGCCACCGTGACCCTGAACCGACCGAACGCGATGAACGCGCTGTCTCGCGAGCTGCGCGCGGCGATCGCCGACGCGTTCGTGACCCTGGCGCACGACGTCGAGGTGCGCGCGGTGATCCTCACCGGCGCGGGCCGCGCGTTCTGCGCGGGGCTCGATTTGAAGGAGCTCGGCAGCGGCGCCGGCCCCGTGGGCGGCGGGCGCGCGCCGGAGCGCGACCCCGACCTGATGGCCGCGATGGCCGGCTTCGCCGGCCCGATCCTCGGCGCGATCAACGGCGTGGCGATCACCGGCGGGTTCGAGCTCGCGCTCGCCTGCGACGTGCTGATCGCGTCGACCGAGGCGCGCTTCGCGGACACTCACGCGCGCGTCGGCATCATGCCGGGCTGGGGTCTGTCGGTGAAGCTCGCGCGCGCGATCGGGGTCTCGCGCGCGAAGGAGCTGTCACTCACTGGGAACTTCCTGGACGCGGCAACCGCCGAGAAGTGGGGCCTGGTGAATCGCGTAGTGACTCCCGCCGAGCTCCTGCCTGTGACTCGCCAGCTCGCGCGCGACATGCTCTCGGTGCCGGACACGGCGCTGCGCTCGTACAAGCGAATCATCGACGCCGGCTTCGCGCTGTCGTTCGGCGAGGCGTTGGGCACGGAGCGCGCGCTCTCGGGCGCGGCGAACCGCGCGGTGACCGCCGACGCGGTCGAGAAGGCGCGCATCGGCGTGCGCGCGCGCGGCCAGAACCAGGTGCGCAGCGAGCCGTCGTGAAGCTGCGCATCGGCATCGGCATCTCGACCCTGCCCGCGGCCACGCCGCGCGGCTTCTTCGACTGGGTCGAGCTGTGTGAGTCGTCGGACGTCGACTCGATCTGGCAGACCGACCGGCTCGTGAGCGAGCAGCCGTTCCTCGAGTCACTCGCGGCGATGGCCGCGCTCGCCGGCGCGACGGAGCGCGTGAAGTTCGGCATGAACGCGGTGGTCGCCCCGCTGCGCGACCCGCTCGTGCTCGCCAAGCAGTGCGCCACGATCGACTGGCTCTCGGGCGGGCGGCTCCTGCCCGTGTTCGGCGTGGGCGGCGAGAAAGCGCCCGAGTTCCGCGCCACGGGCCGCGACGCCGCCGAGCGAGGCCGCCGAGCAGACGAGATACTCGAGATCGCGCGCCGCCTGTGGAGCGAGAACTCGGTCACCTTCCACGGCGAGTTCCATCGCTACGAGAGTGTCTCGATCTCGCCGCGCCCCGTGCAGCAGCCACTGCCGCTGTGGATCGGCGGCTCGAGCCCCGCCGCGATTCGCCGCACCGTGAAGCTCGGCACCGGCTGGCTCGGCGGGATCCAGACACCGGCGCAGGTCGCGCCCGTCGTCGCGGCGATCAAGAAGCTGGGCGAGGAGTCCGGTCGGCCGATCCCCGACGACCACTTCGGCGCGAGCTTCGCGTTCCGGCTCGGCCCGCAGGACGACTCACTCGTGTCTCGTGCGTTCGCGCAGCGCGCGCGCGCCGCGGGCGCCGACTTCGATCCCAAGTCCTACTTCGCGCTGGGCGAAGCCAAAGAGGTGCTCGAGCGCATCGCGCAGTACCGCGCCACGGGTGTCTCGAAGTTCGTGCTGATCCCGCTGGCGCAGGGCGAGGCCGACCTGCTCGAGCAGACGCGCCGGCTGGCGGCCGAAGTGATTCCGGCCGCGCACGCCTGGGACTGACTCGAGTCAGTCGGCCTGGCGCGCGTACGCGGCCAGAGTGGCGATCGCGTCGGGCACGCACTCCACCGCGATCGCGCTGCCGCGCTCGGGGATCGTCACCAGCTGTGACTTCGGGATCTCGCGCGCCAGGTGGTGCGCCATGGCGACGGGACTCACTCGGTCGGTCTCGCCGTGCCACAGGAACACGGGCGCCTCGACGCGCTCGAGCGGGAAGCCCCACGAATCCGCGAGCAGCCGCAGCTCGTGCACCATGCCGCCCGCGCCGGACCGGAAGCCCTCGAACGCGGCGTCCATGAAGATCGACGCGATCTCCGCCGACAGGAACGCCCGCTGCTCCGACGCCGGCAGCGTGCCCGAGGCCTCGCGCAGCAGGCGCTGTGGATCGCGCTCGGCCATGCGCCCCGCGCGTTCGTGCATGCGCCGCGACAGCCACGGCGCCCAGCGCGGCAATAGGTGGAGCATGAGCCGCGCGCGCAGGTCCATGCCGGTGAGCGCGCCGTCGCGATCGTGTGGCGCGACGCTGCTCACCAGCGCGACCGAGCGCACGCGCTTGGTCATCCCCGCGGCCGCAGCCAGCGCGAACGCGCCCCCGCCCCCGATCCCGAGCAGCGAGAAGCGCTCGATGCCCAGCTCGGTCGCGAGCTCGTCGAGATCGGGCGTCCAGTCGACGAGCCGCGCGCCGGGCCGCAAGTCCGAGAGACCGAAGCCCGGACGATCCACTGCGATCACGCGCACGTGCCGCTGCAGCGCGGCGCCGTGACAGATGCGGCCCTCGAGGCGCGAGCCGAACGAGCCGTGCAGATAGAACACGGGTAGTCCGTCGGCGTCGCCGAACGTCGCGAAGCCGAGCTGTCTCCCGTCACGCAGGCGAAGCGTGCGGTCGACGGCCGCGGAGTAGCGCTCAGTCACTCGAAGCCCCTGCCCTGACCTGGTCAGCTCTGCTCGGGCGCGGGCCGCGACGACGGCTGCCCGGCCCTTCTAGAGATAGTGTCTGCGCCGCCGGAAAAGGGGGCGCGGAAAACCCTGCGACCGGCAAGTCTAGTCCGAAGCCCCGCGTTCCGACGTACGTCTCGCTCAAGCCGCCGCTCGCCCCCGCCGAAGCGACTCCCGTCGAGGAGCAGCGATGGCGAAGGGGCGCGTGCTCGAACGCTTGGTCGCGCGCGTGCCGGGCTTCCGCGGCTACCGGTCGCTCGACGAGCGGCGCGCGGACGACCGCCTGCTGCGCGAGCACGGCGAGGCCCGGCTCGCTCGGGTCGCACGCGGCCTGGCCGAGCGCGCGACCGAGGTGCGGCGCGACGAGCGCGGCGAGCACGACGAGCTCGTGACTCAGATCGAGCTGCTGCGCGAGGACCTGCGGCTGGCCGACCGCGGCTACTGCGCGTTCTTCTCGGACCCCGAGCTCGCCGGCGAGCTCGAGCCGCTGTACGCGCGCGACGAGCGCTGCCTCGAGCAGATCGAGGAGCTGTTCGTGCACGTGGCGAGCGGCGAGCCATCGCCGGGGAAGCTGCGCGGGAGCGTGCGACGCCTGCGCCTGGCGCTCGCCGACCGGCGCAACGCGATTCTGGGTCTGGGCTCGCGCTAGCGCGCGAACAGCGCGGCGAACGTCGCGAGCGCGCGCGGCAGCCGCGGCCCGTACCACGAGAGCAGCTCGCCTTCGACGACGTGGATGCGGCCGTCGCGCGCGGCGGGGCAGTCGAGCTCGAGCAGCTCGCGGCGATCGCGCTCCTCGAACCGGTAGGGTTCGGTCGGAAGCAGGATCACGTCGGGGGCCGCCGCTTCGAGTGACTCCCATTCCAGCCGCGGGTAGCGGCCGAGGCCCGCCGCGTCGAACGCATTGTCGCCGCCGGCAGAGGCCAGCAAGTCACTCGCGAACGTGTCGCCGCCGACGACCATGAGCGGGTCGCGCCACACGAGCGCGGCGACGCGGGGGCGCGGCGCGGCGCGCGCCGCCAGCTCGGCGAGACGCTCTTCGACCGCGCGGGCGAGTGACTCGGCGGCCTCGGCCTGCGCCGCGATCCGCCCCAGCGCGCGGATCTCGGCCACCGCCTCGACCACGCGGCGCGCGTACGTCACGAACACGCGCAGCCCCGCGGCTTCCAGGCGAGTCACGTCGCGCTCGCGGTTCTCTTCCTTGTTCGCGAGCACCAGATCGGGCGCGAGCTTCCGGATCGCGCCCACGTCGGGGTTCTTCGTGCCGCCCACGCGCGGCAGGCGAGTCACTCGCTCGGCTGGGTGAACGCAGTACTCGGTCACTCCGACCAACGAGTCACCCGCGCCCAGCGCGAACAGTGTCTCGGTCCACGACGGCACGAGCGACACGACGCGCCGCGGCGGCGACGGGAACTCGTGCTGGCGCCCCAGCGCGTCGGTTTCGAGCATGCGCCTCCCGGAGTGACCGGGCGCGCGCTTACTGGGTCACGCCCGAGTCGAAGAGCAGCCGCACGATCTCGGGGTGACCGTGCGAGGTGGCGAGTGTAGCCGCGGACAGTCCGTCGGACGTGCGCGCGTTGCGGTCCGCGCCGCGCTGCAAGAGCAGCTGCACGATGTCGCCGTGACCCGCCGCCGAGGCGTGGAGCAGCGGGGTCCAGCCGCGCTCGTCGCGCGCGTCGGCCTGCGCGCCGGCGGCGAGCAGCGCGCGCAGATACGAGGTCTGTCCATCGCGCGCCGCGTTCACCAGCGCCTGGTTGTTCTCGCGGCGCCGCCGGTCGCGGTCGCCGGCACCCGGCAGCACGGAGGCCATCATCAGCGCCGTGCGGCCGTCGCTCGACTTCGCGTTCGGGTCGGCGCCTTTCTCGAGCAGGAGCACCGCCAGCGGCGTGTGACCCGACGCCGACGCCAGGAGCAGCGGCGTCCAGCCCGAGCGGTCGCGAACGTTGGGGTCGGCGCCCTTGTCGAGCAGGATCCGCGCGGCGTCGCTCTGTCCGTCGCGCACGGCGCGCATCAGCGCGGTCTGACCGTCTTCGGCCTTCGCGTCGAGCTGCGCGCCCGCCGCGAGCAGCGCGAGCAACGCGCGCACGCGGCCCTTCCACGCCGCGTACATCAGCGCGGTCTGGCCCGTCGACGAACGCGCGTCGACCTCGGCGCCGCTCTTGAGCAGTGAGTTCACGATCGGCGTGCGGCCCTTCATCGCGGCCAGCATGAGCGGCGTCTGGCCGCCCTTCGCCCGCCCGTTCGGGTCGGCGCCGGAGTCGAGCAGCGCGAGCGCGACCTCGATGTGCCCTTCCTGCCCCGCGAGCATGAGCGCGGTCATGCCCTTGCGGTCGCGCGCGTTCGGATCGGCGCCCGCGCGCAGGAGCGAGACCACGGCGTCGAGCTGGCCCATCTGCGCGGCGCGAGTGAGTGCCGCGCGGCCCGGCTCGCCGCGCACGCCCAGACTCGGGTCGTGCTCGACGAGTAACTCCACCACGCGCGTGTGACCTTCACGCGCGGCGCGGGCGAGCGCGCTCTGGCCGTCGCTCGTGCCGATGCGCGGATCCGCGCCGCCCTCGAGCAGCGCGCGGACGATCGTCTCGTTGCCGTTGGTCGCGGCGATCTGCAGCGCCGTCGTGCCGACGTTCGTCTTCGCGTTCACGTCCGCACCCGCGCGGAGCAGCTCGCGCACGACGTCCGTGCGGCCTTCGTTCGCGGCGCGGAAGAGCGCGGTCTGTCCCGAGTTCGTCGTGTCTTCCAAGTCCGCGCCCGCCGCGATCAGCACGCGCACGGATTCGAGCTCGCCGGCGCGCGCGGCCTCGCCGAGGGGAGACAGTCCGCCGCGGCTGTGCGCGTCCACGTCCACGCCCTTCTCGATCATCGTCTTCAGCAGCGGGATCTCGCCCTTCTGCGAGGCGTCGACGAACAAGTCATTCGCGACGCGCAGCTCGGGGAGCAGGAATGCCGGGTCGGTGCTCGACAGATCCGCGCCCGCCTTGCGCAGCTCTTCGACGACGTCGCGGTGCCCTTCGCGCGCGGCGACCTGCAGCGCGGTCTCGCCCGCTTTGTCGGAGTCATTGATCGACGCGCCGCTCTCGAGCAGCTTGCGCACCGTGTCACTGCGGCCCTTCTCGGCCGCTAGGAGCAGCGCGGTCTTGCCCTCACTCGAGCGCGCGTTCACGTCGGCGCCCTTGGACAAGAGCGCCGAGATCAGGGTCGAGGTCGGATTGCGCGAGGCCGTCGAGTCGGAGCCCGCGACCACGCCCGAGTCATCGCGCGGCTCGGTGCGCAGGCTCGACAGGAGGTTCGCGATGTCGGCGCGCTTCTCGGCGTTCGCGTGATCGAGCGCCGTCTTGCCCTCGGCGTCCTTCGCCTCGAGGTTCGCGCCGTCGGCGAGCAGCGCGCCGACGGTGTAGGTGCGGCCCGCGGCGGCGGCGTACATGAGCGCGGTCTGTCCGTCGTTTGCCTGCGCGTCGACCTTCGCGCCCGCGCGGACCAGCGCGTCGACGACCGCCGTTCTGCCCTTCAGCGCGCCCAGCATGACGGGCGTCTGGCCCAACCGAGTCTTCGCGTTCGGATCGGCCTTGTGTTTCAGGAGCAGGCGCACGATCGGCAGGCGCCCTTCCGACGCCGCGAAGTGCAGCGCAGTGAGTCCCGCTTCGTTGCGCGCCGCGACGCTCGCGCCGCCGTCGAGCAGCGCCGTCGCGATCGGCGCGTAGCCGCGCGCGCTGGCCTGCATGAGCGGGGTGAAGCCGAGTGGGTCCGCCGCGTCCAGCGCCGCGCGACGCGCGAGCAACAGCTTCACGACGTCGCGAAAGCCCTGAGAGGTCGCGTGCAGGAGCGGCGTCCACCCGGACGGGTCACGCGCGTCGACGACCGCGCCGCGCTCGAGATACAAGTCGACCAGCTCCTCGGAGCCGAGCTCGGCGGCGATGACGAGCGGAGTCGCGCCGTCGCTGGACGTGCACTCCAGCGATGCGCCGGCCGCGAGCGCGGCCGTCGCGGCGTCGACGTCTCGATCGCGGGTCGCGGCGAGCAGGCGCGCATCGTTCGCCGGGGGAGCAGACGTCGGCGGAGTCACTCCGTCCGGAGATACGGTTGCCCCAGTGGCTGCCGCCATGAGGAGGAAGGAAGCAAACAGGCGGCGCAAAGATGGTCCTCTCAGGTGCTGCGAACGCGCCGCACAGCGAGCGCGGCGAGAGACACTCCCAGAAGCCAGGCGAGGCGCGGCTCGGGGACGTGGGGGACGATGCCCGACACCAGCACGAGGAGGTCGTCGAAGCGATCGTCGCCGTCGGTCTCGAAAGCGATCAGGAACTGACTCGGCAGGAACAGACCGGGTGACAGGCAGGGCAACTTCAGTGTCGTCTGACCGTCCCCCTGAAACACCTTCGCGCGCACGCTGCCGCCGTTCAGGTCGGCCTCGGTGAAGAGCACGACGCGCTCTTCGTGCTTCGGCGCCACCTTCGCGAAGAAACCGAACGGGCCGTCGAAGCCGTCCGCCTTCGAGCGGCGAGTGAGTCCGCCGCGGATCGAGATCAAGCCGTCTTCGAGAAACGAGACAGTCGCGATGTCGGTCGGCTTCAGGAAGTCGGCGAGCAGGAACGCGCGGTTCGTCGGATCGTCCGCGGCGTACATGCCGAAGTACACGCGGTCTTTCTTGCCCGTGTAGTCGGCGACGATCTGCGCGGTCATCGGGCCCGCTGAGTTGTCCCAGAGCTCGATGCCCGAAGGCGCGTTCGCGTCGAGCGCCGGACCCGACACGACGAGGCCGTCGAGGATCTGCTGCAGCGTCGGCTGCGAGCTCGGAGTGTCTGGCGTGCAGCACTTGTCTTTGTGTGAGTGCTTCGACCAGTTCCAGTGCGGGCGGATCGAGTGCGCTTCCGCCGACTGGGCGAACGAGACGGCGAGACACACGACTGCCCACAGGATGCTGCGGTTGATCTTCACGCGGAGTTTCCCTCGTCGGTCCCGGGGTTCTGACCGGACCGTCAGACTCGCAGATTCTAAGTGACGTAGGCGATCGCCCACAAGAACCCGTACGCAGCGTTCTACCACGATTAATGTCCCTTCGAGGCGAATTCGGTGGCGGTGCAAGTGCGCAACGGCGCTGGGAAACCGGTCGGTATCGCTCGGCAAGTCACGACTCGCCGCCGGGCGAATCGGAGTCCAGTGCCAGCAGACTGACGGTCTCGAGGCCCTCGGCCGCCACGAACGCAAGCAGTCGCTCGACTCCGGGGCGCTCGGTCGCCGCGTGGCCGGCGTCGATGGTCGCGAGCCCCGCGTCCAGCGCCCGCCGCACCGCGTGGTGGCGGAGGTCGCCCGTGACCAGCACGTCCGCGCCCGCTTCGGTTGCCGCCTGGGTGTAGTCCTCGCCCGAGCCGGGCAGCACGGCCACGCGGCGCACCGGGCGCTCGGGGTCACCGGCCACTCGCGGCGTCGGACCGCGCAAGCTCTGCGCGACTCGGTCGGCGAGCTCCGCGAGTGACTCGGCCCGGTCGAGCCGGCCGACTCGGCCGATGCAGCGCGCCTCGCCCCGCCGCTCGACGACGTCGAAGGCGGGCTCCTCGTACGGGTGAGTCCGCAGGAGCGCGCGAATCGCCTCGGCCTCGCGCGCCGGCGGGACGAGAAACTCGAGCCTCACTTCGGGCTCGCGCGAGAGCTCGCCCCGTTTTCCCACGACGGGCGTGCTCCCCTCGCCGCCAAAGAACGTGCCCGTGCCCTCGCTGCGGAACGAGCAGTGCGTGTAGTTGCCGATCCGCGCCGCGCCCGCCGCGGCGACGGCGTCGAGCACGGCATCGGCCGCCGCGCTCGGCACGAAGGTCACGAGCTTGCGCGACGGCGCGCCGAACAACGGGCCGAAGCCTTCGATCTCGCGCAGATCGAGTGACTCCGCGAGCGCGTCCGCGGTGCCGCCGGGCGCGACGTCGAACGCCGTGTGCACGACGCCGAGAGCGATGCCCGCGCGCGCGAGCCGCAGCGCCCTGCCCTCCGGCGTCGGTCCCGCGACGAGTCTCTGAGTCGGGTGAAACAACAGGGGGTGATACGCGACGAGCAGGTCGACCGGATCGGCTTCGAGCGCGGCGACCACGGCCTCTGTGACTTCGTGACAGACGGCGATCCGGCGCGCGGGCGCGGCCGGGTCCCCGAGCACGAGGCCGACGGGATCCCAAGGCGCGGCGCGCTCGAACGGCGCGCGCGCGGCGAGCGCCAACAGAACGTCCGAGATCGCACGAGCTCGACTCACGCGCGCCATGCTAGAGCGCGAGTCTGCACCAGTCGTGACACGTCCGTGAGGACGGCGTGAAGAAACCGCCCCGGACTCGGGTGCGGGTTACTCGCGCTCGAGCAGGACGGCGACGAGCCCGAAGATCACGGGGATGAAGAGCACGCCGCAGGTCGCGGCGAACATGAACATCAGGTGGAAGGCGTCGGGGCTCATCGGTCTCCTCGGTTTCTAGACGTCCCAGCGGTCGCCGGCGTAGAGCAATTCCTTGAGCGTGCCCTCGCCGCGCGCCGCCACCGCCGCGCGGTTCTGCGTGAGCGTCTGATCTTCGAAGGTCGCTTCCGAGACACTGCGCAGCACGCCGACCGGCGTCGGGAAGTCGGGCGGCACGCAGCGCGCGAGCAGCATCGCCAGGCCCGGATCCGTGCTCGCTTCGTCGTGAGTGATCTCGACGCCGCCGTCCGACTCACCGCGCTTGGCGACATACAGGCGAGTCTTCGCCGTGTCGAGCTTCACGACCTTGTCGTCGTCGTTGCCGAACACGAGCGGCTTGCCCTGCTCGAGGAACAGCAGGTGATCCGACTTCGTCTTGCGATCCTTCAGCTCGTCGAACGCGCCGTCGTTGTACACGGGGCAGTTCTGGTAGATCTCGAGCAGCGCGGCGCCCTTGTGACTCGCCATGCGCGACACCATCTCCTGCAGGTGCTGTGTCTCGGTATCGACGCCGCGCGCCACGAACGTGGCCTCGGCGCCGAGCGCGAGTGACAGCGTGCGAAATGGCCGCGCTACCGAGCCCGCGGGCGAGCTCTTGGTCTTCATGCCCACCTCGGACGTGGGCGAGAACTGGCCCTTCGTGAGTCCGTACACCTTGTTGTTGAAGAGCAGGATCTTGAGATCCACATTGCGGCGCAGCGCGTGGATCAAGTGATTCCCGCCGATCGACAGCGCGTCGCCGTCGCCAGTGACTACCCAGACACTGAGCTCGGGGCGCGCGAGCTTCAGCCCCGTCGCGATCGCGGGCGCGCGGCCGTGGATCGTGTGGAAGCCGAACGTGTCCATGTAGTACGGGAAGCGCGAGCTGCAGCCGATGCCGGAGATGAAGACGATCTTCTCTTTCGGGATGCCGAGCTCGGGCATCACCTTCTGCATCTGCGCCAGGATCGCGTAGTCACCACAGCCGGGGCACCAGCGCACGGCTTGGTCGCTCTCGAAGTCCTTCTTCGTGAGCTTCTTCACTTCGCCGCCGTTCGCGATCACCTGACTCACGAGTGCAACCCCTCTCGCGCGGCGGTCGTGGGCGCGAGTAACTTGCGCACCGCTTCGACGACCTCGCGCACCTTGAACGGCTTGCCCTGGATCTTGTTCAGCCCGCGCGCGTCGACGAGATACTTGTCGCGCAACAGCGAGCGCAGCTGGCCGCGGTTCAGCTCCGCGACCACCACGCGGCGATACCGGCGCAGTAACTCGCCGACGTTCGACTGCAGCGGGTTGAGATACCGCAGGTGCAAGTGACCCACGGCGTGACCCTCGGCCCGCAGCTGCAGGGTGGCCTGGCGCAGCGCGCCGAACGTGCCGCCCCAGCCGACGACCAGCACGTCGCCCTGCGCCGGCCCGTCGATCTCGGCGGGCGGCAGGCGATCCGCGATGCGGTCGATCTTCGCCTGGCGAGTCAGAACCATGTGCTCGTGATTCTCTGGGTCGTACGAGATGTTCCCCGAGACGTCTTCCTTCTCGATTCCGCCGATGCGGTGCTCGAGGCCCGGCGTGCCCGGGACGGCCCACGGCCGCACGAGCCGCGAGTCACGCAGGAACGGCGCGAAGTTCTCGGGGTCGGTGCGGAACGTGGTGTGGATCGGCTCGAGATCGCCGGGGTCGGGCAGCTGCCACGGCTCGGCGCCGTTCGCGAGTGACCCGTCCGAGAGATACGCGACGGGGCACATGTGCTCGATCGCGAGCCGCACGGCTTCGATCGCGATGTCGAAACACTCGGCCGGCGTCGCGGGCGCGACCACGGCGATAGGTGACTCGCCGTTGCGCCCCACGATCGCCTGCAGCAGGTCGGCCTGCTCGGTCTTCGTCGGCATGCCGGTCGACGGGCCCGCGCGCTGCACGTTCACGACGACGAGCGGCAGCTCGACGGCCACGGCCAAGCCGATGCCCTCTTGCTTCAGCGCGAAGCCGGGACCCGACGTGCCGGTGATTCCGACCGCGCCGCCGAACGCCGCGCCGATCGCCGCGCCCACGGCCGCGATCTCGTCCTCGGCCTGGAACGTCGTGACTCCGTAGCGCGAGTAACTCGCCAGGTTGTGCAGCACGTCCGACGCCGGCGTGATCGGGTAGCTCGCGTACATGAGCGGCAGGTTCGCGAGCTTGGCCGCAGTCACGAGCCCGAGCGCCGTGGCTTCGTTGCCGGTGATGTTGCGGTAGTGACCGCCCTCGAGCCGCGCGGGCGGAACCTCGTAGCGCGCGTCGAACAGCTCGAGTGTCTCGCCCAGGTTGTAGCCGGCCTGGAACACCTTGGTGTTCGCGTCGGCGAGTATCTGGCTCTTCGCGAACTTCCTTCGGATCGACTCGAGCTCGGGCTCCGGGTTGCGGCTGTACAGCCAGAACAGGAGGCCGAGCGCGAAGAAGTTCTGCGTGCGCGAGATGTCGCGGCTCGACATGCCCAGCCCGGCGAGCGCGGCGGCCACGTGTTTGCCGAAGTCGATCGGGATCACGCGGTACTTCGCGAGGCTCCCGTCCTCGAGCGGGTTCTTCTCGTAGCCCGCGAGCTCCAGGTTCTTCGCCTTGAACGCGCCGATGTTCACGATCAACAGGCCGCCCGGCTCGAGGTCGGCCAGGTTCGTGTGCAGCGCCGCCGGGTTCATGGCGACGAGCACCTCGGGCGCGTCGCCCGCCGTGAAGACCTCGTTCGACGAGAACTGGAGCTGGAAGCCCGAGACGCCGGCCAAGCTGCCGGCGGGCGCGCGGATCTCCGCCGGGAAGTCCGGGAAGGTTGCGATGTCGTTCCCGTACAGCGCGGCGGTGCGCGTGAACTCCGTGCCGGTCAGCTGCATGCCGTCGCCCGAGTCGCCCGCGAAGCGGATGACCACGGAATCGAGGCGTCGCTCAGGTTTTCGGCTCTTGGAAGTTCCGGTCGAGGACCCGTTCGAAGGCGAATCGTCTTGTGCCATTTCCCTCTGCGTCGTTCTCCGGGCTGCGGCAGCAGTGCCCTTGGAGAAAGTCCCTGGGGCGGGTCCTGATGATTGCGCGCGCGCGGTCGACCCACAACGGGCCAGCCCCCGTCGGCGATGCGCATCCGCGACGTCCCTCGCCTTGAGCCCCTCCTGCCCGGGCGTGTAGTCTGCGCCCCGAGCCAACCAAGGGAGTCACGAACGTGGGCGAAGTCTACATCGTCGAGGCAGTGCGAAGTCCAATAGGCCGGCGGGCCGGCGGTCTGTCGGGGATGCACCCGGCCGACTTGCTCGGAACCGTGCAGAAGGCGGCGCTCGACCGCAGCGGCGTGCCGGCCGAGGCGATCGGCCAAGTCATCGGCGGCTGTGTCTCGCAGGTGGGCGAGCAGACGTTCAACATCGCGCGCATCGCGTGGCTGTCTCAGGGTCTGCCGCTCGACGTCGCGTCGACGACGATCGACTCACAGTGCGGCTCGAGTCAGCAGGCGACGACGCTCGCCGCGGGCCTCGTCGGCTCGGGTCTCGAGGACATCGCGCTCGCGTGCGGACTCGAGATGATGAGCCGCGTGCCGCTCGGCGCCGCGATGAAGGGCGGGATGCCGATCCCCAAGAGTTACATGAGTCACTACCAGCCGACGTCGCAGTTCGGCGGCGCCGAGATGATCGGCAAGGAATACGGAATCACTCGCGAGGACGTGGACCGCTTCGGCCTGCGCAGTCAGGAGCTCGCGATCCAGGCGTGGGAAGAAAAGCGCTTCGAGCGCGAAGTGATTCCCGTGACCGCGCCCGGCATGGACAAGGAAGGCAAGCCGACCGGCGTCGACGTGCGCGTCGAGCGCGACGAAGGCCTGCGCAAGACGTCGCTCGAGAAGCTGGCGGCGCTGCAGCCGGTCCCCGGCCAGAACCTGCACACCGCCGGCACGTCGTCGCAAGTGAGTGACGGCGCGTCCGCGGTGATTCTCGCGTCCGAGGCCGGCGTGAAGAGACTCGGCATCAAGCCGCGTGCGCGAATCGTGAGTTCGGTGCTCGTGGGCTGCGACCCAGTCACGATGCTGAAGGGCCCGATCCCGGCCACGCGCAAGGTACTGGCGCGCGCCGGACTCAAGATCGAGGACATGGATACGTATGAGGTGAATGAAGCCTTCGCCTCCGTCGTGCTCGCGTGGATGAAGGAAGTGAAGCCGATCGAGTCACGCGTGAATCCGAACGGCGGCGCGATCGCGCTGGGTCACCCGACGGGCTGCACCGGCGCGCGGCTCATCACCACCGCGCTGCACGAGCTCGAGCGCACGGGCGGCCGCTACGGCTTGATCTCGATGTGCTGCGGCGGCGGCCTCGGCACTGGCACGATCATCGAGCGCTTGTAGTCGCGCGCCGCGGAACTTCGTGACTTCTGTCACCCGCGCGCGTCACTGACTCGCACGCGCGCCAAACCGATCGGTCCGATTGAAGGTCGCTCCCGACTCCGGTCGATGAGAGTGCGCCCGCTCCCTCCCGGGGCGTCGCATTCTCATCGGAGTGACACGTGTTCGGAGCACGGACTCGCGGCTTCATCACCGTCGGTTTGTTCGCGGGCGCGCTGCTCGGCGCGGCGAGCGCGTCGCTGGGAAAGATCCCGGGGAACGCGCACGCGCGCTGGCGCCTGGGCTCGATCGCGCATCCCGCCGACAACCAGGCGACACCAGAGCGTGTAGAGCTGGGCAAGAAGCTCTTCTTCGATCCGCGACTCAGCGGCGCCGCGAACATGTCGTGCGCCAGCTGTCACAACCCGATGTTCGGCTGGTCCGACGGTCTGCCGACCGCGCGCGGCAACGAGGGCAAGCTCTTGCCGCGGGCCACGCCCTCGGTGCTGAACCTCGCGTACGGCGGGCTGTTCATGTGGGACGGCCGCATGCCCACGCTCGAGGCGCAGGCGGTCGGCCCGATCACGGCCGACGCCGAGATGAACATGCCCATGCCGGTGCTGCTCGACCGACTCACTGGCATCGGGGCGTATCAGTACGCGTTCGCCTCGGCGTATCCCGGCGAGGGAATCACTCCCGAGACGATCGGCAAGGCGCTGGCGACGTTCGAGCGGACGTTGATCACGAACGACACCCCGTTCGACCGCTGGCTGGCCGGCGACGAGACGGCACTCACTCCGGAGCAGGTGCTCGGCTTCCAGGTCTTCACCGCGAAGGACAGGGGCAACTGCGAGACCTGCCATGCGGCGCCGACCTTCAGCGACGACGGCTTCCACAACGTGGGCCTCGCGTCGTTCGGCCGCGAGAAGCCCGACCGCGGCCGCTTCACGCAGAAGCCCATCAAGGTCGTCGACGGCGCGTTCAAGACCCCGATGCTGCGCGGCGTGGCGCTCACCGCCCCCTACTTCCACGATGGCTCGGCCACGACCCTGGAAGAGGTCGTCGAGCACTACGTGAAGGGCGGCGTCGTGAAGACGAATCTCTCGCCGAACATGAAGCCCGTGAAGCTCGACGCGAAGGAGAAGCACGCGCTGGTCGCGTTCCTGCACGCACTCACTCCGCCTCAGGAGCGCTTCACGCTGCCCATTCTGCCGCTGGATCCGGAGACCACGAGGTCTCTGCCGGCGGCCAGTGACGAATCCCCCAAGGAGACACGCAAGTGAGACGTTGGCTAGGATCCCTGGTCGGAGCTGGAATCACGATTGCCGCGGTGGGCTCGTTCGCCGCGAACAGTCTGTTCGAAGTGAGTCAGCAAGACCGCAAGTTCTCGGTGAAGCGCCTGCAAGTCGCCAAGGGGACGACGGTGAACTTCAAGAACCTCGACCCCTTCTTCCACAACGTGTTCAGTGTGACTCCGGGCTCGGAGTTCGACCTGGGCGCGTATCCGCAAGGTGAGTCGAAGCCGGTCACCTTCAAGAAGGCGGGCACGGTCGAGGTCGAGTGCGCGCTGCACCCCGAGATGAAGATGACCGTCGAGGTCAGCGAGTAGCGACTCCGGCGCCGACGATGAGTCGGCCGACCATTCCCATGCGGTCCGCGTGACCGGGCACGAGACACACGTACTCGTACGTCCCCGGTCCGGGCGGCAGGAACTCGATCACCTCGCTCGCGCCCGGAGCCAGCGGCCCGGTCATGGCGATGATGTCGGGTGAGCCGCGCAGCGCCTCGTGCAGGGCGTGGTCCTCGTGCGGCAGGAAGCGCAGGCTCGCGATCAGCGCGGTCTCTCGGCCCTGCGCCGCGATCGCCACGCTGTGCACCATCTGCCAGCTCGGGTCGACGTCGTTGCGAAACACGATGCGCACTTTCTCGACCAGCGGGACGCGCACTTCTTCGGGGTCGAAGCCGACGCCGTAGCGCTGCGTGCCGAGGCGGATCAGCACCTCGCGCGGCGCGCCGCCGAACGTCTGCGCGCAAGTCACGAGTGACAGAGAGACCAGGGCCACGGCGAGTGCGGGCCGGGACTTCACGTGCGGAACCTCTGAAGCAGGATACGAAGTGACTCGACTTGCTCGGCGACCGAGCGCGCGACCTTGCGCATGACTTCGCTCGTGGCGTCGGCGGAGTCGGCGTCGCCGACCAGGCCGGCGGCGAGCCGCGCGTGCTCGCGCGTCGCGTGGGCCGCGCCGCTGGTGTCTCGCGCGATGCCCGCGATCTCGGACGAAATCTCGGTGAGCCGCGGCGCGATCGCGCGCACCTGAGCGGCCGACGACTCCACGGCGTTGGTGATCTCGAGCGCGCGGCTCGCGGCCTCGGCCGCGTTGGCCGCGATCTGCGTGCTGGCCGCGGTCTGCTCGGACACGCTGCGCGAGATCTCGCCGGTAGCCGTAGTGACTCGCCCGATGTTGCTCGCGATGCGCTCCGTCGCGCGGATGCTCGCCAGCGCCGCCTCGCGCATGGCGGAGATGCGCGCCTCGATCTCGGAGGTGGCCTGCGTGGTCTGCTGGGCGAGATTCTTCACCTCTTCCGCGACCACGGCGAAGCCCTTGCCGGCCGCGCCGGCGCTGGCCGCCTCGATGGTGGCGTTCAGCGCCAAGAGAGTCGTCTGCTCGGCGATCTCGTGAATCGTGCCCGCCACGCCGCTGATGTTCTGAGCGGCCTTCTCGAGCTCGGCCACGGTGGCGCGCGACTCACGAGTCACGGTCTCGACCTCGGCCACCACCTTCGTGCAGCTCTCCGCGCTGCGAGAGACTTCGGACAGCGACTGACTCATCTCCTCGATCGCGCTCGAGATCGAGCGCACCGACGACGTGAGCTCCTCGACCGCCTCCGACGCCTGCAGCATGTTGACCGCCAGCACGCCGCCGCCGTCCGCCGCTTCGCGGATGCGCGGCGCGCAGCGCTCGGCGGCGGCCGCGATCTCGCCGATCGCGCCCGACGACGTGTCACTCGTGACGGCCATGGTCTTGCCGCGCTCGCGCAGCCCGCGCGCCGCGCCGTTCAGCGCGTCCGCCGACGGCGCGAGCTTCTGCGCGCCCTCGTGCAATTCGGTGAGTGTCTCGCCGAGCTCGCCCGTGAGCGCGCGCAGGCCGTCGGACATGCGGGCCGCGGCGCGGAGCAGCATGCCCAGCTCGTCGCCGCGCTCGGACGGTCGCCCGCGCTGGCGCAGATCGCCCGCGGCGATCTCCTCCATCAGCTCGACCCCGGCGCGCACCGGTTGCACGATCGAGCGCCCGACCAGCGCGCCCAGCGCGGCGGCCGACGCCCACGCCAGCGCGCCGATCGCGAGCACGACGATCGCCAGCGACACGAGCTTCGCGCGCGAGCGCTCGGCGAGGTCTTTCACCACGCCGTCGATCAGCGCGACCGCGTGCTTGTTCGCCTCGAGCATCTCGCGCCGGTGCACCTCGTACTCGGGCGCGCGCGGCGAGGTGCGCAGGAACACGTCGGCGCTGGCCATGAAGCCGCGCGTGAGCGCGCTGGCTTCGCGCAGGTGCCGCGCGTCGTCGGCGGCGAGCGCGATCGCCTCGCCCTCGGCGAGTGAGTCGAGCGTGGCGAAGAAGCGCTCGGCCGTCGCGGCGTAGTCGGACGGCACGCCCTCGGCGGCGAGGAAGATCTCCTTCAACAGCTGCTCGTTCCAGCGGCCGAGCGAGCCCGCCGTGCCGATGATGAGTCCCGTGTTCTCCTGCGCGCGCAGCGCGACGACGGTGTACGCGACGGACGCGACGAGGCCGACCGCGTAGATCGCCGAGATGAGCAACAGCTTCCGGGACAGCTTCAAGCCGTCGAGGAATTGGATCACGCGCGGACGTCCCCCCGAAGGAGCGCATCGGCCACGCGCAAGCGCGACTGGAGAGCCTCGTGTCAGGCCGCGAATTCGGATCGGACGGTCAGGGCCTCGGCGCGGGCGCGGGCACGCCGACGGACGCGTGGTCGACGACGTACTTCCAGCCCGCTGGTGTCTTCGCCAGCACCTCGGTCGCGCGCACTTGTGTCGTCGCCGGCTTGCCGTCGGGGCCGGGAGCAGTCGCGGTCCAGTCAGCCAGCGCGGCGACGACGGTGTGCGCGGAGTCCGCCCACACGGCGCGGTAGCCGACGAGCGTGAACTTCGGCCCGCCCGCGACGCACGTCGCAGTCACGATCTTGCGGAGCTCGGCGGGATTCGAAGCAGTGAGTCCCGCGCCGGGATACACCACGCGCGCGTCGTCGCGGTACAGCGCGAGCACCGCTTCGACGTCCGCGGCGCCGCACGCCACGGCGAATTTCTCGCCGACCGTGCGCGCGATCGCGTTCGGGTCGTCGTCCGCGGCCCGGGCCACGGACGCGAGACACAAGAGCACCGCGCAGAGCGCGCGAGTCACTTGTATTGGCCGGCGGCGAACGACTGCGCGGACTTGTAGTCCGCCTTGCCGTTGGGCGCGCGGAACATCGCGGGCACGGAGAACACACGCTTGGGCACCTTGTAGCCCGCGAGTCTCTCCTTCACGTGCGCGCGCAGCTTCTCCTCGTTGTCGACCGCGCCGCGGCGGAGCTGCACGACGCCGACCGCCGCGTTGCCCCAGCGGTCGTCCGGCACGCCGACCACCAGCGCGTCCTCGACGTCGGGGTGAGTCTTCAGCGCTTCCTCGACCTCTTCGGGGTAGATCTTCTCGCCCGCCGAGTTGATGCACGCGGAGCCGCGGCCGAGCAGCGTGAGCGTTCCGTCCGCCTCGACGATGCACCAGTCACCGGGGATCGAGTATCTCACCCCGTTGATCGTCGGGAACGTCTTCGCGGTCTTCTCCGCGTCCTTGTAGTAACCCACGGGGATCGGACCGCTGCGCGCGATGAAGCCCTTCTCGCCCGAGCCGGGAGTCACTTCCTTGTGGTCCTCGGTGAACACCTTGCAGCGGTCGCCGATGGTGAACTTCGCGGTGCGCACCTCGCCCGCCGCCGACATGACCGACACGCCGAAGCCCACGGCTTCCGACGAGCCGAACGAGTCAGTCAGCAGCATTCCGCCGTGGTGTTTCAGAAGGCCCTTCTTCACCTCGGTGCTCCACATGACCCCCGACGACACGATCAGCTTCACCGACGAGATGTCCCAGCGGCCCGGGTTCTGGTCGAGCGCGTTCAGCATGGGCTTCGCGAACGCGTCGCCGACGATCACGAGTGAGTTGGCGCCGTGACGCTGAACTGCGTCGAACAGCTCCTCGGACTCGAACTTGTTGCCGGTCAGCGTGATCACGCAGCCGCCCGACACGAGCGTGCCGATCGCGGTGAACAGCCCCGTGCCGTGCATGAGCGGGCAGCACGGGATCTGCTTCGTCGCTTGACCGGCCTTGATCACGTTGGTCACGTGCTGCTCGAGCGTCTGCGGCGGCACGCCGCCGTTCGCCGGCGTGTTCGCGCCCGCGCCGAGCGCGTGCCACAGGTCGTTCGCCGCCCACATCACGCCCTTGGGCATGCCGGTCGTGCCGCCGGTGTAGAGGAACAACAGGTCCGAGCCAGAGCGCGGGATGCCGAGCGGCCGGCCGTCGCCGGTCTCGGCGAGTGACTCGTACGGCTCACCGTGCTCGCCGTTCCCGCCCACCTGAATCCACGCGGCCACGTTCGGCAGCCGGGGGCGGAGTGACTCGACGCGGTCCGCGAATTCGCTGTCGAACAGCACGATCTTCGCGTCGGAGTTGTCGAGGATGTAGCGCAGCTCCTCGTCGAGATAGCGGTAGTTCACGTTCACCTGGACGAGCCGCGCCTTGAAGCAGGCGGCGAGTCCCTCGGTGTACTCGGGACAGTTGCGCAGATAGAACGCGACTTTGTCACCGGGCTGCGCGCCGCGCGCTCGGAGCGCCGCCGCGAGATTGTTCGAGCGGCGGCCGAGCTCGCCCCACGTGACCGTGCGCTCGCCGTGGATCAGCGCCGGGGCGCCCGGCGAGAAGCCCCGGTCGAGACCGTCGAGAATGTCACCGAAGTTCCAGTTTGGAGCCGTCATGCGAGTCCCCTCCCGCGGCGCGCATGATACCCGAAAGAGGAGGTGGGCTTTGCGAGGGATCGCTGCGCTCGGGCTGTTGGGGATCTGTCTGGGAGTCGGGTGCGCGACCGACGAGAGCGCGGACGCCCGCGCGTTCCGCATCCATCGCGACGCGATCGTGGTCGACACGCACGCAGACACAACGCCCCGCTTCCAGTCGCCCGAGTTCGACTTCGCGGCGCGGCACGAGAAGAGTGACGTGCGGGTCGACTTACCGCGCGCGCGAGAGGGCGGGCTCGACGTGCAGTTCTGGTCGGTGTGGGTCGGCAAGGTGGAAGGCGACGGGCGCGCGATCCGCGAGGCGCTCGAGCGCATCGACGCCGTGTGGGAGATGGCGCGGCGCCACCCGAACGACGTGGTGGTGGCGACCGACGTGGCCGCGATCCGCCGCGGCGTCGCCGAGGGCAAGCTCGTGTCACTCATGGGCGTCGAGGGCGGTCACATGATCGAGGAGAAGCTCTCGGTCCTGCGTGACTTCCACCGGCTGGGCGTGCGCTACATGACCTTGACTCACTCGTTCCACATCCCGTGGGCGGATTCGGCGGGGACGGGCCAGCCGCTGCCGCCCGGCCGCGGCGGGCTGTCGCCGTTCGGCGTCGAGGTGGTGCACGAGATGAATCGGCTGGGGATGATGGTCGACGTGAGTCACGTCTCGGACCAGACGTTCTGGGACGCTTTGAAGGCTTCCGAAGCGCCCGTGATCGCGAGTCACTCGTCGTGCCGCGCCGTGTTCGACCACCCGCGCAATCTCACCGACGACATGCTGCGCGCGGTCGCCGCCAAGGGCGGCGTGGTGATGATCAACTACTACCCGGGCTACACCGACCCCGAGGCCGCGAAGAAGATCGCCGAGTGGTTCGCGCGCCACGGCCAGGAGCTCGGCGCGCTGCGCGAGAAGTACGCCGGTGACCTGCGGCGGATCAGCGAGGCCATGAAGGCGATCGCCGCGGCCGACCCCGTGCCGCAGGGGTCACTCGAGAAGCTGCTCGATCACTTCGATCACGCGCTGCGCGTCGCGGGCGAGGACCACGTGGGCCTGGGCTCGGACTTCGACGGCGTGGCGAGCTACCCGGTCGGGCTCGACGAAGTGAGTCTTCTGCCCAACGTGACTCGCGGACTCCTCGCGCGCGGCTGGTCGGAGGAGGTCGTCACCAAGGTGCTGGGCGAGAACTTGCTGCGGACCATGCGAGAGGTGGAGCTCACGGCCGAGAGACTCGCAGCACCCCCGAGCCCGCGATGAGTCCGCGCTTCAGCGCGAGCAGCGCCTCGTTGGCGCGCGAGAACTCGAAGCTCGTGGTGCGCGGGCGGAGCGGGATCTCAGCCGCGAGCGCGAGCAGCTCGCGGCCGTCGGCGCGCGTGTTCGCGGTCACGCTGGTGAGTGACTTCTCCTCGAACAGGTGGCGCGCGTAGTCGAGCGATGGCACCGCGCTCATGTGGATGCCCGCGCAGGCGAGCGTCGCGCCGGGCGCGAGTGACTCGAGAGTGGGCGGCACCAGCTCGCCGGCCGGGGCGAACAGAACGGCGGCGTCGAGCTTCTCGGGCGGGCGCTCGCCCAAATCGCCCGCCCATTCCGCGCCGAGAGACAGGGCGAGCGCGCGGTGCGTCGCCTCGCGAGTCACCACGAACACGCGCGCGCCCCAGTGTCTCGCGACCTGGAGCGCGATGTGCGCCGACGAGCCGAAGCCGACGAGCCCGAGCCTTCCGCCCGGTGAAATGCCGCTGCGGCGCAGCGCGCGGTAGCCGATGATGCCCGCGCACAAGAGCGGCGCCGCCGCTTCGTCGTCGAGTGACTCGGGCAGCTCGTACGCGAACGCCTCGGGCACGCAGATGCGCTCGGCGTAGCCGCCGTGCTCGTGCCAGCCGGTGAAGCGCTGCGCGCGGCACAGATTCTCGGCGCTGCGCCGGCAGAAGTCACACGCGCCGCAGGCGCGCCACAGCCACGCGACGCCGACCCGCGCGCCGACCGCGAACCGCCGGGCGCCCTCGCCGCGCGCAGAGACACGGCCCACCACCTGGTGACCGGGAATCACTTCTGCGCGCTGCGGCGCCAAGTCACCTTCGACCACGTGCAGGTCGGTGCGACACACGCCGCACACGGACACGTCGACGACGATCTCGCCGGGTTCCGGCGCGGGCTCGGGCAGCTCGCGCAGCTCAAGGGGCGCGCTCTCGATCGGAGCCGGCTCGCGAATCACCCACGCGCGCATCGTGGAGAAGACTACACTCGCGCGCGTTGAACGTTCTGCTCTTCGACGAGGCCGACGAAGTCGCGCCCGGCCGCGTGGTGGTGGCCGGCCGCCGGCTGCGCCACGTGCGCGAGATACTCCGAGCGAAGCCGGGCGACGAGCTCGCGGTCGGGAAGCTCGGCGGCGCGCTCGGGCGAGCGCGCATCGCGCGGCTCGACGACCTCGGCCTCGAGCTCGAAGTCACTCTCGAGCGCGAGCCGCCGCCGCCCCACCCGGCCGCGCTCGCCGTCGCGCTGCCGCGTCCGCCGAGTCTCCGCAAGGTCCTGCAGCAGGCGACCGCGTTGGGCGTTAAGGGCATCTCGTTCTTCGCGAGCGCGCGCGTCGAGAAGAGTTACTGGCAGAGCTCGGCTCTTCGCCCCGACGCGCTGCGCGAGCAGCTCCTGCTCGGACTCGAGCAGGCGGGAGACACTCGCGTCCCCGAGCTCACGTTCGCGAAGAGATTCCGCGCGTTCGTGACTGAGCATCTCCCCACTCTCGCCGCGGGCGCGCCGGTGTTCGCGGCTCACCCGGGTCACGCGCGCGCCGACTTCGCCCGCGCCGAGCGGTGTGTGATCGTCGTCGGACCCGAAGGCGGCTTCGTCGACGACGAGCTCGCGGCGCTCGAGCGCGCGGGCGCGCGCTTCGTCGGACTCGGACCGCGTGTGTTGCGCGTCGAGACCGCCGTCGTCGCGCTTCTGTCACGCGCCGCTGGTTGACACCCAAACGTGTCGTTGGGATAGTCGCCCGCCTATGGATCTCATGGAGAAAATCGTCGCGCTGTGTCTCAACCGCGGCTTCATCTATCCGTCCAGCGAGATCTACGGCGGCATCGCCGGCTTCTGGGACTACGGCCCGCTCGGCGTCGAGCTGCGCGCGAACATCAAGAGCGCGTGGTGGCAGACGATGGTGCGCGAGCGCGACGACGTCGTCGGTCTCGACTCATCGATCATCGCGAACCCACAGACTTGGGTGGCGTCGGGTCACGTCGCGAACTTCAACGACCCGATGGTCGACTGCCGCGCGTGCAAGCGCCGCTTCCGCGCGGACCAAATCGACGAGGACGACCGCTGCACGGTGACCAAGGACGGCAAACACGACCTCACCGAGCCGAGACAATTCAACATGATGCTGAAGACGCGCATCGGCGCGAGTGAGGACACCGCGGGCGACGCGTATCTCCGAGCAGAGACTTGTCAGTCGATCTTCCTCGACTTCAAGCGAGTCATGACCTCGGCGCGAGTCAGGCCGCCGTTCGGCATCGCTCAGATCGGCAAGGCGTTCCGCAACGAGATCACGCCGCGCAACTTCATCTTCCGCTCCCGCGAGTTCGAGCAGATGGAGCTCGAGTACTTCTGTCACCCGAACGAGGCGATGGACTGGTTCGAGCGTTGGCGCGAGATACGCATGAAGTGGCACCTCGGGGTCGGGCTCGACGAGAAGAAGCTGCGCTGGTATCAGCACGCGCCCGACGAGCTGGCTCACTACGCCAAGGCCGCGTACGACGTCTACTTCGAGTTCCCGTTCGGCTGGCACGAGCTCGAGGGCATCCACCACCGCAGTGACTTCGATCTGCGCCAGCACAGTGAGCACTCGGGCAAGGACCAGAGTTACACCGACCCCGACACCAAAGAGCGTTATACGCCGACGGTGATCGAGACCTCGGTCGGCGTGGACCGCACGCTGCTCGCGCTGCTCGCCTCGGCGTACACCGAGGACGAGGTCGGCGGCGAGAAACGCGTGGTGCTGCGCTTCACGCCGCGAATCGCGCCGATCAAGGTGGCGCTGTTGCCCCTGTCCAAGAAGCTCTCCGAGCCGGCCGAGAAGCTCGGCGCGGATCTGCGCCGGCGCTTCGCGATCGACTTCGACGCGTCGGGCTCGATCGGCAAGCGCTACCGCCGCCAAGACGAGGTGGGCACGCCGTTCTGCGTGACCTTCGACTTCGACTCACTCGAAGACCACAAGGTCACCGTGCGCGAGCGAGACACCACGCAGCAGGAGCGCGTCTCGCTCGACCAGCTCGCCGGGTATCTCTCCGAGCGCGTGCTGGGTTACTAGGCGCTCGTGCGAGCGCTCGTCGCGACCGTCCTCGCAGTGGCGCTCGCGGCGTGCGGACTGCAGCACGAGGAGACGTACCGCGACGTGGGCGGCTTCGTGCAGTCGGTCGACGCCGCGAACCGCCAGGTCGCGATCTCGCACGACGAGATCCCCGGCTTCATGCCCGCGATGACGATGAGCTTCGACGTGGCCGATGCGAAGCTCCTCGAGGGAGTCACTCCCGGCGCGCGCGTCGCGTTCGACTTGCGCCGCAGCGCGACCCTGCTCACTATCGAGTCACTGCGGGTCGTCGAGCCGGCGCCCGGCGGCGGCGCGGCGCTTCCGCCACCGCTGGGCGAGGACGAGCCCGCGCCCGACTTCGCGCTCACCGATCAGGACGGGCGCGCCGTGAAGCTCTCCGACTGGCGCGGGCGCGCCATCTTCCTCGACTTCGTGTTCACGCGCTGTCCCGGCCCGTGTCCGATCCAGACCGCGCGCATGGTGCAGGTGCAGAAGAGTCTCACGCCCGAGCTGATGCAGCTGGCGCGCTTCGCGTCGGTGTCACTCGACCCCGCCTACGACTCACCCGAGAGACTGCGTGAGTACGCGGCGCGCCACGGCGCGAGCCTCGAGAACTGGTCGTTTCTCACCGGGGACGCCGCGATCGTGCAGACCGTGCTCGACGCGTACCGCATCGGCACGATCCGCAAGCCGGACGGCGGGATCGATCACGTGGTCGCCACGTTCCTCGTCTCGCCAGACGGCCACGTCGCGCGGCGCTATCTCGGCCTCCGGGGCAGCGCTGCCGCGATGGTCGAGGACCTGCAGAAGATCCTCTGACTCACTCGCGCTTGCGCGCGAACAAGAGCGGGTGTGACTCGGGCCGGCGCTGCTTCGTATCGTCGTAGCCGTGGCCGAGGACCTCTGACTCGAGCAGCTCGAAGTCCGCCCGCTGCAGCATGGCGCGGTAGTCATCCAGCGACCAGTTGCTCCAGTACATGCGCACCCCGAAGAAGCAGTCCTCGGTGTAGGCGTCCTCGCGGACGCGAGTCACCGTCGCCATCAGGTAGCCGCCGGGCCGAAGCCAGCGCGTGATCCGGCGGAACAGCTCTTCGTGCTCCTCGCGCGGCAGGTGGAAGATCGCGTAGAACGACACGACCGCATCGAATGACTCGGGCGCAAAGTCGACGGCCATCGCATCCGCGAGCATGAACTCTGCGCCCGAAACGTTCTCGCGAGCGCGCTCGATCTGCTCGGCAGAGACGTCCACGCCAGTGACTCGATGTCCGGCGCGCGCCAGCGCCGCAGCGATCGGCAGCCCGCCCCCGCAACCCAGATCGAGCACGCGCGAGCGCGGATCGAGTCGCTCGAGCAGCGGCTCGAGCTCGCGGCCCGGCTCGCGCCTACGCGCTTCGGTGTAGGCCGCCGAGCAGCGGTCGTAGCCGTCTCGAACGAGCCTCCGGTAGTCCACCGTCGGATCGTCCGCGGGCTTCATCCGTACTTGATGACCGTCCGGATGGCGGACCCGTCGTGCATGCGGTCGAACGCTTCGTTGATGCGCTCGAGCGGAAGCTCCCCAGTCACCATCTCGTCGAGCTTGATCTTGCCGCTCATGTAGCGGTCGACGAAGCGAGGCAGCTGAGTCCGGCCCTTCGTGCCGCCAAACGCGGTGCCGCGCCACGAGCGGCCGGTCACGAGCAGGAACGGGCGCGCGTGTATCTCCTGACCCGCGCCCGCGACGCCGATGATCACTGACTGACCCCAGCCGCGCTGCGTGCAAGCGAGCGCCTGACCCATGACATCGACGTTCCCGATGCACTCGAACGAGTAATCGACGCCGCCGTCGGTCATCGACACGATCGCGGCCGCGACGTCCGGCGTGTCTTTGGGGTTGAGAAACTCGGTGGCTCCGAACTGCTTCGCGAGCTCGAACTTCCGCGGGTTCATGTCGACGCCGATGATGCGCTCCGCGCCGGCGAGCACGGCACCTTGTATCACCGACAAGCCGATGCCGCCGAGCCCGAACACGGCGACGCTCGAGCCCGGCTCGACCTTCGCGGTGTGAAGCACCGCGCCGATTCCCGTAGTGACTCCGCAGCCGAGCAGACACACGCGGTCGAGCGGCGCGTCCTTGCGGATCTTCGCGAGCGCGATCTCGGGCACGATCGTGTACTCGGCGAACGTCGACGTGCCCATGTAGTGATGGAGAGTCTTGCCGCGCGCGCTGAGTCGGCTCGAGCCGTCGGGCATGAGTCCCTGCCCCTGAGTCGCGCGGATGCGCACGCACAGATTCGTCCTACCGGACAGACAGTATTTGCACTCGCGACACTCGGGGATGTAGAGCGGGATCACGTGATCGCCGGCCGCGACCGAGCGCACGCCCTCGCCGACCTCGACCACTTCGCCCGCGCCCTCGTGGCCCAGCACCACGGGGAAGAGACCCTCGGGGTCCCTACCGGAAAGTGTGTAGGCGTCCGTGTGACATACGCCCGTGGCCGCCAGCCGCACCAAGCACTCGCCCGCGCGCGGGCCACCGAGCTCGATTTGCTCGATTTCGAGAGGCCGCCCCGCTTCCCATGCAACCGCTGCCTTCACCTTCACGCGCGCGATTATACGCAGCCCGCCGCCGGGCTTTGACCGAACTTTGACTGGTGGATGGACGCGGAGCGCCGATGGGGTTTGTAGTCTCAGCGCTGAGGGGAGCTCGATCGAATGTCAGCAGAGGCCATTGAGCCGGAATCCGCCGGGCCTACGATCACGGAAGTCATCGAGATCCTGCCGGACTCGGTGTACGACAACCCGACCGCGTTGGGGCTGGGTTACTTCGCGCGCGACGTCGCGCTGTACGCCGTGGCAGTCACGGCGCTCGTGTTCGCGAACAGTGTCTGGCTGCTCGTGCCGCTGTGGATCTTCGCGGCGCTCGTGATCAGCGCGCTCTTCATCGTGGGTCACGACGCGGCGCACGGCGCGCTGTTCAAGAGCAAGCGCCTGTCTTACGTGATCGGCCAGCTCGCGATGCTCCCGTCCCTGCACGTGTACGAGGCCTGGGTGTTCGGGCACAACCGCATCCACCACGGTCACACGGTGCGCGAAGTGATGGACTACGTGTGGCACCCCGCGAGCCCCGAGCAGTACGGCGCGATGTCAGTCGGGCAGAAGCTCATGCACCGGCTGAAGTGGTCTTGGCTCGGCGCCGGCGTGTACTACGGCTGGGACATCTGGTGGCGCAGCATGATGCGCTTCACGCCGCCGGAGAAGATCGCCGCGGAAGTGACTCGCGACCGGCGCATCGTGGTCGCGTACGCCGCCGTCGCGAGCGCGTTCTTGTTGTGGCTCGGCGCGCACCTGCACGGCGGAGTGACTGGCGCGCTGTGGATGTGGGTCAAGGTGTTCGCCGTGCCGTTCGCGCTGTGGAACTACTCGATCGGCATCTCGGTGTACGTGCACCACATCTCGCCCGACATCGCGTGGCACGGGCGCCGTGAGTGGACGCGCTTCAAGGGCCAGATGGAAGGCACGACCATCCTGCACATCCCCGCGTGGCTGAACTTCTTCTACCACAACATCTTCCTGCACGTGCCTCACCACGTGGACATGCGGATCCCGTTCTATCACCTGGACGACGCTTCGCGCGCGATCGTGGCGAAGTACGGCGACGTGGTGCGCGAGCGGCGCTACGGCTTCGCCGACTATCTGCGCGCGACCCGCGCGTGCAAGCTGTACGACTTCGCGAGTCACTCGTGGCGCGGGTACGGCGCTGCGCGCGACGTCGCCCGCCCCGCGCCGTCAGTCGCCGCGTAGCCGGAGGCCGAGGTCCTTCAGCTGCGCCGCGTCGACCGGAGTCGGTGACTCCATGAACAGGTCCTGCGCGCGCTGAGTCTTGGGGAAGGCCAGCACGTCGCGCAGTGACTCGCCGCCGGCGAGCATCAGCGCGAAGCGGTCGAAGCCGAACGCGAAGCCGCCGTGCGGCGGCGCGCCGGTGTCGAGCGCGTCGAGCATGAAGCCGAAGCGCTCGCGGGCCTCCCTCTCGCTGTAGCCCATGATCTCGAGGATCTTGAGCTGCAGATCGGAACGGTGATTGCGCAGGCTGCCGGAGCCGAGCTCCACGCCGTTCAGCACGAGGTCGTAGTGAGTCGCGATCACGCCCTTGGGGTCGGTGTCGAGCTTCGCGATCTCGGTCTCGAGCGGCGCGACGAACGGCATGTGCATGTAAGTCAGCTTGCCGTCGTCGGTCTCTTCGAACAGCGGGAAGCCCACGACGAAGTGCGGGTCCCAGGCGCGGCCGTCCCAGCGGTCGAGCTTCGCGCCGAGCTCGAGCCGCAGGCGGCCGAGCACGTCGCACACGACTTTCTCGCGGTCAGCGCCGAACAGGATCACGTGACCCGGCCGCAGCCCTGCGCGCTTGCCGATCTCTGCCTTCTCCGAGTCACTCAGGAACTTCGCGATCGGGCTCTGCCAGCTGCCGTCGGGCTGGATGCGCGCCCAGGCCAGGCCCTTCGCGCCGAAGCTGCGCGCCACGTCGTTCAGGCGGTCGAGCTCGGAGCGAGTCAGTGCGTCCGCGTCGGGCACGGGCAGGCCGCGCACCACGCCGCCGGACGCGAGCGCACCCGCGAACACCTTGAACTCGGTCTTCGCCAGCACGTCGGAGAGCTCGCAGAGCTCGAACGTGATTCGGCGTTCGGGCTTGTCGGAGCCGTAGCGCAGCATGGCATCGGCCCAAGTGACTCGCGGGAACGGGCGCTCGAGCTCCACGCCGAGCACGTCCTTGAACGCGCGAGCGGTGAGGTGCTCGAGTAACTCGAGCACGTCTTCGACGCGCACGAACGACATCTCGAGGTCCAGCTGCGTGAACTCGAGCTGGCGATCCGCGCGCTGGTCCTCGTCGCGGAAGCAGCGCGCGATCTGGAAGTAGCCGTCGAAGCCCGCGACCATGAGCATCTGCTTCATGATCTGCGGTGACTGCGGCAGCGCGAAGAAGCTGCCGTGGTGCACGCGGCTCGGCACGAGGAAGTCACGCGCGCCTTCGGGCGTGGCGCGCGCGAGGATCGGCGTCTCGATCTCGACCAGCCCGCGCTCATCGCACGCGGCGCGGAGTGACTGCGCCAGCTTGTGTCTCACGAACAGCCGCTTCTGCATGACCGGCCGGCGCAGGTCGTGGATGCGGTACTTCAGACGCACGCCCTCGTCGATCTCGGCGTCGTCCTCGACCGCGAACGGCGGCGTAGACGCCACGTTCAGCACGCGCACTTCCGTCGCCACGAGCTCGACCTCGCCCGTCGGCAGATTGGGATTCACGGCGTCCTTGTCGCGCCGCTCGAGTCTCCCGCGCACCGCGAGGACATACTCGGAGCGCACCGCCTGCGCGCGCTGGTGCGCCTCGGGCGCGGAGTCCGGCTTGAACACGACCTGCGCGAGACCCGTGCGGTCGCGCAGGTCGACAAAGATCACGCCGCCGTGGTCACGTCGCTTGCGCACCCAGCCGCACAGCACGACCTCGCGGCCGACGTCGCTCGCGCGCACGTCGCCACAGAAGTGTGTTCGGCGCAGGTCGCCCAATGGATCGAGTCGCTGCACGTCGCCCTCACGCGCACCGGCCGCGCGGACGGCGGAGCCTACCAGGGGCCCCGAAGTGGGTCAAAGGCCGGAGCCGGATCCGGACGGGCGCGGCTGAGACAGATCGTCGCCCGAGCACACGAGATTGCGGCCGAGCGCCTTCGCGAGATACATCGCCTTGTCCGCCAGGTCGAGCAGACGCTCGCGCGTCTCGCCATGCATCGGGAACGTGGCGACGCCGATCGAGATCGTGAGTCGCAGATCGAGCCCGCGCTCCGCGCCGAACGCTTTGTCGGCGACCGACTGGCGGATGCGCTCGGCGACGGCGCGCGCGCCCTCGAGTCCGGTGTCGACGAGCAGGATCGTGAACTCGTCGCCGCCGTAGCGGCCCACGGTGTCGATCGCGCGCACGGACTCCTGCAGGAGCGCCCCCAGCTCGCGCAGCACGCGCGAGCCGATCAAGTGACCGTAGCGGTCGTTCACGGCTTTGAAGCGGTCCAGGTCGAGAAACAACACGGACAGCTTGCTCTGCGCGCGCGACGCGCGATTCACTTCGCGATCGAGCGCCGAAAGCAGATACCGCGCGTTGTACAGGCCGGTCACGTCGTCGACGAACGCCTTCTCGCGCGCTTGCAGGAAGCGCTCGGCGTTGATCAGCGCGAGCTCGGCCTGCTCGACCACGAGCTCCGCCCGCTCGAAGTCGTCGCGCGCGAACGGGCGGCCGTCGGAGAACAGCCAGATGCCGCCCGCGACGCGGCCCTCGACGCGCACGGGCAGCGCGAGTAAGTGGCCGTCGTTGATGCCGAGCGAGGCGAGCGCGGGAGACACTTCCTCGACCGCCGCGACCGCTGCGCGTTCCAGGTCGCCGGGGTCGAACAGCTTGCCCTGCTCGATCAGCGCGCGCAGCTCGCCGCCGCGGTCGGCGGGGAAGCCGCGCAGCTCGAGGCCCTCGCCCGTGTGCGACGGGAGCTCGATCAGCCGCGCCACGGCGCGCGTGCGCCCAGTGACTCGCAGCACGATGTCGAGCGCTAGCGGCATCACGTCGCCGCTCTCGAGACACGACGCCAGCGGCCGCGCCGCTTCGAACGCCTGGATGCAGCCACGCAGTGACTCGTTCTCGTCGATCAAGCGCCGGCGAAGCAGCACGCGCTTCACGCCGTAAGTCACTTCGGGAGCCGAGACCGGCTTGCGCAGATAGTCGGCCGCGCCCAGCCGCATGGCCTGCAGCGCGCTCTCGAGCGACGCGTAGCCAGTCAGCACGATGACTTCCGTGTGCGGCGAAGCGCGCTTCACGCGCTCGAGCAGCTCGAGCCCGTCCATCTCGCGCATCGAGAGATCGGTGATGACCACGTCGAACGGGCCTTCGTCGCCCAGGCGCGACAGCGCCTCGCGGCCAGAAGCCGCGGTCGCAACGCGGAAGCCCTCCTGCACGAGCGCGTCTCGCGTCATCTCGCGAATCAGGCGGTCGTCGTCGACCACCAACACACGCTTGTCCATCGGGACCGGCCCCTCCGCGCGACTCTCCGTTGCGCAGAATCGGCCCCGACCTTCGCGGAGTTGAGACACTTCCGGCAAGCCGGCGCGCGTGTCGCTCACGGCAGGTTGCGGACTCTCCTGCCCTCGATGACCAGGCGGCCCTGCGCGTGCAGCTGCACCGCGCGCGGGTAGAGCTCGTACTCGACCTGGGCCACGCGCTCGGCCAGCGACGCGGGTGTGTCGTCTTCGCGCACGTCGATCGCCTTCTGCAGAATCACCGGGCCCGAGTCGTATTGCTCGTCGCAGTAGTGAATCGTCGCGCCAGTCACTTTGGCGCCGTACTCCAGCACCGCCCGGTGCACGCGCTCGCCATACATGCCCTTGCCGCAGAAGGCCGGGATCAGCGCCGGATGAGTGTTCATCGCGCGGCCGTTGTAGCCGCGCAGCTCGATCTTCGAGAGGAAGCCGGCGAGCACGAGTAACTCGGGCGGGTCCTTCGCGAGCACCGCGTGCAGCGCGTCGTTGAACGCGCGCTCGTCCCGGTGCTCCTTGCGAGACACCACGTGCGCGGAGATGCCGTGCTTCCGCGCACGATCGAGCCCGCCCGCTTCGGGCTTCGAGGAGATCACCGCGGTGAACTCGACGTCGAGCCGGCCAGCCGCGCGCTCAGTCACGAAGCGTTCGAACGTCGTGCCGCGACCGGACAGCAGGACCGCGATTCGCAAAGTCACGCGCGCAGACTACCCCAAAATGGAAGGGCCCTCCGACGGAGTCGGAAGGCCCTTCACTCATCCCTTCCCGTGAGAAGTCACTACCACGTGTAGCGGAAGCGGACCTCCATCTGGTCGCGGTTCAGCACGGGCGCTGCGCCGCGGCCCAGGATGGCGCCGTTGTACTGCTCGATCGAGCCGTACTGCGCGATCGGGAAGTACGCGCCCTGGGCGTCGTACACGTGACCGAAGAACGACGAGTAACCAATGCTCGTGGAGAACGCGTCGTTCCACCGGTACGAGAGACCGGAGAGAACTGCGCCTTGTGACTCCAGCGGCCAGTACACGACCGACATGCGCGGGGCGAGCCGGTCCTGGAAGTAGCCGGTGAAGAACGTGAGCACCATCTGAGTCGAGAACGGTCCCGCCTGCGTTCCGTACATCCCGTCCTTGTTGCGCTTCCCGCCCTGATAGTTCGGGAGGTAACTCACGAACATCTGGTAGTTCAGGAAGAAGCTGCGGTTGGGATTCAGGAAGTTGAAGAACGTCGGCCGGTCGACGGACACGGAGAGCACGAGCTGGTCCGACTGACTCAGTCCCGAGAACTCCTGCGTGTTGCCGAACAGCTTGCGGGCCATCCACGAGAACTCGATGCCCCAACTGGTCTTCGTGACGTCTTCCGCGAAGTCGAGACCGAAGCCGAACACGTTGCGTTTCTGGTAGCGCGCGGCGACCTGGCGGCCGCCCTGCCACAGGAAGTCACGGCGTCCGTAGCGGCCGTCGCCGCCGGCCTTCTTCACCGGGAGTGTCTGCGTCGTACCGCCGACGATGCCGGCCACGCCGCGGCAGAACACCGGCGAGCGCGGGGGCAGACCGTTCGGGAACTTCGCCTTGAACTTCGCGCTGCCCGGCGCGTCCTCGATCTTGTACGGCTCGTACTGGATGCCTTCCTGCAGCGGGTCACCGCGCAGGCCGCTGCCGCAGAGGATGTTGTCGTCGGTCACCGGGCCGGGGCTGTAGTCGTCCAGGCCGTCCCAGATACCGTCGCGGTCTTGGTCGAAGTCATTGAACTTGTCGCCGTTCCTGTCGCGCACCGGCGCCGCCGCCGAGACCTGGCTCGGGCCGAACAGACCGCTCGTCCCGATGCGCTGCGCCGCGTTCATGCGGAAGAACTCATCGCCGATCTGGACCACGTTCCCCGACATCAGTCGCCGCAGCGCCGGGAGGTTCGTCGCGTTCAGAGCCGCGAGGTTCAGCTTGCGCGCGCCCAGGACGTTCACCGGCAGACTCGGGTCGTTCGGCTCGTCGACGACCTCGACCGTGAACGCGATCGGGAGATCAATCGCCATGCGGAAGCCAGTGACCTTCAGATCGGTCGGGTCCGACAGCACATCGGTGACGTCGGCGAGACACTCGGCTGCGGGACACTCCGTCTCCGGATCGAACGCGATCAGCCACGCATACGCTCCGTTCTTGTCAGACGTCGGAGGCGCGATCACCTGCGACGCTCCCTGCGTTCGCACCGGAAATACCTGGAAGTCCATCTCCTCGTTGCTGAACACGAAGGCGTTGCGCGCGAAGATGCCGTCGGGGCCCGCGATCGGGTCACCCGTGAGCTGCTTCGCGGTGTTGTTGCTGCCCCAGGCCGACAGCTCGGCCAAGCTCTCGGGCGGATCGAAGATGCGATCGAAGCCGATGATCTCGGTCGCGATCAGGAGCCGCTCGAAGTTCGCGGATGCGGTCTCGAGCGCGGTGCAGCCGCCGTTGAAGGGCGTGTTCACGTCGGTCTCGGACTGGTTGTTCATCCAGCGCGCGCAGTACTCGCCGTCGACGTTGTCGAAGAGTGAGTTGATCGACGCGCCCTGCTTCTTGTCGATCAGGTTCCAGACGTTCAGGTCTGACTCGGGATCGAACGGGTTTGTGGGATCGTTCAGGAACACGACCGCCCCGAACTTCTGTTTCGCGTCTTGGTCGATCTGCCACGGCATCGGCTCGATCCAGCCATCGGTCTGGCGCCCGTTCGGGTTCTCCTCGCTGGGCATCTGGTACTTCGCACGGCCCACTCGCCCCATCGCGATCACTTCGTCGGGGGTGATCGGATCGAACTTGCCGCGCGGGAAGTTTGCGAAGTTGGCGGTGTTCTTGAGGTCCACCATGAACTCGGTGGTGCCGTCGTAGCTGTAGTTGATGCCCGGCAGATACTCGAGCTGCCCATCGGCGTTCACGCGAGTTCCGACGAGCGCGCCCGGCGACACCGCCTTCAGGCCGGTGAAGTCCTGAGTGATCACGCTGCCGTCGGCGTTCATGAGGTCGATGCCGCCGAACCGGGGAGGCGGATCCGTGGGGTTGCGCTTCAGCGAGTTCGCGATCGCCGGTGTCTCTTCCCACTGCTGACCTTGGAACCGGCTGCACGGCGACGCGTAGGCAGCACCGCAGCCGAGCAACGCGGCCTGCTCGGGAACCAGGTTGAGCCCGAGATCGTTGCCGAACTCGTTGATGGGCTGGCGCTTGTTCACCGCGAGCCACTGCACGCTGAGCGTGTTCGAGTCGATCACGCTGAACGGGTCCGGACTGCCGACCGGCCGGATGGTGTCGACGCCATCGAGCACGATGCTGCCGAACCGGCCGAGGCCGCCGAGGATGTTCGAGATGAACCCGAAGGTGTTCGGGTTGTTCAAGCGATCGAACGCGCAGTAACCCTCGTCCTGATCGAACGTGAACGCGCACACCGAGTGAAAGAGTGTCTGGTTCACGTTGTGGAGCGCGGCGATCGCCTCGGGAGCGCGGAGCTTCTGGCGTCCGTCCTCACCCGGCTTGTCCCAGAGCAGACAGTCACCGTCGGTGGGGAACACGTCGTCGGCGTCGCCCGCGATCCCGTTGGGACCGACGGCGACCCTGCGGTTCGGGTCCTCCTCGGTCGGCGCAGCGGCCGTGCGAATCTGGCACTTCCCGCCCGCGCGCTGCGTGGTCGAGAGCGGCGCGCCCGAGGTGAAGTCCGCGGTGCGCTCGTACTGCTGGACGAGATCGAGATAGAAGCCGTCGTCCCAGCCCCAGAAGTCCGAGATCGCGAACGTGAAGCGGTCGAGGCGGCCTTCGATGCGGGCGCCGTAGTCCCAGGTCTGGAGCCCGTTGTAGTCCTTGTCCGGACGCCGCTCGCCGGCGACGCCGATGGCGGCGAGACCGTTGGCCATCGCGCCGAAGCTCTTCAAGCAGATCAGGTCGACCGCGCCGCCCTCACCGCATTTGCCCAGGTCGGTCGGCTCGAAGCGGTTGAAGATCCAGAGTAACTCGAGGCGCAGGTCCTCGACCGGGCCGACGCGCATGAACATCTCGGGCGAGAACGTGACGTCGATCGCCCACTGACCGACGCGTGACTCCTCGAGCGGTGCGAACAAGCCGTTGCCGATGTCGAGCGGATTGTTGCGGTCCTGGTTGCGGAATAGCTCCGTCTTGCCCCAGACCTGAATCAGCTTGCCGACCTTCGTGAAGATCTGGCTGTCGGCCATTTCGAACTCGACGTAGCCCTCGGCGAACTCGTGCTCCTTCTGACTCGCGCCGTGGTTCCACTGGAGCTCGTCTTCCTTGAAGTGGAGATCGAGACGAGTCACTACGCCTTTGTGGTCCTTGTAGAAGTTCGAGGAGCCGGGTGACTGGTAGACGATCCCGTTGCCCTTCAGGCGCGGGCGGGCCGGAATCTGGATGCCGTCGGTGTTGCCGTACAGCAGGAGGTCGGTGGCGTTGAACGGCTCGCTCGAGGCCGACGACGGGCGCAGGCGCGGGTCGGCGAGGAGGTTGAACACCTCGAACTGCACGCGTGCGGTGCCCACCGACGCATTGTTGACCTCGATACAGTCACCGTCGCCGTTGATCCCGATGTTGAACTTGCTCGTACCGCTCGCGTCCGACTGGATCCGACAGCCGCGGAGAAAGGCGTCCTGCGAGATGTCGGCGCCGTTCTTCGTGCAGCTCTGCGTGGCAGGGTTGTACGTTCCGCCGAGCCCGGGAAGCCTGCGTGCGGGAAGGCCGGCACCGCAGCCTTGCTGCAGGACCAACGAGCGGTTGTAGATCCCGTACAGCTCGAGTGTCTTCGTTCCTCCCCCGGACACCTGCACGTCGAGCTGCGCGGTCGCGGTGTAGAGCTGAAGGCCGCCGGGCGGCGAGTCGAACTTGTCCTCCGCGGTACCCGCGATCGGAGCCGCCAGTCGGTAGCCGGCCTCCTGCGCCACGTTGTTGTTGGCAACGAACGGGAGATCGTCCGCGGTATCGCGGATGCCGTCGGGCCCCATGAAGAAGGGGTTGGACTTCTTCACCGTGACTTGAGGATCCACTACGACCAGGCCGTCGGCGTCCGTGCTGTTCGGAGAGCCCGCGACCTGCGCGATGCCCGTGAGATCGTCGGCCAGGCCGGTCTCGTACGTGCCGAACCAGTCGACGGCCTGCGAGCCCGCGAAGTAGCCCTTCGGGTTGATGGGCGTGTCGATCGTCGCGAGGAACGGCGTGATCGCCGTGCCGATCTTGTTCGAACCCCACTTCGCGGTGAGCAGCCCGGGCGCGAGCGAGCGCGCGAAGATCGCGAAGCGGTTCGGGTCCGGGCGCGTGTCGAGAACCTCGTCGACGTTCGCGTCGAAGGTCGTCTCGGGCGTGCCGAGGATCGCATCGGCCTCGGCCTGCGCGGCCTTCGCGGCGGCCGTGTCCCCAGCTCGCTGCGCGACGGCGGCGTCGACGAGCAGCGCGCGGCGCAGACCTTCCTGCGTGATCGACAGCGTGTTGCCGCCGATGAGGAGGTTCCGCAAGCGGAAGAACTCGGCGTCACCCACCGTCGGCCGCGCCGAGTTGAGGAGTGACTCGCGCGAGAGGCGCGAGAAGTTTCCACCGCGCACCGCGATCACCTGCGGGAGGCCTGGCTTCAACGGGCCGTCGAGCGGGGAGCGCTGGTTCAGGTTGCAGAACGCCGAGAGCGGGAACGGGTTCTGGAAGATGCCGGGCGGGTTGTCGCACTGGCGGTAGCGGCGGCCGGGATTGAACTCCTCGCGCGCGTCGGTGAGCGTGCCGGGCTGATACACCTGCCGGAGCAAGCCGCCGAAGTACGGTGACTTGTTCTTGACGTTCTCCTTCAAGCTCGCGGGCTGACGGATCGCGCGCCGCTGCGTGTCACCGTACGAGTCCGCGCTCGAGAAGAGCGCGCAGGCCCGTGTGTAGATGCAGTCGTAACTCGCGAGCACGCGAGTGAACATGAACATCGAATCGAACGGACCGAAGCCGTCTGGGAAGAGTGACAGCTCGAGCTCGAGCGACAGCACGTGCCGGAACTGCGAGAACGTCACGTGATTCGCCGGCAAGTCCTCGCCGGTGAACAGGAGCCGCGCTTCGTAGAACCCGTGGATCGAGAACTTGCGTTCGCCGGGCAGATCCCATTCGAAGGCGCGCGCCGTGTTCGCGATGCCGATGCCGCTGATCAGAATGCCGAGGACTAGAGCAGCAAGTTTGCCCGCAGCCAGCCTTCCCCTCATCACATTCCCCTCTTACTTACTCGCAGATGCCGACTGCGTCGCTTCCCTCTACGCCGCAGTCCGCCGTTCAGCTCGCCCGTGCCGCGACCGGCTTTTGAGCGGAGTCACCCAAATCATGTTGCTGCGTGACCTCGCTAAGTGACGCAGCGATGAACTTCGGCCGGAAAATCGCGAAGCACGCCGGCACCAAGAAGATCGCGCCGAGCATGTTCAGGCCCATCAGGATCGAGAGCAGCTGCGCCATCTCTGCTTGGAAGCGCAGGTTGCTGAACGACCAAACGAAGATGCCCGCGATCAGCGTGGTGGCGGTGAACGTCACGGCCATGCCGGTGGTGCGGATCGCGCGCCGGATGGCTTCGTCGAGGTCGCGCGTCCACGAGTATTCCTGGCGGATGCGGTCGATGACGTAGAGCGCGTAGTCGACGCCGATGCCGACGCCGACCGACTGCACCGGGAGTGTCTGGATCGTGAGTCCCGTCTCGCGCCAAGCCATGTACGCGAGTGACCCCAGCGTCGCGCACGCCAAGCTGAACACGATGATCAGCCCCGCCGAGGTCGAGCGGTAACTCAGCGCGACGAACAGGTAACAGATGAGGAAGATGAGGATGATGTTCGCGACGTGGCCGCGCTCGACTTCCTCGTTCACGGCCGCGTACACGCCCATGATGCCGCCGGACAGGACGAACTCCGCGCCGCGCGTGTAGGTGTTCGTCGGCTGCGGGTTGAACGAGACGTCCTTGAACTTCGTGTTCTGCGTCCACAGCTCGTAGTTGCAGTAAGTGCGGCAGTCACGAATCGTGCGCGCGGTGATGTTGCCCTCGTCGTTCTTCCACTCTTCGTCGATGTAGAAAGCGCTGCGGCCGACGATGTACTGAACGAGCTCGCCGACGGTCTCGAACTGCTTCACGACCTCGTCGGCCGGCCTGTCGACCGTCTCGATGCGGTAGTCGTGCTCGGCCGAGAGCTTGTCGACGATCTTGCCCATGCGCTCCGCGTCGAGTGACACGTCCTTGAAGCGCGTCGACGCGTTGATCTCGCCCAGCTTGCTGCCGGCGAGCGCGCGCATGGCGCCGATCACGTTTTGAGTCACTTCCGCTTCGTCGGCTTTGTCCGTCCAGCGGCCGACCTGGATCGGCTCGTGCTGCTGATAGCCGGTGATCTTCTGGTCGTCATTGATGTCCGCGACCTGCACGTGCATCTCGCTGTGGCGCGGGAACAGCACGGGCCCGAACAGGTAGTACGCGGCGCCGAGCACCCCGCCGTGGTTCTCGACGAGCCGCACGTTGATGCGGCCCATCGGGTTGGCCTCGATGAACTCGTTCGCGTAGTGAATCGCGCGCTTGATCGTCGTGCCTTTGTGATCGCGGAAGAAGAACGTGATGTTCGCGTCTTCGGCGTCGTCGGTGAGGAACGGCCGCAGGAAGCCGGGGATGCTCGAGCGCTGTAACTGGAAGACGATGCCGCCGATGCTCTGCGCGGCGTCGGGCACGAACGCCCACTTCGGATCGCCGTAGTGATTCACCATCCAATACTGCTTGATGATGTCCACGAGTGACACGGTCTGACCCGGGTCCGCGTACTTGCGCATCCAGCGCTGCATCGCCTCCATGCGCTGCAGCACCAAGCCGTCCGAGCTCGCGCTCTTGCCATCGCCGTCGACGAACACGGTCATCTGATCCACGCCGCCGAACTTCTCGCCGATCTTTCCGGTCGCGATGTTGAACGGGTGATTCGGCCAGAAAACCGGCACGCCGGGGCGGCTCTCGCCGATCGTCGAGTGCATGAGCACGTAGTAAGTCGCGCCGGTGAGTGCGAGAGCCGTGGTGCCCACGAGCACGTACTTCGACCTGGCGCCCGTAGTGATTCGGCCGGTGAAGCCGAGGAAGATCTGCATCCAGCGCGGCGTGAAGTGAGCGAACCCGTGAGGCGGCGGGAGATACGCGATCATGATCGGGTGGAGCAGGATCACGTTGAAGATGATCGCGATGACCCAGAACGACCCGAAGATCGACAGATCGCGCATGGTCTGGATCGTGGTCAGGAAGCAGATCGCGAGACCCGCGGCGTCGGTGATGATCCCGAGCATGCCGGGCAGCATCAGCTTGGCCATGGCGGTGGTCGCCGTCTCGACCTTGGCTTGTTCGAGCTCGTCCTTGCTGAGCTTGCGGCCGAGGCGGCGCTCGCGCGCCTCGCACTCCATCTCGTAGTCCTCGAAGAACCGCTCGGCCATCTGGATCGTGTGTGAGATCGAGCGCGCGGTGATGAGCAGCGGAATCACCATGACCAGCGGGTCGAGAGTGATTCCCACCCACGCGCAGAAGCCCATGCCCCAGATGGCGGTCGCGAGTCCCGCGACCATCGGAATCGCCACTCCGTGGAGGCGGCGGAAATACAGGAGCAGCAGGACGAAGAGTGAGACGATCGTGAGCAGCAGGTAGTAGAGGATCTCGAACGCGCTCTCGATCACGTAGCCCGTCGCGATCGGCGCGCCCGAGATGTAGACCTCGGCGGTGCCGTCGGCTTCCTCTTCCGCCTTCAGGTTCTGGAGATACTTGAACAGCTCCATGTAGGCGGCGCTGTTGTCGAGGCGGTGAGTGATGAAGCCGCCCTGCACGATCGCGGCCTTGTGATCGCGAGACACGAAGCGGCCGTAGATAGTGCCGGGATTCTCGAGCACCTTCGCGCGCAGATTCGCGAGCCCCTCGTCGTCGTCGGGGATCTCCTCGAGCAGCGGCGCGGCTTCGATCGCGCCGTCGGGCTCGATCACGATCACGCGCGTGTTGATGTGCGAGAGACTCTGGACCTGGTAGTGATTGACGTTGGGCGCCTGATCGAGCTTGTCCGTGATGCGAGAGACTTTCTCGAGGAAATCGTAGTCGTAGATCTCCCCTTCTTTCTTGATCACGGCGATCGCCACGAACGAGGCCGAGCCGAACTTCCCCGCGAACTTGTCCTGCGCGTGGATGTACGGGTGCTCGGGGTACGTCTTGCGGACGTTCGCGTCCATCTTGAAGCGCACCTTCGAGCCGAGCAGCAAGCTGCCCTCGCCGGTGCCGCTCCGCGCGAGCGTGTAGTTGTAGTAAGCCGCGTTCACCAGCGGGAACGAGAAGAAGCCCGCGAGTGAGAGCAGCGTCATCAACGCCGCGAAGCGGTACTTCATGATGAAGCGCCCGAAGCGCATCGAGAATGCGCTCTCGGGCAGGTTCTCTTCCATGTAACTCTGCGGGCGATCGTCGTCGGCCATGTCACTCACCTGCGCCGGTCGCCGGCACTTCTTCGCGTTCCGGAACCATCTCGTACCACTGGGTACCCGCGTCCGTGGAGCGCAGCACGTTGCCGCTCTGTCCCACCATCCAGCACACGGTCGGCGTGCCGCAGGTGATGTCGCGGAAGTAGCCATGCTTCTCCGCGGGGAAGCGGCCGTAGCCGCCTTCGTCGCCGAGCTTCTGCCAGGTCTTGCCGCCGTCGAGACTGACTCGGCGCAGACCCTTCTCGCCGACCGCGATCAGCTTCGTGTCGGCGAACGTCGCCGAGAACATCGCCTGCTTCGAGCCGGTATCGAGATACTCCCAGTTGCGGCCGCCGTCGCTCGTCGTCAGCGTGACTCCGCCCAGGCCGGCGATCATGCCGTTGTCGAGATCGCGGAACTTCACGTCGAACAGGAAGGGCGTCTCGATGACCTCGATGTGCACGACCGAGTCGGAAGTCACTTTGGTCGCGGCGAAGGCCTTCATGTCGACGCCCTCTTGATCGAGCGGCGTCGGGCTCTTGATCTTGATTCGGTCCTGGTTGATGCCCTCGTTCTCGAGGAACTTCTGTATCTCGTCCGCCCGCTCGTCCGCGAGGAACGTGTCCTTGCGCGCCGCGTACTCGGCCGCCGTCAGGTGGCCCTCGATCTCGATCTTCAGATAGGGGCGCTCCGCGAGCACCTCCGCCGCCTTGAAGATCTGGTCCCAGCGGTCCTTGGGGAGCTTCTTCTCGCCCTTCGGGAACTGGACGTCGCCGAAGTGGACCGTGCCCTGGATGTGTCCCCGTTCCCAGGTCTGGCCGCCGTCGTCCGTGCGGAAGATGTAGCCGTACTCACCGGCCATCCATCCGTGCAGTGAGTCGGCGAAGAAGACGTCGTTCAGGAAGATGTCGTCGTAGATCTTGTCGCCGCGCTCGAACGCCGCGAGCTCGTCTTCGTTGAGATACTTGAAGCTCGGGTGCTCGCGGCTCACCAGGAACGAGCGGTCTTCCCAGGTCTTGCCGCCGTCCGCCGTGTAGTATCTGCCGCCCCAGTCACCCACCGCCCACGCGATGTTCGCATCGACCGCGCGCACCGCGAACAGGTGCTGCGCCGGCTTGCGCGGGATCGTCTGCAGCTCCCAAGTGTCTCCGCCGTCGCTCGTGTGAATCACGAAGCCGCGGCGCCCCACCGCCCAACCGTTCTTCTCGTCCGCGAACGAGATGTCGTAGATCGACTGGTCGGTGTGTCCGTTCAGCTTGCGGAAGTTCTTGCCGCCGTCGATCGTGCGGTAGATCGCGCCGAAGTAACCCGCCGCCCACATGTGATCCGCGCCGATCGCGGTGACTGCGTACAGGTCGTCGGGAAGGTCGATCTCACCCTCCGCGAATTTCTCTTCGTATTTCTCTTCGTTGCAGGCGCTCACGACGAACGCGAGTGCGAGTGCAGTAATCAGGGCGCGCGTCGCGCGCATTCGTCTGAGCGTGCTCAATGCCCCTCCCCGTGAGGCCTCGAGCGCTGCGCGCGAAGGCCCCGAGCCGCAGATGTCCCGCTTCCCGTTCGCTTGCGGCAGAAGACATGCAGCGGAGGTCCACGACCGCGCCGACCGGTGGCCGGTTCTACGACGAGCCGCGACTTGGTGTCAAGCTTGCGCGGAATTTCATGCAGCGATGCGCAGGAGATACGCAGCTTCGCGGGCGAATCTCGGTATCCGGTCCGGCCGGCGGATAGAATGCGCGCGGTGTCAGGCAAGAGATTGATCGCGCGTTCGCAAAAGTCACCCGCGAGAACGCTCGCGCGCACCGCGCTGTGGGTCGCGCTGCGTGACTTCGGTCCGCTCGGCGCGCGCCGCTCGCGCGCGGAGCGCGACGCCGCGGCGGGTCGGCGCGTCGCCGATGCGCTCGGGTCACTGCGCGGGATCTACACCAAACTGGGTCAGCACCTCGCGACCCGCGTGGACGCACTTTCGGACGAGTTTCGTGCGCCCCTCGAGGCGCTGAATGAGTCGGCCCCGCCCGTTCCTTTCGCGGTGATTCGAGAAGAGATCGCGCGCGGGCTCGGGTCACTGCAGAAGTTCTCGTGGATCGATCCGGAGCCGCTGGGTACGGCGTCGATTGCGCAGGTGCATCGCGCGCGGCTGCGCGGCGGCGCCGAGGTCGCGGTGAAGGTGCGCCACCCGGAGCTCACGACGCAGCGCGTCGCGAGTGACATGCGCGGCCTCCGTCGCGCGCTGCCGCTGCTGCGCCCGTGGCTGCGGCGCGAAGACGCGCGCGAGCTGCTGGACGAAGTCGGCCGCGCGCTCGTGCAGGAGCTCGACTTCGAGCGCGAGGGCCGCGCGGCGGAGCACGTCGCGTCCGCGCTCGCGACTGACTCGCGCGTGGTCGTGCCGAAGGTGCACTGGGAGGCGAGCTCGAAGAGCGTGCTCACGCTCGACTACGTGCCGCGCGTGCGGCTCGACGATCCGGCCGCGCTCGCCGCGCGCGGTGTCTCGCCCGAGGCCTGTCTCGCGATCGTGGTCGACGCCTACGGGCGCCAGGTCTTCGGCGACGGTCTCTTCCACGCCGACCCGCACGCGGGGAACTTGTATCTCGTCGACTCGGCCGATCCCGCGCCGCGCGTGTTGTTTCTCGACTTCGGCCTGGCCGAGCAGCTGCGACCGGAGGTGCGCGAAGAGCTGCGCCTGGGGCTGCAGTCACTCTTGAAGCGCGACGTCGACGGCCTGCTCGGCGGCCTCGAGAGACTCGGCGCGGTCGCGCCCGGGCGCGAGGCCGAGGCGCGCGCCGCGCTGCAGGCGGCGCTCGACGCCGGCGCCGCCGGTGCGCTCGGCGCGAATGTCGCGGGCATTCAGTCACTCAAGCAGCTGGCCAAGAGACTCGTGCGCGAGAGCGCGGCGTTCCGCATTCCGCGCGAGCTCCTGCTCTGGGCGCGCACGCTCGCGTACGTGTACAACCTGGCCGAGCGCATCGCTCCGGGCGCCGATCCCATGCGGCTGTTCCTGCCGCACTTGTTGCGCTTCGTCACGACTGGTGCGGCGCCCACCAAGGCGAGCGCCTGAGTCAGTCCGCGTCTTAGCGCGGTATGCGCGCGGGGAGCCGCGCGCTCGCGCCTACGCTCGGCTACGCCTCGCTGCGCGCCTCGGCTGCGCCGAGGCTTGCGACTCACTCCACGATCCCGTCGCGCACGAGCTTCGCGATGATCTCGAGCGTGCGCACGCGGTCGGTGGTCGAGACACTGATCAGGTCGGCGATCGTCATCCGCCCGTCGACCTGAGACAGCATGAAGCCTTCGTCGGGCTGCAGGCGCAGCTTCATGATCTCTGCCGTAGTGACTTTGAGCCGCAGCACGTGGCCCTGGTCGCCTATCTCCTTCGCCCATGCCTGTGCGCGCTCGGTGCGCACGAGCTGGAGATACCCCTGCACGTCGAGTCTGTCGGGCTGATCCTTCGCGAGCTTGCGCAGCTCGCTGAACGCGTCGTCGTACCGGCCTTCCTTGTACGCCGCGAGCGCGGACTGAATCATCGTGTCCGGGTCGTCCTCGGCGTCGAACTCGATGATCGGCCCGCTCTTCGGTGTGTCGTCCTCGTCGGTGACTGGCTTGGGCGCGGGGCGCGCGGGCGCCTTGCCCAACGCCTTCGGCGCGGGCTTCGCGCTCTTCGCCGGCGCCTTCTTGCGCGCGGCGCCGCCGCCCTGCTCCTCGTACGCGGTCTCGAGATAGTCGTGCACCGCCTGGTTCTCGGGGTCGAGCGCGCGAGCCTGTTCCCAGCACGAGATCGCGGCCTCGAGATCGCCCAATCCATAATGATTGAGCCCGCGCTTCAACAGGCGCGTGACTTCAGCGTGTCTCGCGTCGTCCACTCACTAGCCCTTGACCTGAACCTCGTCGCCCTGCTGGTACATGCTCGCGAGCCGCTCGATCTCCTCGGGAGTCAGCGTGCCGCGCGGGTTCACCTGGATCGACTGAGCGCGGCCCGTCGCGAGGTCGCGCGCCGAGACCGACACGATGCCGTTCGCGTCGATGTCGAACGTGACTTCGATCTCGGGCGCGCCCTTCGGCCCCGGCGGGATGCCGGCGAGCACGAACTCTCCGAGCAGATCGTTGTCGTCGGCGCGCTCCGACTCACCTTGCAGCACGCGGATCTTCACCGCGGTCTGGTTGTCTCTCGTCGTGGTGAAGATCTCCTGCCGCGAGGTCGGCACCGTGGTGTTGCGCTCGATCAGCTTCGCGAAGTGACCGCCGAAGGTCGCGATGCCCAGCGACAGCGGAGTCACGTCGACGAGCAGCGGTCCCTCCTTCTCCTCGGAGAGCATCGCCGCCTGAATGGCCGCGCCGACCGCCACCACTTCGTCGGGGTTCACGCCCTTGTGAGGCGTCTTGCCGAAGAACGTGGCCACGACCTTCTGCACCATGGGCATGCGGGTCTGGCCGCCGACCAACAGCACCTGATCGATCTGCTTCACGGTGACCTTCGCGTCGTCGAGCGCGCGCTGCACGATCGGCTGCGTGCGATTCACGAGCTCGCCGACCAACTCCTCGAGTTTCTCGCGAGTCAGTAACACGCTCATGTGGAGCGCGTTCTCTTCCGCATCCGCGGCGATGAACGGCAGGTTGATCTCGGTGGACTGCAGCTGCGAGAGATCGCACTTCGCCTTCTCCGCGGCGTCCTTCAACCGCTGCAGCGCCATCGTGTCGCCGCGCAGCGAGAGGTTCTCTTTCTCCTGGAACACCGCGAGCAGGTGCTCGACGATCTTGCGGTCGAAGTCCTCGCCCCCGAGCTGAGTGTCTCCCGACGTCGCGAGCACCTCGATCACGCCCTTGCCCATCTGCAGGATCGAGATGTCGAACGTGCCGCCGCCGAGGTCGTACACCGCGATGTTCTCGGTCTTGTCGCGCCCGAAGCCGTACGCGAGCGCAGCCGCCGTGGGCTCGTTGATGATGCGGAGTAACTCGAGGCCCGCGATGCGGCCGGAGTCGCGCGTGGTCTGGCGCTGTGCGTCGTTGAAGTATGCGGGCACCGTGATGACCGCCTGCTGCACCGTGTCGCCCAGATACTCCTCGGCGACGCGCTTCATCTCGCGCAGCACGATGCCCGAGATCTCCGGGATCGTATACACGCGCCCGGCGACCCGGACGCGCACGTCGTTGTTCGGCCCCTGCACCAGCTCGTAGGGCAGTAACTCCTTGAACTTCGCGACGTCCTGCGAGTCGAAGCTGCGCCCGATCAGCCGCTTCGCCGCGTACACCGTGTTCTTCGCGTTGGTGACGGCCTGGCGCTTGGCGAGGTGACCCACCAAGCGCTTGCCCTCTTCAGTCACCGCGAAGATCGACGGCGTGGTCTTGTAACCGCCGGTGTTGGGAATCACTACGGGCTGGCCATCCTCGAGGATGGCCACGCACGAGTTCGTGGTTCCCAGGTCTATTCCAATGACTCGACTCATGGCTTGCCCTTCGCTGCGTCCGACACGTCACAGTGTCTGGAGCGCTTGGCGGATCTCCTTGTCCATCGGATCGAGCTCCCAGGCTCGCTGCAGGTGCTTGCGCGCTTTCTGTGAGTCACCGGCCTTGCGATAGATCTCGCCGGCCGACTTGCGGAAACGCAGGTTCTCTTCGTCGAGCGCCACGGCGCGCTCGACGTACAGCGCGGCCTTCTCGAGCCCGCCCTCGAGGCTCATGAGGAGCTGCGACAGCTTGAACGCGAGCTCGGCATCGGTGGGTGAGAGCTGCGCCGCTTCCTCGAGTAACTCGGCCGCGCCAGCGCGATCGCCGGCCAGGAGCATCTCGGCCTTGCGGCGCACTCCCGCGGCGCGCTCCGAGTTCGCGCGCGGAAGTATCTCGGCGAGCTCGTCGTGGTACTTCTTCTCGCGCGGGTCGAATGCGAGCGCGAGCTCGATCAGCTGCGCCGCACGCACCCAGTCGCCGTTCTTCTTCTGAGCCAGCGCGGCTTCGAACTGCTTCGTGGCGCGCGCGCGGCTCTGCTCGAGCTGCTTCTGCAGTGACACGAGCATGAGCCCCGGTGACTGCAGTCCGAGACGCCCGCGCAGCGAGGCGCCGCGCCCGGCGGTCGGCGCGCGCGACGCGGGCTGCGCGCGCGGCGGAGGCGGCATGACGGGCCGTGACTCGGCCGTGGTCGGAGTGAGTGAGCGGTCGTATGCGGCGCGCAGCTTGGTGTCGCGCAGCACGTCGTGCGCCGCGACGATCCGCTTGTACACCTCGTTGAGTATCTCGCCGTATGGCCCGAGCTCCTTCTTGAAGTAGCGGTCGGGGTGATACGTCTTCGAGCGCTGGAAGAACGCGTCGCGGATGTCGGCGGGCTCGGCCTCGCGCGAGACACCGAGCACGTCGTAGTAATTCAGCGTGGGGAGCGCGCGCGCGAAGTCGCGGATCTCGCGCTGGAACGCCTCGGGCAGATCCACGCGAACGCCTGCGTTCGCAGCCTGGTTCGAGGCCGCATCGCCGTCGCTCGTCGAACTCATTCCGCCTCCACGCGAATGCGCAATTCGCCCCACAAGCTATCGGGGTGACTCGGCGGGAAATTGAGCGAGTCGGTGGCGAGAGAGCGCCTGGGTGACGCGAGCGGCGAACCTGTGAGCGGCGCGAATCGATCGCGCCTAGCGCGCGATCAGGAGCTCGAGGATCGCCTTCTGGGCGTGGAGCCGATTTTCCGCCTGATCGAACACGATCGAGCGCTCGGACTCGAACAGCTCGGCGGTGATCTCCTCGCCGCGGTGCGCGGGCAGGCAGTGCAAGAGCTTCGCGTCCGGCGCGAGTGACAAGAGCTCCTCGTTGATCTGATACGGGCGGAAGATGGGCCGGCGTGACTCGGCTTCGCTCTCCTGTCCCATGCTGGCCCAGGCGTCCGTGTAGACGAACTGCGCGCCCTTCACCGCCTCGCGCGGGTCGTTGGTGAGTCGGATCTGCGCGCCGCTCTTCGCGCCGCGCTCGAGCGCCAGCCGCACCAGGTTCGGGTCGGGCGCGTACTCGGGCGGCGTAGCAACCACCAAGGTCGTGCCGAGACACGCGGCCAGGTTGATCAACGAGTGACACACGTTGTTTCCGTCGCCGAGATAGGTCACTTGATCGGTGCGCAGGTCGCCGTGCTCCATGATCGTCAGTGCATCGGCCATCGCCTGACACGGGTGGAGATAGTCGGTGAGCGCGTTGACCACCGGGATCGTCGCGTGCGCGGCCAGCGTCGCGACCACGTCGTGACCGTACGTGCGCGCCACGATTCCGTGACACCAGCGCGACAAGTTGCGCGCCACGTCCTCGGGCGGCTCGCGCTCGCCGATCTGCACCTGACCCGGCGGGAGATACACGGGGAAGCCGCCGAGCTCGACGACTCCGACTTCGAAAGTCACGAAGGTGCGCAGGCTCGGCTTCGCGAAGAACAAGAGCACCGAGCAGCCTTCGAGTGACCGCACGGCGATCCTGCGCCGGCGCAGGTCCTTCAGCTCGACGGCGCGCGCGAGCATTCCTTCGATCGCCGCGCGCGGCCAGTCGGCGATCGAGAGGAAGTCCTTCGGGTGACTGCGCTCAGGCCTTCGCGCGGACAAGCTTCGTCCCCACGCCGCCGTCGGTGAAGATCTCGAGCAGGAGCGCGTGCGGCACGCGCCCGTCGATGATGTGCGCCGCGGTGACTCCCCGCTCCATCGCGTTCACGGCGCACTCGAGCTTGGGGATCATCCCGCCCTTCACGATGCCGCTGGTGATCGCGCTCTTCACCTCTCTTTCGGTCATCTGGTGAATGAGCTGCTTCGCGTCGTCGAGCACGCCCTCCACGTCCGTGAGCAGGATGAGTTTCTCGGCCGCGAGCGCCTGGGCAATCGCGCCGGCCGCGGTGTCCGCGTTCACGTTGTACGTGTTGCCGTCCGCGTCGACGCCGACGGGCGCGACCACGGGAATGAAGCCGTCCTGAGTCAGCGTGCGCAGGAGAGTCACGTCCACGTGCTCGGGCGTCCCCACCAGGCCCAGGTCGCGGCCGCCGGGCCCGTAAAAGCGCTTCACCCGCAGGAAGCCTCCGGCGTCCTTGCCGGTGAGTCCGATCGCCTGGCCGCCGGCCGCGCCGACGAGTGACACGATCTCGGCGTTGATGACTCCACCGAGCACCATCTCGACCACTTCCATGGTCTCTTCGTCGGTGACTCGCACGCCGTCGACGAACTCGGACTTCTTGCCGAGCCGCGCCAGCAGGTGGCCGATCTGCGGCCCGCCGCCGTGCACGATCACCGGCCGCAGGCCGATGAAGCGGAGCAGAGTCACGTCCTTCGCGAACGACGCCTTCAGCGCGTCGTTCTCCATCGCCGCGCCGCCGTACTTGATCACGACGGTCTTCTCGAAGAACGCGCGCATGTACGGCAGCGCTTCGACCAGCGTGTTCGCCTTGCGAATCAGCTCTTCCATGGCGCTCACAGGATGAAGCGAGACAGCTCGCGGTCGCCCGCGATGTCACTGAGTCTCTCGCGCACGCGCGCGGCGTCGAATACCTCGCTCGAGCCGCCGCGGTCGGGCGCCTCGAACAGCGCGTCGTCGAGGAGTCTCTCGAGCACCGTGTGCAGGCGGCGCGCGCCGATGTTCTCGGTCGAGCGATTCACCTCGGCGGCGATGCGCGCGATCTCGCGGATCGCGTCGGGCTTGAACTCGAGCCGCACGTTCTCGGTGGCGAGCAGCGCCTGATACTGTTTCACGAGCGCATTGTGCGGCTCCTCGAGGATCCGCACAAATGCCGCCTCGTCGAGATCCTCGAGCTCGACGCGGATCGGGAACCGACCCTGCATCTCGGGAATCAGGTCAGACGGGCGAGACACGTGAAACGCGCCCGCCGCGATGAACAGCACGTGGTCCGTGCGCACCGTGCCGTGCTTCGTCTGCACGGTGGTGCCCTCCACGATCGGGAGTAAGTCGCGCTGCACGCCCTCGCGAGACACGTCGACGCCGTGTGACTCGCGGCGCGCGATCTTGTCGATCTCGTCGATGAACACGATGCCCGTCTGCTCGACCCGCTGCACCGCGCGCTCGCGCACCGCGTCCTGGTCGATCATGCGGCCGGCCTCGTCGTCGCGCAGGAACTCGCGCGCCTGAGACACTTTCACGCGACGCGAGCGCGTGCGCTTCGGCATCAGGTTGCCCATCAGGTCCTTCAGCGAGACACCCATCTCCTCGATGCCCTGCGGCGAGAAGATCTCGAGCGTGGGGCCCGAGCGCTCCGGCATGTCGATCTCGACCTCGCGGTCCTCGAGCTCGCCGGCGCGCAGCTTCGCGCGCATGCGCTCGCGCGTGGGATCCTCGGAGCTAGTGAGTCCCGGCCCGCGCGGATACAGCGCGTCGAGGAGTCTCTCCTCCGCGATGCGCTCCGCCGACGCCTGCACCTTTGCGAGCTCCTCCTCGCGCACGAGCTTGATGCCGACCTCCATCAAGTCACGCACGATCGACTCGACGTCGCGGCCCACGTAGCCGACCTCGGTGAACTTCGAAGCCTCGACCTTCACGAACGGCGCGGCGGCGAGCTTCGCGATGCGGCGCGCGATCTCGGTCTTGCCCACGCCCGTGGGCCCGATCATCAGGATGTTCTTCGGGTGTATCTCGTCCTTCAAGTCACCCGACACATTTTGGCGTCGCCAGCGGTTGCGCAGCGCGATCGCGACGGCGCGCTTCGCCGCGTGCTGGCCGACGATGAAGCGGTCGAGCTCCGAGACGACTTCGCGGGGGGTGAAGGTCTTCAAAGCGCCAGCTCCTCGAGCGTGATCTGGTCGTTGGTGTAGAGACAGATCTCGGCGGCGATCTTGAGACTGCGCTCCGCTATCTCGCGCGCCGAGAGACTCGTGGCCTCGAGAAGCGCGCGCGCGGCGGCGAGCGCGTACGGCCCGCCCGAGCCGATCGCGGCCACGCCGCCGTCGGGCTCGATCACGTCGCCGTTTCCCGAGATCACGAGCACGTCGGTCACGTCCGCCACGATCAAGAGCGCTTCGAGTCTTCGCAGTGACCGGTCGGTGCGCCAGTCCTTCGCGAGCTCCACCGCGGCGCGGCGCAAGATACCGCCGCGCTCCTCGAGCTTCGCCTCGAATCTCTCCGCCAGCGCGAACGCATCGGCCGTCGAGCCCGCGAATCCGGCCAGCACTTTCCCGCCGCGCAGGCGCTGGATCTTCTTCGCGTTCCGCTTCATCACGGTGTTTCCCATCGTGACTTGTCCGTCGCCTGCGATCACGATCGACTTGTCGCGCTTCACCGCGACCACCGTCGTGCCGTGGAATTCCTGGCTCACTTCTCTTCCTTCGCGCGCGGGTGCGCGGCGCGATACACGCGCGCCAGCCGCTCCGCGGACACGTGGGTATAGCGCTGAGTGGTGGAGAGCCGCTCGTGACCGAGCAGCTCCTGGATCGCGCGCAGGTCGACGTCGGCGTCGAGCAGATGCGTCGCATAACTGTGTCGCAAGGTGTGCGGGCTCGCGGGCCGCGCGATGCCGGTCACCAGCATGCGACGGCGGAGAATGACTCGCACCCCGCGGTCGGTGAGCGCGCCGCCGCGCGCGTTCGTGAACAGCGCCTGCGCGAGCAGGCCCGCCGGCTCGCGGAGCGCGAGCCACTCACGGAGCGCGGCTCGCGCCGCCGCCGGCACGGGCACGATCCGCTCCTTCGCGCCCTTGCCGCGCACGCGCAGCTCGTGGCGGTCGCGGTCCCAGTCACGCACGCGCAGACCCGCGAGCTCACCCACGCGCAGGCCCGTGCCGTACAGGAGCTCGAACAGCGCCCTGTCTCTCGTCGCGAGCTCGGGCGCGCGCTTCGGATCGTCGCCTTCGACGAGTCTCTCGCACTCCTCGGCGTCGAGCGGCGCGGGCACGCGCCGCTCTTGCTTCAAGCTCGGCAGGCCCTCGCTCGGGTCGACGGCGCGCGCGCCCGCCTTCACGCGGAAGCGGAAGAACGCGCGCAACGCGGCGAGCCGGCGGTTGCGCGTCGACGATTTGTGGGTCCGGTGGAAGCTCGCGAGATACGAGCGCAGCGCGAGTGACTCGATCTTGTCGAGCCCGCCCGCCCGCGTGCACTCGGCGCTGGCGGCCAGCTTCTGCGCCTCGCCGAGATACGCGCGCAAGGTGTGAGGCGACAGCGCGCGCTCCGCGGCGAGGTGCCGCTCGAACGCGGCGAGCGCGCGTGAATCGGAGGGAGTCACGCTGGCTTCACGGCCGTAAGCCACGAGCCGAGATCTTCCCGTGCGCGCGCGGCGAGCCGCACGTGCCGGTCCTTGCGCGGGCCGCGCGCAGCTTTGCCCTCGAGCGCAGGGAACAGACCGAAGTTCACGTTCATGGGCTGGAAGTGTCTCGGGTTCGCGTGGCGCAGGTGCGCGAGCAGCGCGCCGAGCGCGGTGGTGGCCGGCGGCAGCGGCGCCGAGTCACTCGTCTGGTCACTCGTCTGATGGTCGCGCAGGCACCCTACCCGCGCTCTGGCCTTCGCGGCCACGAAGATCCCGGCGAGCAGCCCCAGCGCGGCTGACTCCACGTAGCCCTCGACCCCGGCCATCTGTCCCGCGAAGTGGAGCCCCGGCTTCGCGCGATGCTCGAGTCTCTCGTCGAGTAACTCGGGCGCGCGGATGAACGTGTTGCGGTGCACGGAGCCGAAGCGCGCGAACACGGCCTCTTCCAGCCCCGGCAGGGTGCGGAAGATCCGGCGCTGCTCGCCGATGCGGAGCTTCGTCTGGAAGCCGACCAGGTTGTAGAGTGACCCGGCCTTGTCCTCCTGGCGCAGCTGCACGACCGCGTACGGGGGCGGCCCGCCGCGCGGATCCTCGAGGCCGACCGGCTTCATCGGCCCGAACGAGAGTGTCTCGGCGCCGCGCTCGGCCATGACCTCGATCGGAAGACACCCCTCGAAGTACACCGGCTTCTCGAACTCGTGCAGCGGCACCTTGTCGGCGCCGACCAGCTCCTTCACGAACGCGTGGTACGCGTCGCGAGACAGCGGCGAGTTGAGATAGTCGCCCTCGCCCTCTTCCTGGCTGCGCCAGCGCGACGCGCGGAACAGCCGCTCGTGTTTCAGGCTGTCGGCGTACACGACCGGCGCGATCGAGTCGTAGAAGTAGAGTGAGTCGCCGCACAGCTCTCGCACGCTCGCGGCCAATGCGTCGGAAGTGAGTGGCCCCGTCGCCAGGATGACCAGGCCCTCGGGCAGCTCGGTGACTTCGCGCCGCACGAGCTCGATGTTCGGCTCCGCCGCGATCCGCGCGCCGATCTCGCGCGCGAACGCGACCCGGTCGACCGCCAGCGCCGAGCCGGCGGGCACGCGGTTGTGGTCGGCAGCTTCGAGCACGAGTGACCCGGCGCGGCGCATCTCTTCGTGCAAGAGACCCACGGCGTTCTCGGGCGCGTCCGAGCGCAGGCTGTTCGAGCACACGAGCTCGGCCAGGTCGTCGGTCTCGTGCGCGGGCGAGCGTCGCTCGGGGCGCATCTCGAAGAGCCGCACCCGCGCGCCGCGGCGCGCGAGCTGCCACGCCGCTTCGCAGCCGGCCAGTCCGCCGCCGATCACCGTCACTCGTTCCGACACGGCCGGCGAGGATAGGGGAGCGTGGGTAGGGTGCCCACGCGATCAACAGAAGCGCGAGTCAGCCCGTGCGCGCGAGCCGCGTGCCCTCGCGGCGCAGCTTTCCGTCGAGCTCGAGCTCGAGCAACACGCGCGCGAGCTCCGCGCTCGAGCGGCCGAGCGCGCGCCCGAGCGCGTCGACGTCGCACGGGCCGTCGGCCAGGTGCTCGAGCACCGCGCGCGCGGCCGGGCTCGCCTCGGGCCGCGGCGCCGCGGCGCGTCCGGCCGCGGCCAGCGGGCCGAGCACCGCCGCGCGCAAGTCATCGGCATCCAGGATCGGAATCGCGCCGTCGCGCAACAGCCGGTTCGAGCCCCGACACAGCTCGGTGTCGATCGGGCCGGGGACGACCGCGACGTCTCGGCCCTGCTCGAGCGCGTGCCGCGCGCTCCAGAGGGTGCCGCTCTTCTCGCGCGCCTCGACGATCAGCACGACCGACGCGAGTCCGCTGATGAGTCGGTTGCGCTCGGGGAAGTGACGCGCCAGCGCGTCGCAGCCCGGATTGCGCTCGGACAGCCACGCGCCGCCTCCGGCCAGGATCCGCTCGGCGAGTTTCTGCTGTCCCGGTGGAGTCACTATGTCCAATCCCGAAGCCAGCACCGCGACCGTGTGACCCGCGCCGGCGAGCGCGCCCTCGTGCGCGGCCGCGTCGACTCCGTACGCGAGGCCCGACACGATCGTGACTCCCGCGCGCGCCAGCTCGGCGGCGAACGCGCGCGCGGTAGTGAGTCCGCGCGAAGAGCCGCGCCGCGAGCCCACCATCGCGAGCGCCGGTCCGCCGCGCAGCTCGCCGCGCACCCACACGAGTAGCGGCGGATCGGGGATGTCGCGCAACGCGGCCGGAAATTCGAGTGACTCGGGCGCGAGCGCGCGGACGCCGACCGCCGCCGCCGCCGCGAGCGCCCGGTCTCCGAGTCGTGAGTCGATCCCGCGCGCGCGCACCGCCGCGCGCGCCGAGCCGTGGTCCGCGATGAACCTGCGCGCCTGCGCGCGCGACAGAGTGGGAACGGCGCCGAGTGCGGCGCGTGCGACGAGCTCGTCGTCCAAGTGCGACTCCGCGGGACCACGCGGGGGCGAGCGCGGGTAAAGTAGCCGCCCATGTCCTGCCCGCCCGCGCGCTCGCCCAGCTCACTCGCCCTGGCCTACCTCGCGCCCTACGCGCTGTATGTCGCGTTGGGCGCGCTCGGCGAGCTGCGCACGCACGCGGAGTGGCTCTACGCGGCGCGCCTGGTGCTGGTCGGCGGCGCGCTCGTCTGGTTCTGGCGCGAGTATGTGCCGCTGCGCGGTCCGCGGCCGCTCGCCGGGTCACTCGCGCTCGGCGCGGCCGCCGGGCTGGCCGGCGCCGCGCTGTGGGTCGCGCTGCGCGCGCCGTTCGCTCCGGGAGACTCGACGCCGTGGTCCGACGCCGACTGGCTCGCGCGCGCGCTCGGCTCGACTTTGTTGCCGCCGTTCATCGAGGAGCTCCTGTTCCGCGGCTGGCTGCTGCGCGCGCTGCTGCTCTTCGAGCGCGCGCGAGCGAGCGGGAGCAAGTCGCCGCTTCACGACGCGCTCGACCGCTCGTCGCTGGCCGACGTGGCGCCCGGCGCGTGGAGCGCGGTCGCGGTCGGAGTCTCGAGCGCGGCCTTCGCGCTGGGCCACCTGCCGGGTGAGTGGCTCGCCGCGTTCGCGTACGGCGCGCTCATGTGCGCGCTCTGGATCGCCCGCGGCGACCTCGTATCATGCATTTCCGCTCACGCGGTCACGAACGCGGCGCTGGCCGCTTGGGTGCGCGCGAGCGGTGATTGGGGAAGTTGGTAGCGATGGCCGAGATCCCGCAGAGCTACGAGCCCGCCGAAGCCGAGCGCCGCTGGGCCGAGCGCTGGCAACACGATGGTGTGTACGCGTGGGATCCGGCGCGCCCGCGCGCCGAGTCATTCGTGATCGACACACCGCCGCCGACGGTGTCCGGCAGACTCCACGTGGGTCACGTGTTCAGTTACACGCACGCGGACCTGATCGCGCGCTATCAGCGCATGCGCGGGAAGAACGTCGCGTACCCGATCGGCTGGGACGACAACGGCCTGCCGACCGAGCGCCGCGTGCAACTCGTGCTCGGCCTGCGCCCCAACACCAAGCTGAGTTACGACCCCGGCTGGCAGCCGCGGCGCGACAAGAAGGCCGACTCACCGCTCGAGGACGTGTCACCGCAGAACTTCATCGAGGCCTGCAAGCTCGTGATGGGCGAGGACGAGGCCGCGTTCGAGGTCATGTGGCGCCGGCTCGGTCTCTCGTACGACTGGAGTTTCTTGTACCGCACGATCGGCGATCACCCGCGCCGCATCGCGCAGCTGTCGTTTCTCGACCTGGTCGAGAAGGGCGAGGCGTACGCGCGCTTCGCGCCGACCATGTGGGACGTCGACGATCAGACCGCCGTCGCGCAGGCCGAGGTCGAGGATCGCGAGCAGGCAGGGGCGTATCACGATCTCCGCTTCCCGGTGTCGGGCGGCGGCGAGCTCGTGATCTCGACTACGCGGCCCGAGTTACTCGGCGCGTGCGTGGCCGTGGTCGCTCACCCCGACGACGCGAGATACCAGAAGCTGTTCGGCAAGACCGCAGTCACTCCGCTGTTCCGCGCGCCGGTGCCGATCCAGCCCAGCCCGCACGCCGATCCCGAGAAGGGCACGGGGATCCTCATGGTGTGCACGTTCGGCGACCAGGCCGACGTGGAGTACTGGCGCGCGCAGGGCCTGCCGCTGCGCCAGCTGATCGGCGCCGATGGGCGGATGCGCCATGTGGATTTCGGCGAGTCACCCTTCGCGAGCGAGGACCCGGCGCGCGCGCACGCCGCGTGGGCCGAGCTCGAAGGCAAGACGGTCAAGCAGGCGCGCACGAAGATCGTCGAGTTGCTCCGCGCCGACGGCGCGCTGGTCGGCGAGCCGAAGCCGATCACCCACCCGGTGAAGTTCTACGAGCGCGGCTCGCGCCCGCTCGAGTTTCTCCCCACGCGGCAGTGGTTCGTGCGGCTGCTGGTACACAGAGATGCGTTGCTCGAACAGGGATGCAAGATCGCCTGGTACCCGAGTTACATGCGCGCGCGCTACGAGAGCTGGGTGCAGGGGCTGAACCAGGACTGGTGCGTGAGCCGGCAGCGCTTCTCGGGGGTGCCCTTCCCCGTCTGGTACCGGCTCGACGGGAACGGTCAGCCCGACGAGGAGCGGCCGATCTACGCGCCGCGCGAGTCACTCCCGATCGACCCGCGTCTGTCGCCGCCGCCGGGCTACACGGAGACTCAGCGCGGCAAGCCCGGCGGCTTCGTCGGCGACGCGAACGTCATGGACACGTGGGCGACGTCGTCGATGTCGCCACAGATCACGAGTCACTGGACCGACGATCCCGCGCGCCATCCCAAGCTCTTCCCGGCAGACATGCGCCCGCAGGCGCACGAGATCATCCGCACCTGGGCGTTCTACACGATCGTGAAGGCGTATCTGCACGAGGGAAAGATCCCGTGGAAGAACGCGGTGATCTCGGGCTGGATGCTCGACCCCAAGCGCGAGAAGCAGTCGAAATCGCGCGGCAACGTCGTCGAGCCGCACCCGCTCTTCGATCAGCACTCCGTCGACGCCGTGCGCTACTGGGCGGGCCGAGCGCGGCTAGGCGTCGACACCGCGTTCGACGATCAGGTCATGAAGCTCGGGCGCCGGCTCGCCACGAAGCTCGTGAACGCCGGGCGCTTCGTGCTGCAGCAGCTCGAGCGAGCGCGCGCGACGGCGCAGTCACACCCGCCGTCCGCGATCACTCACCCGCTCGACCTCTCGTTCGCGAAGGGCCTTCGCGACGTAGTGACTCGGGCGACCGCGTCGTTCGACGAGTTCGAGTATGCCGCCGCGCTGCAAGCCACCGAGGAGTCGTTCTGGGACTTCTGCGACAACTACCTCGAGATCGTGAAGGTGCGCGCGTATGCCGAGGGCCCGTCGGCCGAGCGTGACTCCGCGCTCGCGACCCTGCAGCTCGCGCTCTCGGTGTTCCTGCGCCTGTTCGCGCCGGTGATGCCGTTCGTGACCGAGGAGGTTTGGTCGTGGCGCTTCTCGACCGGGCGCTCGATCCACCGCGCGCGGTGGCCGAGTGACTCGGATTTCGCGGGCGTCGCGCTCGACCGCGCCGGGGCCGCGTACCGCGCCGCGTGCGAGGTATCGACGCGCATCCGCGGCGCGAAGACCACCGCGAAGAAGAGCCTGCGCTGGCCGGTGTCTCGCCTCGAGATACGCGGCAAGCAGGCCGACCTCGACGCCCTCTCGCTCGTGCTGCCCGACGTGCTCGCGGCGGGCGTGGTCGACACTACCGCGTGTCGCCTGTCGGCCGGCGCGCCCGCCGATGGCGCGCTGTTCGCGACCGAGATCGAGCTCGCGGCGCAGCCGAGCGACGCCACCTGAGCGACTCCGCCCTGATCGCGGACCTGGAGGAGCGCGCGTTCGCGGCCTGGCCCGCCGCCGAGATCGAGCGGCTCGACGGCTGGCGCCTGCGCGCGACGTCGGGAGTGACTCGCCGCGCGAACTCGGCCTGGACGAGCGGCGCCGTGCGCGACGTCGACCGCGCGCTTGCGCGCACGACGGAGTTCTACGCCGAGCGGCGGCAGCCGGCGATCTTCCAAGTCTGTCCCGCGTCGCCGGCCGGCCTGGACGAGACACTCGCCGCCCACGGCTACGAAGTCGACGCGCCCGTGGCGATCCTCACCGCCGAGCTCGCGGAGCTGCGGAGTCACTCGCGCCCCGGACTCGAGGTCCGCGTGGAGCCGTCGATCACTCCGAGATGGTTCGAGCTGTCCGCCGGGCGCTCGCGCTTCGCCGCCGTGCAGCCGGTGTACCGCGGGATGCTGGAGCGCATCGGCGCGGGCGGCGGCGCGCGCGCGGGCTTCGCGCTCGCCGAGCTCGCGGGCGAGCCGATCGCGACCGCGCTCGGCGTGCGCGACGGCGAGTGGCTCGGCGTGTTCTCGGTCGCCACGCTCCCCGAGTTCCGCCGGCGCGGCGCCGCGACGGCGCTGCTGCACTCACTCCGTGGCTGGGCCGAGTCACTCGGCGCGCGGCGCGCCTATCTGCAGGTGGAGCGCGACAACCGCGTGGCCTTCGACTTGTATCTGCGCGACGGATTCCGCGAGGTGTACGGGTATCACTACCGCGTGAGCTCGCCCGCCAACGCCAACACCCGCTCGGCCTGAGTCAGGTGCGGCTTGTCGAGCATCTGCCCGTCGAGCCCGACGGTGCCCGCGCTCGGGTTCGCCTTGAATGCGGCCACCACGCGGCGCGCGCGCGCGATCTCGTCGTCGGTGGGGCTGAAGGCCGTCTGAATCACTCCGACCTGATCGGGGTGGATCGCGATCTTGCCGGTGAAGCCGTCCATGCGCGCGCGAGCGCAAGTCTTCTCGAGTCCGGCCGAGTCACGGAAGTCGGGATAGACCGTGTCGACCGGCTGTACGCCGGCGGCCACCGCGCCCGCGAGACACAGGGCGCGGGCGAGCTGATAGGGGAAGGCCAGCTCGCCGTCGGGCCCGCGGTTCGTGCTGGCGCCCAGAGCGGCCGGCAGGTCTTCGGCGCCCCAGGTGAGTCCGGCGAGGCGTGGAGTGACTCCCGCGTAGGTGCCGAGATGGAAGAGCGCCCGCGCCGTCTCGGTGGCGACGGGCAGGATGCGCGTCTGTCCCTGCGCGATCGCCTCGCGCGCTTCGAGCGCGGCGAGATAGTGACTGAGGCGCGCCACGTCGTCGCCCGAGTCGGTCTTCGGCACGACGATGCCGTCCGGCGCGCCCGGCATGACTCCCGCCAGGTCGAGCAGCGCGTCGGCGGAAGACAGCGGATTCACGCGCACCCAGAGCTGCGAGCGCCGCTTCCCGCGCCGCGCCGCGAGATACTCGCGCACCAACTCGCGCGCGGCGGGCCGGCGCTCCGCGGCGACGGCGTCCTCGAGGTCGAGGATCAACACGTCGGCGCCGATGCCGTCCGCCTTCGCGAGCTTCTTCTCGCTGTCACCGGGAACGAAGAGCCATGCGCGCGCGCGGTCGGTCACGCGCGAAGCCTACATCAACTCTTGTAAGCTCGGCCCGGGAGGGCTCACATGACCGACACGGCGCTGCGCAACGGCATCTTTCTCGCTCCGTTCCACCCCGTCGACGAAGACCCGACGCTCGCGCTGCGGCGTGACCTCGAGCTGATCGAGCACCTGGACCGCATCGGCTACGAAGAGGCCTGGATCGGCGAGCACCACTCGGCGGGTTACGAGATCATCGCGTCGCCCGAGCTGTTCATCGCCGCCGCCGCGGAGCGCACGCGCCGCATCAAGCTCGGCACCGGCGTGATCTCACTGCCGTATCACAACCCGCTCATGGTCGCGGACCGCATGATCCAGCTCGACCACATGACAGAGGGGCGCGCGATGTTCGGCGTCGGTCCGGGGCTCTTGCCATCGGACGCGCACATGCTGGGCATTCCCGTCGCGAAGCAGCGCGACCGCATGATCGAGTCACTCGAGGTGATCCTGCGCCTGCTCGACGGCGAGCGAGTCACACAGAAGACCGAGTGGTTCGAGCTGCGCGACGCGCGCTGCCAGCTGCGCCCGTACACGCGCCCGCGCCCGCACATCGCGGTGGCGAGCACCGTGACTCCCTCGGGCGGCCGCGCCGCGGGCCGCTACGGGCTCGGCATGCTGTGCGTGGCGTCGACCCAGCCCGACGGCTTCGACGCGCTCGGCGTGAACTGGAGGATCGCGTGTGACTTCGCCGCCGAGCGCGGGGCGCAGATGAACCGCGCCGAGCTGCGCCTGGTCGCGCCCATCCACGTGGCCGCCACGCGCGAGGAAGCGCGGAAGAACGTGAAGCACGGGCTCGAGAAGTGGTCCGCGTACTTCAACCGCATCAGCCCCGCGGGCTTCGGCAATCCGGCGCCGACCGGTGACTTGGTCGACAGCCTGATCGACTCGGGCCGCGCCGTGATCGGCACGCCCGACGACGCGGTCGCGCTGCTCGAGCGGCTCGAGAAGAAGTCGGGCGGCTTCGGCGCGTTCCTGCAGCTGGCGCACAACTGGGCCGACTTCGAGGCGACGAAGAAGAGCTACGAGCTCGTGGCGCGCTACGTGACTCCCCGTTTCAGGGGCGCCAACCGCGCGCGCGAGGACTCACTCGCCTTCGCCGGCGACGGCGCCGCGAAGTTCATGGGCGACGCCATGGCCGCCGCGACCGCGTTCATCCAGAAACACGCGGAAGAGAAAGCCAAGAAGGCCGCGCGCGTGAAGTGACTCGCCTACCGCGTGTTGCGGAAGCTGTCGCCCACGTGCAGGTCGCGCTCGGACTTCATGACCAGCGCGAGTGACGTGCCTTCGCCCGCCTTCACGACGAAGAGGTCGCCGATGATGTCGTCCGGCACCATCAGCATCTCCTGCGAGAGTGGGTCGCGCACTTCCTTCGCGGGCCGGTACACGACCAGGCGGCGGCCGGCGACCATGCCCTGGCGCGTGCCCGCGTCCAGGACGACGAAGTCACCCGCGCCGGTGCGCTGGCGGTACGGCTGGAAGGCCACGATCTGGCCCTGCACCTGCTCGCCGCTGCGCACCTCGGTGATCGCGGGCGGCTCCTCGACGAACGGCAGCGCGCGGTCACCGGGCTGAATCTCGGCGTAAGACGTGATGATCTTCGCCCAGCTCGTCTCGGGATAGAGCTGCGTGATCTCGGCCTTGCCCAGCACCTGCACGAAGTAGCCGATCTTCTCGCCGGTCTTGGGGTGGTGCAGCGCGCGGCGCACGCGGAAGATCGTGAACGCGTCGCCCACGTGACCCTGACCCTCGCCGACCGACAGGATCGTGCGCTGGCCCTGAGACACCCAGACGTTCTCGTCGTGATTGCCCATCACCGCGCCTGCGGCCTTGAGCTCGTCGGTCGTCACGAAGCTCGTGCCCTGCAGCGAGGGAACTTCGACCTTGATCTCGCCAGTCACGTCGGCCGAGTCGAGCGACGCGAACGGGTCGGTCTCTTCGGTGGCGGCCGGTGACTTCAGCTGCGGAGTGAACGAGCCCTCGTCGCCGCTCGGCGCCGCGGGCGCTCCGCCCGACTGACCGGCGGCCGCGAGCCGCGCAGCCTCTTCGGGAGTGAGCTTGCGCATGGAGCCCGACGAGATCCAGATCAAGTCACCGGGATAGATCAGGTGCGGATTCACGAGCTTGGGCTCGTTCTCCTTCCACACCGAAGGCCAGATCCAAGGCGTGCCGAGATACTTCTCGGAGATCGCCCAGAGCGTGTCGCCCTTCTGGACCTTGTAGATCTGTCCCTTTCGGCCGTCGGGAGTGACACCCTCGCCCTGCTCTTGCGCGAAGCAGAGCGTGGGCAGGACGATGAGTCCGACGGCGAGCATGATGGGGCGCAGCGAGGACATGGATTCCCCCTTCTGCGCAGCGAATCGGCAGGCAGCGGATGCGCCTTTACCCGTCCGACTCACGTTCGCTCGCCTGCGGCTCGCTGCGCGCGCCTGTCGGCGCTTGCGGCCTCGCTCGGGGCGGCCCTCGCTCGGCCTCAGCTGGTCTGAAGCTCCTTCAGGAACTTCTCGGCGTCGGCGCGCTCGTTGAATTGCGCGACTTCGTCCAGCGCGCGCTTCAGCTCGGCGACGGCGCGGTCACGCTCGCCATTGCGGTCATAGGCCTTGGCCAGGTGGAAGCGCACCGTGCCGCGCAGCGGGTGACCCTCGGGGTAGCCCTCGAGTGACTCCTTGAACAGCGCGATCGCCGCGGCGGCGATGCCCTTCTTGTACATGATCCAGCCGAGTGTGTCGGCGACGCTCGGCTCGTTGGGCAGCGCGTTCTTCGCGTCCTGCGCGAGCTGCAGCGCGCGGTCGAGATCCGCCGGGCTCGGGTTGTCGGTGTTGGCGAGCAGCCAGGCCAGGTTGTTCTTCGCCGCGGGCTGGTCCTGGTCGATGCGCAGCACCGCCTCGTAGTAGTCCTTCGCCTGGTCGATGCGCCCGGCCGACTCACACAGCTGCGCGAGCTCTAGTGAGATGGCGGCGTTGTCCGGCTGCAGCTTGTACGCCTTGTCGTAAGTCGAGATCGACTGATCGAGCATCTTCTCGCTGCCGTCCTTGCGCCACATCTCGCGGTACAGCTTGCCCAGAGTCATGAGTGACTCGACGCGCTTCGGATCCTTCTCGACGGCCGTCTTCAGGTCGGCCTCGGATTTCTCGAACGCGTCCGGCTTGGCGTCCGGCGTGCCCAGGCGGACCTTCGCGCGCATCTCGTACAGCGCGGGGTTGTCGGGCTGCTGCGCGATCCAGCCGTCGATCTTCTTCATCGCCAGCTCGGGCTGGCGCTCGTCGAGATCGACCTGCGCCAGCTCCGCCATCACCGCGAGGTTCTTCGGATCCTCGGCCAGGAGCTTCTCGAGGATGGGAATGGCGAGCTTCGGCTCGCGGGTGCGGCGGTGGAGCTGCGCCATCTTCAGGCGCACCTCGGGCGAAGCCGTGTCCGGCAGCTTCACAGCGTGCAGCGCCTCGCGCGCCTCGTGTATGCGCTTCAGGCGCACCAGCGCTTCGACGTAGATCAGAGCCACGCGCAAGTCACTCGGGTTCTGATCGATCGCGGTCTTCGCTTCGCGCGCGGCGCTCTCGTTCTCGTTCGCGTCGAGATACAACGCCGCCAACTGACTCCGCGCCGGGAGACTCTGCGCGTCGAGCTGCAGCGCCTGCTGGAACTCACTCCGCGCGAGCTCGGTCTGCCGCTGCGCGAGATACGCGGTGCCGAGCAGCACGTGCGCGGCCGCGTTGGGCTGCTCGTCGATCACGCGTCGCAGGCTCGTGGCCGCCTCCGCGTACTTCTTGTCGAGCAGATAGAACTTCCCCTCGGTGAACAGACCGAGGACGCTCTTCGGGTTGTCCTTCAGCACGTCGCGCACGATGGCCCACGACTCCGGCGTCGGGACCGCGGCCTCGCCGACTTGGTCGACCATGAGCTCCGCGCGGCGCAGGCGCGCCGACTCGTTCTTGGGTTGGAGCGCGATCGCGCGGTCGACGTCGGACAGCGCCTTGGCCATCTCGCCCGTGCGGCGGTGATAGTCGGCGAGCACGAGCAGCGGGTCGACGGAATCCGGCTGGGCCTTCACGCCCTCTTCGAGCATCGCCTCGGCTTTCTCGGCGTTGCCCGTCGAGTAGTAGAAGCGCGCGAGGGTGAGCAGCACGTTCGAGTCAGTCGGTGAGTCGTCGCGCGCCTGCAGCAAGACCTGCTCGGCTTTGTCGTTCTGTCCCTGATTCACGTAGAAGTTGGTCAGGAACAGGCGCACCGCCGTGCGGTCCTCGGGAGTCTCCGCGACCGAGATCGCGGTCTCGAGCTCCTTCAACGCCTCTTCGTTCTTCCCGATGATCGCGAGGAAGCGCGCGAGGCTCGTGTGATTCGCGGCCGAGCCCTTGGCCTCGACCAGCTTGCGGAGTGACTCCTCGGCGCCCGCGACGTCGCCCTTGCGGCCGAGCGCCTGCGCCTTCAACGCGAGCGCGGCCTCGTGCATCGGATTCACCGCGAGCGCGGCGTCGACGTCGTCGAGCAGGCCGTCGAGGTCGTTCTTCACCGACTTCAGCCCGCCGCGCAGCAGCAGCGCGTCGACGTTCTTCGGGTCCTTCTCGAGCAGCGCAGTCACTTGCTCGATTGACCCGTCGTAGTCGCGCGCCACGAACAGCACCTGCGCGAGCTTGAGCTTCCACTCCTGGTTCTCGGGCGCGAGCCGCGCGGCTTCCTTGTACTGCCAGAGCGCTTCGCCGTACTCCTGCAGGTTCCACAGGGTCTCGGCCATCTGGTAGTGCGCGTCGCCGTCGTTCGGCGTGAGCTTCAGCAGGTTGAGCAGAGCGATCTTCGCTTCGCTCCACTCCTTCCTGTCGTAGTACTCGGTCGCGGCTTTGCGCGCTTCGGCGATGCGCGCTTCACGCGACGTGCAGCCGCCCAAGACAGCGAGACATAGGGCGACAACGAGAAAGGCGGCGCGCATCTGCAAGTCCTCCGGCGGAGCGTTTTCGGACCGGTAGCATAGCTGGACTGCCGGCCCCCAGGGCGTATTCGCTCGCCGCGCGGGGTCTTGCGGGTCAGCCCTCGGCGTCTGCCGACGGCACGAGGTACCGCTTGCCCTCTTGTTCCAGCCAGCCCTCGTCCTTCAGCTCTTTCACGACGCGGGTGATGGTCTCTCGGCTCGTGCCCACGAGATCCGCGAGTTGCTGGTGCGTGATGGGTGAGGTGGCCATGCGGTCTTCGCGGCCCGCGACTGGCTCCTTGGCCAGCCGCGCGAGCAGGCGCCGCGTGCGGCCCTCGACGCGCTCGAACAGGAGTCCCTTGATCTGCTCGTCGGTCTCGCGCAGGCGGCGCGCGAGCACGCGGATGAGCTCGAGAGTGACTTCGTGGTTCTGCTTCAAGAGACCGAGAAAGTCCTGGCGAGACAGTGCGAGTAACACGCACGGCGTCGTGGTCTTCACGGACGCGGAGCGCGGCGCGCGATCGAGCAACGCCATCTCGCCGTGGAAGTCACCGGGCCCGAGAATCTCGAGGATCTTCTCGCGGCCATCCTCGGACATCTTGGTGACCTTCACCTGCCCTTCCTGGATGATGTACATGTAGTCGCCGATCGAGCCGTCTTCGTAGATGACGGCTTCCTTCGGGAACTTGCGGTCGATGAGCAGACCCGCGATGTCGGCTAGGTCTTTCTCGGGCAAGTCGCGAAACAGCGGAATCGCGCGCAGAGCTTCGTTCTTGTCTTTCATGTCTGGCCCCTTTGCGAAGTCTCCGTGAGTCACAGGAGGTCTTCGCGTCCGCGGCGAGCGAGCTCGTCCACGATCTTACGCACGTCTTGCGCCCGTTGGTTAGCACAGACCAACAAGGCATCGGTGGTCTGGATCACAAGCAAGTCCTTCACGCCGAGCAGCGCGATCGCTTTATCGGTCGCGCTCCACACTACATTGTGTTGCGCGTCGCAAAGTATGGGTGGCGTCGCCGAGTGCACGCGGTTCGCGTCGAGCACCGGGAGATGCGCACCGAGCGCATCCCAGCTGCCGAGATCGCTCCAGGCGAAACGCCCGCGCAGCGCGAACACGCGCTTGCTCCGCTCGAGCACGGCGTAATCGAACGACAGCGGGCTCACGCGGCGGTAGGCGCGCGCGAGCGCGGCGCGCGGGACACGCTTGCCCGCGGCGACTCTCTCCAGCGTCGGGCCGAGGGCGTCCCACACTTCGGGCGAGAGGCGCCGAGTCTCTTCGAGGATGCGCTCCGGCCGCGCGACTACCATGCCCGCGTTCCAGAGATACCCGCCGTCGGCGACGAACCGCTTCGCGCGCGCCGCGTCGGGCTTCTCGACGAAGCGCGCCACGCGAGTGACTCCGCTTCGGCCGCCCGCAGCCAAGCGCAGATACCCGTACGCGGTGTCGGGCCACGCGGGCTCGATGCCGAGCAGCACGAGTCTCTCGCCGTCGCTCGCGGCCCGCGCGGCCTGAGTCACTGCGCGCGCGAAGGCCTTCGCGTCGGGGATGTGGTGGTCCGCGGGAAACACTCCGATCACGCCGTCGTGGCGCTGACCCAGCGCGTCGGCCGCCGCCCAGGCGATCGCGGCCGCGGTGTTCCGCGCGACCGGCTCGAGCAAGAGCCGCGTGCCGCGGTGCGAGCGCAGCGCCGAGCGAGTCGCCTTCGCGAGTGACTCGGCCGAGACGACGGTGGTGCGCGACGGTGGCGCGAGGAGCCGGAGTCTCTCGAGCGTGTCACCGAGCAGCGTGCGCCGCCCGACGAGCGGCACGAACGGCTTCGGCACGACGCGGCGGCTCGCCGGCCAGAAGCGCGTGCCCGCGCCGCCGGCCAGCACCACGGGCAGGATGGCCGGCGCGGTCGCTATCGCCCCACTCCGGTGTAGCGGAAGCCCAGCCGCGTCATCTCCTGCGGCTCGCAGATGTTGCGCATGTCGACGATCACCGGCTGGCGGAGTCTCTCTTTCAGCAGCGCGAGATCGAGCTTGCGGAACTGATTCCACTCAGTCAGGAACAGCAGCGCGTCGCAGCCCTTCGCGGTGTCGTACGGGTCTTCGCAGAACACCGCGCCGTCGAGCTCGCGCGAGGCGTTCTCCATCGCTTGCGGATCGAAGCAGCGCAGGTGCGCGCCACGCTTCAGTAACTCCTGCGCGACGAAGATCGCGGGTGAGTCACGCACGTCGTCCGTGTTCGGCTTGAACGAGAGACCGAGGACGCCGATCGTCTTCCCCTTCACGCCGCCGGCCATCTGCTCGACCTTCACGAGCATGCGCTCGCGCTGCGCCGAGTTCGCGGCCACGGTCGCACTCACGATGCGCTGCTCGACACCGAACTCGCGGCTGAACTGCACGAGTGACAGCGTGTCCTTCGGGAAACACGAGCCGCCGTAGCCGGGGCCGGGATGCAGGAACTTGCGGCCGATGCGCCCGTCGAGCCCCATCGCGCGACTCACGTCGTGCACATCCGCCCCCACGGCTTCGCACAGCGCCGAGATCTCGTTGATGAAGCTGATCTTCGTCGCGAGGAACGCGTTGCTCGCGTACTTGATCAGCTCGGCCGTGGCCACGTTCGTGATCACGAACGGCACCTCGATGAGATTCAACGGCTTGTACAAGTCCTTCAGGATCGCGATCGCCTCCGCGTCCTCGGCGCCGATCACGACTCTGTCTGGACGCAGGAAGTCCTCGACCGCGCTGCCCTCGCGCAGAAACTCGGGATTCGACGCGACCGAGCAGCGCACGTCGCTGCGGCCCGCGCGCGCCGCCGACTCCGTGATGATCTTGCGCACGCGCTCGGCGGTCTTCACCGGCACGGTGCTCTTCGTGACCACGACCTTGTAGCCGTCGAGGTGCTCGCCGATCGTGCGCGCGACCTGGTCGACGTAGGACAAGTCAGTCGAGCCGTCGGGGCTCGGCGGCGTGGGCACCGCGATGAAGATCACGAGTGAGTCCTGCACCGCGCGCTCGGCGTCGGTCGTGAAGTGCAGGAGCCCGGCCTGCACGTTTCGGCGCACGATCTCCTCCAGGCCCGGCTCGAAGATCGGTATCTCGCCGGCTTCCAGGCGCGCGATCTTCGCCGCGTCCTTGTCGACGCAAGTGACTCGAATCCCGAACTCCGCGAAGCACGCGCCGGTCACGAGCCCGACGTAGCCGGTTCCGATCACCGAGATGTTCATCGCTGTGACTCCCTCCGTAGCACCAGCGCGACCGGCCGCGCCGCTTCGGCCAGCGCGATTCCGATCGCGATCCCCAACGCGTCCCGCGCGAAGTCCGCCCACGAAGCGACTCGCCCGGGCACCCAGTGCTGCAAGAACTCGTCGCCGCCCGCGAACAGCGTGAGTCCCACGAAGACCCAGACGACGCGGCGCGCGCGCGGTGCGACGACGGCCCATAGAGTAACCAGCGCGAGCCCGGCGAACAGAGGCACGTGCAGAAGATCGAAGATGCCGCGCGAGAAACCCCAGCCGACCAACATGCGGCCCGGGAGCGCGGACAGCGACAGCACGCCAGCCATGTAGAGGAGCGCCACCAGTCCGCGCAGAGGCAGGATGCGAATCACTGGTTCTCACTCATGCTCGCGCGGGCGCCCTACCCGCGCTCTTGTAGCCAGCGGACGAAACGCGCGACGCCTTCGTCGAGGTCGATCTTCGGCGCGTAGCCTAGCTCCGCCGCCGCGAGCGCGCACGACGCCCAGGTGCGCGGTAAGTCACCCGGCGCGGGCGGGAGTGTCTCGCGCTGCGCGCGTTTGCCGAGCGCGCGCTCGAGCGAGGCGATGATGTCGTTCACCGTCACTGGCTTGCCGCGCCCCAGGTTGTACACGTGATACTCGCGCGCGCGGTCGAGCGCGCGCACGATGCCGTCGACCGTCTCGGTCACGTAAGTGAAGTCGCGCTCGACCGAGCCGTCGCCGAACACCTGGATCGGTTTGTCGGCGAGCATCTGAGTCGCGAATTTGTGCACGGCGAGATCGGGCCGCATGCGCGGGCCGTAGGCGTTGAAGAAACGCAGGCAAGTGACTGCCATGCCGCTCGAGACATGCGCGGCGTGACACAGGAGCTCGCCCCCGCGCTTGGTCGCGCCGTACGGAGACACCGGCCGGTCGGCGGGCAGGTCCTCGGTGAACGCGCCGCGCGGGCGCTCGCCGTACACGGTCGAGGAAGAGGCGAACGCGAAGCGTTCGACGCGCGCGTGGAGTGAGGCGTTCAGCACCACGGACGTCCCGACGAGATTCACGTCGGCGTAGGTGACTGGATCCTCCAAGCTCGGACGCACGCCCGCGCGCGCGGCCAGATGCACCACGTGGCGCGGCGCGAAGCTCTCGAACGCGCGCGCCACGAACGGCGCGTCGCGAATGTCGCCCTCGAACACTCCGGCGAAGCGCGGCTGTGACTTCGCGTGCGCGAGATTCCGCTCCTTGCGCGCGCGCGGATAGAAGTCGTGGAAGGAGTCGAGCACCGCGACCGTGTCGCCGCGCGCGAGCAGCGCGTCGACCAGGAGCGAGCCGATCGCGCCCGCTCCGCCGGTCACCAGGACGCGCGCGTCAGAGCCCGAGGTCGTAGGCGTAGGTGAGCCCGACGCCGACGGTGAAGCGGCTGTAGTCGTTGCCGAAGAGGAGGTCATCGCCGATCCGGTCTTCGTAGCGAAAGATCGCGTAGGTGGACAACCGTTTGCGCAGCTGCCAGTCGAGCCGCGCCGAGGCGAACCAGTTGTTGCTCGTGAGAGTCTGACTGCCGGTCACCTCGCACTGACCGCCCTTGTCATCGCCCGAGCCCTGGGTCACGAGCGTGCCCTCGGCGCACACGAAATCCGGCCCGGTGATCGGATTGAACGAGCCCGGGATGTAAGTCGCGGGGAATATCTGCGGTGACTCGTCCACCGACTCGTAGTGCTCGAAGCTCCCGAGGAAGGTGAGGGTCGCGCGTGACGAGAGACGGTGGATGTACGAAGCGGTGACGGTGTCGACGTTGACGTCGGCCGCGAAGAGACTCGACGTGGTGCGAGTCTCTCGCTGATAGCTCAGCGCGATGCCGCCGCGCGGCATCACGCGCTCGATGCTGAAGCCGCCGATGATGCCGGGCCCCACGCTATCGAAGTCGGTGGGAACCACGCCTACCACGCCCACGATCGCCGGGCCCCCGGGTGCGTTCGGGTCGAGCTCGGCGAACGTGATCCGCCGCGACGCGTCCTTCGTTTGCGACACCAGGCGGCGCACGCCGATGGAGACACCCGTGGTCCACAACTCGTTCCAGTGCCGCTCCCAGCCGAAGGTGAGATTCTGCTGATCGCTGTTGGTCGTGCCCGAGTGGAGCACGCCGGTGTTGGAGAAGTCGTCGAGCGTGCTGCCGTTCGCGCCCAGAGTGACTCGCAGCGAGTCGACCGCCGACCAGTTGCGCAAGAGCGACAGGCGCGTGAACCAGCCGCTCTGGTCGCGGAACTGCGAGAACGGCTGCGAGCGCTCGAGATAGTCGACCGAGTACGGCCCGCCGGAGAGACTGAGTCGGCTGCGCGGGCTGAGCGAATAGCGCGCGCCGATCTCGGCCTGGCCGAGATCCACGTTGGGCGTCGCGCCCGCGATCAGCTGCCCCGGCGAGACGACCGGCTCACCCGGCGCGCCGGGCGAGCCCCCGACGGTCACGATGTTGGGGCCGCGCACCTCTCCGCGAGGCGCGACGCGCTGGTAACTCCCGTTCCCGAACAGCGCGATGCGCGGCAGGATCGTGCGGTCGACGTCGACGGCCACGCCGCGGTCCACGCCGTTCAGCTCGCTCTCGGACCAGTACGTGTGACTCGACAGCCAGCCGGTGAGCAGGGCGTGGCCGAGCGTGCCGTAGCTCTCGAGGCCGATCGACGGCCGCACGATCGTGACCGCGCTCCCGATCGGGTCGTTCTCGCGCGCGAAGACGTTCGAGTCGTAGTCCTGCTCGACCGTGAGGTCGAGATTCAGGTGGGTCTCTTCGCCCTCCGCGCGTGCGACTCCCGCCGCGCAGCACAGACAGAGCAGCGCGAGGCTAGCGCCAGAACGGGCGTTCTTCGGGAACAATGATCTTGTCTCCGGGCAGCAGCAGAATGTCCTGCGCGACGTCGTTGCCGTTCACGTACGCGTCGTAGTCGAACGTGAACTCGGCCGGCGGCTGGCCCTGGCCACGAATGATCTTCACGCGAGCCTTGCCCGCAAACGGCGTGAAGCCGCCCGCGAACGCGAGGGCATCGGACACGCGCATCGCGGGCTGGAGCGGGATCGGCCCCTGGCGCGCGACCTCGCCCAGCACCGAGACCTGCTTCGAGCCGACGCGAGTCACGATCACGGTGACCTGCGGCGCCGACACGTACTCCTTCAGCTTCTCCGTGATCGAGTCTTTCAGCTGCGTCGGAGTGAGTCCCGCGGCTTGCACGTCGTCGATCAGCGGCACCGAGATCTTGCCGTCGAGCCGCACGTCCACGTTGGGGAGTGACAGCTCTTGCTCCCGCCAGACACTGATCGCGAGTGTGTCGTTCGCGCCGATGACGTATTCGGCCGAGGCGACGGAGGCGCTCTCTTCGAGCTGCGCCGCGGTCGGCTGCTCACGCACGGTCGGTGCGCACGCGGTGGTGAGGCCGAGCAGCGCACAAAGAAGCACGGCCTGGGGGGATCGGAGGGGCATCGTTCGTGGTCTCCTGAGGGGGTCCGAGCTACGCCGAGTCGGAGAGACCCGCGTCTCTCATCTTGTAGAGCAGCGCCTTGTAACTGATCTGCAGGATCGACGCGGCTTCCTTGCGGTTCCAGCGCGTGCGCTGCAGCACCTTCGCGATCAAGCGGGCCTCGGCGATCTGCGCGGCCTGGCGCGCGACGCGCTTCAAGCTCACGCGCTCGCTCTCGCCGGCGAGGAAGCGCTCGAGCTCGCCGGCCGGCGGCGCGCAGGGCGCGGAGTCACTCGCGGGCACGGCGACCGGCGCCGTGCGCGCGCGCAGCTCGTCGAGCACCTGGTCCGCCGAGCCGAGCACCACGATGCGTTTCACCAGGTTCTCGAGCTCGCGGATGTTGCCCGGCCAGTCGTACGCCGCGAACGCGGTGCGCACCTCGAGCGGCAACGGCTTCGGGTCCTTGCCGTACTCGCGCGCGTAGCGGTCGGTGAAGTGATCGGCGAGCACGAGTATCTCGTCGCGGCGCTCGCGCAGCGGCGGCAACTGAATCGTGACCACGTTGAGTCGATAGAACAGGTCCTCGCGGAACGTGCCCTCGCGCACCGCGCTCTCGAGGTGGCGGTTCGTCGCGGCGATGACGCGCGCGTCGACCGCGACGTCCGACTCACCGCCCAGCCGCGAGAACTGACCGTCCTGCAGCACTTGCAGCAGCTTGGCCTGCAGGCTCGGGTGCATCTCCGAGATCTCGTCGAGAAAGATCGTGCCGCCGTTCGCGATCTCGAACTTGCCGAGCTTGCGCTTCTGCGCGCCGGTGAACGCGCCTTTCTCGTAGCCGAACAGCTCGCTCTCGAGTAACTCGTGCGGGAGCGCCGCGCAGTTCACTTTCACGAACGGCCGGCGCGCGCGGTTCGAGCGCGACCACAGGGTGCGCGCCACGATCTCTTTGCCGGTCCCGCTCTCGCCGCGGATCAGCACGGTGATGTCCGTGTCGGCGACGTGATCGATCATGTCGTCGATCAGCCGCATGCGGTGACTCTCGCCGGCGAACAGCGGCGACGGCGCGGACGAGAACGCGCCGCTCGCGGGCCGGCGCGTGAACCCGCCGTGATCGAGGGCCGCGCGCGCGAGCACTTTGTCGAGCGCGATCTCGAGCTCCTCGGTCTCGAACGGCTTGCGCAGGAAGTCGGCCGCGCCGAAGCGCAGTGTCTCGACGATCGCCTGAGTCGTGGCGACGCCCGACAGCACGATGACGGGCACGGTCGGCGCGAGCGCGCGCATCGCGCGCAAGGTCGCGAGCCCATCCATGCCCGGCAGCACGAGGTCCAGGGTCACGACGTCCGGCGCGGCGCGGCGCAGCTCTTCCAGCGCCTCCTCGCCCGAGCCCGCCGAAACCGGCACGAGGCCCCGCGTGCGCATGAACGCCGCGAGCCACTCACGAGCGCTCGCGTCGTCATCGACGATCAGGACTCGCTGGACTGGCTTCATCGGATGGCTCGCAATGACTGGAGGGAAGGACACGTGCGCTGCCGATCCGGGCAGCTCCGGGTACGGAGCTCTGCGATAGGCGTGCCAATTGTACTCCGCGCCGGTTCCGACGGAGCAGCGCGGAGACAGACCCCGAAGCTGCGCAGCTGTGTAGGTGCCCGCCGAAAAGGAGAGGCGAACTACTCTCGGATCTCTGCCCCCAGCCCGGAGCGCGGGTAGGGTGCCCGCGCGACCATCGGACGCGTGCTACGCTGCGCGCCGTGTCGCGACGCGTCGAAAAACCCTGGGGACACGAGGAGATCTGGGCCGAGACCCCTCGCTATCTGGGGAAGATCCTGGCCATCAAGGCCGGCAAGCGCCTGTCCCTCCAGCTGCACCGGCAGAAGGACGAGGCGATCTACGTGCTGCGCGGCACGCTCCGCCTGACGCTCGAGAACGACGCCGGCCAGCTCGAAGTCACCGATCTCGCGCCCGGCGCGAGCCGCCGCGTCGCCCCCGGCCGGAAGCACCGCTTCGAGGCCGTCACCGACTGCGAGCTCTGCGAAGTCTCGACCCCCGAGATCGACGACGTCGTCCGGATCGAGGACGACTACGGCCGAGCCCCCGCCTGAGTGACTTCGGCCGAGGCCAGTCACTCGCCTGAAGTCGTGGCGGTGATCGGGAGTGTCTTTCCGATTCCGCCCGAAGCGGGCACGCCGCGCCCCTTTCAGCTCCTGAAGCGGATCGCGGAGCGCACGACCGTTCACTGTCTCGGCGTGGTCGGCCAGTCACCCGAGGAGTGGGAGCGCTTCCGCGAGCACCCATCGCTGCGCGAGGTGTTCGCGTCGTTCACCGCGTTCCACCGGCAGAGCGAAGCCTCGGCGCTCGCGAAGGCGCTGACCCTGCTCACCGGGCGCGCGCTGTTCGACCTGCGCTATCGCGACCCGTCGGTGCTGCGCGCCGCGCACGCGCGCGCACGCGCGCTCGTTCGGTCGCACGGTCCGGTCGTGTTCTACTGCTGGGAGCGAGACACTCTGCAATACGTGCCGCGCGAGCTGTGGCGAGCCACGCTTTGGGACTTGGTCGACTCACCGAGCCTGGCGACCGAGAGACGCGTCGCGGGCGACACACTCTTGTCCGCGTCGGAGCGCTGGAAGCTGCGCATCGGACTGCCGGCGCTGCGGCGGTTCGAGCGCTTCGGGCTGCGGCGCGTAGGACGCGCGGTGTTGAACTCGACGGCCGACATCGCCGCGCTTCGCGAGCGCGTGCCGGACGTCGAGATCACGAACGTGATCGACGGCGGCGACGTCGAGTATTTCTCGCCCGCGCAAGTGACCGGCGAGGTCGAGGCGCCGTACGACCTCTTGTTCTTCGGCAACCTCGCGTTCCCGCCGAACTCCGACGCGGCGCTGCATCTGGTGCGCGACGTGATGCCGCTGGTCTGGCGCGCGCGGCCGGACGCGCGCGCCATCGTGGTCGGCCCCGAGCCGCCCGAGTCACTTCGCGCCCTGCAGGACGGGCGGCGCGTGATCGTGACCGGCTTCGTGCCCGACGTGCGCCCCTATCTCGCGCGCGCCACGGTGATCATCAGCCCGTTGCGCTTCGGCACGGGCATGAAGAACAAGCTGCAGGCGGCGCTCGCCATGGAGAAGGCGACGGTCGCGACGCCAGTCACTTGCGAGGGCTTCGACAGACTCGAGCCCGGCGTGCACGCGCTGGTGGCCGAGGGCGCCGAAGACCTGGCGCGCGCCGCGCTGTCACTGCTCGAGGATCCGCCACGGCGGCGCGCCCTCGGCACGGCCGGCGCCGAGCTGATCCGGACTCACTACTGCTGGGACGCGGCGGCGGGGATCTTGTGGGAGAACCTGCGCCACCTGGGCTCGGCAACCGCGAGCGACGGGGCAGTCACTTCCGCGCTCGAGAACCGCTCGACGTAAGCGCGCGCCGAGATCGCGTACAGGATCCAGAAGTAACCCGCGACGTCCTGCGTCCCGATGAACGAGTTGGCCGAGAGATTCGAGACGAACACGTGAGTCGCGCCGGCGATCAGCACCGGACCGAGATACCGCTCGCGCGAATTGGACCGCCACAGCCGGTAACCGCACAACAGCACCGCGGCGCCCAGCCACCCGACCACCGCGAGGCCGATCAACCCGGACTCGACGCCGATCCGGAGCACCATGTTGTGCGTGTCCTTCACTTCGAACGTGCCGTACTTCGGACCGTACTTGGGCACGTGGAAGTAGAAGAAATTCATGCCGTGACCCCAGAGCGGTGACTCTTCGATCATGTCGACGGCGATTCGGGTCAGCACGATGCGGTAGCCGGTCGATGCCTCGACGTTCGCCGCGCCCGCGACGCGGTAGCCCGTGCCGGTCCTGAACGTCACCTCGATGCGGTCGCGCACGTTCTCTGGCAACAGCGGATACGCCACGGTCGACACGAGCAAGAGGCCGGCCAGCGTCGCCACCAGCAGGGTGCGACTCACCAACGCGAAGAACACGACGTGCGCGATGATCATCGCGACGTAGTTGCCGCGCGACAGCGACAACACCGCGGTCACGAAGGCAAGACCGTAGGTGACTCCGTACAGAACGCGACGCCAGCGACTCACGTCCCGCGCATAGGCCGCGAGATACATTGGCACGAACATGGCGCCGCCGAGCGAGCAGCCGAGTGCGTTCGGGTCGATCTGCAGACCGCCTGCGCGGCCGAGCATGCCGCCCTGGCTGGTGATCTTGAACACGAGGTCGGCCAGACCGGCGAGCGACGAGATCAAGACGCCGATGGCCACCGCCTCGAGCATGCGCGAACGGTCGCGCTCTCTCGCGAACCACCAATACGCGACGAAGAAGAAAATCACGGGGAACGTGCCGCTCTTCCACATCTTGAACGTCTGCCAGATTGCAGGCTCGTCGTCCGCGAGGCGGATGCTGAGCGCCCAAGGAATCGCGAGCGCGAAGGTCACCACCATCACGAGCATGAACGAGATCACCGGCCCCGAATAACGCAGCGGCGGGAGGCGCGCGCCGAAGCGGAGCAAAGTGACTGCCGCCGCGGCGCCCAGCAGGATGGTCTCCGTGTTGAAGCCGGGCACGGGCAGACGCGGCGCCCACGGGTCGAGCGGATACACGGCCGCGAGCAACGTGATCCCAACGACGGGTCGCCAGAACAAGAGACCGAGGATGATCAGCGCCAGCGGCCCGTACGGATACTGGATGTACTGCCAGGCCCCCATGCTCAGCCCGCCGCCCGATTGCGCGCCTGCGCCAGCTCGGGGCTCGCCGCCTCCGCGGCTCGCGCGGCGTCGGCCTCGAGACGCAGCGCGCGGCGCTCGAGCACGCGCACGCACGCGTAGCCGGAAGCGATCAGCCCGCCGAACAGCGCGAAGCGGAACTCACTGTCGACGCCGCGAGTCTGGAAGCCGACCGACGCGAGCGCGATGCACACGAGATACAAGATCACGAGCGACGCACTCACCGAGAAGCCGTTGCGCAGCAGCAGGTGGTGCAGGTGTCCGCGGTCGGCGCGAGTGACTGCCGAGATCAGCTCGCGCACCGACAGCCCCTTCGCGCCCTGCGCCGACAGATGCGAGAGACCGCGGCGAATCACGGCGACGACGATGTCGAGCACGGGGAGACCCACGACCACGAGCGGCACGATCAGCGCCACGGCGGTCGGAGCCTTCTGATACGACGCGAGTGACAGCACGGCGACGAGATACCCGATCGACAGCGCGCCGGCGTCGCCCAAGAACAGCCGCGCGGGCGGCAAGTTGAAGCGCAGAAAGCCCGCAAGCGCGCCGGCGAGCGCCAAGGTCGCGACCACCGACACCGTCGCGCCGTACTGATTCGCGAGCAGGAACACCGTGAGCACGGTGATCAGCGCGACGCCGGCCGAGAGCCCGTCCATGCCGTCGATCAGGTTGAAGGCGTTCGAGATCACGACGATCCACGCGACGGTGATCAGAAACGAGATGGGCGCGGCGTCGGTGAGCTCGAAGCCGAACGGCAGCTCGACCGGCCCCGCCTGGAAGCCGAGGAACCAAGTGAGTGCTCCGATCGCCAGCTGGCCCACGAGCTTGTGGTGCCAGTACATGTCGTACAGGTCGTCCCACAGACCCAGCGCGTTCATGAGCACGGCGCCCAACGCGAGCACGCCGAGTGACCCATAGCCCCACGCCAACTCGCGGATGACCGGAAAGAACGGCGCGACGAGCGCGAGCCCAGTCACCATCGACAAGAACACCGCGAAGCCGCCGATGACGGGCACGGCCTTCTTGTGCGCCTTGCGCTCCGTCGGGTAGTCGAGCAGTCCGTACCGGTGCGCGAAGCGGATCGTCACTGGAGTGAGTGCGATGGCCGCCAGCCAACAACCGATCAGAACTGCTGCAAAGACGGCCACCCTGCGTACCGCCTAATCCCGCCGCTCAGGACTTCCCGTAGCCGTAAGCGCCGATGTACCCGATCTCGTGTTTCTCGCAGCGGTTGAGCACGACGCCGATGATCTTGTTCGCGTCGAGCCGCTCGAGCGCGGACTCGACCTCTTCGCGCGGCGCGCGGCCAGCGCCGACGACGAACAGAGCCGAGTCACACAGATCGACGAGCGTCACCGTGTCGGGCAGACCGAGCACCGGCGGCGCGTCGAAGATCACCGTGTTGAAGCGCGTGTGCAGCTCGGCCACGAGCTCGCTCATCGCGCGAGAGCTCAGTAACTCGGAAGGCGCGGTGGGCAGCGCCTTGACCGGCAGCACCATGAGTCGCGTGTCCGGCACCGCGACCAGCGCGTCCGCGAGCTTGGCGTCGCCCTCGAGCACTTCGGCGAGGCCGACCACGCCCGTGCTCGGCAGCGCCTTGTGCACGCGCGGCGTGCGCAGGTCGGCGTCGACGAGACACACCGTGCTCTCGCGCTCGAGCCCGAACGACAGCGCGAGATTCACAGCCGTCGTGGTCTTGCCCTCGCTCGGCCGCGTCGAGCTGACGACGATGCTGCGCAGCTCGCGCGTGCGGCGGAGTGACTGGATGCGCGCGCGGAGCGTCCGGTACTCCTCGGAGTACGGTGAGTCGATGCCCAGTGCCTGCTCGTGAGCGGCCGGAGCCGCAGCGGCGCGGCGCTCGCTGCGCTTCCACGGCGCGCGCCAGCCGCGCTTGGGCCGCGTCGGCTCGCGCTCGAGCGGAGCCGCGCCCGCGAGCTCGACCGGCAGATCGGCCGGCTGCGTTTCGGCACCGCCGCGGCGGAGTGACTCCGCGCGCTGAAGTGCATCGTGGATCTTACCCATGCCTCGGAACCTCCTGAGCTACAGCTCGGGCTGGCGCTCGCCGCCGCCCCGTCGCCAGAGGCGGCGCAGCCAGCTCGCCCGAGTCTTCGACTCGGACGCGCCGCGCTCGCGAACGAAATGCGGATCTCCGGGATTCGCCGACAGACCGAGGTCGGCGGCGGCCGCCTCGACCATCTGCGCAGACACTCGCTGTGACTCGCGCGAGAAGGCCGCGATCAGGGAGTTGTCGCACAACACGTTGATCACGCGCGGGATGCCGCGCGAGAAGCGGTGCACCGCGCGCTCGGCGGAGCCGCCGAACACGTCGCCGCGCGCATGGCCGGCGACCAGGAGTCTCTCGCGGATGTACGCCGCGGTCTCCTGCGACAAGAGCGGGCGAATCGCATGGCGCAGCTCGACCCGCTGGCGCAGCTGCCGCAGCGCGGGCCGAGACAGTTTGTCGGCCAGCTCGGGCTGCCCGACCAGCATGATCTGCAACAGCTTCGACTCGGGTGTCTCGAGGTTCGACAGCATCCGAATCTCCTCGAGCATCTCGTCGGAGAGATTCTGCGCTTCGTCGACGATCAGGAGTGTCTGCAGCCCGTCGGTGAGTCGCTCGATCAGGTGGTGATTCAGGCGCGAGAGCGCGGCCGTCTTGCGGAACGGCTCCTGCCACTCGAGCTCGAGCTCCTCGAAGAGCGCAGCGAACAAGTCACCCACGCCGAGCGACGTGTTGAAGATGTACGCCGTCTGCACCGTCGGGCCGAGCTTCTGCAGGAGCGCGTTCAGGATCGTGGTCTTTCCGGTGCCGACCTCGCCCGTCAGCGTGATGAAGCCCTTCCGCTCCTGCACGGCGTACACGAGGGTGGCCAGCGCCTCGGCGTGACTCTCCGACATGTACAGGAAGCGCGGATCCGGATTCACTCGGAACGGGTCCGCGTCGAAGCCGAAGAAGCGGTTATACACGCGCGGACATCCTCAGACCCGGAATGGGAAGGCGAGACAGCCAGCCGCTCTGTGACTCGCCGCCCAGCTCCGGCACCGCCGCGAGCACCGGCAGGCCGAGTGAGTTCTGCACGTCCATCACGCTGTGGAAGCTCTTGTCGGTCATCTCGCGCAGCACGAGCAGCGCGAGGCCGAGCATCATGCCGAGCAGGGTGCCCGCGGTGAACCACACGGGGCGGTTCGGGCTGATCGGCGCGGTCGGCAGCTCCGCCGACTCCACCACGCGGAAGCGCTCGCCCTTGTTGTTCGTCTCGATCGTGCGGCCGATCTCGGCGTCGACCTGCTTCTGCTGCAGGATCGAGATCGACTCAGTCAGGTTCTTGTACTGAGCCTCGAGGTGATCGAGCTCCGCGGCGCGGCGGGGCGTGTTCTCGATGCGCTGCTCGTACTCGGCGATGTCGGCCTTGAGTCTCTCGATGTCACCCGACAACACGCTCTGCTCGACTTCGTAGTCGCGCAGCTTGTCGCGCATGGTGATCTCTTCGCGCGACGCCGGCGCCGGCTCGTCGGACTTCGAGGCGATCAGCTCGTCGAGCGACGTCATCTCCTTGCGGTAGTGAATGACGTCGGGGTGCTTCTCGGTCTTGCCCTGCGCGAGCAGCCGGTTCAGCTCGAGCTCGACCATCTTCTTGCGCATGGTCGGGTCGGTCTGGTCGGTCGCGACGGCGGTGCGCATCTCCTGGATCTGCTGCGAGATGAGTCGCACCTGATCCTTCGCGGTCTCGAACTTCGACTCGGTCGACGCGAGCTCGATGCGGCTGCGCTCGAGCCGGTCGCGGTTCAGGTTCAGCTGCTCGGGCAACTCACCCTGATAGTTCTCTTTGTAGTCACTGATCTGGCGCGCGACGTCGGACAGATCCGCGCGCTGCTTGGCGAGCTGCTGGTCGAAGAACTCGGTCGCGCCCTCGGCGAGGCTGGTGCGGTCGCGCAGGTTGGCCGAGATGAAGTCACGGGCGAGCCGGTTCGCCACTTCGGCCGCGGTCTTCGGGTTCGAGTGGCGGAAGGCGATCTTGAAGGAGTTCAGCTCGATCGGCTTGCGCGGGTCGACGATCGCGGGCGGGAGCGGCTCGAGCGTGATCTGCTTCCGCATCGACTCGACCTGTGACTCACGCGAGGAAGTCGCGCCCTCGAACAGCTTGAAGTCACTGATCACCGACGACAGCGCGTCGCGCGCGAGTAACTGCAGCTTCAGGTTCTCGTAGCGCGCCTCGGTCTTCGCCTGGATGGTCGACTGGGCGAGAATGTCGGGAATCATCTGAGGCTCGACGGTCACGGTGGCGGCCGCCTCGTACACCGCGGGCAGCGCGAGCGCGACGGTGAGTGAGCCGAGCAACGCGACGATGGTGGGAACCAGGAACCACCACATGCGGCGCCGCAGGACGCCGTAAATGTCGCCGATGCCTACGCCGGCTTCGGTGCGCAGATCTCTCGCGGTCATCGAATCACCCTCGAACTCGGCGCTGCGCGCGCTCCGAATGGCCGACGCGCAGATACACCGCGGCTTGCGTGCCGGGGTCGGCTGGGGCGCACATCATGCCACAAGCGTGCCAAGGTCCTTACTTCGCCTTGGCGTCCGGCACCTGGGGGTGGAGGGAACCGGATTACATATTACGAGAAGCGCGCGTGACCGGAGCGAGTTTTCCGCGACGCGCCGCGGGTCACTCGCCCAGGCCGCAGTCCTTGATCTTCTGGAGGAGCGTCTTGTACGAGACCTCCAGGATCCGGGCGGCCTTCTTGCGGTTCCAATTGGTCTGGTACAGGACCCGCTTGAGCGCTTCGCGCTCCGCGTCGCGCGCGGCGCGGCGGCCGATGTCTCGCAGTGAGATCGGGCCGGAGAGAGACTCGGCCGAATCGGCCTCGGCCGACGGCTCGGTCGGTCCGGCGACGGGCGTGGCTCTGTGGGCCTGCGCGCCCGCGCCGTAGATCTCCTCCGCGATCGCATCCTCGCTCTGTAGGACGACGATGCGCTTCACCATGTTCTCGAGCTCGCGCACGTTGCCGGGCCAGCTGTACTCGATGAACCCACGCATGAGTCGATCCGAGACAGTGACTCCCGTGCGGCCGTACTTCTGGCTGTACAGCCCTCGGAAATGATCGACGAGCACGGGGATCTCTTCGCGGCGCTCGCGCAGCGGCGGCACCCAGACGTTCACGACGTTGAGGCGGTAGTACAGGTCCTCGCGGAACGAGCCCTTGCGCACCATGTCCTCGAGGTTGCGGTTGGTGGCCGCCAGCACGCGCACGTCGACGCGCACGTCGGTGTCGCCGCCCAGGCGCGAGAACTCGCCGTCCTGCAGCACCTGCAGGAGCTTGGCCTGGAGCTTCGGGCTCATCTCCCCGATCTCGTCGAGGAACATCGTGCCGCCGCTCGCGACCTCGAACTTGCCGGCCTTGCGCGACGACGCGCCGGTGAACGCGCCGCGCTCGTAGCCGAACAGCTCGCTCTCGAGTAACTCCTCGGGCAGCGCCGCGCAGTTCACCTTCACGAAGCGGTTCTCGCGCCGATTCGACAGCTCGTGAGTCGTGCGAGCGACGACTTCCTTGCCGACGCCCGACTCACCGTGGATCAGGATGGTCACGTCCGCGTCGGAGACCTGCTCGAGGATCTCCTTGATGCGGCTCATCTTGTCACTGGCCCACAGGAAGCCCGAGCGCTCGCGCGCCTCGAGATCGCGCAGTCTGTCGCGCAGGTCGTCGCGGTCGCCCTTGAGTGACTCGATCTCGAGCACCTTCTTCAGCGCGATCTCGAGCTCTTCTTCCTCGAAGGGCTTGTTGATGTAGTCGACCGCGCCCAGGTTCATGGCGTCGACGACCGTGCCCGCCTTGCCGACGACCGACAGCATGATCACGGGCACCTCGGGCATGAGCTGCTTGATCTTGCGCAGTGTCTCGATGCCGTCGATGCCGGGCATCATCACGTCGAGCACGACCACGTCGGGGTGCGCGCCGCCGTTCAGGAGCTCCATGGCCTTGAGCCCGTCTTCGGCGAGCAGGACGTCGTAGCCCTTCATGGGCAGGAGGTTCTTGAGATAGGTGCGAATCACTTCCGCGTCGTCGACGACGAGGATGGTCTTGCGCTGGGGCACCGTGCGCGGGGCTCCGGCTCGCTTCATCACGCGGCTCCCGTCTTGTCGCTGGGCAGAGTCACTCGAAACAGTCCGTAGCCGAGGTCCGGCACGGCTTCGATGCGGCCGCCGTGCGCGTCGAGGATGCGCCGGCAGATGGCGAGCCCGAGGCCCACGCCCTGACTCGAGCCGCTCGGGCGCGGCCCGCGCACGAACGCGCGAAACACGCGCTCGGCGTCGGCTCGCGCCAGACCCGGGCCTTCGTCGGTCACTGCGACCTGCAGCACCGCCCCGCCAGTCACTTCGGCGTAGTCACTCACCACGCGCACGCGCCCGCCTTCCGGCGAGAACGCGGCCGCGTTGGCCAAGAGATTCACGAACACCTGCTCGAGCCGGTCGGCGTCGCCGAGCACCGCGTCTGGCGCGGCGCCGAGCTCGCACTCGAGCCTCACGCCGCGGTCGGCGTACAGCGGGCGCGCGGTGCGCAGGGCCAGCTCGAGCACGTCGTGCAGGCGGATCGGCTTGCGCGCGCTGGGCAGCGGGTCCCCGCTGCGCGCGAGCTCGAGCAAGTTGTCGAGCAAGGGCCCCACGCGCTCGATCGCCCGGCGCGCCTCGCGCACGAAGTTCCAATGTTGTGAGTCGAGGAGTCTCTCGCGCTCGCTGCCGAGCCAGCGGAGATACCCGCGCACGGCGGTGACCGCGGTCCGTATCTCGTGCTCGATCATCCCGATCTGCTCGCCGCCGAGCGGCGCGTCGTGCGCAGCGGGGCGTGACTCGCGTTCGGCCGCCAGCTCTCGCGCGAGCCGGAACACCTCGGCCTCGAGGCGCGTCTCGCGGTCGCGGTCGATCACGAGCCACAGCGCATCCGACACACGCTGCAGCGAGACCGGGCGCGAGCGCCCGTGGAGGTCGCGCACGGCGAAGCCGTCGCCGGACTCGAGCGCCTCGAGCGGCCGGTCGCCCGCGTCCGCGAAGAGCTCGCCGATCGCACGCCCGCGCAGCTCCGCGGCGGGCAGGCCCGCCAGGCGCCCGAACGCGGGATTCGCCTCGGCGATGCGCCCGTCGGCGACCCTCACCAGGCCCCGATCGAGCGCGTCCGACAGGTCGGCCCACTCGGCCGAAGAGACCAACGCCGCATCCACTTCCATCGGGATCCTCTTCGGCCAGAGCTTACCCAAGAGTGAACCTTTCCTACCCACACCTTTGGGTCGCGCGGGCACCCTACTCGCGCTCCGGACGCGGCGGGTTGGCGAGATCGGCGACGGCTGTCGTGTCATCATCGCCGCACCCGTGGCGAGGCGAGTGAGCGACGAGAGCGCGCGCCTGTCCGAGCTTCGCGAGAAGCTCGAGCTGTACAACCGGCAGTACCACGAGCTGGACGCGCCGACGGTGTCGGACGCCGAGTACGACCGGGTGTTCCAGGAGCTGTTGGCCTTGGAGCGGGACCACCCGGACTGGGTCACCCCCGATTCGCCGAGCCAGCGCGTGGGCGGGGCGCCGGCCGAGGGCTTCCGCGCCGTCTTGCACGGGGTGCCGATGCTCTCGCTCGACAACGCGTTCTCGGCCGAGGAGCTGGCCGCGTTCGACGCGCGCGTCCGCAAGTATCTCGGCCGGGCCGAGCCCATGGAGTACACCGGCGAGCCGAAGTACGACGGCGTGGCCGTGACGCTGCGCTATGAGCGCGGCGCGTTCGCGCTGGGCGCGACCCGCGGCGACGGCCGCCGCGGCGAGGACGTGACTCACAACCTCCGCACCGTGCGCACGCTGCCGCTCAAGCTCGCGAGTGAGTCGGTGCCCGACGTGCTCGAGGTACGGGGTGAAGTGCTCATGCGCCGCGCCGCGTTTGCGAAGCTGAATCAGGAGCGCGCGGACGCGGGGCTCGAGGTGTTCGCGAACCCGCGTAACTCGACCGCGGGTACGCTGCGCCAGCTCGACCCGAAGATCGCCGCGGCGCGGCCGCTCGAGCTGTTCGCGTACGGCGTCGGCGAGGGCGAGGCCGAGCTCGGGGTGAAGTCGCACCGCGAGCTGCTCGCGCGCCTGCGCGAGCTGGGCTTCAAGATCGACTCGGCGCTGATCGCCGCGGGCGGCATCACCGACGCGCAGCGGTTCCACCAGCGCCTGCTGCGCGAGCGCGACTCACTGCCGTACGAGATCGACGGCACGGTCGTGAAGGTCGACTCACTCGCGCTGCGCGAACGCCTGGGCAGCTTGAACCGCACCCCGCGCTGGGCCGTGGCCGTGAAGTTCCCGCCGCGGCAGGAGACGACGCGCGTCGCCGCGATCGAGACCTCGGTCGGCCGCACGGGCGCACTGACTCCCGTGGCGGTGCTCGAGCCCGTGCAGATCGGCGGAGTCATAGTGACTCACGCGGGGCTGCACAACCAGGACGAGGTCGACCGCCTCGACATCCGGGTCGGCGACACCGTCTTCGTCGAGCGCGCGGGGGACGTGATCCCGAAGATCGTGAAGGTCGTGACCGAGAAGCGGCCCCGCGGCGCCCGGCCGTTCAAGCTGCCGACTCACTGCCCGGCCTGCGGCACGAAGGCGGTGCGCGCCGAGGGCGAGGTCGCGCTGCGCTGTCCGAACCTGGAGTGTCCGGTGCAGGTACGCGAGGTGCTCCGGCACTTCGCGAGCCGAAACGCGCTCGACGTCGACGGCCTGGGCGAGCAGCGGATCGAGCAGCTGATCGCGGCGAAGCGCGTGCGCCGGCCGTCGGATCTATTCACGCTCGAAGCGGGCGAGCTCGCGGCGCTCGAGCGCATGGGCGACAAGTCGGCGCAGAATCTCGTGAGTGCGCTCGAGCGCGCAAAGGACGTGTCACTCGCGCGCTTCCTGTACGCGCTCGGGATCCGACACGTGGGCGAGCGCGGTGCGGCGATCCTGGCGCGCGCGTTCCCGGATCTGGACGCGCTCCTCGCCGCGCCGGCCGAGAAGCTCGAGGCGGTCGACGAGATCGGGCCGACGATCGCGCGCGCGGTGCGCGAGTGGCTCGACGATCCCGTGAACCTGGGCGAAGTGACTCGCCTGCGCGGCGCGCTGCGGATCCAGAGCGGCCCCGCGCGCGAGCACGCGGTGAGCGACGTGCTCGCGGGCAAGACGTTCGTGATCACCGGCACGCTGTCCGAGGAGCGCTCGACATGGAGGTCGCGGCTCGAGGCGGCCGGCGCCAAAGTGAGTGGCTCGGTCTCGAAGAAGACCACTTACCTGCTGGCGGGCGAGAACGCGGGCTCGAAGCTCGAGAAGGCGCGCGAGCTCGAGGTGCGAGTCATCGACGAAGCCGAGGCGGCGCGCCTGGTGGCCGGCGAGTCACTCTAGCGACGCGAGCACCCTCGCGTACGCCTCGCGGCGCGAGAGCCCGAAGCGCGCAGCCAGCTCGCGCGCCGTGTCGCGGGTCGAACGGCCGTCCGCGAGCAGGCGGGCGGCCTCGGCCGCGAAGTCCGCGGGCTCCGGCACGTCGGCCGGCGGCGAGTCACTCGGCCCCTCGACCACGATCGTGAGCTCGCCCCGCGGGTCGTCGAGCTCGAGCTCGCCCAGCACGCCGCGCGTCCACGTCTCGTGCCGCTTCGTGAGCTCGCGCGCGAGCACGGCGCGGCGCGGGCCGAGGGCGGCGCGCAGGTCGGTCAGCGTCTTCGCCGCGCGGTTCGGCGCCTCGTACAGCACGAGAGTCCCGGGGAATCTCGCGAGTGACTCGAGCTCGCGCGCGCGCTCGGCGCCCTTGCGCGGCAGGAAGCCGGCGAACGCGAACGGCCGCGTCGCGAAGCCGCTGGCGACGAGCGCCGCGAGCAGCGCCGAAGGGCCGGGCACGGGAGTCACTTCCGCACCCGCCTCGAGCGCCGCGCGCACGAAGCGCTCGCCCGGGTCGGACACGAGCGGCGTGCCGGCGTCGGACACGAGCGCGAGCGACGCGCCGGCGGCCAGCCGCGCGAGGAGCTCCGGGATCCTGCGCGCCTCGTTGTGCGCGTGCAGCGACACGCGCTGCGTCGCGATCTCGAAGCGCTGGCACAGCACCGCCGTGTGCCGCGTGTCTTCGCACGCGATCAGCTCGACCTCGCGCAGCACGCGCACCGCGCGCGGCGAGAGATCCTCGAGATTTCCGATCGGCGTGGCGACGACGTAGACCACGCCGCGCGCTTCGCCTACCGTTGCCACGTTCGCGCCTCGCCCCACGTCCCGAGAGGCGGTGACTCCATGCGGCGCGACACACGCGCGCTCGGACGGCGCGGAGAGGATCTGGCCGTCGAGTATCTCGTGAGCTCCGGCTTCCGAATCCTCGCGCGCAACGTGCACCTGCGGTACGCCGAGCTCGACGTGGTGGCGCTCGAGAAGGGCGCGCTCGTGTTCGTCGAAGTGCGCATGCGCCGGGGCTCGGGCTTCGGCACGGCCGCCGAGTCAGTCGACCCGCGCAAGCAGCGGCGCATCGCGTCCGCGGCTCTCGAGTTGGTCGCGCGCGGCGGCCTGCCCCGCGCCGCGCGCATCCGCTTCGACGTGATCGCCATCGACGCCTCTCGCGAGCCCCCGGAGCTCCAGCACTTCCGCGACGCGTTCACGGTCGAGTGACCGGCGCTAGAGCGCCAGTGACTTTCCCGCGTGCTCGCCGAACGGAGTCTCGCCCGCGCAGGCGTGCACCACCTGCACCACGGCGGACAGGCGCTTCAGCGCGCGGCCCAGCGCGCGCGCCTCCGAGTCACTCTGCACCGGCAGATCCGGTCCGAGCAGGATCGGCACGCGCCGCTCGCCCGCGAGCGCCTCGAGCAGCGCGAGCTGCAGCGCCAGACACACGAGCGCGCGCTCGCGGTCGGGCAGCGACGAGTACGGCTGCTCGTCGCGCGCGGCGCCGCGAAACACCCAGCTGCCGTCTTCGCTGCCGCGCGCGTTCACGAACGTACCCGAAGTGAGTGCGCGCAGATACACCGACAGCGCGGGCGCGACGCGCGCGCGGATCTCGGCCTCGCTGCGGCCCAAGAGGCGCGCGGCCGACTCGACCAGCGCGTGCGGCCCGACGCCGGCCGCGCGCGGCGGCAGCGGATCGTGCGGAGTGTCTTCCGCCGGCTCTTCCTTCTCGTCGAAGTCCACGGCGGTGTCCGCCGGCGAGGGCTGCGAGTCACTCAAGTCGATCGCCGGCATGGGCGGGAGCTCCGGCATGGGGATCTCGGCGGGCAGAGAGAGCAGCGCGTCGCGCGCGGCGCGCACCGCGGCCACCGCCTCGCCCTGGCTGCGCTCCCGCTCGAGCTTGGCGAGCTCGTCGCGCGCCGCCGTGGGGTGCTTCGACAGGAGCTCGGCCAGCTTGGTCTTCTCCTGCTCCGCGCGCTCGAGTGACTCGGCATGGCGCGCGGCCGCGGCGCTCAGCGCCTCGACCGAGTCGAGCTCGAGCGAGATCATGAGCGCGCGAATCTGCGCGCCCTCGGTCTCGAAGCGGCGCTCAGAGCCGCGCTCGCGCACGCGCAGCGCGGCGAGCAGCGCCTCCGAACGCGCGAGCTGACTGCGCGCGGAGCGCGCGAGACCGAGCGCGGAGACCAGAGCAGTCACTCCGAGCACTGCGCCCACGTAACCCACGGGGTACCCGACCCAGCCCGCGGCCGCGCCGGCGATCCCGAGCGTGAGACCCAGCACCACCGGGACGATCTGCCGGCGCGGCGCGCCGCGCAGGCGCGCGCGCTCGGCCAGCACCTCGGCGCGCGTCTCGTCGATCGCCTTCCGCTCTGTGTCTCGGCTCGCCGACAGCGCGCGGAAGTGAGTCACTCGCGCGTCGAAGTCCTCGCTCACCTCGGCCAGCGCGGCGTACTTCTCCAGCTCCACGAGCGTGGCCTTGTGCTGGCGCTCGAGCGCCGTGTACTCGGCGTCCGACGCGCGCAGCTCCTGGAGTCTCTCGTCGCTCTTGATGCGGCCGCTGCGCGCCGCGGCCAACGCGTGCTCCAGCGCGGCCTCGCGCTTGGCGCGCTCCTGAGCGAGCGCGAGCACGCGCTCTTCGTGCTCGCCGAGCAGCCGCGCCCGCTCCGCCGCGCGCGCCGCCGCGAGGTCGGCCTTGTGCTTGTTCAGCGCGGGCGGAGTCACTCGCAGTCTCTCGACCGGAGCAGGCTCCACCTTCCGCATGGGCAGGAGCTCGTCGCCCCCGCCCTCGGCCACGCCGCAGGTCTGCAGCCTGCGGAAGTCCGCCGGCGGCGGGAGGCCCACCGCCAGACCGTACTCCTCGATCTCGCGCGGGTCACTCGAGAGCGCTTGGTATCCGCCGTCGCGCGCGTCCTGTCGGCCCAGACTCACTCGGCCCCGCGCGAAGTCCGCGGCGATCACGTAGGCGTCGCTGCGGAGCGCGAGTGACAGCACGGCGCGCCCGCGCGACTCGCGCTGCGCGACCGACTCCGTGCTCGGATAGAGCAGCGCCTGGAGTAACTCGATGAAGCGGCGCGCCGACGCCGCCTCGGGGAAACGCACGACGGTGTAGCCGGGGTCGAGGCCGAGCGGATGATCCCCTGCCGGTGCCGAAAGGCCGCGAAGGTGGATCCCGTGGATCCTCATGCCTTCGGGGGAGTCTCTTCCTTCGCAGCCGGCTCACCGGCCACGTCCGCCGTCGCGAACGCCTCGCGCTCGCGGATGCGCGCCGCCTTGCCCGAGAGGTCGCGCAGGTAAGTGAGTCGCGCCCGCCGCACGCGTCCGCGCGCCTTCAGCTCGATCTTCGCGATCGTCGGCGAGTGCAGCGGGAAGATCCTCTCCACGCCCACTCCGTAAGACACTTTGCGCACGACGAAGCTCGACGAGGCGCCGGCGTTCCGCCGCTGCAGCACGACGCCCTCGAACACCTGCACGCGCTCCTTGTCGCCCTCGACGATGCGCACGTGCACGCGCACGGTGTCGCCCGGGCGGAAGTCCGGCACGTCGGTGCGCGGCTTGGGATCGAGCTCGGAAAACTGTCTCATGGCTTCTCTCCTAGGGTCAGGTCCGCACGGCGCTCGCGAGTGAGTCGCGCGGATTCGTAGGCGCGCCAGCGCGCGATCGCGGCGTGATCGCCCGACAACAAGACGTCGGGCACGGACAGGCCGCGGAATTCCCGCGGCCGGGTGAACAGCGGATGCTCGAGCGCGCCCGCCGAGAACGAGTCCGCTTCCGCGGACACCGGATTCCCCACGACTCCCGGAATCAGACGAGTCACCGCTTCGGTCACCACCAAGGCCGCGAGCTCTCCCCCCGCGAGCACATAGTCTCCGATCGAGAGCGGCTCCGCACCGGTGAGCGCGAAGATTCGGTCGTCGAAGCCGGCATAGCGGCCGGCGAGCAGGATCACCTGGCGCTCGCCGGCGAGCTCGCGCGCGAGCTCTTGATCGAGCTTGCGCCCGCGCGGATCCAACGCCAGCACGCGCGCGCCGGGCTGCGAGAGCGCCTCGACCGCGGCGACCACGGGCTCGCAGCGCAGCACCATGCCGTCGCCGCCCCCGTAGGGCGTGTCGTCCACGCTGTGGTGCTTGTCGGTCGCGAATGCGCGCAGGTCGGTGACTCGCACGTCGATCTTCCCGTCGCGCCGCGCCTGACCCAGGAGTGACCCGCCCAGGAAGTGCTCGACCAGCTCGGGAAAGATGGTCACGACGTCGATGCGCGGGCCGGTCATCGCGCGGCCTCCGCGACGAGCTCGGCCGGCGGATCGAGCCACAGCTCGCGGCGCTCGCGGTCCAGACGCACGATCAGGCTCGAGGTCGCGGGCAGGAGTAAGTCGGGGCCGTCGCCGCGCACGACTAGCACGTCGACCCCGTTCGTCGGGAGAATCTCGACCAAGGTGCCGAGACACTCGCCCTGTGAGTCGAGCGCGCGCAGGCCGATCAAGTCGCGCCAGTAGAACTCGCCCTCGGGGAGCGGCGCGAGCTCGCTCGCGGGGATCAGGAGCGCGGCGCCGGCGAACTCGGCCGCGCGGTCGCGCGTGCCCAGACCCACCAGGTGGAGCCGCACCCGCGCGCGCCCGCCAGAGCCCAGGCCCGCGGGCTCGGCGCTGGCGATGCGGAACGGGATGGTGCCGGGATCGCCTGCGAGCAGGAGGTTCTTCGCGGCGATCAGATTGGCGGGGTCGTCGCTATGCAGCGCGACGAGCAGACAGCCGTCGAGGCCGTGAGGACGTACGACTCGGCCGAGCTCGACCCAGTCTCGATCCGCTCGGCCGGGGGCCGCGGCGGTCTGGTTCGCGCGTCGCATCGCCTCCACGACTCACTCCTGGTCGTCCTCGTCGGCGTCGTCTTCGTCGTCCTCGAAGTCGTCGTCGTCGTCTTCGCCGTGGCCGGCGATGTCGACGTCCCAACCGTCGCCGGCGACGGCCAACAAGGTGCGGATCGCCTTCGCGGTCTTGCCGCGGCGGCCGATGATCTTGCCGACGTCGTCGGGGGCGAGGCGAAGCTCGACCACGCGATCGTCGGCGGCGTGGACTTCCACCTCTTCGGGCTCGTCGGCCAGCGTGCGTGCGATGTACTCGACGAGCTCCTTCACGGCGTCTTCTTACGCGCCCGGCGACGCGGCGGCCGCGCGCTTGTGGCGGTGAATGAGGGTGCGGACCGTGTCCGAGAGCTGCGCCCCCTGCTCGACCCACTTCGTGAGCGCCGCCTCGGAGTACTGGATCCCACCGGTCCCGCGCGGGTCGTATGTCCCGAGCAGCTCGAGCACGCGGCCCTGGCGCTTCTTGCGCTGGTCCATGACGACGATGCGGTACGACGGCTTGCCGCGTGCGCCGGTGCGATATAGGCGGACTTTGACCATATGGGATCCTTCTGCGGGACCGGCTTCCGGTCCGGCCGAGCGAGGCGGCAAGCTATAAGGGGTCGCGCCGCGAGTCAACGGCGTTCGCGCGCGCTTCTTCCTTGCGCTGCGAGCACTCGTCGCACGCATAGCGCACGACGTGCCGCTGACCGAGGCGGTCGTAGCCCTGATCGAGCGCGACTCGCCGCACGCGCTCGGTCTCGGCGCCGCAGAAATCGCAGCGCAGAGTGATCGGCTTCCGCTTCGGCATCTGTCATCGAGCGTAGCACGTCAGTTACGATGCGATCGTGGAGCGACCCCAGGTCCGCAGGTCCCCGATGAGTCCCGCGCGCAACGCGCCGGGTCGCCGCCGCGGTCCCGCGGAATCGCTCGGCGCGCTCCTGCCCAAGCTGCTCGACGAGGTCGGGCTCGGCGCGACCGGGCAGGCCGTGAACGTGATCCGCGCGTGGGACGAAGCGCTCGGGGACGAGTTCAAGAGTCACTGCCGCCCCGACGGCGTGCGCAACGGCGTGATCCACGCGCGCGTGCGCGACTCGGCGTGGATGCAGAGGCTGCAGCTGGAGAAGCCGCGGATCTTCGCGCGGCTGCGGGCGATCCTGGGTGACACGGCGCCGACGGAGCTGCGGCTGCGGATCGGGCCGCTCTAAGTCCGGAAGCGCACCGGCAACGAGGCCGGCACTCGGAACAACGAGTCACTCCACGTGAGCTTCGCGTCCGTCAGCTCCAGGTTCGGGACGCGGCGCACCAGCGTCCCGATCGCGAGCTGCGCTTCGAGCCGCGCCAAGTGCGCGCCCAGACAGAAATGAGCGCCGCCGCCGAAGCCCCAGTGGGGCGCGCCGTTGCGGCCGACGTCGAAGCGCTCGGGGTCCTCGTACGCGCGCGGGTCGCGGTTCGCGGCGCCGAGCAGCGCGAGCACGGGCGTGTCGACGGGGAGTGACTGACCGTGGAACTCGACCTCTTCGTGCAGCACGCGCAGGGTGCCCAGGATCGGCGGATCGAAGCGGAGACACTCCTCGACGGCGCTCGCGACGAGGCCCGGATCCGCGACGAGCCGCGAGAGCTCGTCGGGGTGGAGCAAGAGCTGGCGCACGCCCAGGCTGATCAGCCCGATCGTGGTCTCGAAGCCCGCGCCGAGCAGCCCGACGCACTGCACGAGCAGCTCGGCCGAAGTGAGTCGATCGCCGTCTTCCTCGGCGCGGATGAGCTCGGAAAGCAGGTCGTCGCCGAGGCGCTTCCGCCGCTCCTCGACCAGCGCGAGGAAATACTCGACCAGCTTCTCGAGCGCGGGCCGCGCGCGCGCCATGGCCGTGTCACTCGGCGCGAACTGAACGGCGAGCGCGTGAGTCGCGTGCGCGGTCCACTCGGTGAAGCGCGGCCGGTCGGCCAGCGGGACGCCGAGCATCATGCAGATCACGGTCGACGGCACGACGCGCGCGAGATCCTCGGCCACGTCGAGTGACTGCTTCTCGAGCACCCGGTCGATGCACGAGTCACACACCCGCTGAACGGCGGGACGCAGGCGCTCGACCATGCGCGGCGTGAACGCCTTGGCGACCAGCTTGCGCAGGCGGGTGTGTGCCGCGCCGTCCTGCAGGAGCATGAAGTCGTTCGGATCGAACGCGTCGTCGGCCGAGACGTCGGGGATGATGAAAGGCGTGCCGTCCTTCTTGCGCATGCCCGCGGCCACGTCGCGCAGGAGCCGAGACACATCGGCGTAGCGAGTCACCGCCCACGGCCCGAGCGGTGTCTTCAACAGCGGCTGATTCTCGCGCAGCATGTTGAGCAGCGGGTACGGGTTCTCGCGGAACGCTTCGTCGCCGACTCCCAAGAGACTCGGGCGGGGGGTCTCGGTCATGTCGGCACTCCCACGTAGGCCAGGACCATGCGCGACAGCTCGCGCCCCAGCCGTTCGTCGTCCATGGCGCCAGGCGCGGCCTCGCGCGCGGTCAACAGGACGCGTGACTGCATCAGGGTGAACGCGAGCTCGAGCACGAGAGTCACTGCGACTTCGGGCTCGGGGTGAGTCATCTCGTCGCGCCGCGACAGTAAGAGGACGCGCATGCGGTCGGTGAGTCGCTCGTGGAAGCGGCGCACGGCGGTGGCGAACGTGGCCTCGTGAGCCGAGCGGAACGCGAACGCGCACACCAGCCGCGCGTGCTGGCGCAGCCGGGCGAGTAACTCAGCCACGCACGCCTCGACCAGCTCGCGGGTCGGGCGCCCGCGCCAGCGCTCGAGATCCGCCAGCTCGTCCAGCACCCGGTGCACGTCCTGGAAGAACCGCTCCTCGAGCGCGGCGAGCAAGGCGTTCTTGTCCGCGAACCGCGCGTAGAAGCTGCCCGTCGACGAGCGCGCGCGGCGCACGACCTCGGGAATCGACAGACCCGCCAGGCCCTGGCGCTCGATCAGGGCCTGCGCGGCGTCGAGGATGCGGCGGGCCGTCTCCTCGCTGCGCGCCTGCTTGGGCGGCGAGATGGAGCTCAACAGCTTCAGGGAGTTGGGCATGCGGTCGCGCCCCGAAATAGAACTAGAACCCGATTCTATTCTGACTTGCCTTCGCTCGTCTAGGGCTCGCTGCGCGCGGCTTCGCCGCTTGCGGGCCTCGCTCGGGACGGCCCTCGCTCGGCCTACTCAAGCACTGCCCCTCCTTCGCCGTTGCGCAGGCGATGGCCACCAAGCCCGCCGCCGCTTCACCCCTGTCCGGGTTCGTGGACGAGCTCGATCTGCACGTCCGCGCCCGCTACCCGCTCCTGTATCTCGCGACCTGGGAGGAGCACCGGCTCGACGAGGTCTTGGGCCGGCTCGCCCAGTCACACGGCAAGTCACTCGTGACTTGGTCGATCACGCAGGGCCTGCGCCGGGTCGACTCACGCGGCGCCGCGGTCGACGGCCCGAAGGACCCGACCGAGGCGCTGACCGCGGTCGGGCAACTCACGGACCCGAGCCTGGTCGTGTTCAAGGACTTCCACCCGTATCTCAACGACCCCGTGGTGGTGCGCGCGCTGCGCGAGCTGTCTCACCAGCTGAAGAGCAGTTACACGACGCTGATTCTCGTCTCGCCGGTGGTGAACATCCCCACCGAGCTCGAGAAAGAGATCGCCGTGCTCGACGTGCCGCTGCCGTCGGCGCAGGACCTGACGGTGCTGTTGCGCGACATCGTGCGCGTGGTGCGCGAGGGCAAGCGCGCGAGCGTCGAGCTCACGAACGAGACGGTCGAGCCGCTCTTGAAGGCCGCGCTCGGACTCACTCTGTCCGAGGCCGAGAACGCCTTCGCCAAGGCGATCGCGAAGGACCAGAAGCTCAGCGCCGAGGACGTCTCGATCATCCTCGACGAGAAACGACAAGTGATTCGCAAGAGCGGGCTGCTCGAGTTCATCTCGAGCGACGAGAGCCTCGCGAACGTGGGCGGCCTCGAGAGTCTCAAGGTGTGGCTGGGCCGGCGCGCCGGCGCGTTCGGCGACAAGGCGCGCGCGTTCGGCCTGCCCGCGCCGAAGGGACTGCTGTTGCTCGGCGTGCAGGGCTGCGGGAAGTCACTCACCGCGAAGTCGATCGCGGCGACGTGGAAGCTGCCGCTCCTGCGGCTCGACATGGGCCGAATCTTCAGCGGCCTGGTCGGCTCGTCGGAAGAGAACATCCGCCGCGCCACGCGCGTGGCCGAGAGCGTCGCCCCGGCGATTCTGTGGGTGGACGAGCTCGAGAAGGGCCTGGCCGGCGCGGGCAGCTCGGGGAACATGGACAGCGGCGTCTCCGCCCGCGTGTTCGGCTGCTTCCTGACTTGGCTGCAGGAGAAGACGGCGCCGGTGTTCGTGGTGGCGACCGCGAACAAGATCGACGCGCTCCCGCCCGAGTTACTCCGCAAGGGCCGCTTCGACGAGATCTTCTTCATCGATCTGCCGAGTGACTCGGAGCGGCGCCAGATCTTCTCGATCCAGCTCGCGCGCGCGAAGCGCGACGCCGCGGGCTTCGACCTGGCCGAGCTCGCGAAGGCGGCGCAGAGCTTCAGCGGCGCCGAGATCGAGCAGACCATCGTGTCGGGTCTCTTCACCGCGTACGCCGACGGCGTGGAGCTGACTCAAGCGCACCTGCTCGACGCGATCGGCGAGACACTCCCGCTCGCGGTGACCATGAAGGAAGACATCGATCGGCTGCGCGAGTGGGCGCGCACGCGCACGCGGCCGGCGTCGGGAGACACTCCGGCCGAGCGGCCGCAGCCGCTCGCGTCGCGCTTCAGCTGATGGGCGCGTTCGACCGCTTCCGCAAGCTCGAGAAGCCCCGGCCCGAGCGGGGCGGCCCCGAGCGGCCGCCGCCGGACACGGTCGCGGACCGCTTCGGCCAACCGGAGATGCCGAGTGACTCCGCCGACTCGGCGCCGCTCAACTGCGGGCGCTGCGGCGCGGACAACGCGGCGAAGAGCGAGAAGTGTTTCAACTGCTCGGCCGACTTACACACGCCCGAGATGCGCCGCCACCAGGAAGCGCGGCGCACGCGTTTTCTCGAGGAGAAGGAACGCGCGAACACGGCGCGTGACTCGCGCAAGCGCGAGGCCGCGGCGGCCGCCGAGCGCGAGCTCGCCGAACGCCGGCGGCGCGGCGAGACGATCCGCACGCCGGCCGACGAGCAGAACGAGTGGTGGAATCGCAGCCGCATCCCGCTCGTGTGGCTGATTCACGCGGCGGGCTCGCTGCAGGATCCGCAGCTGCGCATGGGCGTGCAGGTCGCGATCGTCGCCGCGTTCGTCGGTCTCGTGATCTGGGCGGTCGGGCACCCGATGCAGTACGGCGTGTGGATCCTGATCGCGGTGTTGGTGGGCGGCGGCGGAGGCGGTCTCTACCGGCGCCGCCGCTGGTGGCGCTGAGGGGGGCGATGTCTCAGTCGGTCGAAGTCACTCTGGTGCTGGCGAGCGTCGAGGCGCTGGCCGAGGCGATCCGCGCGCTCGGCGCGACCTGGCGCGAGTGCGGCACGCTGAAGAGCAAGAACGGCGCGACTCACAAGGTCGACCATGTCGTGACTGCGGCCGACGGCACCGAGGTCGGCGTGCGCGTCGATCCGCGCACGAAGCGCGCGGTGCTCGTCGCCGAGGGCTGCGGCTCGAAAGCCGAAGCCTTCGCGGGGCAGATCGCGCAGCGCTACGCGTACTCGAAGCTCGCCGAGGAGCTGCGCCGCAAGGGCTACGAGCTGGGCCAGGAGACACGCGCGAAGGACGGCACGATCAAGCTGGTCGCGACGCGCTGGGGGGCGTGAGTCGTGGCGAGCAAGATCCAGCTCGAGATCGAGATCGGCCCCGACGGCGAGGTGCGCATCAAGACGGAAGGGTTGAAGGGTGAGTCGTGTCTCGTCGAGACCGAGTCACTCGAGAAGGCGCTCGGCCAGGTGAAGAGCCGCTCGAAGACGAGCGAGTACTACTCGGGCGGCGCGGCGACTCACACGAAGACGGGCTCGAAGCGGGGCTAGAGCGCGGGCCAGCCGTGCGCGCGCACGGTGCCGTCGGGCGCGAGCTCGAGCTCCACGCGGCGCAGCGGCTCGCCGGGCCCGGGGAGCTCGCTGCCGGGCGCGTAGCGGCCGCTCAAGAAGTGGAAGCGCTGGTTGGTGGAGCCCACCCACCGGCGCAGTGACTCGGGTCGAGTCTGGTCGTACGGGCCGTCGACGAGCAGGTCCGTCGCGGCGAGGAGCGCCGACACTCCGCGGTGTCGCCGCGCGCGCAGGTCTTCCAGCCGGTAGCCGGTGAAGGTCATGACCGAGAGACCCAGCGCACGCGCGCCGGCCGCGAGCTCGGCCAGCGCGTCGGCCTGGTCGAACGGCTCGCCGCCGAGGAAGGTGACTCCCTCGAGCCCCTGCTCCGCCGCGCGCAGTCTCTCGAGCAAAGCGCCGGTCGTGACTCGCTCGCCGCCGCGCGCCGCGAAGAACTGCGGGTTGCAGCAGCCCGCGCAGCGGATGCGGCAGCCCTGCACCCACAGGGCGAAGCGCGCGCCCGGCCCTTCCGACTCGGTGCGCGCGACGATCGCGCCGATCGACAGCTCCACGGCCTGCGTATCGGACGGGCGAGTCAGTGACTGTGCGCGGCGGCGCGCACCGCGTCGAAATCGAGCGCGCCCGCGCGCAGGAGCGAGAGCGCGCCGTCCGCCGCCACCGCCACGACCGTCGACGGCGCGAGCCCGCTCGCCGGCTCTCCGCCCAGGATCGCGAGCGCCGCGCCGAAGCTGGCCTCGATTTCGGCGGCAGTCACACACGGCGGCTCGCCCGACTTGTTGCAGCTGGTCGAGACCACCGGGCCCGCCGCCGCGCGTGCCAGCGCCGCCGCGCTCGGCTGCGGCGAGCAGCGGAAGCCGACACCGAGCGGTGTCGCCACCGCGGCGAGCGCCGGGTCCGCGACGGGAACGACCAGAGTGAGTGGCCCCGGCCAGAAGCGCGCCGCGAGCCGCGCCGCCGCGCCGGGCAGCGGCGCCGCGATGCGCGCCAGCTCGTCCGCTCCGCGGATCAGCACCGAGAGACCCTTCTCTCCGCCCCGCCCCTTCGCGTCGAGCAGGCGCTCCACCGCCGCCGGCGAGAGCGCGTCGGCGCCCAGCGCGTACACGGTCTCGGTCGGGTACGCGACCAGCTCGCCGCGCGCGAGCCGCGCGGCCGCTTCCGCGACCGAGACGATCAACGAGTGACTGGCCGCGCGACGTCCATGCGGAAGCGCGCGCCCTCGAACTGGATCGCGCGCGCCAGCTCGTACGCGCGCGCGCGCGCCGCCTCCAGGTCGCGCCCGCGCGCGGTGACTCCGAGCACCCGCCCGCCAGCGGTCTCCCAGCCGCCGCCCTTCCCGCGCCGCGTGCCCGAATGGAACGCCTTGGCGTCGGGAAGGCCCGCGAGTGACTCGAGCCCGCGTATCTCGCGCCCCGTCGCGAAGCTGCGCGGGTAGCCGCCGCTGGTCATCACCACGCACACGGCGGGCGGGCCGAAGCGCACCTCGACCCCGTCCGCGGGCAGCCGCCCCTCGGACGCGCCGATCAACAGCGGCACGAGATCCGACTCGAGCCGCATCATGAGTGACTGAGTCTCCGGATCGCCGAAGCGCACGTTGTACTCGATCACGTACGGGCTGCCGTTCTGGATCATGAGCCCCACGAACAGCACGCCGCGGAACGGCCGGCCCTCGGCGCGCATGCCGTCGAAGGTGGGGCGCACGATGCGTTCGACGATCTCGCGCTCGAGCCGTGAGTCGAGCACGCTCGCGGGCGAGAACGAGCCGACACCGCCCGTGTTCTCGCCCTGGTCGCCGTCGAGCGCGCGCTTGTAGTCTTGCGCGTGACCGAGCACCACGAAGCGCTCGCCGTCGCACAGCGCGTAGAAGCTGGCTTCCGTCCCGGTGAGTCGCTCCTCGATCACCACGGAGTCACCCGCCTTGCCGAAGCGGCGCTCGCGCATGACCTCTTCGATCGCGGCGACCGCCTCGTCGGGGCTCGCGCACACCGTGACTCCCTTGCCCGCGGCCAGGCCGTCGGCCTTCACCACGCACGCGCCGCCGAGCGCGCGCACGTGTGACTCGGCCTCGTCGGCGGAGTCGAAGCTCCAGTGTCTCGCAGTGGGAATCCCGTGCCGCGCCATGAACTCCTTGGCGAAGCGCTTGCTGCCTTCGAGCTGCGCCGCGGCGGCGCTGGGCCCGAACACCGACACACCGGCCTCGGCCAGCCGATCGGCCACGCCGAGCACGAGCGGATCCTCGGGCCCGATCACCACGAACGAGACACTCTCGCGCTTCACCAACTCGAGTACGGCGCGTGAGTCGCGCGGATCGACCTCCAGCACGCGCGCGTCCTGCGCGATGCCGTCGCTGCCCGGCGCGCACAGCACTTCGTCGACGAGGGGGCTCTTCGCGATCGCCCAAGAGAGAGCGTGCTCGCGGCCGCCCGAGCCCAACACCAAGACACGCATGTCGCGTTCCCCCGCGCGCGGTTTACGCCGGGGCGCGGGCTGGGTCAAGTCGCGAGTCGCGGCACGCGCGGGCCGACGCGCACCAGCACCTCGTACGAGATGGTGCCGACGGCGCGCGCCAGCTCCTCGACGGGAACGTCGAGCCCGTCGCGGCGCCCGAACACGAGCGCCACGTCGCCGGGCGCGGTGCGGTCGTCGATCGGGGTCGCGACGGTCGCCAAGTCACACGAGACACGGCCGACCAGCGGCGCGCGCCGGCCACTCACTCCGACCGCGACCTTGCCGCCCGCGGCGCGCGGCAAGCCGTCGGCGTAGCCGATCGCCAGCGTGAGAATGCGCGTGGGCTCCGTCGCGCGGAACGCACCGGCGTACCCGATGGGCGTGCCCGCGCCGACCGACTTCGCGTGCACGACGCGCGCACAGAGACTCATGACCGGCTCGAGCGCGTGACCGCCTTCGAGCGTCGGGTCGACCCCGTACAGCGCGATGCCCGGCCGGATCGCGTCGCACCCAGGAGTGACTCCGCGCACGATCCCCGCGGAGTTGTCCATGTGAGTCCACTCCGGCGCGATCCCCGCCGCGCGCACGCGCGCGACCAGCTCGCCGAACAGCTTCCGCTGCCGCGCCGTCTCGGCCGACGCGGCGTCGTCCGCGCACGCCAAGTGACTCATCACGCCACTGACTCGCACACGCTTCGCCTTCGCGACCCGCGCGAGAAACTCGTCGAGCTCGGCGGGCAGCACGCCGACGCGCCCCATGCCCGTGTCGAGCTCGAGCTGGAAGCGCGCGGTGCGCCCCGCGCGCGCGGCCGCGGCGTCGAAGATCGCCACGGCTTCGGCGCGAGACAGTACGGGCTCGGCGTCGAGCGCGAGCGCGCGGTCCGCCTCGTCGGGACTCTGCACGCCGCCCAACACGAGGAGCGGCTGGCGAATGCCCGCGGCGCGCAGCTCCGCGGCCTCGGGCACGCTGATTACCGCGAACGCGTCGCAGCCCGCGGCGGCGAGCGCGCGCGCGACCAACACCGCGCCGTGTCCGTACGCGTTCGCCTTCACGACGCCAATCACACGCTTCTGATTGGCGCGCGCGCGGATCGCGCGGTAATTGCGCGCGAGCGCGCCGAGGTCGATGTCGGCCCACGCGCGCGCGCGGTCACCCGTCTCCGCGTCCTCACCCACGGCGGGAATCTAGGGGAGCTTTCGGCTAACGTCCCGCGCGTGGAATACCTGTTGAACGGCGAGTCTCACTCGACACAGGCGCCGCTCACGGTCCTGGATCTGCTGCAGCGCTTCGAGCTCGCGAAGCGGCGCGTCGCGGTCGCGATCAACACGATCGTCGTGCCCAAATCGCGCTTCGCAGAGACGTGGATCCGCGACGGCGACAAAGTCGAAGTGATTCAGGCCGTCGGAGGCGGGTGATGACTGCGACGTGGAAGATCGCTGACTTCGAGCTGCGCTCGCGACTCATCGTCGGGAGCGGGAAGTTCAAGTCATGGGAAGAGAACCGGAAGGCGCTCGACGCGAGCGGCACCGAGATGACCACGGTGGCCGTGCGCCGCGTCGACCTGACCAAGCGCGACGCGGGGTCACTCCTGGATTTCATCCCGCCCGACCGCTTCATCATCATCCCCAACACCGCGGGGTGTTACACGGTGAAGGAGGCAGTCACTACCGCGCAGCTCGGGCGCGAGTTACTCGACACCAAGCTCGTGAAGCTCGAAGTGATCGGCGATCAGCGCACGCTGTTCCCGGACACTCCGGCCACGATCGAGGCCGCGCGCATCCTGGTCGCCGAGGGCTTCACCGTGCTGCCGTACATCACCGACGACCCGGTCGCGTGCATCCGGCTCGAAGAGGTCGGCTGCGCGGCGGTGATGCCGCTGGGCGCGCCGATCGGCTCGGGGCTCGGCATCCGCAATCCCGCGAACATCCGCATCATCCTCGAGAGTGTCTCGTGTCCGGTGATCGTCGACGCCGGCGTGGGCACCGCGTCCGACGCCGCGATCGCGATGGAGCTCGGCTGCAGCGCGGTGCTGATGAGCACCGGCGTCGCGCTCGCGAAGGACCCGATCAAGATGGCGCACGCGATGAAGCTCGCCGTCGAAGGCGGCCGCGCCGCGTACGAGGCGGGCCGCATGCCGCGCCGCCTGCACGCGCAGGCCTCGAGCCCCGAGACGGGACTCGCCGACCTGTCTTGATCCCGCGCCTCAGTTACTGGAGCGACGGCGCGCGCGGGCGCGGCGGCCGCGATCAGATCGACGTGATCGAACGCCTGGCGCGGGGCGGCGTCGAAATGGTCGTGCTGCGCGAGCGCGACTGGACGGGCCGTGACTGGAGTGACTGCGCGGCGCGTCTGGCGAAGGCGCGCGCGAACGGACTCCTGGTGCTCGCGAGCCGCCGGCTCGACGTCGCGCGCGCGCTCGAGCTCGACGGCGTGCACCTGGGCGCGGAGTCCGTGACCGTCGCCGAAGCGCGCGCGTTCCTCGGTCCGCGCGCGTGTCTCGGTTACTCGGCGCACGACGCGGACGAGGCGCGGCGCGCCGCGGACGCGGGCGCCGACTACGTGACTCTCTCGCCGATCTTCGCCACGGACTCGCACCCGGACCGCGAGCCGCGCGGCTGTGACTGGCTCGCGGCGGCGGCGGCGGCGCTTCCGGTTCCCGTGCTCGCGCTGGGCGGCGTGACGGCGGCGCGCGTCGGCGCCGTGCGCGCGGCCGGCGCGTGGGGCGTGGTCGCGGTCTCGGCGCTGGGCGCGGCCGCGGATCCCGAGGCCGCGGCGCGCGAGTTCCGGCGCGCGCTCGCCGATGAAGGAGCGACATGAAGCGGTTCTCGGTAGTGACTCTCTCGCTCTTTCTCGCCGGCTGCGCCGCTCTGCCGCAGGCGCTGGCGCGCGACGCGCTCGACGAGGTGCAGGCGCGCGTGATCGAGATCAACCGCCAAGTGTCTCCGTGCGTGGTGCACATCGAGTCCGCGGTGCGTGTGAACGGACGGCGCAATCTGGTCGAGGGCTCGGGCTTCGTGATCGACGCCACCGGCGTCGTGCTCACCAACTGGCACGTGGTCGACCGCGCCGAGAAAGTCAGCGTGATCGTGCCCAAGCGCGACGGCCGCTACGACGCCGAGATCGTCGGCACGGACAAGCAGACCGACGTCGCGGTGCTGCGTATCTCGCCGCGCGACGGCGAGAAACCGTTCGCCGCCGCCAAGGTCGGTGACTCGGAGAAGGTGCAAGTCGGCGAGTGGGTGATCGCGATCGGGAACCCGTACGGGCTCGAGGGGTCCGTGTCACTCGGCATCGTGTCGGCGAAGGGCCGCGACCTGCGCACCGAGCAGCTGTTGAACGACTTCATCCAGACCGACGCCATGATCGACCACGGGTCGTCCGGCGGTCCGCTGATCAACTTGAAGGGCGAGGTGATCGGCATCAACTCGCGCGGCCAGGGGCGCGGCATCGGCTTCACGATCCCGATCGACACCGCGAAGCGCGTGGCGGACGATCTGCTCGACCGCGGGCGCATCGCGCGCGGGTATCTCGGAGTCACTCTGCAGCCGCTGTCTCGGGACCTGGCTCGCTACTGGGGCCAGAACAGCGTGCACGGCGTGCTGGTGGGCTCGGTCGCGCACGACTCACCCGCGGAGCGCGCGGGCCTGGCCGTGGGCGACCTGATCGTGAAGTTCGACGGCGAGTCACTTCACGCCGAGAAGGAAGAGGATCTGGGTCAGTTCCAGCGCCTGGTCGCGCAGCGCAGCGCGGGGCGCGACGTCGCGATCGAAGTGCTGCGCGGTGGCGAGCGCAAGACGCTGCACGCGTCGCTCGCGACGCAGCCCAAGTTCGTGCCCGACGAGCAAGAGACACCGCACGGGTTCACCGTGGAGGAAGTCACCGAGACGAGCTTCCGCAGTCAGCGGCTCGCGCAGCGCGACGGCGTGCTCGTGTCGTTCGTCGAGAGCGGTTCGGAGGCCGACGAGGCCGGGATGGAGCGCGGCGACTTGATCGTCGAGCTCGAGAAGTCACACGTCGCCACGCTCGACGACTTCCGCGGCGCGCTGAACGGGCTGCCGAAGGACAAGCCGTTCCTCGTGCGCGCGCTGCGCGGCGACGACACGCGCTTCCTGTTGCTTTCGCCGCGCGCGGTGACTCGCACGGGCGACAAGCCGGCGTCCAGCACCAGCAGCCGCTAGCGCGCGATCGCCCCCGCCGGGGCGCCGGGCAGCGCGGGCCAGAAACGCGGCGTGCGCCCGAAGCGCGCGCGGAAGCGCTCCGCGAGCCGCGGCGCGAAGTCGACCGAGTGACTCGCCTCGACCGCGTGCACTGTGCAGCCGCCGAAGCCCGCACCGGTCATGCGCGCCCCCACGCAGCCGGCGAGCCCGCGCGCGTCCGCGACCAGCGCGTCGCTCTCGGGGCAGCTCACTTCGTAGTCGTCGCGCAGGCTGGCGTGCGATTCGAAGAGTGACTCGCCCGCCGCGGCCAGCTCGCGGCGGCCCAGCGCCGCGGCAAATGCGCGGACACGCGCGTTCTCGCTCACAACGTGGCGCGCGCGGCGCAGCGCGACCGGATCGAGCGCGTCGGAGAGACCCGCGAGCTCGCCGGGCGCGAGCTCGGACAGTGACTCGAGCTCTCGGCCCAGAGCCCGCCGCGCCCCGACCAGCGCGCGCTCGCACTCAGCACGCCGTTCGGCGTACGCGCCGCTGCGCAGGCTGCGCTCGACCCCGGTGTCGAAGATCCACAAGGCGAGAGACTCGGGCACGGCGACGGACCGCGCCTCGAGCGTGGCGCAGTCGAGCAGGAGCGCCGCGCCGCCCTTGCCGCACAGCACGGCGTACTGGTCCATGATCCCGCACGGCACGCCCACGAACTCGGCTTCGGCGCGCTGACACAAGCGCGCGAGCTCGGGGCGGCGGTCGGCGCCGTATGTGACTCCCGCCGTGTCCAGCAGCGCCACCGCGACGGCGGCCTCGAGCGCCGCCGAGCTCGACAGCCCCGCGCCCTGCGGCAGGTCGCTCTCGACCCATAGATCGAAGCCGCGCGCTGGAGTGAGTCCCGCGTCGGCCAGCACGCGCGCCACGCCGCGCGCGTAGTCGAGCCACTCACTCGCCGGCGACGCACCGAGCTCGCGCTCCGCCGGGCCGCTCTCGCGCGAGATACCCCGGACCCGCGCGTCCGCCCGGGGGCGCAGCGCGACGCGTGTGTCGCGGTCGATCGCCAGCGGCAGCACGAGCCCGCCGTTGTAGTCCGTGTGCTCGCCGATCAGATTCACGCGCCCCGGCGCGCGCGCGAGCGCGGCCGGCTCCGCGCCGAACGCGCGCTCGAAGCTCTCTTGCATCTCGTTCACGAGCGACTCGTCAAAGTGCGGCTCGTGGTCTAGCGTTCGAGCCCCCATTTTTCGAGACGTGAATTTGCGCCCGACCGAGACTCCCGCTTGGCGATGGTTCGTCTACGCCGTGGCGCTCGCCGCGTTCGCGGTCACCCCGCTCCGCGCGCTCGCCGATCGCGAGTCACGCCGCACTCCGGTGGTCGCGGCGGTCGAGAGCGCGACTCCCGCGACCGTGAATATCACCTCGACGCAGCTTGTCGTAGACCAGCAAAATCCCTTCCTGCGCGGCGACCCACTGTTCGACGAGTTCTTCCGCCGCTTCATGAACCCGCGGCCGACCCCCTCGCAGAGCCTCGGCACGGGAGTGATCATCAACGAGGATGGCTACGTACTCACCAATGAGCACGTGCTCGCCGGGTCTACACAAATTCGCGTCGGGCTCGCGGACGGACGCCAGTTCGACGCGGAGCTCATCGGCGGCGACCCCGCGTCCGACCTCGCGGTGGTGCGCATCAAGCACAACGAGAAGTTGCCCACGCCGAAGCTCGGCAACTCCGACGACGTCATGATCGGCGAGAGCGTGATCGCCATCGGCAACCCATTCGGCTTGAACAGCACGGTGACTACCGGCGTCCTGTCGGCGACCAACCGCTCGATCCGCGGCGACGGCCGCGAGTATCACGGGTTCCTGCAGACCGACGCGAGCATCAACCCGGGTAACTCGGGCGGGCCGCTCTTGAACATGGATGGCGAAGTCATCGGCATCAACACCGCGATCCTCGGCAACGCGCAGGGCATCGGCTTCGCGATTCCGATCAACCGCGCGCGCCGCATCGTCGACGACCTGATTCGCCACGGCGAGGTGCAGGCCACGTGGCTGGGTCTGTGGCTGCAGGAGCTGACTCCCGCGCTGCGCGACGCCATGGGCTCGAATCAGGCCACCGGCGTGCTGGTCTCGACCGTGTTCGACGGCGCGCCCGCGGCGCTGGCCGGCGTGAAGCGCGGCGACATACTCACGTCACTCGATGGCGCGGCGGTGCACTCACGCCGCGAGTACTACGAGATCGCGCGCGGAGTCACTGTGGGCGATCACGTGAAGCTCGCGCTCGACCGCAGCGGCAAGAAGCTCGACGTCGAAGTCGCGGCGGAGCGCTTCCCGGAGGCGCGCGCCGACGAGCTCGCGCAGGTGCTCTTGGGCCTCGACCTCGCGGACCGCAGCCCGGCGCTGGCGAAGCAGTACGGCCTGCGCAGCGAGCGCGGGCTGGTCGTGAAGCGCGTGGTGCCGCGCAGCGCGGCCGAAGAGCGCGGGCTGCGCGAGGGCGACCTGATCCTCCAGCTGGGCCAGGATCGCGTCGATGATCGAGTGTCTCTGCGCAAGGCGATTCCCCGGATCCTCGGCCAGGACGGGGTGGTCGTCGTGGTTCAACGCGGCCGCGCGATCGGCAGCGTCATGCTCGAGCTCTGGTGACCCGGAGCAAGGAGAAACAAGTCATGCGGAAAGTCACTCATCGTTGGCTCCTGACCGCGAGCGCGTGCGCGCTCGTCGCGCTGGGCGGCGTGCTGCCGAGTCTCTCGCTGCACGCCCACGCGGAGGTCGCGAAGCCGTTCTGGACCGAGGGTGAGTCAGGCGACGCCTCGGGCCGGCCCGACTCGTTCGCGGACCTGGCCGAGAAAGTGTCTCCGGCCGTCGTGAACATCAAAGTCGAGCGCAAGACCACGCTGAAGGGCGGACCCGAGGAGCTGTTCGAGGAATTCTTCGGCCAGCGCAAGCCGGGCGAGAAGCGCCCGCAGCAGTTCCGCGTGCCGTCGTCGGGCTCGGGCTTCGTCGTGTCTCCCGAAGGTCTGATCGTGACGAACAATCACGTGGTCGAGAGCGCCGACAAAGTCGTTGCCGTGTTCGAGGACGGCACGGAGCGCGACGCCAAGGTCGTGGGCCGCGACCCCAAGACGGATCTCGCGCTGATCAAAGTGACTGCCGACAAGCCGCTGGCCGTCGTGCCGCTGGGTGACTCGGAGCATCTGCGCGTGGGCAGCTGGGTCATGGCGATCGGCAACCCGTTCGGCCTCGATCACACGGTCACCGTCGGCATCCTGTCCGCGAAGGGCCGCTCGAACTTCGGCGGCGAGCAGATCGCCGGGCCGTACGACGACTTCCTGCAGACCGACGCGAGCATCAACCCCGGTAACTCGGGCGGACCGCTGTGCGACATGAAGGGGCGCGTGATCGGGATCAACACCGCGATCGCCGCGAACGGCCAGGGCATCGGTTTCGCCATCCCCATCAACATGGCCAAGGGCCTCTTGCCGCAGCTGCTCGAGCACGGCTCGGTGACTCGCGGCTGGCTGGGCGTGCAGATCCAGCGAGTCACTCCCGCGCTCGCGAAGACGTTCAAGCTGGGTGACCAGAAGGGCGCGCTCGTGGGTCAGGTGTTCGAAGACAGCCCGGCCTCGAAGGCGAAGCTCGAGCGCGGCGACGTGATCACCAAGTTCGACGGCAAGGACATCCGCGACTACGACGACCTGCCGCGCATCGTCGCGAGCACGCCGCCGGGCACCGCGGTCGACGTGGTGATCCTGCGCGACGGCAAGGAGCGGAAGCTGAAGGCCACGCTCGAGAAGATGAAGGAAGAGGAAATCCAGCCCGCGAGCGACGAGCAGACCGACAGTGACTGGGGCTTCGAGGTGCAGCCGATCAGCGAAGAGATCGCGAGTCAGTTGGGCCTCTCGGCGGGCACCAAGGGCGTCGTTGTCGCGACCGTCGACCCCGAGTCCGCCGCCGCCCGCGCCGGCCTCCGCCGCGGCGACGTCATCCTCGAAGCGAACCGCACCCAAGTCACTTCGCCGAAACAGCTGAAGGACGCGCTCGGCAAGAACGCCGACTCCGCCGTGCTCCTGGTCCAGCGAGGCGACGGGACGCTCTATCTAGCCATCGAAAAGGAAGGGTGACTCGATCGGAGCGAGTCACTGCGAGAGGCCGAGCGAAGGCCGCCCTGAGCGAGGCCGCAAGCGGCGACAGCTGCGCGCAGTGAGCCGCAGGCGAACGAAGCGCGCGCCGCACCCCGCGCCGCGCAACGAAGCTCCGAGCTCCGAACTCTCACTTCACACTGAGTCCCGCCCACCGCTTCAGCTCGCGCCGCGCGATCACCATCTTGTGCACCTCGTCCGGCCCGTCCGCGATGCGGAGTGACCGCCCGTTCCTCCACATCGCCGCGACCGGCGTGTCGTCCGAGACACCGAGTGACCCGAGCACCTGGATCGCGCGGTCACATACGTCCATGAGTAAGTTGGCAGCGATGACCTTGATCATCGAGATCTCCTGCGCGGCTTCCTTCTTGCCGACGGTGTCCATCTTCCACGCCGTGAAGAGCGTGAAGAGTCGCGCCTGGTCGATCTCCATCTTCGACTTCGCGATGAAGTCCTGGACGAACTGCTTCGTGCCGAGCGGCTCGCCGCCGACTTTCCGCACCGCCGCGTAGTTCACCATGATCTCGTACGCGCGCTGCGCGCCACCGATGCAGCGCATGCAGTGGTGGATGCGGCCCGGACCGAGCCGTGCCTGCGCGATCGCGAAGCCCGCGCCCTCGGCGCCGAGTCTGTTCGCGACCGGCACGCGGCAGTCTTCGTATCGGATCTCGCAGTGACCGCCGCCGCCCGCGTGACCCATGACCGACACCGCGCGCACGATCTTGAAGCCGGGTGTCGTGGTCGGGACCAGGATCATGCTCGCGCGTGAGTGCGGAGCCGCGCTCGGGTCAGTGACTGCCATGACGATCGCGAACTCCGCCCCGATCGCGCCCGACGTGAACCACTTGTGACCGTTCAGCACGTACTCTTCGCCGTCGCGCTTCGCGAGCGTGGTGAGCTGAGTCGGATCCGCGCTCGACACCTCCGGCTCGGTCATCGAGAAACACGAGCGGATCTTCCCGTCGAGCAGCGGCTGCAGGAACTTCTTCTTCTGCTTCTCGTCGCCGAACTCCGCGAGTATCTCCATGTTCCCGGTGTCGGGCGCCGCGCAGTTGAACACCCGCGAGGCGATCGCGCTGCGGCCCATGATCTCGGCCAGCGGCGCGTACTCGAGGTTCGTGAGTCCCGCGCCGTACTCCTCGTCGGGCAGGAACAGATTCCAGAGCCCCGTCTTCTTCGCCTTCCGCTTCAGCTCGTCGAGTATCTCGGGGAAGTGATGCGGGTTGCCCGACGCCTCGACCTGCTCCGCCGCGACGCGTTCGTTCGGGTAGATGTACTCGTCCATGAAGCGCTCGAGCTGTGCCTGGACCTGCTTCACTTTGTCGGTCGGTTCGAAATTCATCTCTTCTTCCTTTGTTAGTCGCCGGAGTACTTGGGCGGTCGCTTCTCGAGAAAGGCCCTGACCCCCTCGCGGAAATCGCCGCTCTGAGAGGCCAGGATCTGGTTGCGGTCTTCCATGGCGATCGCAGCTTCCAGCGTGGGCGCGTCGATCGACCAGTTGAGACAGTCCTTCGTGAGTCGCACGCCGACCGGCGAGTTGCGGAGGATGTTGGCGGCCATCTCACGCCCGGCTTTCTCGAGCTCCGCGTCGGGCACGACGCGAGACACGAGCCCCGTCGCAAGCGCGCGCTGCGCTTCGATGAACCCGCCCGTGAGCAGGAGCTCCGAAGCCAGCGACCCGCCGACGATCCGCGGCAGGAAGTAACTCGCGCCGATGTCGCACGCCCCCAGACCGATGCGGATGAAGGCCGCGTTCATTCGCGCCGACTCACCCGCGATGCGGATGTCCGACGCGAGCGCCAGCGCGAAACCGCCGCCCGACGCAGCGCCGTGCACGAGCGCGATGAACGGCTGAGACACTCGGCGCATCTTGATCACGAGCTCGGCGATCTTGTGCTGGCCGCGCAGGCTGGCCGAGACACTCGGGCGAGTGGGCGCCGGGTTGCCCGACTGCGCCTTCAGGTCGAGCCCGGCGCAGAACGCGCGGCCGGCGCCGCGCAGAATCACCACGCGTGACTCGGTGTCGGCGTGCAACCGATCGAGGAACAGGTGCAGGTCGTCGACGAGCTGCGGGCTCATCGCGTTCAGCACGTCGGGCCGGTTCAAGGTGCAGAGCACGAGGCCATCTGCCTCGCGCTCGATCAGCAGCGTCTCGTAGATGTGACTCATTTCCCCACTCCTCGCGTCATGCGCGGTCGAACAGAACTCCCGGATTCAACACCCATGCCGGATCCAGCTCGGTCTTCGCGGCGCGCAGCGCGCGCGCGAACAGCTCGGGGCGCTCGCGGTCGTAGCCGGGGCGGTGGTCGCGCCCGACGGCGTGGTGGTGAGTCGCGGTGGCGCCCTCCTCGTCGAGGATCGCGCTCGCCAGCGCCTTCACTTCGCCCCACTGCTCGAGCTCGCTGCCGCGCTTGGCCGGCGCCATGAGTGAGTAGTACGGCGCGGGCCCATCGGGGTAGACGTGCGTGAACCGGCAGGTGACCGTGCCCGCGCCGCACACGCGCACCAGCGCATCGCCGACCTCGCGCATGACCCGCGCGTGCAGTCTCTCGAAGCGGTCCCAGGTGACGGCCGTCTCGAACGTCTCGACCAGCACGCCGAGTGACACGAGCGCGTCGCGCAGGTATGGCGCCCCGATGAACGAGTTGCGCCACGCACCCGCGCTGCCCTCGCGGGTCACGCCCGCGTCGGCGCGCGTGCGAATCACTTCGTCGGGCACCACGCCGCCGTGATCGCGCGCCAGCTCGACCGCGCGGCGCATCCACGCGTCTAGATCGTGGTCGTGTGACTCGAAGCCCAGCACCAGGATCGCCTCGTTGCCGCTCGCGCCGGCCGACGTCGCCGCTTCACCCGGGTCGAGCAGCCGGCAGTTCGCGGGCTCGAGCCCCGACTGAGACAGCGCGCGCACCGCACTCACTCCCGACTCGAAGCTCGCGAAGCGCACGCTCGCGTTGGCGCGCCGGGTCGGCCGGTCCTGCAGCCGCACCCAGGCCTCGGTGATCACGCCGAGCGTCCCTTCCGACCCGATGAACAGGCGGTCGGGCGCGGGGCCCGCCCCGGAGCCCGGCAGCCGCCGCGTCGCGACGACACCGGACGGTGTCACCACGCGCAGCGCTTCGACGAAGTCGTCGATGTGCGTGTATCTCGTCGCGAAGTGACCGCCGCTGCGGGTCGCGATCCAGCCGCCGAGCGAGCTGAACTCGAATGACTGCGGGAAATGGCGCAGCGTGAGTCCGTGCGGGCGCAGCTGGTCCTCGAGTGCGGGGCCGAGCACGCCGGCCTGGATGCGCGCCGCGCGCGACGCGCGATCGAGCTCGAGCATGCGGTCCAGACGAGTCAAGTCGAGAGTCACTACGCCGCGGTAGTCACCGTCGACCGCGGTCTCGACCCCGCCGACCACGCTCGACCCGCCGCCGAAGGGAATCACCGCCAGGCCCGCGCCCGCGCAGTGATCGAGCACTGCGGCGACCTCCGACTCACTCGTCGGAAACGCGACCCAGTCGGGCGGGTGCGCGAAGTCTCTGCGCTGCGCGCGCACGACGTCGCGGTAACTCCGCCCGTACGTGTGCCGCGCGCGCTCCCACGGGTCGTCGGAAGCCAACCCCGCCAGCGCACCGGGCGCGCGCGCGCGCGGCGCCGGCAGCCGGATCTCGTCGATCCGCGGCAGCGGCGCGGGCGCAAGATCGGCTCGGCCGAAGCGCTCGCCGAGCGACTTGGCGAGCCGCCCGCGCGCGTCGTCGTCGGGGCCCGCACCCTCGTAACCCCAACCCCAAAAGGACAGGCGCTTCACCGGCGCATTATGGCCGACCCGCTAGTCTGTCCGCCGATGGGGAGACCGGGGGCGATCGAGCGCTTCGTGCGCGCACTCGTCGCGCTCGTGTTCCTGCCCCTCGCGCTGATCGCGTGGAGTCTCGGAGCGCTGGTGCACGCGCTCCTCGGCGCGACCCCGCGCGAGGCGCACCGCTACTACGTCGGGTTCGCGCGCACGTGCGTCGCGGTCGGCGGAACGAAGCTCGACGTCCGCGGGCGCGAGCATCTTCGGCCGGGTCAGGCGTACGTCGTGGTGTCGAATCACGAGAGCAACTGGGACCCGCCGGTGATTCTCGCGGCGCTCTCGGAGCTCGTGATTCGCTTCGTGCTGAAGACACAGCTGTTGAAGGTGCCGGTGTTCGGTCCCGCGCTGCGCCGCACGGGGAACATCGCCGTGCAGCGCACGCAGGGGAGCGGCGACGTCCGGCGCGTGCAGGCGGGCATGTCGGATCGCCCGCCCGACGTCTCGATCCTGTTCTTCGCCGAGGGCAACCGCGCGCGCGACGGCTCGTACCGCGAGTTCAAGATGGGCGCGTTCGCGACGGCGCTCGACTTCAAGCTGCCGATCCTGCCGGTGGCGGTGGCGGGCACCTTCCCGATCTGGCCGCCCGGACGCATCTGGCTCGTGCCCGCGCCGGTCGCCGTCGAAATTGGCGAGCCGATTTCGGTCGAAGGCTACGGCGCCGGCGACCGCGCGCGCCTGCGCGACGAGACGCACCGCGTGATCGCCGGTCTGCGCGACCAAGCGCGCGCGCGGCTGCGCGAGCGCGGCGTGGATCCCGGCGGCATCGACTGACCACGGTGTGCCTCGGGTAGAATGCCCGCGATGGCACCTACCTCACTGCGCATCCCGGTGACTCACGGACTCACTCTCCACGCGCTGGAGTGGAGCCGCGAAGGCACGCTGCTCCTGTTCCTGCACGGCTTCTCGAACGACGCGCACGCGTGGGACTGGGTCGCGCCGACGTTCGCGCCGCACTACCGCGTGGTGGCGCTCGATCACCGCGGCCACGGTGACTCGGACCGCGACCCCGAAGGACGCTACGACCACGAGACCATGGCGCGCGACGTGAACGCGGCGCTCGAGTCACTCGGCGCGCAGCGCGTCGTGATCGTGGGTCACTCGCTGGGCGGCCGCGTGGCGATGCGCTTCGCCGGCTTGTTCCCCGAGAAGGTCGCCGGGCTCGTGATCGTCGACTCCGCGCCCGAGCTCGACGCGCGCGGCACCACGCGCATCCGCCTCGACGTGCAGCAGCAGGACCCGTCGTTCGCGAGTCTCTCGGATTTCGAGAAGATCCTGCAGCGCCAGTATCCCGCGACGCGACCCGAGATACTCGCGAAGCTCGCGACTCACTGGGCGCGCCAGCGCCCCGACGGCCGCTTCGAGCTGAAGCTCGACCCGGCGTTCATGCGCGGCCGGCGCGGCGTGTCCGAGGAAGAGCTCGCGAAGTGGTCGGCGGAGGAAGCCAAGCACCTGTGGACCGCGCTCGAGAAGCTGCCCTGCCCCGCGCTCGTCGTGCGCGGCGCGGCTTCGGACGTGCTGTCCGCCGACGTCGCGGACAAGATGGCCGACGAGGTGCTGAAGCAGGGCAAGCTCGAAGTGGTCGCGCGCGCGGGTCACTCCGTGATGCTCGACAACCCCGAGGGCTTCGAGAAAGCGCTCGCGAGCTTCGTGCTCGGGGACTGACAGGAGCGACTCAAGCGCGGGACTGCCGACTCCGATGTGTGCCCGTCGGAGGTCCTCCCCCATGAAGGACGGCAAAACCCGCCAGGTTGGAGTGTCGCGCGCGGAGCGCCGGGACGGCTATCTCGCCACGCACTCCGTGTCGCTGGTGTTCGCGTCAGGCCCCCTCGCGGGCAGCGAGGTCGTGCTCGAGAAACCGCGAGTCACGATCGGTCGCGGCAAGGACGCGGAGGTCGTCGTCGACGACGCCTCGATCTCGCACCAGCACGCTGCGCTCGAGCTCGGCTCGGGCGGCTACCGCATCCGCGACCTGGGCAGCACGAACGGCGTGGTGGTGAACGGCGCGCGTATGGCGCTCGCCGAGCTGAAGCACGGCGACCGCATCTCACTCGGCCAGATCGAGCTGCGCTACGTGGTCGAGGCGCGCAAAGCCGCGCCGAAGACTCACGCGATCGAGTAACTCGGCGCGGGCTCGCAGCGAGGTCGGATGTCGGGCAGCGGACCGCGCACCATCGGGAACTTCGCGATCGAGCGCGAGCTCGGCTCGGGCGGCATGGGCGTCGTGCTGCTGGGGCGCCACCAGTCACTCGACCGCCCGGCGGTGCTGAAGAGACTGCGGCCCGATCTCTCGGCGAGCGAGGACCTGGTCGAGCGCTTCGCGCGCGAGGCGCGCGCCGCGGCGTCGATTCACCATCAGAACGTCGTCGCGGTCTATGACTGGATCTCGTGGCGCGGCGAGCACTACATCGCGCAGGAGTTCGTGGACGGCGTGGACCTGCGCGCCGCGCTCGCGCTCGCGCAGCGTTTCCCATGGCGCATGGCGGCGCTGGTGGCGCTCGAGCTCGCGCGCGGGCTCGAGGCGATTCACGCGCGCGGCATGGTGCACCGCGATCTGAAGCCCGCGAACGTGCTGCTCGGCCGAAACGGCGACGTGAAGATTGCCGACTTCGGCATCGCGCTCGACGCGACCAGCGACGGACTCACTCGCCCCGGCACGACCATCGGCTCGCCTCCGTACATCGCGCCCGAGCAGCTGCTGGGCGAGCGCGTCGACTCACGCGGAGATCTCTTCGGGCTTGGTGTCGTCCTGTACGAGCTCTTGACGGGCGCGCCGCCGTATCGCGAGCCGGCCGAGGGCGAGACCGACTCACTGCTCACGCGAATTCAGCGCGAGCGCTTCACGCCCGTGCGTCGAGTGAGTCCGGGCACGCCGCGCTGGCTGGCGCGCCTGGTGAAGTCACTCGTGCGCGCCAAGCCGCGCGCGCGGCCGGCATCGGCGCAGCGCGTGCGGCGCCTGCTCGAGTCGCGCCTGCGCGCGTTCCCGGCCGAGGGCAAGCTCGAGCTCGCCAGCTGGCTGTGGGAGGAAGGCGTGTTCCGCCCGCGCGAGGGCGACACCGTGGTCTTGTCCGCCGAGCCCCCGCGCCGGCGCCGTTTCCGCCACAAGCGCGCGCTGGCTCTCGCGGCGTCGCTCGTGTGCGCGCTGGCGATCGGCTCGTTCGTGGTGGCCAAGGGCTGGAGCCCGAGTGACTTCAGCGCCCGCCTGCGCGCGCTGGCGGCCGCGCCGACTGATTCCGCGCACGTGAGCTTCGCGACGGATCAGAGACTCCGCGTCGTGATCGACGCCGAGCCGGCCGTCGCGGTCGAGCCGGGTGACTCGCGCGAGCTGCCGCCCGGGAAACACCGTCTGGTGTTCGAGTGGCCGTCCGGCGCCAAGGACCAGATCGACGTCGAGCTCGCGCCGGGCGAGCGCCGCAGCGTCCGGCCCCAGCTGCACTGACTCCGCGAACGAGTCACCGCCCGAAGCGCTCGAGCCAGCCGCCGACGACGCGCTCGAGCAGCTTCGTGTTCACGTGATACGTCCGCTCGCGGCCGCGTGACTCGACCTCGACGAGGCCGGCTTCCTCGAGCTGCTTCAGGTGGCGGCTCGTCGTCGGCCACGTGCAGTCGAAGCGCGACGCGATCTCGCCCGCCGTCATCGAGCCGTGTAGCTGGAGTGACAGGAGCACCTGGCGGCGCGATGGGTGCGCGAGACACGCGAAGACTCCATCGAGCTCCTCGAGCTCGCGCTTGGCGTCACGCGTGGCCAAGCACGTCGAGCTCGCGCACGTGCGGGAACTCCATGTTCGGCCGCCCGCCGCGCGCTTCGGTGAGCTTGTCCATGCGCTCCCAGATCTCCATCACGTCGGGATGCTGGTGCGCCAGGTTCGAGGCGTCCTCGGAGACCCACTCGAAGATCTCGAAGAACAGGGGCTCGCCGCTGCCCTGCTCCGCGCCGCGATAGTGACTGGGGCGTCTATCGGTCGCGAGCCCGAGCTCGCGCAACACCGGCCAGTGTCGTTCGAGGAGCTTGGTGAACGCGGCTTCGTTCCCGCGCGCGACGCGATAGATACAGACGACCGTTGCTTGCGTGGCCATCTCGCGGCCTCCTTTGATTAGCCGATTGGCTAATCTTCGCAGAGACCCCCGCGCCGGGTCAAGTCAGATTCGGTCGAGCGCCTCGCGCGTGCGCTCCTCGCGCACGTTCCCCGTGTTCAGGGTCGACGCGGGCTCGAGCAGGAGCACGCACGCCTCGCGCTCGGCCACGGGCTTGTGCTCGACGCCGTGGGGCACGATGCAGAGCTCGCCCTCGGCGAGTGACACGATCCGGTCGCGGAAGTGAATCGCCATCTCGCCGCGCACGACGAGAAACAGCTCGTCTTCGTGCTCGTGGTGGTGCCACACGAACTCGCCCTGGAGCTTCACGAGCCGCACGTGCTGGCCGTTCAGCTCGCCCACGACCTTCGGACTCCAGTGCTCGCGGATGAGCGCGAGCTTCTCGGCCAGATTCACTTTCTCCATCGAGCGAGTGTAACCCGGCAAGAAGGTCATTTGCAGTTGGCGAGGCGAGTGACGCGACTGAGACTGCGCTCGAAACCGGAGGCAGTCATGCGTGAGTCTCGACGTCTTCGAGTGAGTGTCTGGCTCGTCTGTCTGTCCGTCGCCGCGGTTGCCGTCACGGCTCGCGCCGCGGAGGTCGCGGTCCCCGCGCGGATTCCGCTGCAGGGTTTCCTCACCGACTCGGCCGGAACCGCAATCAACGGCACGGTCACCGTCCAGCTCAGCCTGTATCTGGGCTTGAGCGGCGGAACCGCGGTGTGGAACGAGAACCAGTCGGTGACCGCGGTGAACGGCGTGTTCAACACGATGCTCGGCCTCGTGAATCCAGTCAGCGCCGACCTCTTCAGTCGACGCCGGTCTACTACGTGGGGATCACCTTCAATGGCGACGAGCTCGCGCCGCGGCTGCAGCTCGGCTCGGTGCCCTACGCGATCCATGCGGCCGACGGCGTGCCGACCGGCGCGGTCATGTCGTTCGAGGGCGAGCCGCAGGAGTTCAAGATTCCGGGCCTGCGCAACCTCTACCAGAAGATCGGGATGTTCGGCATGCCCGACTTCCCGACGCTGCCGGGCGACAACACACACCGCGGGCCGCAAGTGCGCGGCTTCGGCTTCCTGCACGACGGAGTGATCGACACGCTCGACAGCTTCTTCACGAGCATCGCGTTCACGCTCAGCTCGCAGGACCGCAAGGACCTCGAGGCGTTCATGCTCGTGTTCGACACCGACCTGGCGCCGATCGTCGGGCAGCAAGTCACCCTCCGGCCCGGCAGCGGCACTGACTCGGTCGACCGCGCGGCGCTGCTCTACCTGCGCTCGCAGGAGTTCCTGCCGCGCTGGGGAAGAGCTTTCCCCGCGAGTGCGATCTCGTGATGACTGGCGCGCTCCAGGGTGAGTCGCGCGGCTGGCTCCAGGAGAACGGCGCGTTCCGCTCCGACGGAACCGAAGGCCCGTTCTCGTTCGCGTCGCTGCAGAGCATCGCCCTGGTCGAGGGAGTGCCACTCACCTACACCTGCGCGCCTCCCGGCTCGGGCCCGCGCATCGCGCTCGACCGCGACGAAGACGGCGTGGGGAACTTCGCCGAGGTCCTGCTCGGGGCCGACCCGGAGTCGAGTGACTCGGACGGCGACGGCACCGCCGACGGCGCCGAAGACCGGGACGGCGACCGCATCCCGGACGCGCGCGACAACTGTCTCTTCATGCCGAACGTCGGGCAGCAGGACCGCGGCGCGCTCGGCACGGGCAACGGCGGCGACCGCGTGGGGGACGCGTGTCAGTGCGGCGATCTCACGGGCGACGGCAAGGTCACGAGCGCCGACGCGAACCTGCTGGCCTCGCACCTGGCGTCGCCGGTCTTCTTCCCGCTCAGCCAGAGCCAGCGAGCGCGGTGTCGAGTGACTCTGGGGTCATTGGCCTGCGACTCGGCTCAGCTCGCGGCCCTGCAGGCCGCGCTCGCCGGCGCGCCGGCCGCGCGCCTCGAGCCCGTATGTGACTCGGCCGTGCCCTGAGCGAGCGACTCAGTACCGGCGCGCCTGGAACCCGTCCCAGGCGTCGATCTCCTCCTGACGGGGCGCCTGCGCGGCGACGGGCGGGACGTCGAGCAGCATCGTGTCGCGACGCTCTTTGGTGTACGGCCGCCACGTCGGGAGGCCCGAGTGATTCGGATCGCCGTTCCGCGCGAACGCGAGCCACGTCTCGCTCATCAGCTCGGCGAGCGCGCCCTTGTCGGGCCGCCCACCGCACAGCGGCACGCCTTCCACGTTGTCGAACACGAACGGGATCTCGAGCGCGTGCGCCGACTGGAAGAGCCCGCCCATGAAGTCCGAGCGCCACGTGAACTGGTACAGGAACGCCGGCGCGCTCCCGCCCTCGGCCTTGCGCTCCGCGAGCTTCTGCGAGTTCATGCGCGTGGGCTCGCTCGTGATCGCGATGAACAGATCCCACGGCGTCGCGTCGGGACGCGTGCGCTTGTAAGTCGAGAGCACGCGCTCGAGCCGCTCGCCCAGCATGGGAGTGAGTCGTCGAACGAGATCTTCCTCGCCGAGCTTGCGGCGCTTGGGGTCGGCAGCCAGGAACATGGTCGTCTCGTCCAGGTTCGTGCCGATCATGAGCGGCACCGCGGCGGCGCTGGGCGCCGCCGTCGGGTGGAACGGGTGCGCGGGCAAGTGAGTCCCGTCGACGACGGGCGAGAGCTGGAAAATCGCCGGCGTGCCCATCAGGAACGGGCCGGTACCGGGCGGGCTCGACGGGAGTGAGTTCACCGCGCGGAACAGCTCCTTCGCCGGCACCTGCTGCAGCTTGCGCGCATCGGCGGCCGGTATCTCGAGCTTCGCGAGCACCTGCTCGGTGACTCGCTGCGCAGCGTCTCGCTCGACCAGCGTGAGCGCCGGTCCGCTCTGGATCACCGCGCGGTGGAACAGTCCCCGCGCCGCCGGCAGTCCCAGCATGGTGCTCACCTTCGCGCCGCCGCCCGACTCACCGAAGATCGTCACGTTCGACGAGTCACCGCCGAACACGGCGGCGTTGTCGCGCACCCACTCGAGCGCGAGCGCGACGTCGAGCACGCCCGCCGCGCCCGAGCCCGAGAACTCCTCGCCGAGCACGTCCGCCAGGTGCAGATACCCGAACACGTTCAGGCGGTGATTGATCGTGATCACCACCGCGTCGCCACGGCGCGCGAGGTTCGCGCCGTCGTACCAGACCTCGGAGCCCGCGCCCGCGAGGAAGCCGCGCCCGTGCAGCCACACCATGACCGGGCGGCGCGCGCCGTCACTCACTCCCGGCGTCCACACGTTCAGCACGAGACAGTCTTCGCTCTGGGGGAGATACCGCACCTCGCCGATCACCTTCGCGTCGGACTGCGCGGGATCGACGAGTGACCCCTGCTGCGGGCAGATGGGTCCGAACTCGGTCGCGTCGCGCACGCCGGCCCACGGCGCGCGCGCGGCCGGCGGGCGGAAGCGGCGCTCGCCCGCGGTCGACTCACCGTACGGGACGCCCGCGAAACGGTGCACTCCGCGCTCGGTGACTCCGCGGAGCTTTCCTGCGGTGGTGGCGACGATCGGCTCGGTCATGGCTGCACGTCCTCCGTGCAGCGCAGCGTATCAGCTCGGGTCGCGACCCTTCCAGCCGAGCTCCCAGACACACGCCACGGCGCCGATCACTCGGCACTTCGTGTGTTTCACGGTGACGTCCTCGAAGCCCAGGATCACCATGCGCTCGGCCTGATAGCCGGTGAACGTGTCACAGATCTCGCGCGTGGGGTGCGCGAAGTTGAGAAACTCGACGACGGCGCGGCCCGACTCACGCTCGACCACGCGCAGCTCGCCGGTGTCGTACATCGACGAGAGCAGCGTGAATGCCGCGCGGCGGTCGGCGCTCTTGTTGAAGCGGCTGTACGTGCCTTCCATGTGCGCGCGCGCGCAGTCACGGCCCATCTTCTCGCACGGGTTCACGCGGCCACCGCCCGCCTTCGCCACGGCCTTCAGTATCTCGGCGTAGTCCTCGAGCGGATACCAGGATGCCAGCACGATCTTCTGCGTGAGATAGCTCGCGAGCTTGGGCGACAGGAGCGCGGTTCCGCGTTCGCCTTGCGCCTGCAGCGCCTTCACCGCCTCGACCATGACGGTTCCCTTGGCGTGAGCCATGGCCGGCCGATCGGCGTGCGCGCGGCCGCGCTTGAGATCAGTCGGCCGCTCGCAGCGCAGTGACCACGTGAGCGGACATCGCGAACGCGACGCTGCCGTCGGAGGCGACGTACTTGGCGAGTGAGTCGCGCGCGGCGGCGAAGAGCGCTGCGCACTTTTCGTCGTCGAGCGCGAGCCAGCCGCGCGCGTCCGCGTCGACCCACGCGCGCAGCGACGGAAACCGCACCGTGTCGCTCGCAGTCACGAGCTTCGCGCCGCGCACGCCTGCGCTCTCGAACAGGCGCAGCAGAGCCGCGTGGTCGCCCAGCGCGAACGGCGCGCGCAGCCCGCCCGCGACCGACGCGCCGAACAGGAGCGACAGGAGCGCGACGAAGTCGACATACGCTGGTGTATGGTCGAGGCCGTCCCAGACCGCGACGGCGAGCCGACCGCCGGGGCGCAACACGCGCCACATCTCGCGCAGGGCCGCGACGCGGTCGGTGAAGAACATCAGCCCGAACTGAGACGCGACCGCGTCGAAGCTCGCGTCTGGGAACGGGAGTGACTCAGCGAGGCCCTCGCGCCAAGTCACTTTCGGCGCGCGCCGCGCGGCGACGGCGAGCATGCCGGCGCTGGCGTCGAGCCCGGTCACGGAGCCTCCGCCCACTCGCGCCAGCGCGGCGCGCGCCAGCACGCCCGTGCCGCACGCGACGTCGAGCACGCGGTCGCCCGCGCCCAACCGCGCGGCCGCGGCCACGCGCTCGGCCCACGGCGCGAACATCGCCGGCACGAAGAGCTCCTCGTACGTCGTCGCTGCGGCCAAGTCGAGCGCGGGCGGCCGTGAGTCACTCATGGGCGCGATAGTGCGCCCGCCGCGGCCGGGCGAGGTTGATCGATTCCTTGCGGTGGCGACGAACAGATATGCCGCGGCGCGGAGCCGGTCGCGCGGAACGGCGAGCGCAGTCACTCCGACGGCGAGCAGGGCCGCGAACGCGAGCGAGTGAGTCGCTCCGCCGTGGACATGGGGATTGCGAAGGGCAGCAAGCGGAGCGCGCAGCGAGCCGGAGGCGAGCGAAGAGGCGCGGAATGCGCGCGGCCGCCCGCGCGCACTCCGCGCTGAGGCGGGGATATCATGCCCGGCCATGACGAACACGATCACCCGCGACGAGCTGATGCGCACGGATGACCTGGCCGACTTCGAGCGGCGCGACGTGACTCTCGACGGCAAGACCAAGCTCGTGTTCGTGGCGGGCTCGGGCCCGGCCGTGATCGTGATGTCCGAGATGCCGGGCATCTACTGGGGCGTTGCCGACTTCGCGCGCATGGTGCGCGACGCGGGCTTCACGGTGTGGATGCCGCAGCTGTTCGGCACGCCGGGCCACGCGCCCAGCATGGGTTACGGCCTGCGCAGCATGGTCATGGGCTGCATCAGCCGCGAGTTCCGCGCGTTCGCCGCGAATGAGTCGAGCCCAGTGACTCAGTGGCTGCGCGCGCTCGCCGCTCACGCGCACAAACTCAGCGGCGGGAAGGGCGTGGGCGCGATCGGCATGTGTTTCACCGGCAACTTCGCGCTGTCGATGATGCTCGAGCCCGCGATGCTCGCGCCCGTGCTGTCACAACCGTCGCTGCCGATCGGCCGCGCGGGCGGCATGCACATCTCGCCGACCGAGCTCGAGCAGGTGAAGAAGCGCCTCGACCGCGAGGACCTCACCGTGAAGGCGTACCGCTTCGAGGGTGACCCGTTCTGCAAGGCGGCCCGCTTCGACGAGTATCAGCGCGCGCTCGGCGACCGCTTCGACGCGCGCGTGCTCCCGGACGAGTCCGCGCGCAAGGGCACGCCGATGAAGCCTCACAGCGTCGTGACTCTTCACCTCATCAACCGCCCCGGCGAGCCGACCCGTGCGTGCGTCGACGAGATACTCGCGTTCTTCGCTCAGCGCCTGAAGCACTGAGTCGAGGTATCATCCGCTTCGATGTCGGAGCGCGCCCCTTCCGCAGAGAGCGATGCCGATGTGCTGCTCCGGCTGGCCGAAGCCACGGCTCACGCGATCGGGGTCGAGTTCTTCTCCGCGCTCGTGCGCCACCTGACCGAGGCCCTGGGCGCGCCGTACGCGTTCGTCGCCGAGTTCGCGGGCTCGCCCGAGCGCGTGCGGTCGCTGGCTTACTTCGCGAACGGCGCGCTCGCGGACAACTTCGAGTACGACCTCGCGGGCACGCCGTGCGAAGCGGTGGCTCACGGTTCGCTGTGTCACCACCCGCGCGGCGTCGCGGCGAAGTTTCCCGCCGACCACTGGCTGGCGGACATCGGCGCGGAGAGTTACTTGGGCGTGCCGCTGCGCGACGCCGCGGGCGTGATCCTGGGTCACGTCGCGCTGCTCGACACGAAGCCGATGCCCGACGAGCCCCGCCGGCTGGCGATCTTCCGCATCTTCGCGGCGCGCGCTGCCGCGGAGCTCCAGCGCGTGCGAATGGAGCGCGCGCTCGCCGAGTCGGAGCGCCGCTTCCGCGACCTCTTCGAGGAAGCGCCGATCGGCTACGTGTACGAAGACACCGACACGCGCTTCCTCTCGGCGAACCACGCCTTCCAGCAGATGCTCGGTCTGCGTCCCGAGGAAGTCACTAGCACGATGGGCATGTCACTCGTCGCTCCGACCGAGGACACTCAGGCGAAAGTGCACGACTCACTCTCCGCTGAGCGTGCGGGGCAAGAGAAGCCGTTCATCGAGATCGAGCTGCGCCGCAAGGACGACGGCCGCTCGGTGTGGGTGCAGCGCTTCTCGCGGCCAGAGCCCGACGGGAAGAAGACGCGCACGATGGTCGTCGACATCACCGCGCGCGTGCTCGCCGAGCAGGAGCGCAATCGCCTGCGCGCGCAGAACGAGTATCTGCAGGAGGAGATCAAGAGCGAGTACAACTTCGAGGAGATCGTCGGCCGCTCGCCCAGCCTGCGCGGGGCGCTCGCGAAGGTGAAGCAGGTCGCGCCGATGGACGCCACGGCGCTGATCCTCGGCGAGACGGGCACGGGCAAGGAGCTGATCGCGCGCGCGATTCACAACGCGTCGCGCCGGCGCGACAAGCCGCTGATCAAGCTGAACTGCGCCGCGCTGCCGACGGGACTCATCGAGAGTGAGTTGTTCGGTCACGAGAAAGGCGCGTTCACGGGCGCGCTCGAGCGGCGCGTCGGACGCTTCTCGCTCGCCGACGGCGGCACGATCTTCCTCGACGAGATCGGCGAGATCAGTCACGAGACACAGCTGCGCCTGCTGCGCGTGCTGCAAGAGCTCGAGTTCGAGCCGGTGGGCTCGTCGAAGACCGTGAAGGTCGACGTGCGAGTCATCGCCGCGACCAACCGCGACCTCGAGAAGGCCGTCGCCGACGGCGCGTTCCGCGCCGACCTGTACTACCGGCTGAACGTCTTTCCGATCCACGTGCCGCCGCTGCGCGAGCGAGCCGCCGACGTGCCGCTGCTCGCGAGATACTTCATGGAGAAGTACGCGACGAAGGTCGGCCGCCGCCTGGACGCGATCCACCCCGAGACACTCCAGCGCTTGCTCGCGTATCCGTGGCCCGGCAACGTGCGCGAGCTCGAGAACGTGATCGAGCGCGCGGTGATCCTGTCTCCGGGCGTCGAGCTCGAAGTCGAAGCACAGCTACTCCGCACGCCGGCGGCGCCGAGGGCCGAGAAGGTGGAGCCCGCGGCGCGCGCCGACGGCGAGATCGAGTCACTCGACGACCTGCAGCGCCGCCACACGCTGCGGGCGCTCGAGCAATGCAACTGGGTGATCGAGGGCCCGCGCGGCGCGGCGCTGGTGTTGGGCTTGCACCCGAACACCCTGCGCAGCCGCATGAAGAAGATGGGGCTGCAGAGGCGCTGACTCAGGCTAGCTCAGCCAAGTGAGTCCCCACCTGCGCACGAAGCGCGCGAACCACGACTCTCCTTCGCGGCGGCCGTCGCGCGCGACCAGGCCCGGCCAGTTGCGGTCGGCGCGCTTCACGCTCTCGGCGAGATTCTCGTTGAAGAGCCGGTACGCCTCGTCGGTGTGCTGCAGGACCAAGCGCCCGTCGACGATCTGCCAGATCTCCGGGTTCACCGGAGACACTTTGTCGATCGAGGCCGCGTAGCCGCAGAAGCCGCCGTACCGCGGGAGATACTTCGTGGGCTCGAGCTCGAAGGTCACTCGGTGCTCGGCGCTCGCGAAGTGATACAGCGCGCCGTCGTAGGTCGACTCGAACCGCGGGTCGCCCTTCGCGGGCTTGCCGTCGGCGAAGTAACTCACCGGGTCGTAGCCCAGGATGGCCACGCCGTTCTCGTCGACGTTCACGAGCCACGGGCCGCCCGTGCCGTTCTTCGCGACGAGCCCGGGCCAGTTCGCATCGGCCTTCTTCACGTTCTCGGCGAGCTGGGCGTTGAAGAGGTCGAACGCCTTCTGGTTGTGCTGCAGGATCAAGCGGCCGTCGACGAGCTGCCAATACTCTGGGCTGATCGGAGACAGCCGGTCGATCGACGCCGCGTAGCCGCAGTAGCCGCCGTACCGCGGCGCGTACTTTTCCGGGTTCGCGTCGAACAGCGCCTTGTGCTCGGCCGACGCGAACCAGTAGATCGCGCCGTCGTAGAGTGACTGAATCGACTCACGGCCCATCACGGGCTTCGAGTCGGTGAAGTACGCGACCGGGTCGTGGCCCTGGATCGCGACGCCGTCCTTGTCGCGCAGGACGAGGAGCTTGCCCGAGTCGAGCTTCGCGGGCGGAGCGCTCGAGACGGGGGCCGGCGGCGGAGTGACTCGTGTCGCGCCCACGGCCTCTTGCTCGAGCGCCTTGGCGCCGAGCGAGGCGAGCTCGTCGTCCTGCTGCGCGCTGGCCGCACCGGACACTCCGACCGCGCCCACGATCTGGCCGCGATAGGAGATGGGCACGCCGCCCTGCAGCGGGGTGAAGTCGTCGAGCGCCGTCATCGTGAAGCGGCCCTTGTTCACGACGTTCTCGAAGTCGCGCGTCGGCTTGCGGAACAGCGCCGCCGTGCGCGCCTTGCCGGTCGAGACACGCGGCGCCGCGGCGAACGCGCCGTCCATGCGCACCAGAGTCACGAGGTTCCCGCCGTCGTCGACGATCGCGAACGCCGGCGTCGCGCCGAGCTTCTTGGCTTGGGCCTCGATCGCGTCCGCGACGCGGCGCGCACCGTCCAGGTCGAGTGAGTACTTGCCGGTCACCTGTGCGTGCGCGGCCGGCGCGAGCCAGAGCGCGAGCGCGGCCACCGAGCCCGTGAGATTTCGCATGAGTGATTCCTCCAGCCGCCACCAGGCGGCACGAGAGGGAGACACTCGGGGCCCGATCGTTACAGCGGCGCGCTCTGTAACGAACGGACAGATGGGCGCGACCGAACCCCGTGCACGAGGCACGGGAGGGCTCGAACATGGCGCGGCGGACCTGGGCGATCGTTCTCGCGGGCGGCGAAGGCAGCCGGCTCCACGACCTGACGACGACACGCGCTGGTGTACGGGTGCCCAAACAGTTCTGCTCGCTGGCGGGCGGGCCGACGCTCCTGCGGCAGACCGTGGAGCGCGCGGCGGCCGTCGTGCCGCGCAAGCGCGTGCTCGTCGTCGTGTCCGAGAGACACCGCGAGTTCTGGCGCCGCGAGCTCCGTGACTTGCCGACCGAGAACGTGCTCGTGCAGCCCGAGGGGCGCGGCACGGCGGCCGGCATCTTGTTTCCCGCGCTCGCGCTCGCGCGCCGCGATCCCGGTGCGCGCGTGCTCGTTCTGCCGTCGGACCACCACGTCGGCGACGAGGCCGCGCTGCGCGGCGCGTTCGAGACCGCGCTCGGCGAGGTCGAGCGCGCGCCAGAGCGCATCGCGCTGCTCGGAGTGACTCCCGACGCGCCGGACACTCAGTACGGCTGGATCGTGCCGAAGCCCGGCCCGGCGGGCGGTGTGCGGCCCATCGAGCTGTTCGTCGAGAAGCCCGGCACCGAGCGGGCGCGCGAGCTGCTCGCCCGCGGCGCGCTGTGGTCGAGCTTCTTGTTCGCGTGCCGAGTGACTGCGCTGCTCGACGCCTTCGAGCGCGCGCAGCCCGAGCTCACGCGCGCGTTCCTCGCCGACTCGGGCGCGCTCGGCTCGGGCGCGGGCCTCGCGGCGCTGTACCGCACCCTGCCCCAGCGCGACTTCTCGCGCGACGTGCTCGAGCGCGTCGCCGACCGGCTCGGGGTGCTCGCGGTGCCGGCGTGCGGCTGGAGTGACTTGGGTACACCGGAACGTGTCGCGAGCGTGCTGGCGCGCCGCGACCGCCCTCGGCCGCGGCCCGCGCGCGAGAGCGAACGGCGCGTGCCGATCCTCTCGCTCGCCCTGGCCTGGCAGCAGGCCGGGGTGGCGGTGTGACTCGATGAGCCTCCGCACCCTCTCGGCGGCATTGTGTCTCGCGCTCGGCCTGTCACTCGCCTCGCCCGCGCGCGCGGCGGATCCCGTCTACACGAACTGGCGCGGGCTCGCGCTCTCGGGCTACGACCCGGTCGCGTACTTCGAACAGGGCAAGGCCGTCGCGGGCTCGGCGCAGTACGAACTCGAGTGGCGGGACGCGACGTGGCGATTCGCGAGCGCGGAGCACCTCGCCGCCTTCCGCGCCGCGCCCGAGCGGTACGCGCCTCAGTACGGCGGCTACTGCGCGTGGGCGGTCTCGAACGGCTACACGGCGTCGAGTGACCCGGAAGCGTGGAGGATCGTCGACGGCAAGCTGTATCTGAACTACAGCCGCGAGATCCAGGAGAAGTGGGAGACCGACGTGCCCGGCAACGTCCGCCGCGCCGACGGTCACTGGCCCGAGCTCTCCGGCGCGAAGTGACTCGCGCGTAACGGCCGGGGCGCTGACCAGACGGTAGGCCATGGCCGAAGTCACCGCGCGCATCTTCCTCGGAGCCCTCGCGATCTACCTGGCGCTGGGCGCGATCTTCGCGGTCTCGTTCGCGGCCTTCGGCGTTACGCGCCTCGATCCGGCCGCGCGCGGGGCGACCCTCGGCTTCCGGCTCTTGATCCTGCCCGGCGCCGCGGCGTTCTGGCCGCTGCTCCTGCGCCGCTGGCTCCGCGGCGATGTGACTCCGCCGCGCGAGAGCAACGCGCACCGGCGGGCGGCGCGATGATCCGCGAGCTGCGCCGCCGCCACCGCTTCGCGGCCTTCGGGCTGGTGCTCCTGCTCCCTCCGGCGTACGCGCTGGCGCTCGCCGCGCGCGCGCCGTTCCCCGTCGCCGCGGGCTCGCTTGCCTCTCCCCTCGGTGAGTCGAGCCCCGCGGCGGCAATGGGACGAGTCAGTCTCTCCGCTCGAGTGACCGTGGCCCGCGACCGCGACGGCGCGCGCGTGGTCGAGCTCGACTCGCGCGGCCTCGGGGCACAGCCCGACGCGCTCGTGTACTGGAGCGCCCGCGCGCCGGCGGGCGAGTCACTCCCGCGGGACGTGTTCTTCCTGGGCGCGCTGCCCCTCGACGGCGTGCGCGCGTATCGCCTGCCCGCGCCGGCACGGGCCGGGGGCGGGAGCGTGCTCGTCTTCAGCGTGGCGTGGCAGCGGCTCGTGCTGTCGCAGTCGCTCGAGGCGGAGGGCGCGCCGTGAGTCACGCGTACCGCGCGGTGCAGTGGAACCGCCAGAAGCAGATCTACGACGCCTGCCTCGCGGCCGGGGTCGGCGGGTATCTCGCGCTCTTCGTCGGGGTGAGCGCGGCCATGAATCCCGGCGCCACGGCCGAGACACTCTTCATCCGCGGCTTCGGCACCGCGGCGCTCCTCCTCTTACACGTGATCCTGTGCATCGGGCCGCTGTGCCGGATCGCGCCGGTGTTCCTGCCGCTGCTCTACAACCGCCGCCACCTGGGCGTGACCATGTTCCTGCTCGCGCTCGCGCACGCCGCGTTCGCGACCTTCCAATTCCACGCGCTCGGCGACGTGAACCCGTTCGTCAGCGTGCTCACCGCGAACGGACGAGTCACAAGCGTGTCTCAGTTCCCCTTCGAGCCGTTCGGCGCCGCGGCGCTGGGCGTTCTGTTCGTGATGGCGGCGACGAGTCACGACTTCTGGCTCGCGAACCTGACGGCGCCGGTCTGGAAGACCCTACACATGGGGGTGTACGCGGCGTACGGGGCGCTGATCCTGCACGTCGCGCTGGGCGTGCTGCAGGACGAGACGAGCCCGGTGCTCGCGGCCGCGCTGGGCCTCGGCCTCGCGGCGGTGCTCGGGCTGCACGCGACCGCCGCGCTGCGCGAGTCACCCGCCGACCGCGAGCGCATGGCCGACCGCGAGGGCTGGGTCGACGTGTGCGCGGTGGCCGACATACCCGAGAAGCGCGCGCGCATCGTCGCCGTCGCCGGCGAGCGGGTCGCGGTGTTCCGCCACGACGGCTTCGTGTCCGCCGTGTCGAACGTGTGTCAGCACCAGAACGGCCCGCTGGGCGAGGGCAAGATCGTCGGCGGCTGCATCACGTGCCCCTGGCACGGCTACCAGTACGACCCGGCGACCGGCGCGTCGCCGCCGCCGTTCACCGAGCGCGTGCCGACGTTCCGCGTGCGAGTGACTCGCGGCCGAGTCTCCGTGCACCGCACGCCGAACCCGCCGGGCACGCGAGTCGAGCCCGCGCGCATCGAGGAGCCCCATGTCCGACGCGCGTGATGACTTCTACGTCGGGTATCTGCCGAGCGCGCCGGCGCCGGTGGCGCGCGCCGTCCGCGCGGCGGTCGCAGCGCTCTTCTTGGGCGTCGCGTGCGTGGCCGTGCTCCTCGCGACCGCGCCGAGCCGGCTCGACGGACGCCTGTTCGAGTACGGCACGCTGCGCGAGTTCAGCGGCGAGATACTCCTCGACCCGCAGCCGACCTTGGCGGTGACTCGCCCGGGCGGTGCGGGAGTGTCTCGCTACCTCTTGGTCGGCGCCGGCAAGCACGGCGCGCGCGAGCTAGTCGAACGCTTCGCGAACCAGCGCGTGACCCTGCGCGCGCAGCTGATCTCGCGCGGGCCAGAGACCGCGCTCGAGGTCGAGCCGGGCAGCGTGACCGCGGAGGGAGCGTCCGCCGCGCCCGCCGAAGTCACTTCGCTCGGCGTCATGGCCCTGCGTGGAGAGATCGTCGATTCGAAGTGTCACTTCGGAGTCATGAACCCCGGTGAGGGCAAGGCGCACAAGGACTGCGCGATCCGCTGCATCTCGGGCGGCGCGCCGGCCGTGCTGCGCACGCGGGACCATGCCGGAGTGACTCGCTACTTCCTGCTCGCCGGCCCCGACGGCCGCGCGCTCTCGCGCGAGATCCTCGAGTTCGTCGCCGAGCCGGTCGAGATCCTGGGGTCGGTCGAGCGACACGACTCCATGTACGTGCTGCGCGCGGACCCGCGCGCCATCCGCCGCCTGTCCGAGGGCGGCGCCGGAGGTGAGTCATGAACGCTTCGACGCTGCAGATTCCCGTCACCGCGCGCGCCGTGCCCGAGCTCGACTTGCGCCAGGGGCGCTACCGGCTGCGCTTCGCCCGTGGCCAAGAGGACGTAGACCGCGCGCAGTCACTCCGCTTCGAGGTGTTCAACCGCGAGCTGGGCGAGGGCCTGGCCGAATCGTGGGCGACCCGACGCGACCGCGACGAGTTCGACCCGATCTGTCACCACCTGTTGGTCGAGGACGCGGCGACCGGCGAGCTGGCCGGCACGTACCGCATGCAGACTCACGCCATGGCCGAGGCGGGCCGCGGCTTCTACTCGGCGCGCGAGTTCGCGCTCGAGTCACTTCCCCGGGAGGTCCGTGCCGGCGCGATCGAGCTGGGCCGCGCATGCGTGGCGCCCCCGCACCGCGGCGGCCGCGCGCTGCTCGCGCTGTGGCGCGGCATCGCCGAGTACGTGCGCTGGAGCGGTCAGAGATACCTATTCGGCTGCTGCTCGCTCACGAGTCAGTCCGACGCCGACGGCTGGGCGCTGCACCGCGAGCTCGCGGGTCGCGGCGCGACTCACTCCGAGCTCTCGATTCCCGCTCGCCCGCCATTCGAGTGCGAGAGACTCGCGCTCGCCCCGGGCGCGGCCGCGCCCGGGGCGCCGCCGCTGCTCGACATGTATCTGCGCGCGGGCGCGCGCGTGGTGAGCGAGCCCGCGCTCGACCGCGAGTTCGGCACGATCGACTTCCTGGTGCTGCTCGACCTCGCGTCGCTGCCGGAAGGCGCGATCGCGCGCACGCTCGGAGCCCGGGCGTGAGGTCCGCGCTCGCCGCGCTCCGCTTCGCCGGCTTCCTCGCGCTCACCGCGCTGTGCGGGCTCGCGCTCGTCGCGAGCGGCGGCCGCGCGCGCCGGCCCGTGTTCCGCTTCTGGGCGCGCTCTCTCCTGCGCCTGCTCGCGATTCGAGTCAGCGTACACGGCGCCCCGCCGCCCGCGGGAGTCGCACTGGTCGCGAATCACTTGTCGTATCTCGACGTCGCGGTGCTCGGCTCGCTGGTCGACGCGGTGTTCGTCGCGAAGGCCGACGTCGCGAGCTGGCCGGGCATCGGCCCGCTCGCGCGCCGCGCGGGCACGATCTTCCTCGACCGCGCGCGCAAGCGCGACCTGGCGCGAGTCATTCCCCTGGTCGAAGCCGAGCTCCGGGCGCGGCGCACCGTCGTGTTCTTCCCCGAAGGCACGAGCAGCGCCGGAGACGAGATACTCGCCTTCCGCTCCTCGCTGTTCGCCGCGCCGCTGCGCGCGGCGCGCCCGCTGGCGTGCGCCGCGCTGCACTACGAGTCCGTGCCGGGCGACCCGCACGCGTCGCGCTCCGTCTGCTGGTGGGGCGACATGAGCTTCGTGCCTCACCTGTTCGGACTCATGAAGCTGCGCGGAGTGACTGCAACGGTTTCGTTCGTCGCCGAGACACTCTGGGAGGAGGACCGCAAGCGCCTCGCCCGGCGCGCGCACGACGCGGTCCGCAAGCGCTGGCAGCCCACCCTCGGAGGCGAGCGATGAGCGCAACGGACCGACTGGGAGATACGAACGCGAGACTCTTCGAGGACGCGATCGAGCTGATCCGCGAGCTCGACGACACCGAGTTTCTCTGTCCGACGTTGACGCCCGGCGGCGGCGGCATCGGGCCGCAGCTCCGCCACTGCGCGGACTTCGCGCGCTCGCTGCTCGACGGCCTGCTCGCGGGGCGGATCGACTACGACGCGCGCAAGCGCGATCCCTTGTTCGAGACGAGCCGGGGCCACGCGCTCGGCGAGCTCGAGTCACTCGCCGAGCGCCTGCGCGCGCTCGACCGTGTGCGCGGCGAGCGTGCGCTCGCGGTGAAGACCGAGGCGGCGGCGCTTCCCCGGGGAGTCGACCCGTGGTGTGACTCGTCCCTGCGCCGCGAGCTGCTCGCCCTCTTGTCTCACACCGTCCACCACTTCGCGTTGGTGCGCGAGAGGCTGCGCGCCCGCGGCTGCGACCCCGGCCGTGACTTCGGCCTCGCGCCCTCGACCCGCGCGCACGAGTCCGGCACGTGTGCACGCTGAGCTTCCGCGCGGAGCGCGACGGCTACGAGCTGTTCTTCAGCCGCGACGAGCGCCGCTCGCGCGCGCCGGCGCGGCCACCCGCGCTCCAGGCCTCGGCGGGCGTGCGCTTCCTCGCGCCGCGCGACCCCGACGGCGGCGGCACATGGCTCGCCGCGAATCACTGCGGAGTCACCGTGGCGCTCTTGAACCGCTACGGAGTCACTCCGCGCGGAGAGGAGTTCGCGAGCCGCGGCGAGCTGGTGCAGGCGCTCGCGTCGGCACGGAGCCTGCGCGAGGTCGAGTCACGAGTGTGCGCGCTTCCACTCGCGAGCTGGCGGCCATTCGAGCTCGCCGCCTTCGCGCCGGACGAGCCCGTGCTGCGGCTCGGCTGGGACGGGCTCGTGCTCGAGGTGCAGCGCGGCGGAAGCGAGCCGCTGTGCTCGTCGGCCGTCGCCGACGGCCAAGCCCGCGCCGCGCGGCGCGCGCGCTTCGCTGAGCTCGCGCCGGCGGACTCCGCGGCGCTCGAGGCCTTCCACCGCGAGCACGCCGCGGGCCTCGGCCCGCTCTCGACCTGCATGCACCGGGCGGACGCGAAGACCGTGAGTCTCTCGCGCGTGCGAGTCACTCGCGAGCGAGTCACCCTGGCCTACGCCGCGGGTTCGCCCTGCCGCGCGCGCTTCGGCCGCGAGCTGGAGCTCCCCCGTGCTTAGCGCGCTGGCGCTCGCGACGCTGATCTCGGAAGACCTCGCGTGCATCGCCGCGGGCGCGCTCGTGGCCTCGGGCGAGCTGGACTTCGCCTCGGCCGCGTTCGCGTGCTTCGCCGGCATCTTCGCCGGCGACTTGGGTCTGTTCGCCGCGGGCCGCACGCTCGGCCGCGCGGCGGTGACTCGCCGCCCGCTCTCGTGGCTGGTCGACGCGGCGGCGCTGACTCGCGGCTCGGCCTGGCTCGAGCGCAACGGCCCCACGGTGATCGCGTTGGCGCGCCTCGCCCCGGGGCTCCGTCTCCCGACATACTTGGCCGCGGGCGTGCTGCGCACGCGCGCGCGCTCGTTCGCGCTGTACATGGGCGCAGCCGCCGCCGTGTGGACGCCGGCGCTCGTCGGCGCGGCGGCGCTCTTCGCCGGGACGATCGAGTCACTGCTCGGCCGTCAGCGCGGCTGGCTCGTCGCCGGCGCGCTCGCGCTCGTCGTCGCGCTGCGGGTCTGCGCCTCGGCGCTGACCTGGCGCGGGCGGCGGCTCCTGCTTTCGCGTTTCCGGCGAGTCACTCGCTGGGAGTTCTGGCCGCTCTGGCTCTTCTATCTGCCGATCGCGGCGTACGTCGCGCGGCTCGCGCTCCGGCACCGCGGCCTGTCGCTCGTCAGCGCCGTGAACCCGGGGATTCCCGGCGGCGGCTTCGCGGGCGAGAGCAAGAGCGCGATCCTGCGCGGCTTCGCGGGCGCTCGGCCGGAGCTTCTGCGCATGGAGCTCGTGCGCGCGGCGGAGCCGGCCGAGGCGCGGGTCGAACGCGCCGTGGCCTTCGCGGACCGCGAGTCACTCACCTATCCCGTCGTGCTGAAGCCCGACGTCGGGGAGCGCGGCGCGGGCGTTCGGTTCGCGCGCGGCCGCGACGAACTGGCGCACCTGACCCGCGAGCTGACCGCCGACTCACTGGTGCAGGAATACGCGCCGGGCCTCGAGTTCGGGATCTTCTGGGTGAACGGACGAGTCACCTCGCTCACGCAGAAGCACCTGACCTCGGTCCTGGGCGACGGGCGGCGGGACCTCGAGACGCTGATCCTCGACGATCCGCGCGCCGTGTGTCTCGCGCCCAGGTTCCTGGCGCGGTTCGCCGCGCGCCTGCACGAGGTCCCGCGCGCCGGCGAGACGGTGCGCCTGGTCGACGTGGGCACTCACAGCCAGGGCGCGCTCTTCCTCGACGCCGCCGAGCACGTGACTCCCGAGCTCGAGGCCGCGGTCGACTCACTGTCGCGCTCGCTGCCCGGCTTCTGCTACGGCCGCTACGACGTGCGCGTCCCCTCGGTCGCGGACCTGCGCGCCGGGCGCAACCTGAAGGTCGTGGAGCTGAACGGACTCACCGCCGAGCCGACTCACATCTACGACCCGAGGCACGGGCTCGCGCACGCGTACCGCACGGTGTTCGCGCACTGGCGAATGGCCTTCGCGCTCGCCGCCCGGAACCGCGACCGCGGCGCGCGCCCCGCGACGCTCCGCGAGCTGCGCGGCCTGCTCCGCCGCCGCCGCGCGCGTAACACGCCGCCGCGTCGAGAGACCCCCTTCCAGCTCGGCGCCCGCGCGCCGCGAGGAGATCACGCATGAAGGCCGTCGCCGTCTCGCCGAAGTCACGCAGCGTGGGGATCATCCGAGTCGAGCGGCCGCGGCTCGCGCGTCCCACCGACGTATTGGTGCGCGTCCTCGACGTGGGTGTGTGCGGCACGGACCGCGAGATCTGCGCGTTCGAGTACGGCACCCCGCCAGCGGGCTCGGACAGTCTCGTGATCGGTCACGAGGCGCTCGGCCGGGTCGAAGAGGTCGGCGCCGAAGTGACTCGCGTCCGCCCGGGTGACTTGGTCGTGCCGACCGTGCGCCGTCCGTGTGGCCGGCCCGAGTGCCGGGCGTGCCGCGAGGACCGCCAGGACTTCTGTTACACGGGTCTCTTCAGCGAGCGCGGCATCAAGGAGCGGAGCGGCTTCATGACCGAGCTCGTGGCCGACGACGAGAAGTATCTCAACGTCGTGCCGCCCGCGCTGCGCGACATCGGCGTCCTGTGCGAGCCGCTCACGATCGCCGAGAAGGCGCTGCGCCAGATCGACGAGGTGCAGGCGCGCCTGCCCTGGGCGTGCAAGCACGAGCTCGGCAAGCCCGCGGCGTACTGCCACCGCGCCGTGGTGCTGGGCGCGGGGCCGGTCGGCCTGCTCGGCGCCATGGCGCTCTTCGCCACCGGCTACGCGGTCACCGTCTACTCGCGCGAGCTCGCGCCGAATCCGAAAGCCGAGTTACTCGCGGGCATGGGCATCGACTATCTGAGCTCGGTCGAAGTGACTCCCGACGAGCTCGCGGAGAAGCTCGGGAACATCGACGTCGTGTACGAGGCGAGCGGCGCGTCGCAGGCATCGTTCGAGCTCATGCGCGTCTTGGGCACGAACGGCGTGTTCGTGTTCACCGGCGTGCCGGGCCGCAAGGCGCCGATCGCGCTCGACGCCGACGGCCTGATGAAGCGCATGGTGCTGCACAACCAGGTCCTGTTCGGGACGGTGAACGCCGACCGCGGCGCGTTCGAGTCGGCGATCCGCCACCTGGCCGAGTTCGAGTCACGCTGGCCGAAGCAAGTGCGCGGGCTGATCACCGGCCGCTTCGGGCCCGACGAGCACGCGCAGCTGCTCACGGGCAAGCAGGGCGGGATCAAGAACGTGATCGAGTTCTCGGGCCGCTGATGCGCACTCACTGGCCCGAATACGCGAGTGAGTTCCTGCTGCTCGGCCTGTTCATGATCTCGGCGGGGCTCGTGACGACGGCGCTCGAGGCGCCGGGCTGGCCGCTGCGCGAGGCGATCGCGAGCCCGCTCGCTCGCCGCGCGCTGATCGGCGCAGCCATGGGACTCACTGCGGTGGCGCTCGTGTACTCGCCGCTGGGCAAGCGCTCGGGCGCGCACATGAACCCGGCGCTGACGCTGACTTACTTGCGGCTCGGCAAGGTCGCGCGGCGCGACGCGCTGGGCTACGCGGGCGCGCAGATCGCGGGCGGGATCTGCGGGGTGGCGCTGGTCGCCGCGCTGCTCGGGAGTCACTTCGAGAGCCCGCCCGTCGGCTGGGTCGCCACCCTGCCGGGCGCGGCGGGCCGCGGCGTCGCGTTCGCGGCCGAGGTCGCCATCAGCTTCGTGCTCATGACCACCGCGCTCGTGTGCACGAGCAGCCCGCGGCTCGCGCCGTACACCGGGATGTTCTGCGGGTCACTCGTCGCGCTGTACATCACGTTCGAGGCGCCGCTCTCGGGCATGAGCATGAACCCGGCGCGCAGCTTGGCGTCGGCGTTCTTCCCGGGCTTCTGGCACGACCTGTGGCTCTACTTCGCGGCGCCGCCGCTCGGCATGCTGCTCGCCGCCGAAGTGATTCGCAGCGCGCGCGGCGAGTCACGGGTGCGCTGCGCGAAGCTCCAACACTCCGACCGGTACCGCTGCATCTTCTGCGGCTTCGAGCCGCGCGGGAGCGAGTCATGAGTCACTGGGACCTGATCGTGGTCGGCAGCGGCGCGGGCGGCGGCAGTCTGGTGCAGCGCCTCGCGCCGACGGGCAAGCGCATCCTCCTGCTCGAGCGCGGCGACTTCCTCCCGCGTGAGAAAGAGAACTGGGACGTGCAGGCCGTGCAGCTCGACGGCCGCTACGACGCGCGCGAGACCTGGTACGACCGAACGGGCGCCGCCTTCTCGCCCGGGGTGAAGTACGCCGTCGGCGGCAACACCAAGGTGTGGGGCGCGGCGACCTTGCGCATGCGGCCCACCGACTTCCGCGAAGTGAGACACGCGGGCGGTGTCTCGCCGGCGTGGCCGATCTCGTACGAGGAGCTCGAGCCGTACTACTCGGAGGCCGAGCACCTGTGGCGCGTGCGCGGCGAGCGCGGCTCCGAGCCGACCGACGGCGCGGCGAGCCGGCCGTACCGGCATCCCGCGATCCGACACGAGTCACGCGTGCGCGAGCTGATCGCCGACCTGGCGCGCGCGGGCGTGCACGCCTCGAGCCTGCCGCTGGGTCTGTTGCTCGACGACGAACGGCGTGAGCGCGACGCCTGCATCCGCTGTGACACGTGCGACGGCTTCCCGTGTCTCGTGAAGGGCAAGGCCGACGCGCAGACGATCTGCGTCGAGCCGGCGCTCGAGCACCCCAACGTGACGCTGATGACCGGCGCGCGAGTCACTCGGCTCGAGACCGATCCCTCGGGCCGCGCCGTGCGCGCGGTGCAGGTGGAGCGCGGCGGCCGACTCGAGACTCACTCGGCCGACGTCGTGGCGCTGGCCTGCGGCGCGATCAACTCGGCGGCGGTGCTGCTGCGCTCGGGGCTGGCGAACGCCTCGGGTCTGCTCGGCCGCAACTACATGTGTCACCAGAACTCGGCGGTGTTCGCGCTGTCGCGGCGCGAGAACCGCTCGGTGCTGCAGAAGACGTTCGCGATCTTCGACTTCTACCACCGCGCGCCCGACTTCGAGCTCCCGTTGGGTCTGATCCAGCCCCTGAACCGCACCCCGGCGCTGCTGCTGCGCCAGTCACCGCCGCTCGCCGGTCACTCGCCGGAGCACCTGGCGACTCACTCGTTCGAGTTCTGGGTCACGACGGAGGACCTGCCCGACCCGCGGAATCGCGTCCAACTCGGCGCCGACGGGCGAGTCGTCGTCGACTACCAGGCGAACAACACCGAGTCACACGCGAGGCTGCTGCGGAAGACGGCCGAGGTGTTCGGCGCCACCGAGGGCGCGAGCTTCGACCCCGCGCGCCACTTCCACGCCGAGCGCATGCCCGTGCGCGTGTGCTCGCACCAGTGCGGGACGGCTCGCTTCGGCGACGACCCGAAGGCCTCGGTGCTCGACCGCAACTGCAAGGTGCACGAGCTCGACAACCTGTACGTGGTCGACGCGAGCTTCTTCCCCTCGTCGAGCGCGGTGAACCCGACGCTCACGATCATCGCCAACGCGCTGCGCGTCGGCGACCACCTGAAGAAGAGACTCGGGTGATGTGGCGGCTCGCGCTCGCGCTGTGTCTCGTCGCGCTGACTCGCTCCGCCGGCGCCGAGCCCGTGGTGCGCGCCGTGGGGTGTCTCGCGCTCACCGTGTCGAGCGCCGAGCGGCTGGCGGAGTTCTACACCGGCGTGCTGGAGTTCCTGCGCGTGGGCGAGTACGAGGCGAGTGACTCGGGCGCCGCGCGGCTCGCGGCGGTCCCGGGGCTGCGCACGCGCACGGTGCGGCTGGCGCTGGGCGGCGAGTGTGTCGAGCTGGTCCAGGCAGTGACTCCGGTCGGGCGCCCGAAGCCGGCCGGCGAGCGCTCGAACGATCTCACGTTCCAGCACATGGCGATCGTGGTGCGCGACATGGACGCGGCGTACGCGAAGCTGCGGACGGCGCGCGTGCGCCAGGTGTCTTCGGAGCCGCAGCGCATTCCCGACTGGAACCGCGCGGCCGCGGGAATCCGGGCCTTCTACTTCCGCGACCCCGACGGTCACAACCTGGAGCTGATCTGGTTCCCGCCGGGCAAGGGCGCCCCGCGCTGGCAGGCGCCGAGTGACTCGCTGTTCCTCGGCATCGATCACACCGCCATCGCCGTGGCGGACACCGAGAAGAGCCTCGCGTTCTACCGCGATCGGCTGGGTCTGCGCGTCGCGGGCGCGAGCGAGAACTCCGGCGCCGAGCAGGAGCGCCTGAATGCGGTGTTCGCCTCGCGCGTGCGGATCACGGGGCTGCGCGCGGCCGAAGGCCCCGGCATCGAGCTGCTCGAGTATCTCGCGCCGGCCGACGGGAGGCCGTTCCCGGACGACGTGCGCGCGAACGACGTGACTCACTGGCTGACTCGGCTGTCTGGAAGCGCGATCGACGCGGTGGCGCCCGGGGCGGTGGCGGTCTCGGAGCCCCGGCTCGGCTTCAAGCGCGGACTCGCGCTGCGCGATCCCGACGGCCACGCGCTGCGGCTGGAGGAGAACTGAAGTGACTGGCGAGCTCGACCTGCGCGAGTGGCTCGAGACCGACGGCCTGGGCGGCTTCGCGTCGGGCACGGTGTCCGGGCCGCGCACGCGCCGCTACCACGCGCTCCTGCTCGCCGCCGCCACGCCGCCGACGGGCCGCGTCGTGCTGGTGAACGGGCTCGAAGCGTGGCTCGAGACACCAGACGGTGTCGCCCCGCTGTCTTCTCAGCGCTACGCGCCCGGAGTGACTCACCCCGACGGCGCGAGCCGCATCGCGTCGTTCGCCCGCACGCCGTGGCCGACCTGGCGCTTCCGCATCGGCGAGCTAGAGCTCGAGCACGAGCTCGTCGTGCCCCGCGGCGCGCCGGCCGTGCTGGCCACGTGGCGGCTCGTGACCGCGGCGCCTGGAGTGACTCTGTGCGTTCGGCCGCTCTTCTCCGGTCGCGACTACCACGCGCTCCACCACGAGAATCCCGCGTTCGCCTTCGAGCCCCTCGTTTGCTCCGGCGAGAGACTCGTCTTCGCTCCCTATCCCGGCGTGCCCGCGGTCGAGCTGCTCGCCAACGCGAGTTACGCGCACGCGCCCGAGTGGTACCGCCGCTTCGAGTACGAGCAGGAGCGGGCGCGAGGTCTCGACTCGCTCGAGGACCTCGCGTCGCCCGGCGAGCTCCGCTTCGATCTGTCGGCGCGGCCCGCGGCGCTGCTGCTCGGCGTCGAAGGCGCGCTGCCCGGGACGGGCGAGGCGCTCGCTCGCGCGAGTCAGCTGCAGCGCGAAGAGCGCGAGCGCCGCGCGCGCTTCGCCTCGCCGCTCCACCGCGCGGCCGACCAGTATCTCGTGAAGCGCGGCGCGGGACTCACGATCGTCGCCGGCTACCCGTGGTTCACGGACTGGGGGCGAGACACGTTCATCGCGCTGCGGGGCTTGTGTCTCGCGGCGGGGCGGATCGACGACGCGGCCGCGATCCTCTCCGAGTGGGCGGGCTCGGTCTCCCAGGGAATGCTGCCGAATCGCTTCCCCGACGCCGGCGAGTCACCCGAGTACAACTCCGTCGACGCGTCGCTGTGGTACGCGGTCGCGGTCGGCGAGCTGCTGGCGCGCCACAAGTCACTCCGCGGAGCCGCGCGCCTGCGGGCCGCCGTCGAGGCGATCCTCGACGGCCACGTCGCGGGCACGCGCTTCGGCATTCGCGCGGACTCCGACGGCTTGCTCGCGGCGGGCGCGCCGGGCGTGCAGCTCACTTGGATGGACGCGCGCGTAGGCGACCGCGTAGTGACTCCTCGGAGCGGGAAGCCCGTCGAGATCCAGGCGCTGTGGCTGAACGCGCTGGCCGTCGCTTCACGCTGGGCGCCGCGCTTCGCCCCGGTCCTCGACCGCGGCCTGAAGTTGTTCGGCGCGCGCTTCTGGAACGAAGACGCCGGCGCGCTGTTCGACGTGGTCGACGTGGACCACGAGCCCGGCACGAGTGACTCGAGCTTTCGGCCGAACCAGATACTCGCCGTCGGCGGCTTGCCGCTCTCACTTCTCGAGGGCGAGCGCGCGCGGCGCGTGGTCGACGAGGTCGAGTCACGCCTGTGGACCCCGTTCGGCCTGCGCTCGCTCGCGCCAGGCTCGCCGGGGTACGCGCCGCGCTTCGAGGGCGGACCCGCGGAGCGTGACTCCGCCTATCACCAGGGCACCGCGTGGCCGTGGCTCGCCGGCGCGTTCGTCGAGGCCTGGGTGCGCGTGCGCGGCTCGACCCGCGCGGCGAAGCGCGAGGCGCGCGAGCGCTTCCTGCCGCAGCTCGAGGCGCAGCTCGAGGTCGCGGGGCTCGGCCATGTGTGCGAGGTCGCGGACGCGGAGTCACCGCAGCGCCCGGCCGGCTGTTTCTTCCAAGCGTGGTCTCTCGGCGAGGTGATCCGCCTGAGAGAGGAGGTCCTGTCGTGAAGAAGTCCGAGTCACTCGACCCCGAGTCGATCCGCCTCGCGGAGGACGCCGCGCGCGCGGCCGACTGGCGCAAGTGGGGCCCGTATCTCGCCGACCGCCAGTGGGCGACGGTGCGCGAGGACTACTCCGAGTGGGGCAACTGCTGGGAGTATTTCCCGCACGAACACGCGCGCAGCCGCGCGTACCGGTGGGGAGAGGACGGCCTGCTCGGCTTCTGCGACCGGCAGTCGCGCCTGTGCTTCGCGCTCGCGCTGTGGAACGGGCGTGACCCGATCCTGAAAGAGCGCCTGTTCGGACTCACCGGCCCGGAGGGCAATCACGGCGAGGACGTGAAGGAGCTCTACTACTTTCTAGACTCGACGCCGACTCACTCGTACGCGAGGGCCCTGTACAAGTACCCGCAGGCCGAGTTCCCGTACGCACGGCTCGTGGACGGCAACCGCGCGCGCGGCAAGACCGACCCGGAGCTCGAGCTCGCCGACACGGGGGCGTTCGACGGCAACCGCTACTTCGACGTGTTCGCCGAGTACGCGAAGGCGGGCCCCGACGACGTGCTCGTGCGAGTCACCGTCGCGAACCGCGGGCCCGAAGCGGCCGTCGCGCACGTGCTGCCGACGCTCTGGTTCCGCAACACGTGGTCGTGGGGCCGTCAGAGCGACCTGCTCCCGCCGAAGGGAGTGATTCGCGCGAAGGACGAGGGCCTGCTCGCGATCGAGCAGCCCGGCCTGGGTCACTACCAGCTCGCCTACGACAAGCTCGCGGGAGTCACTCCGCCCATACTGTTTACCGAGAACGAGACGAACGCCGAGCGATTGTTCGGCTCGCCGAATCACTCGCCGTTCGTGAAGGACGCCTTCCACGAGCGCGTGGTGCGCGGGCGCGCGGACGCGACCTCCCCGCACGGCGAGGGCACCAAGGCCGCGCCGTGGTACCGGCTCGAGATCCCGGCGGGCGGAGAAGTCACTCTGCGCCTGCGACTCACCGCCGCCGAGGCCGCGCCTCGCGCCCCCTTTGGCGCCGAGTTCGACACCGTGTTTGCGGCTCGCAGCCGCGAGGCCGACCGCTTCTACGCGAGACACATCCCGCACGCGCCCAGCTCCGAGGAGCACCGCGTCGCGCGCCAGGCCTACGCGGGGATCCTGTGGAGCAAGCAGTTCTACTACTACGACGTCGCCGAGTGGCTCGACGGCGACCCCGCGCAGCCCGCGCCACCCGAGTCACGCAAGCACGGGCGCAACCGCGAGTGGCGTCACCTGAACAACGCCGACGTCGTCTCGATGCCCGACAAGTGGGAGTACCCGTGGTACGCCGCATGGGACCTGGCGTTCCACTTGGTGACCGTCGCGCGCGTCGATCCCGAGCTCGCGAAGGACCAGCTCGTGCTGCTCCTGCGCGAGTGGTACATGCACCCGAACGGGCAGATACCCGCGTACGAGTTCGCGTTCGGCGACGTGAATCCGCCCGTGCACGCGTGGGCGTGCTGGCGCGTGTACAAGATCGCGGCGGCACGCGGCCAGAGAGACCGCGTGTTTCTCGCGCGCGTCTTCCACAAGTTACTCATCAACTTCACCTGGTGGGTGAATCGCAAGGACCTGGAAGGTCACAACCTGTTCGGCGGCGGGTTTCTCGGCCTCGACAACATCGGCGTCTTCGACCGCAGTCAGCCGCTCCCCACGGGGGGTCACCTCGAGCAGGCGGACGGCACGGCGTGGATGGCGTTCTACTGCGCGACCATGCTGGCCATGGCGCTCGAGCTCGCGCAGGACGATCCCGCCGCCGAGGACCTGGCGACCAAGTTCTTCGAGCACTTCGTGGCGATCACCGACGCCATGAACACGCTCGGCGGCTCCGGTCTGTGGGACGAGGCCGACGGCTTCTACTACGACCAGCTGCACGCGAACGGCGAGTCAGTCCCGCTCCGGCTGCGCTCGCTCGTCGGGCTCGTGCCGCTGTTCACGGCGGAGACGATCGACGCCGAGACACTCGAGCGCCTGCCCGACTTCGCGGCGCGCTTCCACTGGTTCGTGGCGAACCGCCCCGAGCTCGCGAAACACGTGGCGCGCGGCGAGGGCGCCGACGGGCGCGTGCGCTGGCTCCTGTCGGTGCCCAGCCGCGAGCGACTCACTCGCGTGCTGCGCTACGCGCTCGACGAGGCGGAGTTCCTGTCGCCGCACGGCATCCGCTCGATCTCGCGCTTCCACCGCGAGCAGCCGTTCACGTTCTCGGCGCGGGGCCAGGAGTTCCGCGTCGACTACGTGCCGGGTGAGTCGAACACGTGGCTGTTCGGCGGCAACTCGAACTGGCGCGGCCCGGTGTGGTTCCCGATGAACTACCTGATCCTCGAGGCGCTGCAGCGCCACGGTCACTTCTGGGGCGAGTCACTCCAGGTGGAGTGCCCGACCGGCTCGGGGAATCGCATGAACCTGGGCCGAGCCGCCGCCGAGCTCGCGGCGCGCCTCGCGCGCACCTTCCTGCCCGACGCCTCCGGCGCCCGCCCCTGTCACGGCGGCGACCCGCGCTACGCCTCCGACCCGCACTTCCGCGACCTGGTGCTCTTCCACGAGTATTTCCACGGAGACACCGGCCAGGGCTTGGGGGCGAGTCACCAGACCGGCTGGACCGCCCTGGTGGCTAGGTGTCTCGAGCACACCAACGGACAAGAGTGACTCGCGCGACTCAGTAAGTTCCGGCCGCGCGCCGATCCGGTCGGGATGGAACCCGCCGATCCGGCGCTCGGCCGCGAGCTCTCGAGTCACCGTCACTCCTACACCGAGCGAGTGATCCTGGCGCTGATCTGCGCGCCCTTCGCGTTCGCTGGGCTCGCGCTCGCCCCGGATTCGCCCGGGTTGGGCCACGGGCTCTTCGCGGGGGCCGTGGCCGTGTTCGTTTGGTTCGCCTGGCTCCAAGCTCGCGAGACACTCGCCGTTCACGAGCACGGCATCCTCATCGCCGCGGGCCGACGCGCGCGCGGCATGCTCTGGCGCGAGGTCGCCAAGATCAGCCCTCGCTACTCCTACGTGGAGCAGCCCGACGCGCTCACGAAAGTGACCCTGCGCGCACACGACGGACGGCGGCTCGCGTTCGGCATGAACTGGGCGCGTCGCCGCGAGCTGTCGCGCCTCTTGTGGCCGGTGCTCCAAGGCGGAGTGACTCGGCTCGAGGCGCCGGTGCCGAAGCCGCCCGCGCCCGCGCGAGTCACCGCGGGGAGAGCCGCGGTCCGCAGGCGCGCCCTGCTCCATCTAGCCTGGCTCGGGCCGGCGGCGCTCGCGTGGACCGCGGGCCTCGTCTGGCTGGGCAGCCGCGGCTGGAGCTTCCACGGCTACGAGCTCGCGGCTCCGCTGGTCCCCGTCGTCTACTTCGGCGCGGAGCTCGCGACCGGCGTGCGGGTGCGCGAGCTCAGCGCGCGCTGGGACGAGCTCGAGGGCTGGACGCGCGGGCTGGTCGGCTTCGGCGTCGTCGCCGTGGCGAGCGTCGTCCTGCTCGGCTCGGCGTTCCTCGTCGGTCTGTGGCTGACCGGCGACCTGTGACTCAGCGCGGCGAGTGACTCGCCGCTATTCGGGCGGCCGCTCGCGCTTCCAGTCGCGGAACTGCTCGAGAAGCTTTGCCTCGACCGCCGCGGGGAGCCGCGCGTTCGGGAGCTTGCCCAAGGTCGCGACGACCTTCCGCATCTGGTCGAGGTACGTGCGGCACTCGGGGCACACGGACAGGTGCCAGTCGAACTTCGCGCGGTCGGCGGCCGGCAGGGCCCCTTCCAGATAGTCGGTCACGAGCTCGGCCAGCGCTTCGCAGGTCATCCCACGTCGGTCTCGCGAGCCGCCATCTCGTTACACGCAGGTTGTGTTCCAGGAAATTGTGTTCGCCCGCGAACGGGGTCGGCGGCTCGGATGGGAGCGGCGATTCGCCGGCGGCGGCACACCGAGTGTGTCCGTTCGTTCACGCGGCTGGGGCCCACCACGCGGAAACACAATTTCGTGAACACGACCTGCAAGTAACACCGGGGCCGCAACGGCGACCCCGGAGCATGCGTTTCAAGCGAATTCTCGTGGCGGTGGGGTTGGGGATCTGGGGCTGGCTCGAGCTCGCGGGCGCCGCGCATGCGGAGGACGTGCCCTCGGGGCCGCCGAATCTGGTCGTCGATCTGCGCACCGCCGAGGGCGCGAAGCAGGTCGGCGCGGTCTGGCGCTACTCCGACGCGCGGCTGCGCGAGGTCGCGTTCCGCGAGGCGGGTCCGGATCGCAAGCCGTCCGGCGCGCCCAACCGCACACACACGCTCGAGCCGCTGGCCGGCGCGGCCGACTTCGACGACGCGAAGTGGGCGATGCTCGCGCCCGAGTCACTCGAGGACCGGCACGGCACGGGGAAGGTCTCGTTCGCGTGGTACCGGCTGCACGTCGCGATCCCCGAGCGGATCGGCGCGTTCGAGACGGCGGGCTCCACCGTCGTGTTCGAGGCCGTGGTCGACGACTACGCCGAGGTCTGGGTGAACGGCGCTCTGCCCTTCGGGCTGCGCGACGGGCTGGGCCAGTCGGGCGGCGCCGTGATCGCGGGCTGGAACATGCCGAACCGGCGGCTAGTGACTCAATTCGCCAAGCCCGGCGCGCGCGCGGTGATCGCGATCTTCGCCGCGAACGGGCCGCTCTCCGATCCGCCGTCGAACTACATTTGGATCCGCCGCGCGACTCTCTCGTTCTACAAGTCACCGCGTGCCGTGACTCCGGCGCCCGTGGCCGCGCGCATCGAGAGACTCGACCCGGCGCTGAACCGCGCGCTGCCCGCGGAGGCCGCGGTCGAGAAGCTCGCCGACGGCTTCGCGTTCACCGAGGGACCCGTGTGGGTGCCCGAGGGCGCCGGACACCTCTTGTTCAGCGACCCGAACCGCAACCGCATCTATCGCTGGGATCCGGACGGCGGCGGGCGAGTCACCGTGTTCCGCGGCGAGAGCGGCTATCAGGGTCCCGACGTCGCCGAGTACGGCCAGCCGGGCTCGAACGGGCTGGCGCTCGACCCGCGCGACGGGTCGCTCGCGATCGACGAGCACGGCAACCGCCGAGTGTCTCGCCTCGCGCCCGACGGAACCGAAGTGACTCTGGCCGACCGCTACCGCGGCGCGCGGCTGAACAGCCCCAACGACCTGGTGTTCCGCTCCGACGGCACGCTGTACTTCACCGACCCGCCGTTCGGTCTGCCGAAGTTCCACGACGATCCGCGCCGCGAGCTGCCGTTCACCGGCGTGTTCCGGCTCGACCCCGCCGGCCGACTCACTCTCGAGAGTCAGGACCTCACCGGCCCCAACGGCCTGGCCTTCTCGCCCGACGAGAGATTCCTGTACGTCACGAACTGGGACCCCGCGAAGAAGGTGGTGATGCGCTACGCGGTCGCCGCCGACGGGTCACTCGCCGACGGCCGCGTGTTCTTCGACATGGGCGGCGCGCCCGGCGAGGAAGCGCTCGACGGCGTGAAGGTCGACTCACTCGGGAACCTGTGGGTGTCCGGACCGGGCGGCGTGTGGGTGATCTCGCCGGAAGGCAAGCACATCGGCCAGATCGTCGCGCCCGAGCTCCCCGCGAACTTCGCCTGGGGTGACTCGGACCGGAGGACGCTCTACATGACCGCGCGCAGCGGGCTGTACCGCATCCGCCTCGCGGTGCCCGGCGCGGGCTACGCCGCCTTCAGCCCCGCCACCTTCGGCATGACTTCCTCGATGAAGAGCCGCTGAGAGGCGGCCCAGGCCTCGTTCTGCTCCGAGTGATCGAAGGTCAGGATCAGTAGCGCGCCGAAGCCACCGCACGCGTCGTACATGTCGCCGAGTTTCTGCGCGACCGTGCGCGGCGAGCCGACCAGCCAGCTGTGCTCGCAGAGATACTCGGGAGTCACGTCTGAGTCCGCGTGGTCCGGGTGCGCCTTGAACAGCTGCGTGAAGCCGAACGCGCCGAACAGCGGCAGGAGATACTCGCGGTACGCGCGCGCCATCATGCCGCCGAGCGCGAGCCTGCGCGCCTCGGCGTCGGTCTCGGCCACGAACACCTCGCGCACGACGCGCCAGCCGCTGCGCGACGCCGTGCGCCCGACCTTCGCCGCGCCTTTCTCGACCGAGGCCCAGTGACTCGCGAGATACGACGGGTTGATGTTCAGGCTCATCGGCATGAAGCCGTGCTCGCCCGCCAGCAGCAAGGTATCCGAGTTCGGCGAGAGACCCGCGACGCCGATCGGCGGATGCGGCTTCTGGTACGGCTTCAGGTGGAAGCGCAGGTTCGTGAACATCGTGTCGGGGCGATTCACGTTCCAGTACTCGCCCTTGTACTCGAACGGCTCCTCGGCCGCCCACAGCTTCAAGATGATGTCGAGCGCCTCGCGAGTCATCTTGCGGTTGTCGCCGCTCATGCCGTCGACGTCGAAGAGGCGCCAGTCACTCGGCAATCCGCTCGAGCCCACGCCGAACATGAAGCGCCCGCGCGCGATGTGGTCGAGATACGCGACGCGGCACGCGAGCTCCGCGGGATGGTGATACGGCAGCAGGTGCGCGCCCGGCGCGAGCTTCATGCGCTGCGTGCGCAGAAGCGCCTGCGCGATCAACAGATCGGGCGCCGGGTTGGGCTCCCACGGCGAGGTGAAGTGCTCGCCGAGCCACGCCTCGTCGAAGCCGAGCCGATCGCACAGCGCCAGATGCTCGAGGTCCCACTCGAACCCGGCGCGGAGCGATCGCTCCGGCGGGTGCGACGGCATCATGAAGATCCCTGCTTCCAAGACGGCCTCCTCGCTAGAGTGCAGTCGCATCTTCGCACGCGGCCGAACGAACATCCGGGCCCGGGGGACAGATGAGCGAGACCGTCTGCTTCGTTCTCGACCCGAAGTTCCAGGGAGATCTCTGGGCGCTCTCTCGCAGCGCACACGTGTGGCTGATCGAATCGGAGCAGAACCGCGCGGCCGCCGAGTCAGTCTGGAGCCGCGAGACCGAGTCACCCTCTTCTTCGCGCGGAGTCACGACCTTCAAGGGAGCGCCGCTCGCGCTCTACTCGTTCTTCGGAATGCTCGCGGCCATCGACCTGCACCACCCGGACTGGTCCGCGATCCGCGTGATCGGCCTGTCGGCCGACGGCGTCCGCCCCGGGCAGGTCGCGGAAGAGCTGGGTCTGGAGTCGGTATCTCTCGACGAAGAGCCCGCCGGCTTCTCGATCTCGCGAGGCGCCGCGCCATGAGACCCATCCGCGCCCTGTGTCTCGATCTCGACGACACGCTGCTCGACTCGAGCCGCTTTCGCGAGTCGGTGGTGCGCACGTGCGAGCGGCTCGCGGCGAGTCACTCGGCGCTCGACGCCGCGCGGCTACTCGAAGCGAACGGCCGAGTCTGGCAGGGCTACTGGCCCGAGGTCGAGGAGCGCTGGAACCTGGGCGAGCTCGACGGCGCGGCGGTGGGCCGAGAGGCATGGCGCCGTACGCTGCGCGCCTACGGCCGCGACGACGACTCCTTGGCGAGGCTCGCGTTCGAGACTCACTCCGAGCTCGCGCGCGAGTCACACCGTCTGTACGACGACGTGCGCGGGCTGTTCACGTCCGCGAAGCGCGCGCGCGTTCCGCTCGTGCTCGTCACCAACGGCGCGTCGGACACGCAGCGCGAGAAGCTCGCCGCGCTGGGCATCGAGGACGTCTTCCAGTCACTCGTGATCTCGGGCGAGGTCCGCGTCGCGAAGCCCGATCCGCGCGTGTTCGCGCTCGCGCTGCGCGGGCTCGGGCCGGCGAGCGACGAGATTTGCCACGTCGGCGACAACCCCGAGACCGACGTCGCCGGCGCCAGGGCCGCGGGACTCACCGCGGTGTGGCTGAACCGCCGGCGGCGCGCGCTGCGTGAGTCGGAGCCTCGCCCCGACCTCGAGATCCACTCACTCGCGAGCTTGGTGGAGCGACTCATTGGCTAGCATCGCTCGAGGCGCGCTGACTCTCTCGGCGGCCGCGGTCGCGGCCTACGCGTTCGCGCTGCTCGCGGTGCCGGGCATGCGCGCGCCGTTCCTGCAGGAGCGCTTCGCGTCGCTGCCCCTCGCGGTGTGGGTGCACATCGCGGGCGGCGGCTCGGCGCTCTTGCTCGGTCCGCTGCAGCTGAGCCGGCGCCTGCGCGCGCGCCGCGTCGCGCTGCACCGCGCGCTGGGCACGACTTACTTGGCCGCCGTGCTCGCGGCAGGCCTCGCGGGGTTCGCGCTCGCGCTCGTGTCCGAGGGCGGAGTCGTCGCGCACGCGGGCTTCGGCGCGCTCGCCGTCGCGTGGCTCGGCACGACGAGCACGGCCTACGCGCGCATCCGCGCGGGCGACCGCGCGAGTCACGGGCGTTGGATGGTGCGCAGCTACGCGCTCACGTTCGCCGCGGTCACTCTGCGGATTCAGCTGCCGGTGAGTCAGGCCGCCGGCATTCCGTTCGAGGTCGCCTACCCCGCGATCGCCTGGCTGTGCTGGGTGCCGAACCTCTTCATTGCCGAGTGGCTGCTCGCGCGGCGGACGCCTCTGTCGCGTCCGTCAGCACTCGGAACACCGGTATCCGCGGCGCGATCTTCGCGAACTCCGTGAGCGGCGCGTCCTTGTCGATCGGGACGTGGGGCCGCGCACCGGGTGCGCGCCGCAGATACTCCTTCAGCACCCGCGGCCGGCGCTCGACCGGTATCTCCTCGAGTCTGACTGACTCGGTGACTCCGTGGCGCAGCACCGCGCGCCCGCCGGCCGCCGCGAGGTTGCGGACCCAAGCCACGTCTTCGCCGAGCATCGACACGAGGAAGCGCTCGCCGTCGAGCACGGCCATCACCAGCGGGAACGAGATCGCACGGCCGCTCCGGCGGCCGGTGACTTCGAGCGTGACCAGGTAGTCGCGCGCGATGCCCAGCGAGTGGAGGACGGCCGAGACTCGGTTCATCGCGCGGGCGAGCGCGTTCGGTCGGTTGCCGCGGTAGAGCCAGCGTGTGAAGTCGGGGAGCATCGCAGCCTCGCTTCGCAAGGCCCGGGCCGGGCTCCGGCGAGCGCAGTGACTCGCCCGGTGAGTGCCTGCGCCACACCTGGGGCGTTCGGTAACGCGGGCGGAGCGCGGCGAGACTCTCCATCGTGACTCGGCGCGCGAACGCGGCGTTGCTCGCCCTCGCCTATCTGGGCTTCGTGAGCCTCGGGCTCCCGGACGGCCTGCTCGGCGTGGCGTGGCCCGAGATGCGCGCGCGCTTCGCGCTGCCGCAGGGCGCGCTCGGCGCGCTGTTGGCGGTCACGACGAGCGGCTACGTGGCCGCGAGCTTCGCGGCGGGTTGGCTCTTGCGGCGGCTCCGCATCGGCGACTTGCTCGCGCTCTCGTGTCTCGCGACGGCGGCGAGCCTGGTCGGCTACGCCTCGGCCTCGAGCTGGGCCGAGCTGGTCGCGTTCGGGTCACTCGCGGGGCTCGGCGCGGGCGCGATCGATGCGGGCATCAATGCGTACGTCGCGAGTCACCACGGCCCCCGCACGGTGAGCTGGCTCCACGCCTGCTACGGGGTCGGCGCGGCCGCGGGTCCGGCGCTCATGAGCGCCGTGCTCGCGCGCGGCCAGGGCTGGGAGCGCGGATACTGGCTCGTCGGACTCGCGCAGCTCGCGCTCGCGGGCGCGTTCGGAGCGAGTCACCGGGCGTGGCCGGCCCCGCAGAGCGGCCCCGGTGGAAGTGACTCGCCCCAGGCGCGCGCCTCGCTGCGAGACACCTTGCGGCTTCCCGCCGCGCGTTGGGGAGCCGCCGCGTTCCTCGTCTACACGGGGCTCGAAGCCGCCGCCGGAGCGTGGAGCTACAGCGTGCTCGCGGTCGCGCGCGGCTTCGAGATGCAGACTGCCGCGTTCTGGGTGAGCGCGTTCTGGGCGGGACTCACCGCCGGACGCATCGCGGCCGGCGCGCTGGCGAACCGGCTCTCGGCCGAGTCACTGCTGGGCCTGGCGCTGGGCGGCATCGCGCTCGGGGCGCTCCTGGTCTGGCTGCCGCCGCTGCGCGGGGCCGAGCTCGCGGGGCTGGCGCTGCTCGGGCTCGGCGCGGGGCCGGTGTTTCCCACGCTGATCGCCGCGACACCGGCGCGTGTCGGGCTCGCCCACGCAGACAACGCGGTCGGCGTCCAGATCGCGTTCGCCGCGCTCGGCCAGTCACTCCTGCCCGCGGCGCTGGGCATCGCCGCGGGCGCGCTCGGCCTCGAGGTGGTGGGCCCGAGCCTGTTCGCCGCGGCGCTGGCGCTCGGCGCGATCGTGCTCCGCCTCTCGCGCTCAGTCACGCGACAGGTTTGCCTCGAGTGACTTGCGCACCTTTGCGCGCGCGCGGTGCAGCAGGACGCGCTGATTGCCGTCGCTGATCCCGAGCATCTCGCACACCTCCTCGGCTTCGAGCCCGCGCACGTCGCGCAGGGTGATCACGGCGCGCTGCGCTTCGGGCAGCTCGGCGATCGCGCGCTCGATCTGCGCGAGCGTCTCGCTCGAGTCGAGGCGCCGTTCGGGATCGCGCCACTCGGCCGGCGGCTCTGCCCAGTGACCGTCGCGCTGGAAGCGCCCCTCCTCGACCGGCCGCTCCGAGTCACTCTCGTCGCGGGCCAGCGCCGAGAACGGCATGCTGCGCGCCTCGCGGGTGCCGCGCGTCTTCGCCAGGTTCGCGGCGATCGTGAACAGCCAGGTGCGGAACGAGCTGCGGCCTTCGAAGCGCGCGAGCCCGTTCAACACCGCGACCCACGCGTCCTGCGCGATCTCTTCGGCGAGCGCCGAGCTGCGCACGTGGGCGCTCGCGACCCGGACGAGCGAGCCGTGATAGCGGCGCACGATCTCGACGTACGCCGCTTCGTCGCCGGTGCGCAGGCGAGTCACGAGCTCGGCGTCGCGGTCGGGCTCGCGCGGCGCGTCCAGGGGGTGAGCCGTGAGTCGGGCAGAGTGAGTCATGGAGTGGGCTCCTCGAGGTGCGCGCTCACGAACGCGGAGGCGCGCTGAAGTTCGGCCGAGTCACTGAGCAGCTCGCGCAGCAGGCCGATTCCCGCCGCGTCGGCATAGCGGAGGGCGACGAGATCCAAAGCGAGCCTTCGGCCCTGCCCCGCGAGCTCGCTCGCCACGCGCCGCAGCTCGTCGACGGCCTCGCCCGCGAGCCGCCCTTCGAGCACGAGCCGCGTCCCGCGAGGTCCGTTCGACTGACTGGTGATGCGAAGCATCTCGGCGCCCTCCATTCGCGAGGGCGCTAGAGCAACCGGGATGCCAAGGGGTCAGGAGCGGCCGAACTCGAGGAATTTCGCGGACTTGGCCACGCCGGTGGGCGCGCCCACGAGCCACGAGCCGTCGTGGATCCCACGAGGCTTCGTGGGAGCCACGAAGTCTCGTGGGGACCGGAGCCTCAGCGAGTCACTCAGCCGTCCGCGAGCTCGGCGGCCAGCTCCGTGACTCGCTCGCGCAGCCAGCGGGCGCCGGGGTCGGCGTCGCGCTCGGCGGGCCACTGCAGCGCGAGTGAGTGGGGCGCGGCGTTCGCGAGCTTGCCCACGGGCACGAGCTCGCCCGACTCACACAGCCGGCGCGCCAGGCGCGCGGGCACCGCGCGCACCAGCGCCGAGCCGCGCAGCATGCCGACCTCCCAGCGGTCGTACACCAGCGCGGCCCGCACGCGGCGGCGGAACTCGCGTGTCTCGGGGGTCTGACTGCCCAGATTCGATTCGAGCTGCTCGTCGCCGATCACGAAGCGCAGCCGCGCGAGCGCCGCGCCGTCGAGCGCCTTCTCGGAGCGGCGGTGGAACCGGGCGGAGCCGAGCACGAGCCACTCGTCTTCGAGCAGGCGCTGGAACGGGCGGCGCGGGTCGCGCAGCTGCGCCGAGATCACCCACAGATCGACGGGCGGCTCGGCCAGCACGCCGGGAGTCACTGGGTAGGTCGAGCGCACGCGCAGCGTGGCGAGCGGCGCTTCGCGCTCGATGCGCTCGGCCAGCGGCGGCAGGAGTAACTCGCCCGCGAAGTCGGCGAGCAGCACGCGGAACTCGCGGCGCGACTCCGACGGCTCGAACGCCGGGCTCGGCGCCAGAGTGAGCTGCACGCGCGCGAGTATCTCGGCCACCGGTGCGCGCAGCGCCTGCGCGCGCGCGGTGAGTCGCATCTCGCGGCCGTCGCGCACCAGGAGCTCGTCGCCCAAGAGGTCGCGCAGGCGCGCGAGCGCAGCGCTGGTCGCGGGCTGACTCAGGCCGAGCCGGCGCGCGGCGCCCGTCACGCTCCGCTCGTCGGCCAGCGCGGCGAAGCGCACGAGCAGGTTCAGATCGATGCGGTTCAGGCGGGCCGAATCCACGGGCGCTCCCTCGGCTTCCCATTCACGGGACGAATCGGCGCGATTCTATCAATCGATTGGTCAGATTTGCGGACCGATCGGCACAATTCGCGTGGAGGGTCGGATCATGCGGAAGCTGCTGCTCGACTTCGGGTCACTCGCCGTCTTGGCACTCACTCTGGCCGCGGGTCCGGCCGCCGCACAGAACACCGTCGTGACCACCGAGGGCCCCGTGCAGGGCGTGCTCGACTCGGCCACCGGCGTCTGGGAGTACCGCGGCATTCCGTACGCAGCGGCGCCGGTCGGTGACTTGCGCTTCGCGCGGCCGGGCGCGCCCGCCCTACACACGGGTGTGTCGCCCGCGGCGACTTTCCCGAACGCTTGCCCGCAGATCACCGGCGCGTTGCCGGACGAGTGCTCGACCGGCTTGCCCGCGGGCACCTTGATCGGCAGCGAGGACTGTCTCGGGCTGAACGTCTTCGCCCCGCCGCCGACCTCGCCGCCGCGACCCGTCATGGTGTTCATCCACGGCGGCGCGTTCGTGAACGGCTGCGCGCGCGCGTCTCAGTCGGTGCTCGCGGCGCAGGGCGGCGTGCTGTTGGTGACTCTGCAGTACCGGCTCGGCGTGCTCGGGTTCCTGTCGTCGGAAGAGACTTCGGCCGAGGACCCGGACGGATCGTCGGGTAACTGGGGCATGCTCGATCAGATTCGCGCGCTCGAGTGGGTCAAGGCGAACGCCTCCGCGTTCGGCGGTGACCCGGAGAACATCACGATCTTCGGTGAGTCGGCGGGTGCCGTTGCGGTGTGTGCCCTGCTCGCCTCGCCGCTCACCGAAGATCTGTTCCAGCGCGCGATCATGGAGAGCGGCAACTGTCAGATCGCGCGGCCGCTGCGCACGACGCCGGGCACGGCGATCGAGGGCTCGACCGGCGTCGACGTCGGGCGCGGCATCGCGACCACCCTGGGCTGCCCCGCCTCGGGGCCGGAGTCACTCGCGTGTCTGCGCGGTCTGCCGGTGAGTGCGATCACGCCGCGCCAGGGGGATCTCGCGGCGGCGGGCATCGCCGCCGACCAGACCACGCTCGACGGCCACGTGCTCGAGGAGCGCCCGCTCGTCGTCTTTCAGGAGTCTGGTGTCGGCCGGCGCGAGGTCATCATCGGCAGCAACCGCGACGAGATGACCGGCTTCGTGAACTTCGACGCGGCGCTCGTCTCGCAGATCGCCGCGGACTACACGGCCGCGGTGACTGCGCGGCTGGGTCCGGTGGCGCCCGTCCTGCTGCCGCTGTACCCGGCGCCCGCCGACCCGGCGCAGAACCTGACTCAGTACAACCTCTTGTTCGGCGAGCTGAACTTCAACTGCCCCGTGGTCGACGTGGCGGACGCGCTCGCGAGTCACTCCGACCCCACCCGCGTGTATCACTTCACGCAGACGCAGACCACGTTCGTGCCGGCGCTCGCCGCGCTCGGCTCGTTCCACGGCATGGAGCTCGCGTACGTGTTCGGCGACGTCGATCGCTTCTTCCCGTTCTTCGCGCCCACGGCGGCCGACGCCGCCCTCTCCTCGAGCATGATCCGCGCGTGGAGCGGCTTCGCGGCGGACGGCACGCCGGCAGTGACTCCCACGTGGCCGCTCTGGAATCCAGCGGCGCCGCTGCACTACGAGTTCAACGGCGCGTTGGCCGACCCCGTGCGCGACGAGTACCGCGGCGGCCGCTGCCCGGCGCTGATCGCGGCGATCACGGCCGTGGACTCCGACCGCGACTTCGTGGGGAACGAAGAGGACAACTGCCCGGCGCTCGGCAACTCGAGTCAGTCCGACCTCGACGCGGACCTGCTCGGCGACCGGTGCGACCGCTGCCCGGCGTCGGTCACTTCGGCGACCCTGCAGATCAACGGCTGTGACACGCACGTGGCGAACCGGGGGAAGAACGGCTGCACCCTGGCCGACGAGTACGCGCACTGCAAGCCGCCGAAGAGCCGCCGCTTGCTCGACAAGCTGCGCTACTCGCTGTGCGTGCTCGAAGAGACCATCCAGCTCCGCCGCACGAACACGCTCCGGTACAGGGAAGGCGTCGCCGTCGCGAAGTGTCTCCTGCGCTGAGTCACATCGAGCGCGCGGCGAGCAGCTGGAACGCGAACACCGCCCACAGCGCGTAGATCAGCACCGTGCCCGCCGCGTACGCGTAGAAGCGGTGCATGACCCTGTTGTACGTGCAGTGGATGAAGCTGTGCACGGCGCGCAGCGCCACGAACAGCCACGCGCCGATCACGAACAGCGGAGTCACGTGGTCCCACGCCGCGAGACACGCGACGAGCGCGTAGAACAGCACGGGCACCTCGAACAGGTTCTTGAAGTTGTCGGACGGCTCGACACGCTCGAACGCGGCGGCGCCCAGCACCGAGTTACGGATCGACTGCGGCTCGAGCTTCTTCTCGTCGATCTCGCGCAGCCGCACCACGTACAGGTAGACCCACACGACCGCGGTGAGCAGCACCATCGCCGCCGCGGGCAGGAGAATGTCGACCTTGCCCACCATGACTCAGCTCCCCAGTGACTCGGTGATGAACTCCTGACAGCGCTTGTTCGCCGCGGCGGCGAGCGGCATCGGGAACAGGTTGAAGCCGTGCACGCCGCCCGGGTAGACCGCGAGCTCCGCGCGCGCGCCCGCCGCGGCCCAACGCGCCGACATGAAGAGACTGTCGTCGAGCAGTGGGTCGAGCGTGCCGATGGTGAACAGCGCCGGCGGCAGGCTGTGCAGGTCCGCGTACAGCGGCGACGCGTCGGCCGTGCCGCGCTTCGCCTTGTCGGGGATGAAATGATTCGAGAACCACTCGACCACCGGCGTCGACAAGATGAGATACCGCTCGCCCCAGTTGCGCACGCTGGGCGTGAACGTCAGGTCGTAGATTCCGTACACCAGGTTCGCGCCGCGGAACGGAGTCACGTGATGCCGATCGCGCAGGCGAAGCGCGGTGACCGCGGACAGGTGCGCGCCCGCCGACTCACCGCCGATCACGAGTCTCTCGCTGCCGAATTCGCGCCGCGCATTCTCGAGCAGCCACAGCGCCGCGGCCTCGCAGTCGTCGGGACCGGCCGGGTACGGGTGCTCGGGCGCCAGCCGGTAGCCCACGCTCACCACCACCGCGCTCGCCGCGTTCGCGATCTGGTCGAGCATCGGATCCTGCGCGTCGTGACTCCCGAGCGCGTGTCCGCCGCCGTGGATGTGGAGATACACGCCGCGCGCCTCGCCGCTCTTCGGCCGGATCAAGCGCAGCGGTATCTCGCCCGCGGGCCCGCGAATCGTCCGCGTCTGCGCGTGGGGCAGCCGCACGATCGGCCCGAACGTGCCCTGCCCCGACTCACGCGCCGCGCGGATCGCCTGCGGCGTCTGCGTGTGAATCGCCGGCGCCTGCGCGAGCAGTTTCTCGAGCATCTCGTTCGCCTGCTGTGTGTCGCGGTCGATCGTCTCGGGCGCGAACAGCTTCGGATCGAGCGTCATGCGGTCTCCCCTCCTTCGCGTAGCAGTTTACTTCGCGCGCGCGCCGTTTCGGGAAACCGGAACTCGGTGTAGGCTGCCGCAACGTGACTCACGGCCGAACCCCGCTGGCACTCGCGCTGCTCCTGATCATGGCCTCGTTCGCGCGCGCGGCGACGGTGACGGCGACCTGGAACGGCGGCGCGGGCAGCTGGACCGAGCCCGCGAACTGGAGCGGCGTCGTCATCCCGCGCAACACCGCCGCGGACTCGTATCACGCGCAGATCGACGGCGGGAACGCGACCGCGTCGACGGTGACCCTCGAGTCGGAGGAGACGATCGCGACGCTCGAGATCAGCGCGGGCGATCAGCTCTTTGTAACTTCTACAGCGCGACTCACTCTGGAGGGGAGCTCGCTCGTCAACCACGGCGACGTCGTTCTGGAGGGCTCGGGCGCCACCTCCGCACGCTCGCTCGTAGCGGGGGAGCTGTCGGGTGGCGGTTCCATTCGGCTCGAGGGCGGCGCGCTCGTCGGAACTGACTCACTCACGAACCTCGACAATCTCATCTCCGGCTGGGGCTCGATCAACGGCGGAATCGGATACCCGGCGGGCTTCGAGAACAACGGCGTCGTCGAGGCGAACGTCGGTGGGAAGTCTCTGCTCCAGGTCGGCTCGGGCCTGAACTACGGGACCATGCGCGCGGTCGACGGAGGAACGCTCTATCTGAAGGCCGACGGGGGCGGCCCGAACTTCGCGAACTACGGGGTAATCGAAGCGCTCGACGGCTCGAGTGTCTTCTCGGGCGACGGCTTCCACTCGCGCGCCGGCACCATCACCGCGCTGCGCAACAGCACCATGGTTCTCGCGGGAAGTCACGGGAACACCGAGTTCGTCGCGGACGCGACGAGCACCATCTCGTTCCCCAATACGTATCTCGGCGACGCGACACTCCGCGGTCGGATCCTGATGTCGGGGACCGGCATCAGCGGCACCGTGATCAACGAAGGCTCCATTCACGGCTCGATGCGCTCGTTCGGATCGGCGACCGTCGTCAACCACGGCGAGATCGTCCTCGAGTACGAGGAGAACATAGATCCGGACAGCGTTCTCTCGTTCACCGGCGGCGGGTTCGTGACTCTCGCTGGATTCCCACCTCCGACCTTCCCCGGAGATTTCTACGGACCGATCCGGAACGTCGACAACCAGATGAGCGGAATCGGGAGTTTCACGCGGCTGCGGCAGAACGGCGGCCTCATCGAGGCCGACGGCGGCACGCTCGTCGTCCGCCGCTCAGCGGTCGATCACACGGGCCTCTTCGCGGCGGCGCCCGGCGGCGTGCTCGAGATGGAAGCCGACGTGACTGGCAGCGGCGCGTGGCTTGCCGACGGCGGGACGATTCATGTGACTGGCGACGTCGCGACGACGGGCGACGTCGACGTCCGCAACGGCGGGTCACTCGTCGTCGACTCACAGATGAGCCTCGGCGATCTGGCCGTCGACTCGACCGGGTCACTCGACGTCGAGGGGATCCTGCGCGTGGCGGGCGACGTCGACATCGCTGGCGCGAACGAGACGCGCTTCGCGTTCGGGCCCGGCTCGTCGCTCGAGATCGTCGGCCCGGGCGGGGCGGCGCTCGGTGACTGGGCGAGCTGGCAGTTCATGGAGGCGACGGGCATCGACCTGTTTCTCCAGCCGCTGAACGGCGGCGGCATGGGCTTGTATCTCCCGAAGCTCGTGATCGGCCCCGACGGCCGGCTCGTCTTCCGCGATCTGCGCGACAACGGGAACAAGCCCTTCCCCGAGTTCTCCGGCGAAGAGGTCTGGGTCGGCACGCTCGAGTTCGCCGACTCACTCGGGCTCGTGAACAAGAACGGAATCACGCTCCACTACTCGCAGCTCGTCGGCTCGCCCGACCAGATCATCGACGTGCCGGTGCCCGAGCCCGAGCTCGCGTGGCTCGTCGCCGCGGCGCTCGGCTGCGCGCTCGGCGCCCGCCGGTGGGCTGCGCACGAGCTGCGCAAGAGTGAGCCGTACCTGCCGAAATCTTGAGCGAGATCGGCCTTCTAGGTTATTCTGCCGGCCCGCGCGCGACCCCCGACTCCAACCCCCGAAGCGCGCGCTGAAGGAGCGACCCTGGTGGAGCCCCGGCCCGGCCGCGCGCAGGCAGCGGCGGCGATTTGGGATTGGCGCGCGTCCCGCGCGGCCAAGACCGGCGACGCGGCGGCGGCGCAGCGCCAAGCGCGCATGCGCGGGCTGATTCGCGGCGCGGTGGCGGCGGCCGTCGGCGCGCTCCTGTTCGTGTTCTGGTCGCGCATCGTCGGCGGCATCGCGCTCGGCTTCTCCGCGCTCGTCCTCACGAGCGCGCTCGTCTCCCCCACCGGTTTGTACGCGGCGCTCGAGCGCGCGCTCGAATCGTCGACGCGCGCGCTGGGTCTAGGGCTCACGTGGGTGTTCATGTCGGTGATCTTCTACTTGGTGGTGACTCCGTTCGGGTTCCTGTTCCGCCGCGGCTCGCGCGACCCCATGCGCCGCTTCTACGAGCCAGCGGCCACGACTTACTGGTCGGAGCGAACGCTCGGCCGCAGCGCGACGACCATGCGCGAGCGCCAGTTCTGAGCCCGTCATGAAGGTCCTGGGCATCAGCTGCTTCTATCACGACTCGGCGGCGTGTCTCGTCGACGACGGCGTGATCGTGGCCGCCGCCCAGGAGGAGCGCTTCACGCGCAAGCGCCACGACCAGGACTTTCCCGAGCACGCGGTTCGCTATTGCCTGGCCGAGGCGGGAGTCACTGGCGGAACGGTCGACGCGGTCGCCTTCTACGACAAGCCGGTGCTCAAGTTCCAGCGCATCCTCGAGACTTACTTCTCGGTCGCGCCGCGCGGCTTGAAGTCCTTCGGCAAGGCCGTGCCGCTGTGGCTGCGCGAGAAGCTGTGGATCGAAGACAACGTGCGCGAGTCACTCGAGAAGTGCGGCATCGAGCCTCCCGAGCGGCTGTGGTTCCCCGAGCATCACGAGTCACACGCCGCGAGCGCCTTCTATCCTTCGCCTTTCCAAGAGGCCGCGGTGCTGACCATCGACGGCGTCGGTGAGTGGGCCACCGCCACGATCGGCGTCGGCGACGACGCGAAGCTCGAGCTGCTCCGCCAGCTCGACTTCCCGCACTCGCTCGGGCTCCTGTACTCGGCGTTCACGTACTTCACCGGTTTCAAGGTGAACTCGGCGGAGTACAAGCTGATGGGGCTCGCGCCGTACGGCGAGCCCGTGTACGTGGATCGCATCCTGAGTCACTTGATGGACCTGCGCGAAGACGGCTCGTTCCGCCTCGACATGTCGCACTTCGGCTACCTCGACGACCTCGTGATGACCAACGAGTCGTTCGCGAAGCTGTTCGACGGCCCGCCGCGGCGTGCCGAGAGTCCAGTGACTCGCCGCGAGATGGACATCGCGCGGTCGATCCAGGCGGTGACCGAAGAGATCGTGCTGCGCATGGCTCGCCACACGCGCGCGCTGACCGGCAAGCGCAACCTGTGTCTCGCCGGCGGCGTGGCGCTGAACTGTGTCTCGAACGGCCGGCTGCTGCGCGCGGGAATCTTCGACGATCTGTGGATCCAGCCCGCGGCCGGCGACGCCGGCGGCGCGGTCGGAGCCGCGCTCGCCATCTGGCACAACGAGCTCGGCAAGCCGCGCCAGGCCGACGGCGTGCACGACGGCATGTCGGGCGCTCAGCTCGGTCCCGAGTTCTCGGCGGATCAGATCCGCGAGTATCTCGACGCGCACGCCTACCCGTACCGCGAGCTCTCCGAGAGTGACTGGGCGCCGACCATCGCGCGCATCGTCGCCGAGGAGCAGGTGGTGGGCCTGTTCCAAGGCCGCATGGAGTTCGGGCCGCGCGCGCTCGGCAACCGCTCGATCATCGCCGACCCGCGCTCGCCGAAGATGCAGTCGGTGCTGAACCTGAAGACGAAGTTCCGCGAGAGCTTCCGCCCGTTCGCGCCGTCGGTGCTCGAAGAGGCCGCGGGCGAGTATTTCCAGCTCGACCGCCCGTCGCCGTACATGATGCTGGTGGCCGACCTGGTGGCCGAGCGCCAGATCCCGGCCAAGGGCGACGAGCGCGAGCTCGAGATCCACCAGTGGGTGAATCGTCCGCGCTCCGACGTCCCGGCAGTGACTCACGTCGACTACTCGGCGCGCGTGCAGACGGTGAACGCACGGACGAGCCCGCGCTTCCACTCACTGCTCGCCGCGTTCCGCGCGCAGACCGGCTGCCCGGTCTTGATCAACACCAGCTTCAACGTGCGCGGCGAGCCGATCGTGTGCACGCCGTCCGACGCCTATCGCTGCTTCATGCGCAGCGAGATGGACTATCTCGTGCTCGGCCCGTTCCTGCTCGCCAAGGGCGAGCAGCCGCGCTGGCAGGAATCGGAAAACTGGAGAGCGACGCTCGCGCTGGACTAGCGCGCGCGGCGCATGGAGCGACAGTGGCCAAAGTCATGCGATCGGGGCGGCTCTTCCGTGAGTTCATCGGGTTCGCGCGCGCGAACCGCGCGTACTGGATCATCCCGTTCGTGCTGATGCTGGGACTCACAGCGTTCGTCGTCGTCGCGACTCAGGGAGCGGCTCCGCTCATCTACGCGCTGTTCTAGGCCGCGCTCCGTGGGCCGGCGGGCGCTCTTGATCGCGCTGTCGTTTCTCGTCTCGGCGGCGTTCTGCGAGGGCATGCTGCGGCTCGCGTGGACGAACCCGTACCGCACCGAGCTCGTGGATCGAGTCACTCCCCTGCGCATGCACCACGGCCTGCGCCAGCTGCCGGTGGACCGCCACGAGATCGATCCCGAGTCACCCGTCGGCCTGCTGCGCACCGACGAGCGCTCGTACATCCTGCCCGCGCGCCGCTTCGAGAAGCCCGAAGCCACGATCGTGTTCCTGGGCGGCTCGACGACCGAGTGCGCGGCGCTCGACGAGGACCAGCGCTTCCCGGCGCTCGTGTCGAAGCTTCTCGAAGCCAAGGGCCGGCGGGTCGACACCTTGAACGCGGGTGTCTCGGGAAACACGACTCACGACGCGCTCAACCTCTTGCTCGATCACGTGAGTGAGGATCACCCGGACGTCGCGGTGCTCATGGAGGCGGCGAACGACGCCGGCGTGCTGCTGCACGACCGCTCCTACCGCTCGCGCGGCGCGCAGCTCGTGGACGGCTCGACCTTGGTGAAGTGGCCGCTGCAGCTGGCGTCGTCGAAGCTCTGGCTCGCCGGTCTTCTGCGCAGTTACTTCTACGTCGGCTCCGTCGAGAAGAGTCCCCCGGTCGATCCGAACGCGAAGGACGAGCTCGCTCCGACCGAGGAGTACGAGAAGCGGCTGCGGGCGTTCGCGCGACTCACTCGCGCGTTCGGCATCGAGCCCGTGCTCATGACTCAGCCGTCGAGCGCCGTGCGCACGCCGGACACTCCGCGCTGGGTCACCGCGCGCAATCAGGACGCCTTCAACGAAGTGCTGCGCCGCGTGGCGCGCGAAGAGAACGTGCCGCTGATCGACCTGGTGGCGCACCTCGAGCAGGACGTCCCGGGCTTCCGCGAGCCGATGAAGATCTTCTACGACGGCATCCACGTCGGCCCGGAAGGCGCGCGGGTCTATGCCGAGTACATCACGGCGCGATTGCTCGAGACGGTGCTCCGCCCGAAGTGAGTCAGGGGCGCTGCGCGATCACGATGAAGAAGCCGCCCTCGCGGCTTCCGCGCAGGACGGCGCCGGTCTCCGCGAGGAACCGCTCGACCGCGTTCCCGGGCAGCTCGGGCTCGAACAGACTCTCGTCGGGCGCGATCGGCGCGAACGGCTTCGAGCGCGGGATGCTCTTCACGAAGCGGAAGCCGATCTCGTCGATCCAGCGCAAGGTCTGACTGATGGTGTGTTTCGACTCGTGCGGGTGCTTGTACTGATCCGCGAGCCACGCGCGCTTCTTGGCCGCGCTCTTCTTCACGTCGCGCAGGTTGGGGTCGAGTGACAGGAACCGGTCGCCAGTGAGTCGGAACAGCTGGCGCCGCGCGTCGGTGATCAGCCGCCCGTAGCGGTGATACAGCCCGACGAGCAGGAAGCCGCCCGGCTTCACGAGCTGCGCGATCGTCCGGTACGCGAGGAACGGATTCGAAGTGTGGTGCAAGACTCCGTTCGACACGACCAGGTCGAACGAGCGCTCCTGGAAGGCCGGGCGGAACAGGTTCATCTGCACGAAGTGCACGTTCCCGAGTGAGTGGCGGCGCGCGAAGTCACGGCCGAGCCCGAGCGAGTTCTCGCACAAGTCACTCGCGAACACCGTGCGGTTCGCGATCGACAGGAAGTTCGAGAGCTGGCCGGTGCCGCAGCCGACCTCGAGCACGCGCGCGCGCGGCGGGACCTGCTCGTCGAGCATGCGCGCGAACACGCCCTGCCGCGCCTTCTCGGCCAAGCTGCCGACCGAGTCGAAGTCGTCGTAGTTCGGGAACGGCGTCTCTTCGTAGAACGCCTTCACCGTGTCGGTCACGTCGCGCTCGCCGGGCTGCCAGTCATTCGGCCAGAACAGCCGCGGCAGCCCGCCCTCGATCGGGAACGTCTGCCCGCACGACGCGCACGCGAGCGCCTCGCCACGCAGGTCCAGCTTGCCTTCCTGGCAGCGCGGGCAGCGCAAGAGAGACACGTGCGGCTCGAGGGGCTGCGACATCGGGCCCAGATTCTAACAGGCAGTCAGGTCCGCCCGGCGACCGAGCGGGCGTTGTGCGAGACGTGCGCAAAGACGAGCGGCCACGGCGAGCGAGGACGGAGCCGACGAGCCAGCGCGACCAAGAACACGATGGTCAGCGTCCGGTTCACCCGGACGCGATCGTATCACCGCGCGAGTGAGTGAGTCACGTCCAGCCGGCCTTGCCTGTCTCGTCGCGTGGGTTCATGGCGCATCTCCCGACGGTGATCGCCGGAGAAGGGAGCAAGGCGTGTGCCGGTGCTACGCCGGCGGAGCGCCCGCCGCGTCGCTCGGCCGCGGAAAGTTGTGGAATCGGGTGCGCCCGACTAAGCGGCGCGCGCGCGAACCAAGAGCAGGAGCGGTTCGCCGAGATACTTCCGCGCGGCGGGAACCTCGGTCACGAGTCTCTCGTCGCCTGGATGGTCCGTGCGCTCGAGTCTCTCGAAGCCGGCGTCCGCGATCGCGTTCAGATAGTCGTCGACGGTCCACGGCTCCGCGCCGAGTCGGTACTCGGTGCCGTCGGCCTCGAAGTTCGCCTCGATGCCCGCGCACGCGAGGTGCGGATGGAACGCCGAGAACACGAGGCGCCCGCCCGTCTTCAGCGCGGCGCGCGCCTCGCGGAAGAACTGACTCAGGTTGCGCAGGTGCTCGGAGACGAGCGACGAGAGCAGCGCGTCGAACGCGCGCGGGCGCACGGGAAACGGCGCGTTCAGATCGGCCTGCGCGAGCGCGGCCGTCGGCGCCCGCGTCTGCGCCACCCGCAGCATGCCGCGCGAGAAGTCGAGCCCGAACGCGCGCGCGCGCGAGGCCGAGACACTCGCCAGGTGCGCGCCGGTGCCGCAGCCGGCGTCGAGCACCGACTCACCCGCACGCGGCTCGAGCGCCGCCAGTGTGTGGCGCCGGTCGAGCGCCACCAGCGGATTGGGAGTCTGGTCGTAGCTGCCCGCCCAGCGGTCGTAGCCCTCGCGCACCCCCGGCCGTTCGACTCGCTTCGTCATGGGCGCACACGGTACGCGACTCAGTCGTCGTCGGCGATGGGGCCGGCGAGCAGAAAGTCCGCGAGCGACTCACCGACCTGTTGGATCACGTCGCCCCACTCGCGCCCCATCACGACCGACGTGGTGCCGCCCGCGCGGTACTCGCCCAGGCTCGCGCCCGACGCGTCGGTGAGCCGCCACGTCGCCTGGAAGATGCCGAGCTCGAAGAAGTCCTCGCGGTGGTGGTCGACGCCGGGCAGATACTCCTCGACCGCCGCGCTGAGCAGCGGAGCGCCGCCGCCGTCGGGAACCACCGTGATTCCCCGGCGCGACAGCGCGGCCGCGATCGACGTGAGGAGCGCCGGGCGCTCCTCTTCGGGGACGTTGTATCTGCCGCGCAAGCTGAACTCGAGCGCGACGGTGCGCACCGGCGGGCCGGCGCGCGGAGTCACCGCCTCGGCGACGGTGCGGCTGAGACATGCGGTGAACACGAGCGCGAGTGACACGCCCGCGAGCTTCAGCCAGATCGGCGACCCCACGCGCGCATTCTAGAGCGAGCGGCGTCAGCGCGTATACGGCAGCGTGGGCGCGGGCACGACGGGTGGCTCGGCCGGGCTCACCAACACCGCTTGGTGTGCGCCGGGATTCACGAGGGCGCGGAAGACGACCTGGCCCGTGTCACTCAGGAAGCCCGCCCGGCCGTCCTGGTTCGCGCTTCCGCCGGTCGAGACGGTGAGCGCGCCGTAGGTGCGCGCGCCCTTGGGCCCCGCGTCGAACGCGAGCCCGTTCTGAGCCACCAGCTGCACCGCGCTGGGGACGCCGCGCCAGAGCGCGCTGTTCATGAACGCGGTCTCGCCGGCGCCATTGGTGCTCCACGCGGACATCGCACCGACGTTGCCCGCCGAGCCGGGCAGCGGGCGGTCCGAGCGAGTCAGTATCGCCGTCGCGCTGTCGGAGTGAGTGAACAGACCGCTGCCCGTGAAGGTGCCGTTGAACGACCCCTTGAACACGACGGTGCCCACGTTGTTCACCAAGATCGGGTCGAACGCGAAGCTTGCCCAAGTGACTCCCGATTCCGCGGCTGGGACCTGTTCCGTCTGTCGCGCGATGATGCGCAGATCGGTCGGCGTGCCGAACCACAGCGCGTCGTTGCCGCCGCTGGTCACGCTCGAGTGGAAGGCGAGCTGCGCCGAGTCATTGATCCCGATCGCCGTGTTCGCGTTCAGCGTGAGCGCGATCCCCGCGGGCGGCGGCGCGTCTCCGCTCTTCACGAAGTTCGTGAGCGTGGCGGCCGACGCGCCGAGCAGGATCCGGCTCGGCGCGCCTTGGGCCACGAACGCGAGCTGGCCCAATCGGTTCACCACGGGATACAGGAACCCCACGGGCGTGAACGTCGGATCGTGCGCCGCGGGTGTCTGCGTGCGAATCACCAGTGCGAGCGGCTGAGTGACTCCCGCCCAGATCCCCTGCTGACCCGACGGCGCCTGCTGGCCGCGCAGCGCCAGCGCCGCAGCGGTGAGCGACGGCGGCACGCCGAAGCCGAGCGCGTTGTTGAAGGTCTGTCCCGCGATGCCTGGGCACGGGTCACCCGCGCGCGCGAGCTTGCGCAGGTTGCCCGGCGTTCCGGCGAAGATCCCCGTGTTGTTGCCGCCGGTGAGCGGAGTCACTGGGTTCTCGAGCTGCGCGTTGAACGCGACTTCGCCGTTCGCGTCGACCGCGACGCGCGCTTCGAAGAACGTGGCGAACACCGTGTTCGCCTCGGTGCCCGGCGCGGCCTGACCTTCGCGCGCGAGCAACGCGAGCGAGGCGACGGAGCCGCCGTACGCGACCCATAGTGACTCGTCCGCGACCGTGTGACTCGTGGTGCCGTCGGAGAGATCGGCCGCGAACACGACCGTCCCCTGGGGCCCGATCGCGGGCACGCCGACCTGCGCGAACGTGGCGGGCGCCGCGGGCGCGGGCGCCGGATCGCCGACCTCGGCGAGGATCGAGACGACCTGTGCAGTCACTTCGCGCGCGCCGGCGAATGCGAACAGAGTCACGAACCCGGCGAGGCGCAAGCCGCGGCGACTCATGCCGCCATCTTCCGCCCGCCGGCCCTGCGTTGGCAACGGCAAACTGCTTTCGTGTAGGATCGCAGCCGATGATCGAGACCCGACGAGTCACCGTGTCACCGCGCTCCTGGTGGCCGCCCACGTAGGGCGGCCCGCCGAGTGAGCTCTGCATGCGGCCGCCCCTCCGGGCGGCCGCGCGCGTTCTGGCCAACGCGTCCCTCCCGGCGGGCAGCTACGGGAGGCGAGATGGCGAACGAGTTTCGGCTGGACGGGGTCGTGCCCTGGGGCCGCGAGGCGGACGAGTACGAGGCGCTCTTCGCGCTCGGCGACGTTTCCCCGAACGCGCGCGTGCTGGACTGCGGCGGCGGACCGGCGTCGTTCACGGCCGAGTGGTGCGCGCGCGGCCGCGCGGTCGTGGCGGCGGATCCGCTGTATGCGTTCGAGAGCGCCGCGATCCGCGCGCGCTTCGACGCGACGCGCGCGCCGATGCGCGAGGGCATGGAGCGCGCGCACGCGGAGTTCGTGTGGGAGTTCTACGCGTCCGAGGACGCGGTCGTGACTCGCCGCGACCGAGCGCTCGCCCGGTTCTGCGCCGACCGCGAGGCGTACCCCGAGCGCTACGTCGCGGCGTCCCTGCCCGTGCTGCCCTTCGCGAGTGATTCGTTCGAGCTCGTGCTGTGCTCGCACCTGTTGTTCCTTTACAGCGCGGACCTGTCGCTCGAGCTGCACGTCGAGTCACTCCGCGAGATGCTGCGGGTGGGCGCGGAGGTGCGGGTATTCCCGCTGCTGGATCTGGATGGCGCGCCGTCGCGCCACCTCGAACCCGCGCTCGCCGCGTTGGGTCGCGGCGCGCGCGCGGAGCGAGTCACCGTCCCGTTCGAGTTCCGCCGGAGTTCGCGGGAGATGTTGAGATTGCGGCGGGCGGTGGCGTGACCCGGTCGCTCACGTCGAGCTTCTGCTCCAGAGTCACCTTGCGGTTCGCAACCCGATCCAGCGCCACCGCGCGAATCGCGTACGTGCCGAGCGGGTCGTCCAGCTCGACCTGGAAGCCGAGCCGCGCCGCGGACAGCTGCAGGATGTGCGGCGGCGGCGGCGGGCCATGCCACAGCTCGGCGGCCTTGTGACTCGCATAGCTCGAGCCGTCGGGGCGCAGGATGTCGAAGTCGACGTCGGCGCGGCACAGCCGGTCGTCGCCCGGGGCGCAGTTGGTGAAGACCACGACCGCCCACACGACGCCGCCGCGCTTCGCGCTCCGCGCGCGAGAGACCATGGGCGGGTGACTCGGGTCGTCGGGCTTGTCCCACTCGAGCAGGAACTGGTCGAGCTTGTCGGTCACGACGAGCATGGCGCCGAAGTCGCCGTCGCGCTGGCGCCCCGCGTCGTCGGACACCGGCCTGCCGCCCTCGCGCCACTGGGCGGAGGCGGCGGAAGCGGCGAGGAGGCACACGGCGAGAGTCACGAGTCGAGCGATCATGCGCGACTCGATCGGCGCCGGTCAGCGCGGACCTGAGTGACTCCTACCTGCCGCGGCGCTCCAGGCTGAACGCGCCGCCGCCGTTCGTGGCCAGGAACAAGAAGATGAAGCAGTACAGCACCGCCAACTCACCCTTGTTCTGGATGGGCAAGAGGCCGCCGGGCTGGTGAGCCATGAAATACGCGACGGCCATCTGGCCGCTGCAGATGAACGCGGCGATCTGCGTGCGCACGCCGAGCGCGACGAGCGTGCCGCCGACGAGCTCGATGAGTCCAGCGAACCAGACGAGCGAGAACAGCGCCGGCTCGTTGCCCGGCGGCATGCCGCCGAACATACCGAGCAGCTTCTGCGCGCCGTGGCACGCGAAGAGGAAGCCGCTCACGATGCGCAGGGCCGCGTGACCGATCCAACCGAGTTTCGCGAGTGCTGCGTCCATTCCGTGTCTCCTCGTTAGTGAGTCACTCGGTCCATGCGAAGCGGGTGCCCTCGGCCGTCTGCGTGCCGCGCAGCGCGCCGAGCGCGAGCACGCGGTCGAGCTCCGCGCTCGCGAACTCGGGCCGCACGCCCGTGGCTTCGACGACCGCGGCGCGCAGCTCCGCGACCGGGTCCTTCCGGAAAGCGGGCAGCCCCTCGATCGTGTCGTTGAGCAAGAGCTTCCACAGGAGTGACTGCCGGTGGCGGCGCAGATACATCTTCAGCTCGTAGCCCGACAGGTTCCCGTTCTTGTACAGACCGTCCTGGTAGCGGAGATACCGCTCCATGGTCTCGTCGTACTCGTCGGCCACGGCCTTCAGCACGCCCTGCGTCGCGCCGGTGGTGCGAGTCACGACGTTGTTCGCGTCGTACTTCGTCCAGTCGTTCGTGAGGATCTCGAGCCCGTACTCCTCGGCGCGGTCGCGCACTTCCGTGCCCGGGAACGGCGCCAGGATGTGGAAGCCGTAGAGTGACCCGAACTCCTCGTGCAGCTCGTTCGCGAACTCGGTGGTCTTGCGCAGTGTCTCCTCGGTCTCGCCGGGCAAGCCGATGATGAACGAGGCGAGCGCGGTGATGCCCACCTCCTGAGTCATGCGCATGGCTTCCTTGACCTTGTCGAGGCTCGACTTCTTCTTGACCAGGTCGAGTATCTCCTGCGCCCCGCTCTCCACGCCGAAGCAGATCGCCTGACAGCCGGCGCGCTTCATGGTGTCGACGATCTCGGGCGAGATCGTGTCGACGCGCGAAAAGGCGTTCCAGCGGATGCCGGTGTCTCGCTTGATCAGCTCACCGCACACCGCCAGGAAGTGTTTGCGGTACAGCGTGAAGAGATCGTCCTCGATCGTGATCTCGGTGAAGCCCAGATCGGCGAGTGTCTCGATCTCGTCGACGCACTCGATGGGATTGCGGTAGCGCACCTGCCGGCCGGTCCACGCGGGCGCCGAGCAGAAGATGCACGAGTACGGGCAGCCGCGGGAAGTCACGACGCTCGCGTGACTGTCGAACGCGAGATACCGCTGCAGCGGCACGAGGTTTCGCGCCGGGACCGGGAGTGTGTCGAGGTCGTCCTCGAGCGGCCGCGGCGTGGTGCGCACGATGCGGTCGCCGTCGCGCAGCGCCAGCCCGCGCACGTCGCGCAGGTCCATCTTGCCTTCGAGCGCGCGGCACAGCTCGCGCATGGTGTGCTCGCCCTCGCCGATGCCGATGTAGTCCAGCGCCGGTAAGTCGCGGAAGCTGCCCTCGATCTCGAAGCTGACGTGCGGCCCGCCCATCGCGATGGGCACGGCCGGGTCGCACTTGCGAACCACTTCCGCGATCGAGCTCGCGATGTGGTGATTCAGAGTGACTGACGTGATGCCCACGAGCTGCGGCTTGAACCGCGACATGCGCCGCTCGATCTTCTCCGGCGTCGTCCGCGACAGCAGAAGGTCGAGTATCTCGACCTCGTGACCCTCCGACTGCAGCGCCGACGCCACGTACGGCAGAGTCACGAGCAGCCGCGGAAATTCCTCGAACGGGTACGACGGATTGATCAACAGAACGCGCATGCGACCTCCCACCCCAGACAGGAAAGCCGCCCGGGCGTGCGCGCATTCTATCCGGTAACAACCCCGGGTGCGAAACGACCGCTAGGCGCCGACCTTCTCGTTGACGCAAGCGAGAAGCGAGCTTCCTACAGAGAAGAGCTCGTTCGCATACGCGATCATCCGCTCTTGCGGGCGAGGGCGGCGGCTTCTATTGGGTTGCGCGAAGTCCACGTCCATCTCATGCGCGATCTCGTTTCGCACGCGAAACACTTCAGTAAGCAGAGCCTGATTCGCGCAAATTCGATTCGTGGCAACGTCGAAGTACGACGCCACCTTGAACAACTGCTCACTGGACTGCAGGCTCGCGCTCGTCAATTCGACAACGAGCCCATCTATGAGGATCTCCATCGGGTCGTCAGCAACGATTGCCTCGACGAGGAGCTCCGCGTTGAGAGAGTTGTCGCGATAGAGGCGTCGCCGCACATGCGCCTTGAAGTTCGCTAGGGCACCCTTGTCTGCTCGAATGACTACGCGAAGCGAGTCACGAACAAGGTGCTTGGTCATCGAATCAAGCCCCGACGACGCAAACACCAGCATCGCGCGCAAGAAATCTTGCTCGACATCCGTTGGGGTTCCGACTGCGTTCCGCGCCTTCCTGACGTCTACGAACTGCGCAAGGAACGACTTCGACGCATCGATCGCCCGACAAAGGACAAAATAGGCCTTCTGAGTGCAGTCTTTCGTGGGTGGGTCAGGGCGGTGTAACTCAAGCCTGTTCGGCATCGAGTCAATCCGGAATCTCTACGTCATCGGTTCCTAGCGGCAGGATGACTGGGCCGGCATATCCGGGATACCCGGGATACCCGGGATATCCGGGGTAGCCGGGGTAGCCCGGGTATCCTCTGTACGGTTGACTTCGGACCTTGAGTAGGCGGTTCCGCAACATGATCGTTCCGAGATACTGACCACTCCGATCCGCGACGTCCGAATCGTCCCACGGCAACCATCCGATCCACTTGCCGTTCGGGGCGAAGACGTACTTGTCCTGCTTGAAGGCGATCCAGGTTCCCTGAGAATCGTAGAGGTACTCGACCATCTCGTTGACCGATACTACGGTGCTATTCAGCACTAGAGAAGTGACGCACTTCGAAGAACTCACCGGAGTCCAGTGAGTCCTCCGCGATGAAGTCGACGATGTCCTCGATGTCGCCGTTGGCGTGCTACGCTCCGGCTACCCACCGAGCAGCCACTTCTGGCGGAGGTCGCGCGCGACCTGCTCGTGAGTGATCACCCGGTCACCGTCCGCGTCCGCCTCACCGAGCTCGATGCTTCGCAGCACGTAGAGCTGATAGAGGACGTCTTCGAGCGAACAGTCGTCGGGTAACCGATCGAGCAGCGCGCGCACCGCCTGTTTGGTTTCCACTTCAAGTCTCCAGCGGCACCTGGTCGGCCTATCCTACCGAACCTTCGCGCGAGTGAGTCGGCTGGCGCGAACCAGGTTCGGGGTGTGGTGTTGGAGCAGCGCCAGGAATTCGAGAGCTGCCGTCGAGTGGCGGCCCGTGCGCCGGCGCACGGCCACGACCGGTTGCTCCGCGCCGAGGTTCGCGACCTCGATCGTCCGCAGCGTGCCGCGGCGCAGCTCGTCGCGGACGCTCGAGGCCGGTAGCAGGGCCACACCGAGCCCCGCTTCGACGAGTCTCTTCTGCGCCGTCAGGCTATCGATCGGCGTGAGCTTCGGGTGAGTCACTCCCGCGGCCAGGAGCAGGTTCTCGACCTGCTGGCCCGAGGACTCGGGATGGCGGCGATCGGGCGGGAAGGCGAGCCAGGTGTCTTCGCCGAGCGCGCGCAGGCTCGCGACCCGGCGTGCGCGGACGCGGTGCGTCTTCGGGACGACCACGCACATGCGCTCGCCGCCGAGCGCGATCGACTCGAGCTTGCGGTCGGGATCGGCGAAGTAGCGCAGGCCCAGGTCCGCGTCGCCGCGCCGCACCAGCGCGCTCACTTCGCGGCTCGTCGCGGTGCGCAGCTCGAGCGACGCGTCGCCGAAGCGCTTGCGGAACGCGCGCAGCGCATCGACGACCTGTGAGTCGGCGAGCGTGCCGACGATCGCGATGCGCAGAGTGACTGCGGCGGAGCGGCTCGCGGGATCGGCCGCGTCTCGCACCGCGCGCTCGCCGTCGCGCAGCGCCGCGATCGCGGCTTCGGCATGCGGCAGGAGCGCGCGGCCCGCGTCGGTGAGTCGCACCGTGCGGCCCACCTTCTCGAACAGCACGGCGCCGAGGCGCCGCTGCAGCTCCGCGATGCGGCGACTGATCGCCGGCTGCGAGCGGTGCAGCTTGCGCGAGGCTTGAGTAAAGCCTCCGCCATTGGCGATCTCCACGAAGGCCGCGAGCTCGTCGAAGGTCATTCATGCATTCTACTGATTCATCGCTTCATCACTATGCATTGGACGAATCTGGCGCGGACACCGAAGCTCGAGGCATGAACGATCGAGTCACTCAGGCCAAGAAGTTCCGCGCCCTTCACGAACGGCCCGAGCCGCTCCTGCTGCCCAACCCATGGGACCCGGGCAGCACGCGCCTGCTCGCGCACCTGGGCTTCGAGGCCCTCGCCTCGACCAGCCTCGGGGTCGCCAACATGCTCGGGAAGAAACGCGCGAGCGCGGACGACGTGGTCGAGAACCTGCGCGCGCTGTGTGAGTCGACCGACCTGCCGGTGAACGCCGACCTCGAGAACGGTTGGGCCGACGCGCCGGCCGAGGCCGCGAAGATCCTGGCGCGAGCGTGGGAGTGCGGCGCGGCGGGCGGCTCGCTCGAGGACGCGACCGGCCGCGCCGAGCCGCGGATCTACGACTTCGAGCTCGCGGTCGAGCGCGTTCACGCCGCGGTCGAAGCCGCGCACTCACTCGACGGCCCGTTCGTGCTGACCGCGCGAGCGGAAGGGCTCTTGCACGGCGTCGGCGATCTCGACGACGCGATCCGCCGCCTGCAGGCGTTCGAGAAAGTCGGCGCGGACGTGCTGTACGCGCCCGGCCTGCGCACGCTCGACCAGATGCGCACGGTCGTGCAGTCATTGACTCGCCCCGTGAACGTCGTGATGGGCTTCGCCGACCCGGCGATCATGCTCGACGACCTGCGCGCGATCGGCGTGCGCAGAGTCAGCATCGGCGGCGCGCTCTCTCGCGTCGCCCTGCGCGCGTTCCTCGACGGCGCGCGCGAGATGCGCGCGGGGCGCTTCGGCTTCGTGACTCGCATGGCCGGGGTCCAGGAGCTGCACGCGGCGTTCTGAGACAGCCGCGCCAGCCTCGCCCGAAAAGTTGGCGCCGGGTCCGAGCCGATAGTCCGAGAGATGTTGATCGCGGTCCTGTGTCTGCTCGCGTACACGCTCGCCAGCTGCGTGGTGGGCGTTCGAATGCTCGCCAGCGCGCGCCGTTCGCGCGGCGTGCCCGAGTTACTCGTCGGGCTCACCTATCTGTGCGCGCCGGGGCTCGGCTACCCGATGGGCATCATCTCCGATCAGATCCCGAACCGCGCGCTCGCCCTGCCGATGAACATCGTCGGCGAGATACTCCTCGTGTCCGGCCTGTCCTGTTACCTGTTCTTCACCGTCCGAGTGTTTCGCCCCGACGCGAGCTGGGCGAAGTGGTGCGCACGGCTCGGCACCGCCGCGCTGGTGTACGCCGGCGTGGCGATCGAGTGGGCGGTCATCACCTACCCCGATCCCGAGGTCGCGTTCAGTCACTCGGAGGCGCCGCTCGCGCTCCTGCTGGTGGTTCTGCTCGTCACCTTCGGCTGGACCGGCCTCGAGGGTCTCCGCTACTGGCGGATGATGCGGAAGCGCATGGCGTTCGGGCTGGCCGGCCCGGTGGTCACGAACCGCTTCCTGTTGTGGGGACTGAACGGGCTCGTGTCGGTCACTTGGATCACCTGCGCAGTCACTCTGCTCGCGATCGGCGAGAACCCGGGCACCCACCCGTTCGGCATCGCGGTAGTGTCTGCCGGCGGCGTCGGCAACACGGTGTTGCTGCTCCTGATCTTCATGCCGCCGGCGGCGTACGTGCGCTGGCTCGAGCGCTGGGCCGCGCGGGGCGCGGCGCTGGCGGTGGTGTAAGTCATGTCAGCCTCACTCGCCTTCGAGACCGTCCGCACCGAGCTCGAGCGCTCCGCGGGCATGGACGCCTGGGCCGCGCGCGGCGCGGTGCAGCTGTCACTCATGGACGCCGGCATCGAAGCGAGTCAGGTGACCGCCGCGCAGATGCGCGTGGTCGTCGACCGCCTCCTGCCCAAGCAGCTCGCGAGTCAGAAGGTCGCCGAGATCCGCGGAGTGTGTGAGCGGATCCACCAGGCGCTCGCGCTGCTGGTGGACGAGCCGAAGCGCGACTCCGCCGAGCGCGTGTTCCAGCGCCTCGCGGGCTGATTACCCCGCCACGGCCGCGAGCTTCTCCCCCTCGAAGAACCGCCTCGGGTTCTCGACCAGCAGCTTGTCGATGTCCTTCTGCGTCGCGCCGCCTTCGAGCAGCTTCGGCACGATGCGCTTCGTGAAGTGACTCGGCGTCCAGAGCTTCTCGATCTCGTCGAGCACGTTCTGCGGGATCGGCTCGCCCGCCCAACACCATACGGTGTCGTGACTCACCACGATCCGGTCGCCCGCGCCCTTCTTGATCAGCTTGAGCAGCGAGCTGACTCGCTCCGCGTCCGGGTGGATGATGTCGAGGCCGAAGCGGTCGAAGCCGAGATACGAGCCGCCGTGCACGATCTTCATGTGGTAGTCGTGATCGCTCGTGCCGCACGAGTGACCGATGATGATGCGGTGCGCGGGCACGCCCTGGTCCTTCATGAACTGCTGTTGCTCGGGGCCCATCGTGCCGCGGTCGGTGTGAGTCGTGATCGGCGCGCCCGTGGCGATCGACGCCTTCGACGCCGCGCGCAGCACCGTCTTCTCGTACTCGGTGATGATTCCCGCGCTCGTCGCGACCTTGATGATGCCGGCCTTGATGCCGGTCTTGCCGACGCCGTCGGTGATCTCCTTGATCATCATCTCGGCCATGAAGTTCTCTTGCGGGCCGCCGAACGCGGCGCGTGACTTCCAGTGCGGCGAACCGCCTTCGTGCTCGTGATACAGCCCGGTCGCGGCGACGATGTTGAACTTCGCCTTCGCCGCGACCTCGGCGATGAACTCGATGTCTCTCCCGAGATCCGCGGGACAGGGATCGATCATCGTCTTGATCCCCTCGTCCTTCATCTCGGCGATCTTGTCCGCGGCGATCTTGCGCATCTCGCGCTTCGAGCGGCCGGGGCGCACCCAATCGGCGTCCCAGCCCGGGTAACCGACCATCACGTGCTCGTGCATCAGTACCTTGCCGAGCTTCTCACTCTTGAGCTTCCCAGTCACTGACTGCACTACGGCCACAGTGAGTCCCTCCTATTTCGGAGCCAAGTCTCTCGTCGCCTGCCGCGCGTCCACGCCGAGCGGCAGGATCGCGAGCGCGGGTGTGTCGACGCCGGCGTCGACGTAGCGCTGGATGTGCGCGCGGCACTCGTCGGGTGTGCCGTGCACGATCAGCTCGTCGACGACCTCGTCGGGGATCGCCGCCACCGCGGCTTTGCGGTCGCCCTTCTTCCACGCGTCCCACATGCCTTGCAGCTTCGGCCCGCGGCCGAGCCACTCGTGAAACGCGGCGTACACGGGCACGTTGAGATACGCGGCGATCGCGAACTTGGCCATGCCGCGCACTTGTTCCTTGTTCGAGTTCGGCGCGACGAAGATGCGCGCGACGATCTCCTTGTTCGCGCCGCCCTCTCTCACGAACGGCACGACTTTCTTCACGTCGTCGGCGGAAAGCCAGTTGATGATCGCGCCGTCGCCCACGCGGCCGGCGAGTCTCAACATGCCCTGACGCAGCGCGGCGATCAGGATCTTCGGCTGCGGGTCGACTTTCACGCCGAGCCGGAAGCCGTTCAGCGAGAAACTCTCGAAGTCCTCGGTGATCTTCTCGCCCGCGAGCGCCTTGCGCAGAAACTTCACGGTGTCTCGCACGCGCTGATATGGCTTCGCGAACGCGATGCCGTTCCAGCGCTCGACAATCACGTCGGACGACGTGCCCACGCCGATCACGAAGCGGCCCGGCGCCGCCTGACACATCGACGCGACGCTCATCGCGAACAGACCCGGCCCGCGCGTGAACGCGGGCAGGATCGCGACACCCAGCCGCAGGCTCGGCGCCCACACCGACGCGAGCGCGAGCGGCGTGAGACCGTCGTAGCCACCGGCCTCCGCTGACCACACATCGGTGTAGCCCAGCGACTCGAGCTCTTGGATCCACTCGCGCTGCTCGGCGAGCGGCACACCGTCGAGCGGAATGGTCATTCCCCAGCGTTTCATGCGACTCCCCCGCTCCGCCGGATGATACACGCTACTGCGCCCAGCGATGGCGCGATGGTAGATTGCGAAGCGCTTCGCGAGGGAGGACGGACATGGCGGCGACGCGCGCGGTCACGGTGCTCCGGCTCGAAGACGGTCGCGAGCTCGCGTATGCGGAGTTCGGCGACCCGAACGGCGCCCCGGTGATCGGCTTTCACGGGACGCCTGGCTCGAGTCTGCAGATGTCTCCGGCCGACGAGACCGCGCGCGCCGAACGCGTGCGAGTCATCGCGCCGGATCGGCCGGGCTACGGTCACTCGACTTACGACGCGCACCGCAGACTCGTCGACTGGCCGCGCGACGTGACCGAGCTGGCCGATCACCTGGGCTTGACACGGTTCGGTGTCATCGGCGTTTCGGGCGGCGGGCCGCACGCGGCCGTGTGCGCGCACGCGCTCGGCTCGCGACTCACTGGCGCGTGCATCGTGTCCGGGGTCGCGCCGCCCGACACACCCGGCGTGCACGCCGACATGATGACCATGAACAAGGTGAACTTCGTGCTCGCGAAGCAGTCGTCCCTTCTCGCGCTGCCGACGATGGTCGCGATCCTGTTCATGCTGCGGAACTTCCCCGACCGCGCGCTCGACTCGATGCTGCGCAGCCTGCCCGAGCCCGACCGGCGCGTAATGACTCGCCGCGAGATCGCCGACGTGTTCGTGCAAGAGGCGAAGCACGCGTCAGCCACCGCCGCCCGCGCGGCGGCGCAGGACTTCACCTTGTTCGCGCGGCCGTGGCGCTTCCGGCTCGAAGACATCGCCGCGCCCGTGCACGTGTGGCACGGCGACCTGGACGTGAACGTGCCCATGTCTCACGGCCGCGCCCAGGCCGACCGCATTCCCAACGCGAAGCTGCACGCGTGCCCCGGCGAAGGCCACATGCTCGTGTTCGATCACTTGGCCGAGATACTCCGCGCCGCGACGGGACGGCCCGAGGCAGTGACTGCGTGATGCTCCAGGGTCTGCGCGTGGTGGAGCTGGCCGTCTGGGTCGCGGGACCCGGCGCCGGAGGCGTGCTGAGTGACTGGGGCGCCGACGTGGTGAAGATCGAGCCACCCGAGGGCGACCCGTGCCGCAACCTGTTCATGGCGCTCGCGGGCCTGAAGGAGCCGAAGAGCCCGCCGTTCGACTTGGACAACCGCGGCAAGCGCAGCGTGGTGCTCGACACGCGTGACTCGGAAGCGCGCGGGCTCGCGCGGCGGCTGGTGTCCGAGGCCGACGTGTTCGTGACCAACCTGCGGCCCGACGCGCTGGCGAAGCTCGGGCTCGACTGGGAGTCACTCGAGGCATCGTGTCCGCGGCTCGTGTACGCGAGCATCACGGGCTACGGGCTGCGCGGGCCCGAGCGCGACCGCGCGGCGTACGACGTAGGCGCGTTCTGGGCGCGCACGGGCGCCGAGCACATCATGTTCCCGACTGGTGTCGAGCCGCACGGCATCCGCGGCGGCTTCGGCGATCACGTGACTGCGCTGTCACTCGTGTCGGGAATCATGGCCGCGCTCTATCAGCGCGAGCGCACGGGGCGGGGTCAGCGCGTGGCGACTTCTCTGCTCCGCACGGGTCTCTACTGCGTCGGCTGGGATACGGGCATCCGCCTGCGCTTCGGCACGGTCGCGCCGTCGCTGCCGCGCGAAGAGGCGCTGAATCCCGTGCTGAGTCAGTACCGCGACCGCGACGGCCGCTGGTTCTGGCTGCTCGGGCTCGAGGCCGAGAGACACTGGCCCAAGCTCGCGCGAGTCATCGAGCGCACCGAGCTGACCGCGGATCCGCGCTACGCCAGCGCGCGCGAGCGGCGCAAGAACGCGCGCGAGCTCGTGTCACTCCTCGACGGGATCTTCGCGACCCGGTCACTCGCGGAGTGGGGCCCGCGCTTCGACGAGGTCGACCTGTGGTGGGCGCCGGTGCAGAACCAGGACGAGGTCGTCGCCGATCCGCAGGTCCGCGCGATGAACGGGATCGTGACCGTGCCCGAGGCCGGCGGCGCGGGTGAGTTCCAGGCGGTCGCGACGCCGCTCGAGTTCTCCGCCGCGCCGGTGGGCCCGCAGGGCGCGCCGCCAAAGCTGGGCGAGCACACCGACGAAGTGCTGCGCGAGCTCGGAGTGACTCCCGACGAGCTACGCCGGCTGCGCGAGCGGGGCGCGCTGGGCAAGCGCGGGTAGGGTGCCCGCGCGTTCATTGGGCGGAGTGCAGGGCTCCGTGGAAGTCCTGCGCGACGAGTGGGGGATCGCGCACGTGCGCGCCGAGTCACTCGCGGGCGCGTTTTTCGGTCAGGGCTTCGCGTGCGCGCAGGATCGGCTGTGGCAGATGGAGCACGACCGCCGCCGCGCGAGCGGGCGCTGGGCCGAGGTCGTGGGGCCGGTCGCGGTCGCGCGCGACGCGTTCCTGCGGCGCATGGGGCTCGCGCGCTCGGCACGGCGCGACTTCGCCGCGCTGCGCGCGGACACGCGCGAGATGCTCGAGGCGTACTCGGCGGGCGTGAATGCCTATCTCGCGGCGGATCCGCGGCTCCCTCCCGAGTACGGACTCACCGGCATCTCGCCCGAGCCGTGGGAGCCGTGGCAGTGTCTCGCCGTCTACAAGCTGCGCCACGCCTTCATGGGACCGCTGTACCGGAAGCTGTGGCGCGGGGCCGTGCTGCGCGAGCGCGGGCCGGAGCTCTTGGCCGCGATCTTCGGCGAGTCACCGGAGGGCCGGTCACTTCCGCGCGAGCTGGACGCGAGTGTCTCGGCGCTCCAAGGCCTGCAGGCGGGCGACGGCGGCAGCAATCACTGGGCGCTCGCGGGCAGCCGCACGCTGTCGGGCAAGCCGCTCCTCGCGGGCGACCCGCACCGAACGCTCGAGCTGCCCAACGTGTACTGGCAGAACCATCTGCTCTGCGCGCGCTTCGACGCGATCGGGCTGTCGTTCGCGGGCGTGCCCGCGTTCCCGCACTTCGGTCACAACGACTCGGTCGCGTGGTGCATCACGCACGGCATGGCCGACGACCAGGACCTGTACGTCGAGAGACTCGGCGCGCGCGAGCTCGCCGCGGCGGAGCGGCGCACCGAGAGCGTGACCGTTCGCAGCGCGGCGCCGGCCGAGGTCGAGATACTCGAGACTCCGCGCGGGCCGATCGTGCTGGGCGGGACTCACGCCGGGGTCGGCATCGCGCTGCGCTGGACGACCCTGGCCGAGACGGACTCGACCTTCGACTGCCTCCTGCCCATGCTCGACGCGCGCAGCGCCGCGGAGCTCGACGAAACACAGCGTCGCTGGGTGACTCCATGCAACAACCTGATCTGCGCCGACGTCGGGGGCGCCATCAGGTACCGCTTCCGCGGCCACGTGCCGGTGCGCGCCCCCGCGAACCGCTGGGCGCCCGTGCCCGCCGAGCCCGCGCACGGCTGGCGCGGGCACGTGCCGTTCGAGTCACTGCCCCACCTTGCCGACCCGCCGGACGGGATCCTGGTCGCGGCGAACGAGCGGCCGGCGAGCGACGAATATCTCGGCGTGGACTTCTCCGGCCCGAGCCGCGCCAAGCGGATCCGGCGCCGCCTCGAGTCACTCGACGCGGCGACGGTCGACGACATGGTCTCGATTCACGCCGACGACGTGTCACTCGTCGCCCCGCTCTTCGTGCGCACCCTGGACGCGGTCGAGCCCACGAGCGAGCGCGGCCGCGAGGCGCTCCTGCTCCTGCGCCGCTGGGACGCGCGCATGCGCGCCGACTCGGCGGCGGCGGCGGTGTACCTCGCGTTCCGCGAGCAGCTCACGTTGCTCGCGGGTGAGTCACTCGGGCTGACGAGCCCCACGCTCGGCGCGCTGGGCGAGGCCGCCGCCGCGCCCGAGCGCCTGGCGCAGGTGTGGCTCGCGATCCCGCCGCTGCTCTCTTCGGGGCTCGCCGACTGGAAGTCACTCGCGGCAGACGCCTTCGAGCGCGCGCTCCTGTTCCTGGAGGCGCGCATGGGCCCGAAGCTGGGTGACTGGCGGCTGTCGCGCGTGCACCGCACGTTCGCGTGGCACCCGCTCGCGGTCGACTTCGAGCCCGCGCGCACCCTGCGCCTGCCGCCGTCGGTCCCCATGGGCGGCGACGGCGACACCGTTTTGTGTGGAGCGACCGTGGCGGGCTTCAGCCTGCGCGCCACGACTCTCTCGGTCGCGCGCTACGTGTTCGACTTGGCCGACTGGGAGCGCTCGGGCTGGGTCGTGCCGCACGGAGTGTCCGGAGATCCAGCGAGCCCGCACTACGTGGACCAGCTGCTGGCGTGGGCCGAGCTGCGCGTGCTGCCGATGCGCTACGACTGGCGCGGGATCGAGGCGGCGGCCAGCGAGCGAGTCACTCTCGATTCGTCGAGCCACTGACGTGCGTCTGCCACGCTCGTTCTTCGCCCGTCCGGTGCTCGAGGTCGCGCCCGAGCTGATCGGTCTGCTGTTGATCCACGAGCTGCGCGGCGGCGAGCGGCTGGTGGGGCGGATCGTGGAAGTCGAGGCGTATCTCGGCGACGGCACCGACCCGGCGTCTCACTCGCACCGCGGCCCGACCCCGCGCAGCCGAGTCATGTTCGGCGAGCCGGGACACTTTTATGTGTACCGCTCCATGGGCATTCACCTGTGCGCGAACGTGGTGTGCGAGCCGGCGGGCCGCGGCGCCGCGGTGCTTCTCCGCGCGGCCGAGCCGCTCGAGGGCGAGGCGCGCATGACCGCGCTGCGCGGCGGCCGCGGCGGGCGCGAGCTCGCGAGCGGCCCGGGCAAGCTCGCGCAGGCGTTCGCGGTCGAGCTGGCCCATGACGGCGCCGACGCGCTGCGCGGCGCGCTGCGGCTCGAGCGCGAGCGCAGCGCGCGCCCGCCCGCGCTCGCGGTCGGCCCGCGCATCGGACTCACGAAGGCACCCGACCTGCCCTACCGCTTCTTCGCGCGCGACAGTCCACACGTGACGCGCGCGGCGCAGAACGTCCGAAGCAGCGAATACAACTCACTGGCGTTCAGCGCTAGGCGCTGACTATTCTCCCGACCCGTGTCGGACACCTCGCAAGCTCCCGTCGCGCTCGAGCCGCGCGCGCGCTTCGTGCGCGCGTGCCGCGGCGAGCCCGTCGATCGCGCGCCCGTGTGGCTCATGCGCCAGGCCGGGCGGTATCTGCCCGAGTACAAGGCGCTGCGCGCGAAGTCGAGCTTCCTCGCGATGTGTGACTCGCCCGAGCTCGCGGCCGAGATCTCACTGCAGCCGCACCGCCGCTTCGGCATGGACGGCGTGGTCGTGTTCAGCGACATCCTCTTGCCGCTGCGCGCCGGCGGGCTCGAGCTCGCGTTCAACCCCGGCCCGAGCGTCGCGAACCCGGTGCGCGGCCTGAGTGACTTGGAACGACTCACCGGCGACGTCGGGCCCGCGATCGCCGGGACGTGCGAGACACTCCGCCGGCTGCGCCGCGAGCTCGGCGACCGCGCGGCGCTGATCGGCTTCGCGGGCGCGCCGTGGACGCTCGCCGCGTACGCCACCGAGTCGAAGCTGTCGCGCGACGTCGAGGTGCTCTCCGCTCTCTCATGGCGCGAGCCCGACACGGTGCTGCGCATCCTCGAGCGGATGAGCGAGATCTGCGCCGAGACACTCCGCCTGCAGATCGAAGCGGGCGCGGACTGTCTGCAGGTCTTCGACACGTGGGCCGGCGTGCTCGACCGCCCGCGCTTCGAGAAGTTCGCGGGCCGCGCGCTGCGCGACGTGCTCGCGCGGCTCGGCCGCGACCGCCCGCCGGTGATCGTGTTCGCGCGCGGCGCGGCTCACTTGCTGGACGAGCTCGCGGATCTCGGCGCCGACGTCGTGTCACTCGACTGGCGCATCGACCTGGCCGACGCGGCCGCGCGCGTGGGCCAGCGCGTGTCACTCCAGGGGAATCTCGATCCCACCGCGCTGCTCGCGCCGCTGCCCGTGATCGCGCGCAGCGTGCGCGAGCTGATCCGCGCGGGGCGCAAGGCGCGCGGTCACGTGCTGAACCTGGGTCACGGCGTGCTGCAGACCACGCCCGTGGAGGCGGTCGCGACCTTCGTGCGCACGGCGCAGGAAGCGGGCGGTTGAGCGAAGTCGACACCGTCGTGGTGGGCGCGGGCATCGCCGGCCTCGCCTGCGCGACCGAGCTCGCCGCGCGCGGAGTGACTGACTTCCTGGTGCTGGAAGCCGCGCCGCGCGCGGGCGGCCCCGCGGAGACGGCTCACATCGGCAAGTATCTCGTCGAGCGCGGCCCGATGACGGTGCGCGCGAACCCCGAGCTCTACGAGCTGATCAGCCGCGCGCGACTCACTCCGATGCCCGCGAACCGCGCCGCGCCCGCGTTCGTGTCGGACGGGCGAATCGTCCGCTTCCCGCCGCCGCTCGGCGAGCTGCTCTCCGGCCGCGTGTTGCCGTGGGGCGCGCTGCTCGCGGCGCTGGCGGAGCCGCTGCGCTCCGCGCCGGCGGGTCCGCGCACCGTGAGACAGCTGATGGAGCAGCGCCTCGGCGCCGGCGCCGCGGAGAGACTCGCCGACTTACTCACGCTCGGCGTGTTCGGCACGACGGCCGACCAGGTCGGCTTCGAGTCCGCGTACCCCGAGCTCGCCGCCGCGCTGGCACGCGCTCGCGGGCGCTTCTCGCTGATGATGCTGCGCGGGATGTTCGTGCGCTCGGGCCTGCCGCGGCCGACGGTGATCTCGACGGAGCTCGGGCTGGGTGGTCTGTGTCAGCGCCTGGCCGAGTCACTCGGACCTCGCCTGCGAACGGCCGCGCGAGTCACTCGCGCGCGCAAAGCCGGCGCGGGCTTCGAGCTGGAAGTCACGGGCGGACCCGAGCCGAAGCTCCGCTGCCGGAAGCTCGTGCTCGCCATCCCGCCCGCCGCCGCCGCGCGCGTGCTCGAGTCGCCGCGAGTCACCGCGCTGCTCGGCCAGTACCGCGCGGTGCCGCAGGTGCTCGCCGCCTTCGCGCTCGAAGACCCCGCGTGCGCCGAGCGGTGGACCGGGCTCGGCTTCCTCGTTCCGCCGCGCGAGAGACTCCCGCTGATCGGGTGTCTCATCGCGTCGAGTCTCTTCCCCGGCCGCGCGCCGAAGGACGCGATGCTCCTCTCGGTGTTCACCGCGCCCGCGCTGCACGCGCTGCCCGACGGCGCGATCGCCGCCGAGCTCGCGCCGGTCCTGCAGGGCCTGCTCGGCGCGGCGCGCGCGCCCGAGCTGCTCGCGGTCACGCGCTACCCAGAAGGCATCCCGCTGTACGACGTGGGCCACGCGGAGCGCACGCGCGCGCTGCGCAACGCGCTGGCGGAGGAAGGCGGCGCGACACTCTGCGGTGTCGGCTATGACGGCGTCGCCTTCGCCGCCGCCGCCGCCTCGGGAATTCGGGCCGCTCGCACCGAGTGAAAGGGCGCGAGGCGAGGGCCGCCCCGAGCCGAGCGCGCAAGCGACGGAGTCGCGCGCAGTGAGCCGAAGGCGAACGTAAGCCGGGCGGCGTAAACCGCCCGGCGAGGCGAGGGCCGCCCCGAGCCGAGCGCGCAAGCGACGGAGTCGCGCGCAGTGAGCCGAAGGCGAACGCAGGCCGGGCGGCGTAAACCGCCCGGCTCGGACGAGGGTCGAACGGGGCGTGGAAATGGCGGTGGACCGCGCGAAGTCGGACGCTTCGTCGCTGATGAGGGCGGAGGAGTTCGCGCGCTTTGCCGAGGCCCGGCGGGAACGCGCGCTCCGGCTCGCGTTCCGGCTGCTTTCAGGAGATCAGGCGACGGCCGAGGACGTGGTGCAGAACGCTTTCTTTCGCGCGCATCGCGCGCTCGCGGGCTTCCGCGGCGACGCGAGTCTCGACACGTGGTTCTATCGAATCCTCGTGCGCGAGGTGCAGCGGCAGCGGCGCTGGCAGTCACTGCGGAACTGGTTCGCGGCCGATCCCGATACCGCGCCCGAGCCGCTCGAGTCACGGCCCACCGGCGATCCCGGCCTGCGCCGGCGCATCGCGGCCGCGTTCGAGAGACTCTCGGCGGGTCAGCGCGAGGCGTTCGTGCTCGTGCATCTGGAAGAGCTCACGATCACCGAAGCCGCGGCGGTGTTGGGCAAGGCCGTCGGCACCGTGAAGAGTCACTTGCACCGCGCGCTCGCGTCGCTGCGGGCCGAGCTCGGAGATCTGCGCCAGGGAGAGAAGCCATGAACGACGACGATCGCTGGATCGAGACAGTCCGCGACGAGCTCCGCCCCGAACCGATGAGTCCGGCGCGCGCCGCCGCTTTCCGCCGCGAGCTCGACGAGCGCATCGCCGCGCGTCCCGCCCGCCGCTTCGCCCTGCCGGTGCTGGCCACGGCGGCGGCCGCCGCCGCGCTCGCGCTGTGGCTCGGCTGGCCAGTGACTCAGCCGACGGACCCGACTCCGACCGAAACCGCCGCCGCTGCCGCCGACGTCGACGCGTACTCCGACCCCGAGACGTTCGCGAGTGACCTCGCGGACCGCGGTGAGTATCTGCCGGCGGATTATCAGGCGCTCGCGCTTCTCCTCGAAGACGACGCTGCGGAGCGGTAAACCGCGCGCGCGCGGCGCGGGTCGAATCAGGCGGGACAAGGAGGTCCATTCATGAGACCGACACACAAGCTCACGTTCGCCGCGCTGTGGCTCGCCGCTCTCTCGTTCATCGCGTCACCGGCCTTGGCCGGGCCGCACCACGGTGGGCCGGGCCGGCTCGAGCGGCAGCTCGAGAAACTGGGCCTCTCCGACTCACAGAAGGTGAAGGTGCAGGCGATCCTCGACGAGGCGAAGCCGAAGCGCGAGGAAGTTCGCGGGAAGATGCGCGCCGCGTTCGACGAGATGCGCGCGTTGCTCGACCAGGACTCACCGAGTGAGTCCGCGGTGCTGGCGCAGGCCGACAAGATCGGCGCGATTCAGACCGACGCGCACAAGGCGATGCTCACCACCTTGCTCGCGGTGCGGAAGGAGCTGACCCCTGAGCAGCGCGCGAAGCTGTCCGCGGAGATGCGCAAGCACCGTCACGGGCGCTGGGGCAAGCACCACGGCGGCGGGAAGGGTGAGTCACCCGAGTCGGCGCCGGCGCCGGAGTCACCGAGGTAAGCCCTGCGCGGGATCGCGCTCATATCCGTCGTCTGTCTCGGCCTCACCGCCTGCGCGGTGGGGCCGGACTACGTGCGCCCCGAGACGGCGCCCGGAGTCACTGGCTGGAACGCCGAGCTCGCGCGCGGCCTCGAGTCACTTCCTCCGGACCAAGCCGCGCTCGCCCGCTTCTGGACCGCGCTCGACGACCCGCTGCTGACGGAGCTCGTCGAGCGCGCGCTCGCGGGCAACTACGACGTGCGGGAAGCCGAGGCGCGGCTGCGCCAGACGCGCGCGCTGCGGAAGATCGCGGTCGGGCGTTTCTTCCCCACGATCGCGGGCTCCGCCGGCGCGCAGCGCGTGAGCGCGAGTGACCGCACGCGAGGCGCGGGCGGCGGCGGCGCGGGCGCGTTCGGGGGCGGCGGCAGCGGAGCCGTGGAGCTGTACTCCGTCGGGCTCGACGCGAGCTGGGAGATCGACTTGTTCGGCCGGCTGCGCCGCAACCTCGAGGCCGCGAACGCCGACCGCGACGCCGCGCAGGAAGACCTCCGCGACGTACAAGTGAGTCTGATCGCGGAGCTCGCGCTGGCCTACGTCGACACGCGCGCGCTGCAGGAGAGACTCCGCATCGCCGAGGCCACGCTCGCGTCGCAGTCGGAGACGTACGACATCACCGATTGGCGTGCGCAGGCGGGACTCACGACGGTGCTCGACGTGGAGCGCGCGCGCACGAGCGTCGCGACGACCGAGGCCACGATTCCCACGCTGCGCACCGCGCTCGACGCGGACGTGAACGGCATCGCGACCCTGCTCGGCGAGCCGCCGGGCGCGGTGAGCGAGTTACTCGCGCCGAAGCAGCCGATCCCAGTGACTCCCCGCGAAGTAGCGGTCGGCGTTCCGGCCGACGCGCTCGCGCAGCGGCCCGACGTGCGGCGCGCCGAGCGCGCGCTCGCCGCCGAGACCGCGCGCGTCGGCGTCGCGACCGCCGACGCCTACCCGAACCTGAACGCGCTGGGCTCGATCGGGCTCGAGGCGCTGTCGCCCGCGGGCCTGGTGAAGGGCGGCGCAACGTTCGCGTCTCTCGCCGCGACCGCGACTCAGACGATCTTCGCGGGCGGCCAGATCGTCGGCTCGATCGAGGCGCAAAAGGCCGTGCGCGACCAAGCGCTCGCTCGCTACCAGACGACCGTCCTGTCCGCGCTCTCCGAGGTCGAGAACGCTCTGGTGGCGTACGCGCGGGAGCAGGATCGCCGCGACTCACTCGCCGAAGCCGCGGGCGCGGCCGAGCGCGCGCTCGTGCTCGCGCAGGACCAGTACGGCTCAGGGCTGATCGACTTCCAGGTCGTGCTCGACTCACAGCGCGCGCTGTTCGTGCTGCAGGACCAGCTCGCAGAGAGCGAGGGCCAAGTGACTGCCAACCTGGTTCGGCTCTACAAGGCGATCGGCGGCGGCTGGACCCCGGAGCCCACGTCGTGAGCGAGCTGCGCCCCGAAGACCGAGCCGACGAGATCGCGCGCACGCTCGGCATCGGCGAGTCACTCGCGGCGCGCTTCGGCGCGCGCTTGTGGACCTTCGGCGCGATCGGCGCCGTGCTCGTGGTCGCGCTGCTCGCGCTCGCGCTCTCCGGCGACGGCGACGGCGTGACTTACAAGACCGAGAACACGCGCCGCGGCGACATGACCGTGATCGTGACCGCGACCGGCACGCTGCAGCCGACGAATCAGGTCGATGTCGGCAGCGAGCTGTCGGGCACGATCCGCACGGTGTCGGTCGACTTCAACGACGTCGTGACGGTCGGGCAGGAGCTCGCGAAGCTCGACACGTCGAAGCTCGACTCGTCGGTCCTGCAGTCGCGCGCGGGCCTCGAGTCCGCGAAGGCGAAGGTCGCGCAGTCACAGGCGAGTCTCGCGGAGGCCGAGAGTCAGATCGCGCGCCTCGAGCGCGTGCGCGAGCTGTCGGGCGGCAAGGTGCCGTCGCAGGCCGACATCGACACCGCGAGCGCCGAGGTCTTGCGCGCACGCGCCGACGTGGCGAGCAGCAAGGCCGCAGTGACTCAGGCGCAGGCCACGCTCGACGGCCAGCTCACCGACCTCTCCAAGGCGTCGATCCGCTCGCCCATCAACGGGATCGTGCTGGTGCGCGCGGTGGAGCCGGGCGCGACCGTCGCGGCGTCGCTCCAGGCGCCCGTACTGTTCACGCTGGCGGAGGACCTGACGCGCATGGAGCTGCTCGTCTCGGTCGACGAGGCCGACGTGGGGCAAGTGACTGAGGGCCAGTCGGCAGCGTTCACCGTCGACGCTTGGCCGGAGCGCCGCTTCGACGCGAAGGTCCAACAGGTGCGCTTCGGCGCGCAGACACTCGACGGCGTAGTGACTTACCAGACCGTGCTCGAGGTCGACAACGGCGAGAGAGTCCTGCGCCCCGGCATGACCGCGACGGCCGAGATCACGGTGAAGCAGCTGACCAACGCGCTGCTCGTGCCCAACTCCGCGCTGCGCTTCGTGCCGCCCGCGCGCGCCGAGAAGCCGCAGGGCGGGATCCTGAGTGCGCTCCTGCCGCGCCGGTTCGGGCCCCCGCCGAGGAAGGACCAGGCGAGCGCGAAGCAAGCGAAGGTGTGGGTGCTGAAGAAGGGCGTGCCCGAAGCCGTGGAGCTCACGACGGGCTCGAGCGACGGCACGTGGACCGAGGTGCGCGCGGGAGACATTGCGCCCGACACGCCGCTCGTCACCGAGTCGGTCGCGGTGAAGAAGTGACTCGGCCGGTCATCGAGCTGCGCGACGTGAGCAAGATCTACGGCGCCGGCCAGGCCGCGGTCGCGGCCCTGCGCGGTGTCTCGTTCGCGATCGAGCGCGGTGACTTCGTGGCGGTCATGGGGCCGAGCGGCTCGGGCAAGTCGACGTGCATGAACATCCTTGGCTGTCTCGACTCACCCACTTCGGGCTCGTACCGCTTCGACGGCGTCGAGGTGGGCAACCTCTCGCGCGACCAGCGCGCGCGGCTCCGCCGCAACTATCTCGGCTTCGTGTTTCAGGGCTTCAACCTCTTGGGCCGCAGCACGGCGCTCGAGAACGTGGAGCTGCCGCTCGTGTACCGCGGACTCCACGCGGCGGAGCGCCACCGCCGCGCGCGCGAGGCGCTGGCGCAGGTCGGTCTTTCCGACCGCGAGAGTCACCGCCCGAATGAGCTCTCGGGCGGTCAGCAGCAGCGCGTGGCGATCGCGCGCGCGATCGTGACTCACCCGCAGGTGCTGCTCGCCGACGAGCCGACCGGCAACCTGGACCAGGAGAAGGGCCGCGAGATCCTCGAGCTACTGACTCGCCTGAACCGCGAGCGCGGCCTGACGATCGTGATCGTGACTCACGACGTGACCCTCTCGCGCTGGACGCGGCGGTCGATCCGCTTCCTGGACGGCCGCATCGTGACCGGCGACCCCGACAGGGAGGCCGCCTGATGCTGTGGAGCATGGTGCGGCTGGCGCTGCTCGCCATACGCAGAAACGTGTTGCGCTCGTCGCTCACGGTGCTGGGCATCGTGATCGGCGTGGCGGCGGTCATCACCATGACCACGATCGGCGCGGGCGCGACGGCCAAAGTGACTGCCGACATCGCCGCGCTCGGCACGAACCTGATGCTCGTCCGCCCCGGCCAGGGACAGGGCCCGGGCGGCGCGCGGTCCGACGCGCCGCCGTTCAAGATCGCCGACGCCGAGGCGGTCATGCGCGAAGTGCCCGGCATCGCGGCCGTCGCGCCGACGGCGCAGAAGCCGGTGCAGGCGATCGCGGGCGCGCGCAACTGGTCGACGTCGGTGACTGGCTCGACGGGCGCGTTTCTCCAAGTGCGCGGCTGGAGTCTGGTGAGTGGCCGCAACTTCACCGAGGGCGAAGAGCGCGCGGGCAACGCGGTGTGCATCGTCGGAGAGACCGTGAAGCGCGAGCTGTTCGGCGGCGCGGACCCCGTGGGCTCGCGCATCCGGCTCGGCAAGCTCTCGTGTCTCGTGATCGGCGCGCTCGAGGCGAAGGGTGAGTCGAGCTTCGGGCAGGACCAGGACGACTTCGTGCTCGTGCCGCTGCGCTGGCTGCAGCGCACGCTGGCGGGAAACACCGACGTGGGGGCGATCTTCGCGTCGGCCAAGGACGGCGCCTCGACGTCCACAGTGACTGCCGATCTGACGAGTCTGTTCCGCGAGCGCCGCCGCAGCGCGACCGGCGAGGACGACTTCACGATCCGCGACATGAAGGAGCTGGCGACCGCGCTGACTCAGACCACGCGAGTCATGACCTCGCTGCTCGGCGCCGTCGCGGCGGTGAGTCTGCTCGTGGGCGGAATCGGGATCATGAACATCATGCTGGTGTCGGTCACCGAGCGGACGCGCGAGATCGGCATCCGCCTGGCGATCGGCGCGCTCGAGCGCGAGGTGCTGACTCAGTTTCTGGTCGAAGCCGTGGTGCTGTCGTCGGTGGGCGGCGTGGTCGGGATCGCGCTGGGGCTCGCCGCCGCCGCGGCCGGCACGAACGCGATCGGCGCGCCGTTCGTGTTCCAGCCCGGCATCGTCGTGCTCGCGTTCGTGTTCTCGGCCGCGGTCGGCGTGATCTTCGGCTTCTTCCCCGCACGTCAGGCGGCGCGCTTGGATCCCATCGAAGCGCTCCGCCACGAGTGACTTCGTGGCCCACCGGCCGGGGAAAGGCGCGCGTGGACGGCCACGCGCGCCCGCCTTCGCTCGGCTCCGCCTCGCTGCGCGCCCTCGGCTCGCGATCCACTCCGCCACGAGTGAGTCAGTCACTCACGGAGTCGGAATCACCGTGGAGTCGGTCGGGATCGCCAGGTCGATCACCGGGCTCGGGGTCTTGAGCTTGCCGGTCTTGCTCGCGGCGCCCGTCAGCAGGCGGACGCGATAGACGTTGTTCTCGGGGCCGTTCTTGCCCGCGACCGAAGTCACGAGATACCCGGTCAGGCTCTTCACGATGCCTTCGTCGAGTCGGCTGTAGATGTCGAAGCCGACGTCGGCGGCGGCGTCGATGCCGAGTCCGCCCGTCGCGACGACCGAGCCCGCGTTCGCGGGTGACTGGATCACGACCTGGTCGGTGAGCGCGTTCACGTCGAACAGCGTGGTGTTGCTCGCGGGGTTCGCGTCGTTGTTGGTGTACGCGGCGCCGCTGATGCCGGGCACGAGCACGGCGGGAACCGCGCCGTTGTTCAGGTCGGGATCGACGGTGGTCGCGCCCGTGTCGACGTTCACGCGCAGGTTCTGGCCCGAGTCACTCACGATGCGCATGCGGTCGACCACCGGGTTGAAGTCGATGTCGAAGTTCGTCCCGGCGAGCGTCGCGCCCGTGAGGTTCACGCGCAGCGTCGCGACCGCGGTGTCGGTGTCGATCGTGTACACGCCGCCCGCGTTGCCCAGCGCGTAGAGCACGCCGTTGGCGGGGCGGTAGTCCATGCCCAACAGGCGAGTATCTCCCGCGAACCCGGTGATCGCGCCGACCTCGCGCCAGCGCGACGGGGTCTCCGTGCGGAACGAGACGAGTCTTTGGTCTTGAGTGAGTCCGAAGGCGATCCGTCCGTTGCGCGAGGGTGAGTCTCCCTTGCCGAGGTCGAGGTCGGTGGCGCCGGCGGCGCCGGCCAGGGTCAGTGACAGCGCGGCGGCCGCGAGCCCCCGCATCCAGATTCCGTTCTTCATGAGGTCCTCCGATGTCGTGTGTCGTGTGCAGCGCCGAGTTTGTGAGCGCGTGGGCACCCTACCCACGCGCAGCGCGCCGCTCGTGCTACGCACGACACGCGTCATCGGATGCGGGGTCCGCTTGACTTCGTTCGCCTGCGCCTCACTGCGCGCTCCGCTTCGCTTCGCTTGCGGGCCTCGCTCGGGGCGGCCCTCGCTCGGCCGTCTTCGTAGTGAGTCACTGCTCGACGGAGCGGGACCTCAGAGGTGGGAGGCCAAGTCACCGATGTCGATCAGGGGCAGGCCCCAGTGGAGCGCGAAGCGTTCGAGCTCCGCGGGGCCGGCCATGAATCCATCCGGGGCCATGATCTCGCAACACACTCCGACCGGAGCGAGCTTCGCCGCGCGGCACAGCGCGACCGTGGCCTCGGTGTGACCCGCGCGCTCGCGCAGACCGCCCGGCCGCGCGCCGAGCGGAAACACGTGGCCGGGCCGCAGGAAGTCACTCGCCCGCGCGGCGGGATCGGCCAGGTGCCGCACGGTGGCCGCTCGCTCCGCGGCCGAGACACCCGTGCCGGCGGCGGACGCGAGATCCACCGACGTGTACATCGCGGTGCCGTGGCGGTCGCCGCTGCCCGGCATGGGCGGTATCTCGAGTCTCTCGAGCACCGCCCGGTCGCACGGCACGGTCGTGTGACCGAAGGCCTGAGTCAGCAAGAACGTGAACGTCGCGGGCCGGATGTCCTGCCCGGCGGCGATCACGTCGCCCTCGCCTTCCCGCGTCGGGTCCCACACCACTGCGCAGCCGCCCGCCGCGATCTGCGCCACGACTTTCTCGACGCCGAGCCGCCCCGAGACAGAGCCCTTCCACGGCATGGCCGCCACGACGCGCGACAGCGCGGCGCGCGTGCGCCCTTCCCAGCGCTCCGCGAGTCTCTCGAGCAGGTCGGCCTCGAGATTCACGCGATCGCCCGGCGCCAGCGCACCGAGCGTGGTCGACTCGATCGTGACCGGCACGAGCGCCACCGCGAAGCGGTCGCGCTGCACGTCTGCCACGGTGAGACTCACACCGTCGACCGTGACCGAGCCCTTCGGCACGAGTGACTCGAGAAAGCGCGCCGGCGGGCGCAGCCACACCCGACGCCCGCTGGCCTCTTCGTCGATGCGCAGCACCTTGGCCGTCGCGTCGACGTGCCCCTGCACCAGGTGACCCTCGAGAGCGTCGCCCACGCGCACGGGAAGCTCGACGTTCACGGCCGCGCCCGGCACGAGCTCCGTCAGGGTCGAGCGGCGCGCCGTCTCCGTCGATAGCTGCGCGCGAAACACTTCGCCGTCCACTTCGACCGCCGAGACACACACGCCCGCGACGGAGACCGAGCCGCCCGGCTCGAGCCCCGCGCACGCCTTGGGCGCGCGCACGCGCAGCTCTCCCGCATCCGCGCCAGTCACTTCGCCAATTTCACTGATGAACCCGCGATACACGATGAACCTCCTCGTTGGTTGGGTTGAGAAGGGAGGACGTCCGCGGTCCTCTAGCGGGGTTTCACCGCGTGGCTCCGGAGTTTCACCGGATCGCTCCGCGTGTCGCGGAGCCGGCGGGCCGTCGCCGCCGCACCTGGAGTTGCACCAGTCCCAAGCTTAGCCCGAGCAACAGCGCGGCGGCCAGCGCGCCCCCGAAGGCACCCGGCAGCGCGGGCACGTCGTTGTCGCGCGTGCCAGTGACTCGCAAGATCCGGCCGATGATGTCGACGACATACAAGTGACCGTCCGGCCCGATCTCGAGATCAGTCACTGAGCCGAAGCCGGTCCCCAGCTGCACGGAGGTGGTGTCGCCGTAGAACTCGGCCACGAGGTCGGTGAGTCCGCCGGTGAGCACGAAGCCGGTGCGCGCCACGTTCAGCGGGAACGAATAGATGATGCCGAGATTCGCGTCACTCACGAGCGCACGCTGATCGTACGTCGCGCCGAGCGAGCTGCCGACGGGGAACAGGATCGCCGTCGGCGCCACGGTCTGACCCCACGAGAACTCGGGATCGCTGTATGTGACTCCCGCGCCCGGCATGTTGACCAGATCGCCGACGTTCTCCGGGTCGAGTGAGTCGGGACCCATGATCGGGATCCAGCCGCTGTTGAAGCCCGCGCCGACGCGATTCACTTCGTCCATGCTGTTCGGGCCGTTCTCGGTGTCCCACAGCGCGCCGGTCACTGGATCGATCGCGAGCCCGAAGCTGTTCCGGATGCCGTAGCCCCAGTAACGCGCGACGCGCGTGAGACACGTCTGGCCCCCTGGGCAGTTCGCGTCGACGGAGCAAGTCTGCGTGGTCGTGACGCTGCAGTAGGGCGTGAACGGGTTGCCGGGCGCCGGCGCGCCGTTCTGCAGCACGCGGAGGATCACGCCCGTGTCGTCCGGCGGGTCGGTCGGAATGTTCTGCAGCCGGCCGTAGTGATTCAGATCGCCGATCACGACGAAGAGCGGCGCGCCGTCGCCCACGCCGGAGAACTGACCCGGGGTGCCCAGCGCGAACACGCCGCCGTTGTGATTCGGCCCGGCGAGCACCGGCAGATCGAGCACGAGTGTCTGGCCGGTGAGTGTCTTCGCGACCGAGTTCCAGGTGTAGCGGTATATGCGGTTCGCGATCGGCGCGGCCTCGGGGGTCGGGGCCTCGGTCACGTACACGAAGACCGACGGCGGGGTCGACTTGTTGACCGCGATCCCGAGCACGCCGCGCTCGCTCTCGGTGTTCACGTTGAAGGTCAGCACGGGCGTCGGGTCGAGCACTCCGTTCTGCACGCGTCTCACTCGCCCGACCTTCTCGGTCACGAGAAACTCGCCCGGCGCGACGAACGCCATGGTGGTCGGCTGAGTCAGGCCGCCGCCGTAACCGATGATCGTGGTCCAGGAGAGCGACGCGTCCGTGAGCGCCTGCGCGTGCGCGACGCCGCCGAGAGTCAGCGCCCCCAACCCCGCCCAGAGCCAGTGCCGCATCTCCGCCATGTGCCACCTCCGCATGTCCCGCTCCACCCGATTGCCAAAATGATTGTTCACGTGGTAGTTAACTATCGCGAACCGCAGCCCGTGAACCCGAACCAGGAGAACCGCATGCCCAGTGTCCCACGCGCGACTGGTGTTCCGACAGACATTCCCCCCGTGACTCCGGGGCTCTACTACGACGACCCGGGCGCCGCGCTCGAATGGCTCGAGAAGGCGTTCGGCTTCAAGACGCGGCTCAAGGTCACCGACGGCGCGGGCAACGTGATCCACGCCGAGACGACCTGCGGCGCCGGCGTGATCCAAGTGAGTCCCACGGGCGATCTGCGCAAGAGCCCCCGCGCGCTGGGCGGCGCGTGCACGCAGGGCGTGTGCATCTACGTGCCGGACGTCGACGCGGTGTATGCGCGGGCGCGCGCGGCCGGCGCGCCGCTCTGGATCGACATCAGCGACCGCGACTACGGAGACCGCGGCTTCGGCGTGCTCGACTGCGAGGGCCACACGTGGTGGTTCGCGTCGCGCGTGGACCAGGCGCGCTGGGACGAATCCGTGAAGGACTACGGGGTCGCGTCGGCCGAGTGACTGGGCTCGAGCAGACGTTCGCGGCGCTCGCCGACCCCACGCGCCGGCGCGTGGTCGAGGCGCTGCAGCGCGGCGCGCGCCGCGCCGGCGAGCTGGCCGAGACCACTCACATGAGCGCGCCCGCGCTCAGCCGACACTTGCGTGTGTTGCGCGAGCACGGGCTGGTGGCCGAGGAGCGGATCGACGACGACGCGCGCGTGCGCGTGTACCGGCTGCGACGCGAGCGCTTCGACGAGCTGCAGGAGTGGCTGACCCGCTTCGAGACGTTCTGGACCCTGCAGCTCGACTCGTTCAAGGCGCACGCCGAGAGAAAGTCGCGGAGCAAGCGCGCGTGACTCCGCACGACAGCGTGCGGGTGGAAGTCGTCGTGGCCGTGCCGCCCGGCGAGGCGTTCGAGCTCTTCACCCGCGACGTCGACGTCTGGTGGCGGCGCGGCCCGCGCTATCGCGCCGACGGCCGCCGTCCGAGCACCATGCGCTTCGAGCCGCGGGTGGGTGGACGCTTGCTCGAGATCTACGACGAGTCACGCGGCGATCTGTACGAGTTCGGGCGCGTGCTCGCCTGGGAGCCGCCCGCGCGGCTCCGCTTCGAGTTCCGCGGGACGAACTTCGCGCCGGGCGAAGTGACTCGGGTCGACGTGCGCTTCGAGGGCGATCCCGACGGGACGCGAGTCACTCTCGAGCAGAGTGGCTTCGCGGCGCTGCGGCCCGATCACCCGGTGCGGCACGGCGAAGCCGAGCCGGCGTTCGTCGCGTCGATGGGCCGCTGGTGGACCGAGCTGCTCGTGGCGCTGCGCGCCGCGACTCACTAGAAGCAGCTGCCCGCCGAGCCGGCGACGCACGGCAGCGGGCACGCCGGGCACTTGCCGGAGCCGGCGGGGCTCGCGCCGCCCGCGGGCAAGCCGACGAGAGCGTTCAAGCGCGCCCGGTCGGGTGAGCCGATGTTGAGACCCGCTCCCTCGTCCAGGTCGTAGCGAGCGCACGGTTGAGCGCCGCTCGTTCCGCACGTGTCGCCGATGCGCGACTTACCCGACGACGCGTTGAACTGCGCGATGTCTTGTGTTCCGACGTTGAGACCCGTCGGGGTGAAGTCGGCGTCGCAACTGTTGCCGTAGCCGTCGTGGTCGTCGTCGCGCTGCGCGCCAGTCACCGTCGCCCAAACCAGGTTCGTGTTGGCGGACGCACCCGCGGTGAGCAGAGCCATGTTCACGCGCGGGTTCTGCACGGAGACACAGTTGTCACACGCGTTGCCCACGGTGTCGGCGTCCGAGTCGAGCTGATTCGCGTTCGCCACCGTCGGGCAGTTGTCCACTGAGTCGGAGATGCCATCCTGGTCGCCGTCCGCGGTGCCGCGCGGACCGGCGATGCGCAGAATCCGGCCACCCCCGATGTCGACGACGTACACGTGCCCGTCGGGTCCCAGCTCCAGGTCAGTCACAGGGCCGAACTCCTGGCCGAGCCGCACGAGATTCGCCTCGGTCTGGTTGTCGGCGACGAGGTCGGCGAGCATGCCGCTCAGCGCGAAGCCGGTGCGCCCCGCGTTCAGCGGAAGGGCGTAGAGGTTCCCGAAGTTGTTGTCGCCGACGAGCGCCATCTGGTCGTACGCCGCGCCGAGCGAGCTGCCCACGGGAAACAGGATTCCGGTTGGCGCGACGACCTGAGCCCACGAGAACTCGGGATCGCTGTAAGTGAGTCCCGCGCCGGGCATGTCGAACAAGTCGTCCGTGTTCTGCGGATCCAGCGCGTCCGGACCCATGATGTCGTTCCAGCCGCTGTTCGAGCCGGCAGTGACCCGATTCACTTCGTCCATGCTCGACGGTCCGTTCTCGGTGTCCCAGAGTGACCCAGTCTCTGGATCGACCGTGAGTCCGAAGCTGTTGCGGACGCCGTAGCCCCAGTAGCGCGAGATGACTGGCCCGGCGAACGGATTGCCGGGCGCGGGCGAGCCGTCCTGCAGCACGCGGAAGATCACGCCCGTGTCGTCGGGTGCACTCCCGGTGGTGTTGTTCTGCAGCTGGCCGTTGCGATTCAGATCGCCAATGGTCACGAAGAGCGCGGCGCCGTCGCCCACCCCGGGGAACTGACCCGGCGGGCCGAGCGTGAGCACGCCCGCGTTGTGATTCGGCCCGGGAGTCACTGGCAGCTCGAGCAACAACGCCTGATTCGTGAGCGAGCCCGCGCCGGCGGGATTCCAGTCGTAGCGGTACACGCGGTTGGCGATCGGCGTCCCCTCGGGTGTCGCCGCTTCGGTGACGTACAGGAAGACCTGCCGCGGAGAGGCGCCGTTGACCGCGATCCCGAGGAGCCCGCGCTCGCTCGACGTGTTCACGTTGAAGGTTCGCACGGCCGTCTGTTGCAGCGAGTTGTTCAAAACGCGTCTCACTCGGCCGGTCTTCTCGAGCACGAGAAAGTCGTTCGGGCCGACGAACGCGAGCGTGGTGGGCTGATCGAGACCGCCGTCGACGACCGGCGTGATGGTCAGTGACGAATCGGTGACCGTTTGCGCCCGTGCCGCGCCCGAGAGCGCCAACGCGCCTGCAAGAAACACCATGAGCCACCGCTGCCGCTTCCGAGTCATCTTCCGCCTCCGTCTTAGCCCGCTGCCAACCCAGATCAGGAGCAGTCCATATGCCGAGTCTCTCGCGTTCTCCCCGTGCGCCAGGTCACACCGGCGCGAGAGCCACGCTCGGTGGTTGGCGGCAACGAGTCAGTCAGGAGCGCGGGACTACCAGTCGTGCCCGACGGCCTCGGTGAGGAAGCGGCAGAACGGCGAGGCGTCGCGGCACGCGCGCGCGAAGCGCTCGCTGAAGCCGGCCTTGCTCGCGTCCTTCTCGCCGAACGAGTGACTCACCGTGAACTGCTTGCGCTTCAAGTCGGCGATCAGCGGATGCTCGGGGTCGTAGCCGCGCGGCGGGCGCGCGAGTGTCTCGCCGGCGTCCAGGCCCTTGGCCACCTTCTTCCACGCGGAGGGCTTCGCGACGATCGCGTCGCGGACCTGCTTCAACGTGTCCGGCTCGGGCCGCCAGACTCCCGCGCCCATGAACACGTCGCCGGGCTCGACGTGCAGATAGAAGCCGGGCGCGGGTGAGTCGCGGCCCTCGGCGCGACCGAAGTAGATGCCAGCGGCCGTTTTGTACGGGCTCTTGTCCTTCGCGAAGCGAGTGTCTCGATAGATGCGGAAGAGTGACCCGCCCACGGGCGACGGATCCGCCACCAGCCGCGGGTTGAGCTTCGCGAGCCTGGGCGCGAAGCCGGCGATGAACGCGAGCAACGGGTCGCGCATCTCGGCCAGATAGCGCTCCTTGTTCGCGTTGAACCACACGCGGTCGTTGTGGCGCTTCAAGTCGCGCAGGAACGCGAACACGCTGGGGGGAATCACTTCGGCCGTTTGTGACTGGCTGCGGGTCGTCATGAGGGGGATTCTCGCATGACTGATTGCTTCGTTCGCCTACGGCTCACTGCGCGCGCCTACGGCGCTTGCACCCTCGCTCGGGACGGCCCTCGCTCGGGTGTCTTCGTGGTCAGCCACCGGTCGAGAGCGATAGAATCCGCGCATGCCGAAGCGCACCCGCGACCGGGTCGAGATCGAGGCGCCGCCCGAGCCGCGGGCGCTGTTGCGTTCGCGCGACGTGCCGGACGAGCTGGTCGACCGCGCGCACGCCGCGGGCATCGCCGTCGGGAGTCTCTGGGGCTGGTCGGGCTGGCGGAAGCTCGACGCCGCCGACATCGAGCGCCAGATCGTGTGGCACCGGCGCTTCACCACGGGTGACTTGCGCGCGCGCGAAGTGACCGAGGCCGACAGTGCCGCGTTCTGTGACTTGTGGGAGAACTCACCGGAGGAGATCGGCGACCTCGAGATCACCGTGCTCCGCGGCCCCGACGCCTTCGCGCAGTTCCGCTTGCAGAAGGGCGTGCACCTGCAAGTCATCGCGGACGGCAACGTGATCGTCGCGAGCTGCGGCTGGTCGCGCCGCAACGTCCTGATCGCGGGACAGCGTCACTCGGTTCGCTACGGGCAGGCGCTGCGCGTCCACCAGGACTACCGCCGCCAGGGTCTGGGCGACGCGGTGCGCATGATCGCGGGTGCGATGAACGAAGTGAGTCCGTCGGTGGGTCAGTACGACATCATGCGCTCGGGCAACTTCGCGGTCGTCGGCTGGTGGAAGAAGTACGTGCCCGATTTCTTCGAGAGCACGCCGCAGCGCGAGGGTGAGGTGCCGGGCCTGCCGATCAGCGTGTCACAGATTCCCGCGGTGACTCGCGGCTCGACGAGCCCGTGTGTTCGGCCAGGCCGGCGCGAGGATCTCGCGCAATGTGTCGCGCTGATCAACCGCACGCACGGCGGACTCGATCTGTTCCGCCCCCACACCGAGGAATATCTCGAGAGTCAGCTCGACGAGGGTTACTGGGGCGACCGCCAGCCACGGTATCCGACGGTGTACGGCTGGCGCGACTTCTTCGTGTTCGAGACCGCGGGCCGCGTGCGCGCGTGCGCGGGTCTGTGGGACCGCGGGCGCGACCTGCGCGAGCGCATCCGCGACAAGAAGAGCGGGCGGGAGCGCACGCTCGCCGGCACGGCGCTTCTCGACTGGGGCTACGCGGAGGGCGCCGAGGACGCGCCGGCGGAGCTCGTCGCCGACTTCGCCGCGCGCACGCACGCGCTGGGCCGCGACTTCCTCTCCGCCCCGCTCGATCACGCGCCCGAGCTGGCGAAGAAGCTCGAGTCACTCGAGCCCGGCGTCGAGACCCGCTACCTGCGCTGGGGCAACCCGAGCCCCAAGATCACCCGCCCCTACACAGACTTGCGTTGGTGGTGACCGATTGACTTCGTTCGCCTGCGGCTCACTGCGCGCGCCTCCGGCGCTTGCGGGCCTCGCTCGGGGCGGCCCTCGCTCGGCCGTCTTCGTGGTCAGTCAGTGCTGGAGAAGAGCGGAGCTTCGACTCACAACATGGACCGGCCCTTCCAGACCAATTCCCAGCGGCACGACGTGCCGCCGTCGGCGCGGCAGCGCGTGTGGCGGACGGTGACTTCCTCGAAGCCCTGCATCTCCATGCGCTGCGCCTGGTAGCCGGTGAACGTCTCACACACTTCGCGAGTGGGGAGCGCGAAGCCCGTCCACTCGACGAGCGCGCGGCCGGGCGCGCGCTCCAGAACCTTCATCTCGCCGGTGTCATACATCGAAGTGAGCAGCGTGAACGCGGCCTGGCGATTCACGGTCTTCTTCAGCCGGCTGTACGTGCCTTCCATGTGATCGCGCGCGGCCGCGCGGCCCATCTCGACATACACGTTGTAGTCCGCGTTCGGCAGCACCTTGCCGACGGCCTTCAAGAGACCCACGTAGTCTTCGAGCGGGTACCACGACGCGACGACGATGCGCTCGTCGAGATACTTCACGAGTCTCTCGGGCAGAACGGTGCGCGACTTGTCCTTGTGTCTGCGGAGCGCCTTCACGAGTCCGACCACCACCGTTCCCTTCGCCCTGGCCACGTGCTGCGCTCCTTCGACTTCGGTAACTCCGCTTCCGCTATCAGTGAAATCGGGAGCGGCGCGCGAACGCTTGAGGCAGGGCCGCTTGCCGCTACGGCTAGGCGCAGCGAGAATGCGCGCATCGCATCGAAGTCGGCGCGCGGGGGGATCTTGCTGACGTGCGCCGTCGTGTGTCTCGTCGCCGCACGCGCGAGCGCGGCCGATCCGCAGCCGGCAACGGGCGCGCAGGTGCTCGAGCCCGCGCTCGCCGCGGCGTATCAATCCACGTGCGCCGCGTGCCACGCGCGCGCGGGGACGGGCGCGCCACTCACCGGCAACGACACCGCTTGGAAGGCGCGCCGAACCGCGGGTACCGAAGTCATGCTCGCGCGTACCGTGAACGGCTGGCGCGGCATGCCGCCCTTGGGCGGGTGCGGCCGCTGCTCGGAAGCGGAGCTGCGCGCGCTCGTCGTGTACGTATCCGGCGCGGAAGCCGCGCATTGAGGGGACTCACTCGGCGCGAGCTCCTGCGCGCTGCGCTGGCTGCCGGAGCCGGCGCAGCTGGACTCGCCGCGTGCGGCGGCGAAGAGCGACACGATTCGGTGTCGGCCTGGAGGCCGGGTGAGCCCCTGCCGTGGCTGAACTGGTCGGCGAGCGAGCGCTGCGTGCCGAAGCAGCGCCTCGCGCCCGCGAGCGAGAAGGAGCTGCTCGCGCTGCTGCGCGGCTCGGGCTTCGCGCTGCGGCCCGCGGGCGCGGGTCACTCGTTCAGCGGGCTCGTGCCGACCGACGGCGCGCTCGTGTTCCTCGACTCACTCGCGGGAGTGATCGCCGCCGACGGCGCGACGAACGCCGCAGAGGTCTGGGCCGGCACGCGACTGTGGCGCCTGGGTCCCGCGCTCGGGGCGTTCGGGCAGGCGCTGCCCAATCTGTCGGACATCGACTACCAAGCGCTGGGCGGCGCGCTCGCGACTTCGACGCACGGCACGGGCGCGCAGCTCGGCTCGCTGTCTTCGTACGTGAGCGCGCTGTGGCTCGCCACGCCGGGCGGCGAGTTGCTCGAGTGTGACCTCGGGCGCAACGCGGAACTGTTTCACGCCGCGCGCACGTCGCTCGGCGCGCTGGGCATAGTGACTCGCGTGCGGCTCGCGAACCGGGCGGCCTACCGGCTGGTCGAGCGGTCGTGGTTCGTGCCGCTCGAGTCACTCCTCGCCGAGCTCCCCGAGCACCGCGACCAGAATCGCCACTTCGAGTTCTACGCCTTCCCGCACGCCGACACCGCGCTCGCGATCTCGACCAACGAGAGCGAGAACGCGCCGGACGCTCCGGGCGAGGACGACCCCGAGGCCGTGCTGCTGGTGCGCACCTTGTTCCGCGCGCTGCGCCACGTGCCCGCGGTCGGCATGCGGCTGTACGACGCGTTCCTCTCGAGTCAGCCGGCGAGCGAGCGCGCGGGTGAGTCGTACGCGGTGCTCGCGCACCCGCGCACCGTGCGCTTCAACGAGATGGAGTACACGGTGCCAGCCGAGCTCGGCGCCGAGTGTCTGCGCGCCGTGCTCGCCGAGATACGCGCGCAGGACCTGCCCGTGTGTTTCCCGATCGAGTGCCGCTTCGTCGCCGGCGACGACGTGTGGCTCAGCATGTTCCAAGGGCGTCCGGGCTTCTCGATCTCGATCCATCAGTATCAGGACGAGGACTGGCGCCCGTACTTCGCTGCGGTCGAGCCCATCTTCTGGAAGTACGGTGGACGCCCGCATTGGGGCAAGCTGCACTCACTCGATGCCGAGCGGCTTCGCGCGTTGTATCCGCACTGGTCGGACTTCCAACGAGTGCGCCGCTCACTCGACCCGCGGGGTAGACTCCTGAACGCGCACCTCGCCCGCATCCTCGGCGAGTAGACCCGGGAGGACACTCATGCGCGTCGTCCGCTTCTTGCTCGTGACCGTGGTGGTGCTCGTGGCGCTCGCGCTCGGCGCGGGCTGGTATCTCACCCGCCGCGAGCCAGTGCCCGAAGTGAGTGACTATGCGCTCGACATGAGCGAGATCCGCAAGCTCGCCGGCGCGTCCGCGGGCGCGCTGCCCGAGCGCGTGAACCACGAGCAGATCGGCGTGGGCCTGCTGCCCAAGGGGGCGGTGTTCGCGGGCGAGTCACTCTCGGAGCGCCAGCCCATGAGTCACGGCGCGTACCAGGTGGTGTACGCGGACGGTACGTTCGCGATGATCGACTCCGCGTTCGACGCCGCGATGCTGCACACGATGAATCCCGAGGCCGAGTTCTCGGAGAGCGCCTGGACCGCGATCCAGCGCGGGCTCGGCGCGGCGAAGGTCGTGGTGATCACGCACGAGCACGCCGACCACATCGGCGGCATCGCGCGCTTCGCGGAGCCGGACAAGCTGGTCGGGCGCGTGCAGCTCAGCGAGGAGCAGCTCGGCAGCAAGCGCTGGCTCGCAGAGGCGGCGTTCCCCGAGTCACTCGAGAAGGGAATGACTCCGCTGCGCTACGAGCGCTACCACGTCGTTGCGCCCGGCATCGTCGTCATCAAGGCCCCGGGTCACACGCCGGGAAGTCAGATGGTGTTCGTGAAGCTCGCGAACGGGAAGGAGCTCCTGTTCCTGGGCGACGTCGCCTGGCACATGAGTCAGATCCGCGAGCTCTGGTATCGCCCGCGGCTCGTGACTTGGCTGTTCCTGGGCGAGAACCGCGCGCAAGTCATGGCCGAGTTCCGCACGCTGCACGACCTGATCTCGCGCGACTCCGTGCAGCTGGTCGTGTCTCACGACACGGACCAGCGCAGGGAGCTGATCGCGGCGGGCGTGCTCGGCGAGCAGTTCCAGTTCTGACTCGCGCGAGTGACTCAGGGCCGCAGGTTGGTCTTGAAGTACCACACCGCGTACGGGTTCCAGATCGACGCGAGCCAGTACATGTTCATCCCGCCCGTGCCGTCGGGCTCGGTGTAGCTGTCGATGACGTTCGGCCCGTAGAGAAAGCCGTTGTCGAACGTCTTCCCGATCGGCGCGCAGCCGAGATAGAAGTCGATCCCGCGCACTTCGTCGCTGTCGGCGCACAGGGCGCCCGGCTGGTCGACGCAGGCGGGGTGAAACATGAAGCCGCCGGGTCCCAGCGGTGAGCCGACTTCGGACGGACTTCCTTCGAGTAAGTGCGGCTTGGCGACCGACCACGGCCCCCACGGGTGACTCGCGAAGCGGATACGGATCGAGCCCGGGCCTTCGCCGGGGTGCGCGTTCGCGGGATCCTCGAGATAGAAGTCACCGATGCTCCCGCCGTACAGCATCACCCACTTCTTGATCGTGCCGCCGACCCAGCTGATCGACAGCTGATTCACCAGCGGCTGCTCCTCGAACGGGCTGCCGCCGACCACGCCGTCGAGCGCGAGCGGCTCCGCGTGCGCCTGCATGCGCGACCAGCGCGGGAAGCCGTTGCGCGGATTCACTCCCGCGTAGAACCACGGCTGGAACTTCCAGCGCCCGTCGCGCGCCTTCTCGATCGGCAGCTTGTGCACCATGAGATACAGCTGTGACTGGCGCCCCTTCTCGCCGTCCCAGAACGGGCGGCCCCATACGAGCAGCGCGCCGTGACCCGGGCGGTAGTCGTTGGCGAACGGCAGGAAGTTGAAGCGCTTCACCGTGCGCGACGCGGTGTTGATGAACTTGTTGGTGCGCATGGTGGCGAGTGACTCGTAGTGACCGCGCCGGCTCGGGTCCTCGACCGCGAACTCCACCTCGTTGCCGACCGTGAAGCGCTCCGAGTACGGGGTGCCGTTGTTCTGCGAGCTCGAGGGGTCGACGCAGATGCCCTCCGGCACCGGCGTGCACACCTGGCCGAGCAGCGGCACGCAGCCCTCGCCCGTGGCCAGCTCGCACGCCGTCGGGATGTTGTTCGGCGCGGGGAGACACTCACCCAGGGTCTTCGTGCAGCGCAGGCCGTCGGCGCTCCACCAATTGAGCAGGTCCGGGTGATCCGAGAGCGGGCCGCGGCAGGCGACCACGGGGTTGGTGACTCCGTCCTTGCAGTGGAGGGTGCCGCCGCGGTGGACGATCGCCACGAGATCCTTGCCGTCGCTGTATGCCGACACCGGCACCTGGCCGTAACCCATCTGCAGTGACTCGCCCTTGCGAGTCACGATGATGCGCTGCAGGCGGTCGGGATCCTCGGGCAAGGTGTCCATCGTGAGCGGCGGCACCCCGTCGGGGCGGGAGAGCGGGATCTCGCCCTGTGAGTCGTCGCTGAACAGCATCGGGAAGCACTTGGAGTTGAATTCCTCGTCCGTGTCTCCGAACAGGACGCGCAGCTTGCCCTCGTGCTCGACGGTCCAGCCGAGGTCGGTCCCGAAGAACTTCACGTTCGGCTGGGCCGGCACCGAATGCGGGCCCGCGAACGCGCCGATCACCTGTGGCGGCGCGGCCGTCTGCGCGAGTGACTGACTCGACCAAAGACACGACAGCAGCACGAAGGCGGCCACCTTCCGGTTCATCTCCGTCTCCCTCCGGGCGCGCGCAGACCGGCGACCACGAGCTCGACGGCGCTGCGCAGCAACTGCTCGGCATCGGCCCGCGACCGACTCTCTCGGCGCACGAACAGCTCGCGGGTCAGCGTGAAGTGCAACAGCCAAATGACTTCGGCGGTGTGCGCGACGTCGAGGTCACGGCGCAGCTCGCCGCGGCGCACGCCGCGCGCGAGCACCGCTTCGAAGTCCTTGCGGTACTGCCGCGCGAACTCGACCTCGCCCTCGGGCCCGCCCGGAATCAAGCTCGCGGGATCGAGCGCGATGATGCGCCGCAGAAACGGGTTCGCGTTCACGTACTCGAGTGACACGCGCATGACTTCGCCGATCGCGTCGGCGAGCGAGCCGTCGGCGATCTTGGTCTTGCGCACCTCGGCGGTCCACGCGTCGACGAGGCGCGCCCACACGGTGGAGAGCAGCGCCTCCTTCGACACGTAGTGGTCGTAGACGAGGCCCTTCGAGACGCGCGCTTCGGCCGCGATCTCGTCGACCGTCGTCTTCATGCCGTGCGCGGCGAAGAGTTTCTCGGCGGCGTCGAGGATCCGAGTGAGTCGCCGTCGCCGGCCGGCCGCTCGCTCACCCGTCGCCTGCGGCCGCTGACTGCGCATCAGCGCCCGACCAGCTTCATGAAGCCCTCGATCGACTTGCGCCGGCCGGCGGGCTGATAGCTGTAGAGCAACAAGCGGCGGTCGTGATCCGACAAGTTCGGCTTCGAGCGGTGCACGAGCAGCGAGCCGAAATACACCGCCGTGCCCGCGGGGACCTCGAGCGACACGAGCCGTGACTCGTCGAAGCCTTCGAGCTCCATCTCGTTCGCGCCGAAGCCGTCGACCTTGCGCATCGGCCAGACGCCGCGCTTGTGACTCCCGGGCAGCACCTCGAGACACCCGTTCGTGCGGTTGGCGTCGTCGAGGAACACGATCGCGGTCGCAATGTCCGCCGCGCCGTCGGACTCGTCCCAGTACGGATAGTCCTGGTGCAGCACGATCGGTCCGCCGGTGCGTGCGCGCTTCACGTTGAGCTTCTCGGTGAAAAGGTTCAGCTCCTCGGCGCCGACCACGTCCTTCATCGGCTCGACGAAGCGCGGGTCCGCGGCCCAGTCACGCAGCGCCTCGTCGAAGTGCGCGAACGGCTCGACGCCCTGCACCACGTCGGGGTACGCGGGCTCCCACTTCACCATCGTGACCAGCCCCCTCTCGAGCTGGAACATGTAACTGCCCACGGCGACCTTCCGGCGGCCGGCGCTCGCGGCAGTCACTCGCTTCACCATGGCTTCGCAGTCGCCGCGAAGTTGCGCGAGCTCTGCGTCCGCGAACGCGCGCTCGCGCACGACGTAGCCGACGTCCTTCAGCTGCTGAAGCTCGCGCGCATCGAGTCTGTACTTGGATTTCACGGCGCCAACTTGACTGAATTTTACGTTTCGGTCAATTTGATTCTGGAGGCGAGACACACCCCATGCCGTATCCCACCGCGACACCGGCGCACATCGAGACCTTCTGGCGCGACGGGTATCTCGTCGTGCGCGACGCGATCGACCCGAAGGACCTCGGGCTCCTGCAGTCCGTCTGCGACGACTTACTCGCGAACAAGGAGAAGATGGCGTTCGACTGGGCGTGGGAAGCGGGCAAGGACAAGGACCACCGCTCCTTCAAGATCGTGCAGACCAGCCCGAGCCTGACTCACAAGAAGGAGATGTCGACTCAGCGCTTCCGCATTTGGTCGACTGAGTTCGCCTCGTCGCTGCTCGGGAAGGGCGTCGAGTTCTGGTACGATCAGTTTCTGGCGAAGCCGCCGCGCGAGGGCGCGCGCACGCCGTGGCACCAGGACGAAGGCTACTGGGGCCGCAACCTCGACGAACGCGGAATCACTTGCTGGCTTCCCTTCCACGACGTCGACGTCGAGAACGGCTGCATGCACTTCGTCCCCGGCGCTCACAAGATCGGCGTGATTCCGCACCGCCAGGTCGAGGGCGTGCAGAGCGACTTACTCGTGTGCGACGTCGACGAGTCGAAAGTCGTGCCGGTCCCCATCAAGTTGGGCGACGTGACCTTCCACCACGGCAAGATGCCGCACATGACGACGCCGAACGCGTCGAGCCGCTGGCGCCGCGCGCTGTCTCAGCACTTCCGCGTCGTCGGCACGCAGGGCGAAGGCGATCACTACCCGTGGAAGATCTACGTGAACCAAGTCACGGGCCAGCGGATAAAGCCACCGACCCGATGACGACGGTCAGGAAACGGTCAACCTTCGGTTCGAAAGTGAGAGCGGCTTCGGGTTAGGCTTCCGGTCAGATGGTCGCGTGGGCACCCTACCCACGCTCCGGAGGTCATGGTGCCCGAGCCCCGTCGCCCGAAGCCTGTCCCCACGCCGGAAACGAAACACTTCTGGGAGGGCGCGCGCGCCGGTGAGCTGCGCCTCCAGCGCTGCAGGAGCTGCGCGAAGGCGTACTTCCCGCCGCGCCCGTTCTGTCCGCTCTGCGCGAGCACCGACACCGAAGTGTTTCGCGCGAGCGGGCGCGCCACGCTGTACAGCTACGTGATCCATCACCGGCCGATGCCGGGCTTCGAGCCGCCGTACGCGATCGCGGTGGTCACCCTCGAAGAGGGCCCGCGCATGATGACCAACATCGTCGGCTGCGCGCAGACACCCGAGGCGCTCCAGCTCGACATGCCGCTCGAAGTGAAATTCAAAACACTCGACGACGACATATCGCTGCCGGTCTTCGCTCCGGCGGGAGCGGCGTCGTGACTCGCGCGGTGACGGCGATCGTCGGCGCAGCCGAGACCACGCGGCTCGGCGAGATTCCCGACATGTCGCAGATCGCCCTGCACGCCGACGCGGCGCGCAACGCGCTCGCCGACTGCGGACTCACGGTCGCGGATGTCGACGGCGTGGCGACCGCGGGTGAGTCACCGGTGGCGGTGGCGCAGTATCTCGGCATCACGCCGAGCTGGCTCGACGGCACGCAGGTCGGCGGCTGCTCGTTCATGCTGCACGTGCGCCACGCCGCGGCGGCGATCGCGGCGGGTCACTGCAAGACGGTGCTCATCACGCACGGGCAGAGCGGGCGCTCGCGGGTCGGCGTCGGCGGCTTCCCCGGCGGCGCGGCGAGTCTCTCGGGTCAGTTCGAGGCGCCGTACGGGATCGCGGGCCCGCCCACCAGCTTCACCATCCCGGCGCTCCGCTACATGAAGGAGTTCGGACTCACTCACGAGCAGCTCGCGATGGTCGCGGTGATCCAGCGCGAATGGGCGAGCCGCAACCCGCGCGCGATGCACCGCGACCCGATCACGGTCGACGACGTGCTGCGCTCCCGAGTCATCGCGTACCCATTCCACCTGCTCGAGTGCTGTCTCGTCACCGACGGCGGCGGCGCGCTGGTAGTGACTGCGGCCGAGCGCGCGCGAGATTTCCCGCGCAAGCCCGTGTACGTGATCGGGACCGGCGAGAGCTCCGAGACGCCGATGATCTCGCAGATGGAGGATTTCACGACCTCGCGCGCGTTCCGAGTGTCTGGGCGCGCGGCGTTCGCCGAAGCGGGCATCGTCCCCGGCGACGTCGACCACCTGATGATCTACGACGCATTCGCTCACTTGCCGATCTACGGCCTCGAGGATCTCGGCTTCGTGAAGCGCGGCGAAGCGGGGCCCTTCATCTGGGAGCGAAACACTGCCCCGGCCGGGAAGCTGGCGCTCAACACGAACGGCGGCGGACTGTCTTACACGCACACCGGCATGTACGGGATGTTCGCCCTGCAAGAGAGCGTGCGGCAGGTGCGCGGGACGGCACCCGCGCAGGTACCGGACGTACACATTTCGGTGGCACACGGCGTAGGCGGCATGTTCGCCGCGGCCGGCACCGTCGTTCTGTGCGACGAACGCGGCTGACTCCACTTCGCGTTCGTGAGAAGATTGGTTCGGGCGAGGGAAGATCGGAGCGGCGTGTCAGCTGCGTTCCGCGGGACCCTGAGTCTCTCGTCGGCCGTGCTGTACGCGGCCCTGCTGCAGTTGCCCGGCGGCGAGTGGGTCTCGTTCTTTGCCCTCGTGCCGCTGTGTCTCGCGTGCGCGACCAGCTCACCCGTGTGTGCGGCGTTTCACGGCGCGCTGTTCGGGCTCGCGGCGACTCTGGGGGTGGCTTGGTGGTTCCCCGGAATGGTGCAGAGCTACTTCGGAGTGACTCCCGTATCGGCGTGGGCCGCGCTGGTCGCGATCGGCGCCACCGTCGACGCCCTGCCCTACGCGCTGTTCGGGGCGTGGGTCGCCTTCGCCGCGCGGCGCGGCCGGGCAACACCGATCGGTGTCGGCGCCGCTTGGGCGCTGGCCGAGCTCGTGCGCGTGCACCTGCCGCTCGCGAACCCGTACGGCTTGCTCGCGTACGCGCAGCACGCCACGCCGCTGGCGCAGGCCGCCGACGTCGCAGGGCCGTGGGGCGTGAGTCTCGTCGTCGCGGCCGCGAATGCCGCGCTCGCCGCTCAGCTCGCTCCAGCCATGGTGAGTCATCGCCCGCGCCGCGCGCTCGCGCACGCCTCGTTCGCGCTGGCGCTGTGTCTCGGTTGGGGCGCGGTTCGGCTCGGTCAGTCGTTCGGCGACGGCCAGCCGCTGCGCGTCGCGCTCGTGCAGGGCGCGGTCGCGCGCGAAGTCGGCTGGGACCGCGCGACGAGCGGCGCGAACCTGGCGAAGTATCTCGAGCTGCACGCGCGCGCGAGCGGCGGCGCCGAGCTCGTGTTCTGGCCCGAGTACGCGATCGACTTCTATCTCTCGGAAGAGACCGTCGAGCGCGCGCGCCTGCTCTCGGCCGTCGCCGCGGGCGGGGCGGACGTGGTGCTCGGTGCGGCGCGCTACGACCCGACCCCGCGAGAGACTCGCTACTTCAACTCGGTCTACTGGATCGACCGGCGCGGCTGGCTGCACACCGAGCACTACGACAAACAGGCGCTCGTCCCGTTCTCCGAGTACGCGCCGCTGGGTGACTGGCTGCGCGCCGACTCGGCGATGTACGCGCCCGGTGACTCGCCGCGCGTGCTCGACACCACGCGCGCGCGCGTGGGCGCGTTCCTGTGCGCCGAGGCGCTGTACCCCGAGATCGCGCGCGGACTGACTCGCGGCGGCGCCGAGCTGCTCGCCAACCCGTCGAACGACTACTGGTTCGGCGCGCGGCAACCCGCGCGCGAGCAGCTGCGCAGCGCGGCGTTCCGCGCGATCGAGAACCGGCGCTTCCTCGTGCGGCCGACGTCGACCGGCATCTCGGCCGTGATCGACGCCCACGGGCGAGTCACCGCGCGCAGCCAGGGCGACGGCCCCGAGATCGTGAGCGCGCCGCTCGAGCGCTCGAGCGTGGTGACTCCCTACCAGGTGATCGGCGACGCCGGCGCCGCTCTCGCCTGCTTCTGCCTCGCCGCGTTCGCCCTCGTCGGGCGCGCGCATGACTCCACTCTTTCGGGAGGTTCGACATGAGACACAACGCGAAGTTACTCGCCCTCGCCGCGGCGCTCGCCCTCGCCGCCCCCGCCGACGCCTGGGCCTCGAGCCCAGACACTCCCAGCCGCGCGCACCAGACCGCGGACGCGAGCAACGCGACGACGATCTGCGAGGGCGGCACGAACCCCGGCGCGACGTGCGTGTTCGACGTGGGCTGCAACGGCGGCGGCACGTGCACGGGAGTCGCCAACGTGCGCATCGCGGCGCGCGGCACGCTCACGATCATCGCGGACACGAAGCCGGTCGGGATCGGCTGGAGCGCGACCACGATGCCCGGCTGCACGAACCCGAACGCGGCGACTCAGACCGTTGGCAGCTGCGAGACACGCGAGAACGCGACGCTGACTCTCTTGCTCGAGTTCACGCTGAACGGGAAGAAATACGCGTTCGGCTCGACTTACACGCGGCTGCCCGAGGGCACGCTCGACGAGTTCGACACCGAGTCACGCATCGACAACTGGGTGATCAACGGCGAGACACAGGCGGGCTGGAACGAGGACGCGGTCGAGAGCACGGTCGCGCACCGCTCGCTGTTCACGGGCCAGGTGGTGAATCTGCGCTGGGGCGGCCTGCCGCCGGCGGCCGAGGCCGCGGTGGGCCCGGTGCTGGGCAAGACCGCGACTCAGCGCGTGGCGCTGTCTCGCACGGACGACGTGCCGATCTGCACCGACGCGACGCCGTGCAAACACTCGTCCACCAACACGCAGTTCTCGGATCACTCCGACGGCACGGATCCGCTCGGGACGGTGCGCCGCTACAAGGTCGACATCGCGGTGATCGGGCCGTAGATGCCCAAGCTCCGCCTTCCCGACCTGATCTTGCTGGGGTCACTCACGGGCCTGTGGTCCGTGTGTTTCCTCGTGCATCTGTCTCAGGTCGTGAACGGGCGGCTCGCGTGGATCCCGGTGCAGGTGACCGGCGCGCGAGAGGCGGCCGCGCTCCCGACGGTGGCGCTCTTGTGGGCCGGGCAGAGCGCCGAGTCACTGGGCCTGGCGCCGGGCGACGCGATCGCGCGCGTGGACGGCGACTCACTCGCGGGCGCCGAGCCGCTCGACTTCGTGAAGGCGGTGTACGCGCACGCCGCGAACGCCTCCGTGCCGGTCGTGCGCGTGCGTGAGTCGCTCGAGTCCGCGCTCGAGCTGCCGCTCCTGCGGATCGAGCGCCCGTGGTCGAGAAGCCTGTTGGCCGCGGCCTTCGCGCTGCTCGGCGCGCGCGCGTTCTGGCGCTCGGGCGGCTCGCGCGCGGGGCGCGCCTTCTACTTCGGCATGACTGCCTACGCGTTCCACTGGACTTACTTCTGGGGCGGCGCGCCCGAGCTCACGACCACGGGCATCGCCTCGTTCGCGACCGCGACGACTCTCTTCATGCCTCTCGCGCTGCGCGTCGCGTCACTCTGGCCAGAGGAGATCGCGCCGCCGAGTCGGCGCGCGCCGCGCTGGCCGTGGCTGTTCGCGGTGAACGGGCCGGTCGTGACCAGCTGGGCGTTCGGCCTGCCCAGCGCGGCGCGCTTCGCCAGCGAAGCGGCGTTCGCGCTGCAAGTCACCTTCATCGCCGTGTTCGTGGGGCTGGTGACTCGCAACTACCGCAAGTGCTCCGCGATGGGGCGGCGCCGGCTGAAGTGGGTCGTGCTGGGTCTTTGGGTGGGCCTCGTGCCCGGATTGCTCGCGGGCGCGGTGTCACTCGCGGTGCCCGCGCTGTGGTGGCTGTACGAGGCGTCGCTCGCGCTCGCGCTGTTCGTGCCGGTGACTCTCTTCATCGCGATCGCGCGCTACAACCTGCTCGACGTCGACCGCCTGCTCACCTCGGCGGCCGTCTCGCCGCTGCTCGGGATCGGCCTGATCAGCTTCGGCTTCGTCGCGGTGCCGCCGACCGCCGCGGCCGCGCAGGAGTGGGTGAGCCCGCAAGTGACTCAGCCGGCGCTGTACCTCGGCTTGGCGCTGTTCGCGTTCCTCGTGCTGCGCCGCGTCGACCGCGCGCTGCAGGACCGCGTGTATCCCGAGCGCGCGGCGCTCGCGCTCGAAGCGGAGCGGCTGCGCCAGAGCCTCGCGCTCTGCCGCAAGCCCGCCGAAGTGCTGACGTTGCTGGGCGAGCAGCTGGGCAAGCTCCTGTCACTCTCGACGACGGCGGTGTACGCGCGCGGCGCGCACGGCTTCTCGCCCGTGTTCGCGCACGGCCCCGCAGTGACTCCCGGTTTCCGGCTCGATGGCCCGCTGCCGCGCGTACTGGCCGAACGCGCGGCGCCGATCGAGCCGTTCAGCGGCTGGCGCGACGAGGATCCGGCCGAGCGCGGCGCGCTCGCGGCGATGGGCGTCGAGGTCGCGGTGCCCGTCGTGATGCGCGGGCAGGTCGCGGCGTTCGCGTGTCTCGGCGGCAAGCGCTCGGGCGACGTGTTCACCGCGACCGACCGCGCGCTGCTCCAAAGTTTGGCCGATCGCGCGGCGGTCGAGTTACTTAGGTTCGATCACGAGGACGTCGAGCGCGAGACACGCCAGCTGGTCGAGAAGCTGCGCGCGTACGTGCCCGGTGCGGTGGCGCGCGAGCTCGCGGCCGGCGCCGAGCTGGCGCCGGGCGAGCGCGAAGTCACGATCCTGTTCGTCGACATCCGCGGCTACACGTCGTTCTCGTCGGGCCAGCAGCCCGAGGCGATCTTCGAGGCGGTCAGCGCGTACACGCGGCTGGTGTCTCGCATCGTGACCGACCTGGGCGGGACGATCGTCGAGTTCAACGGCGACGGCCTCATGACCGTGTTCGGCGCGCCGCGCGCGCTGGCGGACAAGGAGAGCGCTGCGGTCCGCGCCGCGCGCGCGATCGCGAGCGAGGTGCCGACCCTGCGAGTCACTGACTCGAGTGGGCAGCCGCGCCGCTTCCACGTGGGTATCGGCGTCGCCACCGGCTCGAGCTACGTGGGCGACGTGCGCGCGGTCGACCGCTCGATCTGGGTCGCGCTCGGAAACACGACGAACCTGGCCGCGCGCCTGGAGCGAATGACTCGCGACCTGGGGGTCGCGGTCGTGATCGACGCCGAGACACAGAAGGCCGCGGGCGACGCGGCGCGCGAGTTCACGCTCCGGCCGGCGCAGCGCGTGCGCGGCCGCAGCGAATTGGTCGACGTCTACACCTGGTCGCCGAGCGGATGGTCGGCGCCCATCGAGCTGGAGGAAGCCCCATGAGCTTCGCTCGCACCGCCCTGGCGCTCGTCCTCGCGAGTCTCTTCGCGATTCACTCCGCGCGCGCCGCGGGCTTCACCGAGTACGAAGATCGCCCGGTCAAGGACCCCGACAACTCCGAAGACGACTCACTCACCGGCGCCGAGCCGATCCCTTGGAACCTGGCGTCGTTCGCCACGGCCTTCCCCGGGCGCGCGAAGCTGATTCGCGGGTCACTCGACGCGAAGGACCGCGACGCGTACGGGTTCTCGCTCACTTCGGGTCAGCTCGTGCTCGCGGCGTTGTTCGAGACCGCGGCCGGCGAGAAGAACGACACGGTGCTCGGTCTGTTCACCGGCACCGCGCCGCCCGCCGTCGCGTCGGACGACGACGGCGGCACCGGCTTCCTGTCCCGCCTCGCGTTCACGGCGACCAGCACGGGCACGCAACGGATCGGAGTCACCGGATTCGGGGACACGAGCTGGAACGGGACTCACTTCGAGGCCGCCGGCGGGCTCGCGCCCTACACGCTGGTGGTCGCCGCGGTCTCGAACCCGGCGCCGTTCCAGGAATCGGAGAACAACAACACGCAGGCGCTCGCCGACTCACTCCCGGCGGAAGGCGTCGTGGGCGGCACGCTCGCCGTGAACGACGTCGACTTCTTCAAGCTCGACCTGGAAGCGGGCGACCGGCTCGCCGTGTCGGTGTTCGACTTGAAGACGGGTCTGTTCCAGGTCGCCGGCGGCGAGCTGAATGACTCGGTGCTCGGTCTGTTCGGCCCGTCCGGCACGCTGGCCGCGGGTGGCCTGAACGACGACGGCGGCCCGGGCCGGATGTCGAACCTGTTGTTCACCGTGCCCGCGGGTCAGGGCGGCACGTGGAAGGTCGCGGTCACCGGCTTCGGAGACACTTTCTTCACCGGCGGGCACAAAGAGGCGTCGTTCAACTATCTCCTGGTCGTGGCGCGCGAGCGCGCGTGCCCGAGCGTGACCGCGCTGATCTCGGGAATCACAGTCTCGACGGGCAAGGCGTACGTGACCGCGAATCTGCGCGGCGGCGATCACTACTACATCGACCGCACCGGCGCGGGCGCGCACGTGCTGGTCGACGTGCCCGCGGCGTACGAGTGCTCGCAGTGGGTGAAGACCGCGAACGACGACAAGAACGTGAGCACGAACCCGCATCTCTCGTTCACGCTGTCGGCGCCCGCGTCGGTGTTCGTGGGTTACGACACGCGCGCGACCAGCGAGCCGCCGTGGCTCGCGACGGGCTTCACGCCCATCGGCGAGATCGCGGACGTCGCCGATCCCGACGCGACTCAGGAGTTCCGTCTCCTGCGGCGTGACTTCGTCGCGGGACCGGTCGCGCTCGGCGGGAATCAGCCGGGCACCGGCGCAGGCTCCAACTACGTGGTGTTCGCGCGCCCGCTCGACCTCTTGGACGCGAGTCACGCGTTCACGATCCCGGGCTTGCCCGCGGGCGTGCGAGTCACGATCAACGGCGTGGACCTGCAGGTGAATCGACAGTCGGGTCAGACGGCGACTCAGTTCGCCGCCTCGGTCGCCGCCGCGATCAACGCGAACTTCGGAGCGCAGCGCGTCTTCGGCGTGGCGACCGGCACGACGTTCGTCACGACGGGCACGCTGCAGAACGTGACCGTGCAGGCGGTCCCCGTCGGCGTGTTCCCGTACCAGAGCGAGTGACTCGAAGTCTAATCGGACACACTGACGTCGACGGCGACTTCGACGGTGTGACCGCCGCTGCCGAGGATCACGCCCTTGATCGGCGGCACGTCGCCGTAGTCTCGGCCCCAGGCGAGAGTCAGGTGCTGGTCGGAGACGACGAGGTCGTTGGTCGGATCGACGTCGAGCCAGCCCGCGTCGCCGCAGTACACCGACACCCACGCGTGACTCGCGTCCGCGCCCACGAGTCTCTCGCGCCCGTCCGCCGGCTGGGTGTGCAGATAGCCGCTCACGTACCGCGCGGGCAAGCCGAGCGCACGCAGACACGCCAGCTGCACGTGCGAGAAGTCCTGACACACGCCTTCACGCGCGGCGAGCACGTCGCGCACGGGCGTCGAGACCGAGGTCGCGCCCGGGCGGTACGCGAAGTCGGTGTGAATGCGGTGAGTCAGCTCGACCACGCACTCGAGTATCTCGCCGCCGCGCGGAAAGAACGGCGCGGCGTAGCTCGCGAACTCGCGGTCGACGGGCACGAGCGGCGAGGCGAACGTCATCTCGAACGCGGCGAGCCCGTCGTGCGAGCGGTCCTCGCGCACCCGGTCGCGCAGAGACTCCCACGGCGGCGTGAACAGCGGCTCTTCGCTGCTTCTGTCGATCTCGAGCTCGCTCTCGGCCACCAACACCATGCCGTGGTGCGGCTCCTCCACGGTGAAGAAGTGAGTCGGGTTGCCGAAGTAGTCGAGCTCGAGCGAAGCGGCGCGCGGCACCGGTGAGATGTGCAGCGCGGTGCCCAGCCGGCGCTGGCGTTCGGTGTCGCGCGGCTGCAGGCGCAGCTCGTTGTGACAGATCGAGACCAGCTCTTCGTACGTGTAAGTCGTCTCGTGAGTGACTCGATAGCGCACGGCGGCTCCTAGTAGTGCTCGATGCGCCGCGCTTCGCCGGCGTGAGACAGCCAGCTGCGCGTCAGCGCGTCCGAGATGCCCGGCAGGTCCGAGAGCGTGCGCGACAGGAGCTCAGCGAGCCGCAGGCGCTTGCCCATGTCGACGGCGCACAGCTCGGCCACGTCGGCCAGGCGCACGCGCGCCAGCGCAGCGATGGCGAGTCTCTCGTCGGCGGTGCGCTCCGCGCCCGAGCCGGCGCCGCGCACGTGACCCAGATGCTGCTCGAGCGCCGCGAGCTGGAAAACGAGTGACCGCGGGTTCGTCTCGTCGGACAGGAGTAAGTCGACCGCGGGCACGGCCTGCAGCTCGCCGTGGTAGCGGCGGCGGTACGTGATCGAGCTCTCGGCCACGTCGAGCAGCGCCTCGAGCTTCGCCGATTCGTCGTCGCTCGCTTCCACCAGGGCGGTGTCGAGCAACAGCGCCATGGAGCTGCCGCGCTCGAGCCGCCGGCCCATGTCGGCGAAGCGCCAGCCCAGCGTGCGAGTCATGCTCTCCATCGTGAGTCCGCTCCACGCGGACAGCCGCACGATCATGCGGTTCAGCGCGTCGCGCGCCGCGCTCGCGCTCCACGACGCGGCCGATGGCCCGCTCGCGTCTTCCTGCAGCTCGGACAGCACGCGCCACGTATCGAGCGAGATCTGGTCGCGCAGCGCGAACGCGAGCTGGTGCACCGAAGCGAGCGTGGCGCGGATCGAGCGCGGTGAGTCACTGCGGAAGATCGCGCCGAGCAGCTCGCGGCTGCCGCCCGTGACTCCCTCCTCGATCGCGCCGCCGCGCGCGAGCGCCGAGAGCAACAGCGGCAGCGCCGTGTCCGCGTCCGCCGCGTCGCCGGAGATGCGCGCGACGACCGCGCGCGAGATCCGCGCCGCGCCCTCGACCCGCTCGAGATATCGGCCCAGCCAGAACAAGTTGTCGGCGACGCGCGACGGGAGCTCGGCCCCGCCGCGGGTCAGCTCGACCGGCGCACCCGCCGGGCGCAAGAGACTCACCGCCGCCGGCGTGCGCTCGCACGAGATCCAGGTGTCCTTGCTCCCGCCGCCGCGCTGCATCGACACCACGAGTGAGTCGGGAGCGACCGAGACGCGCGTGAGTCCGCCCGGCATGACTTCCCAATCGCCGCGGTCGGGCGCCGCGGCGGCGTACGTGCGCAGCACCAGGTGGCGCGCGTGCATGCGCTCGGCGTCCCATACCGGCGCGGTCGACAGGGCGACCTGCTCCTGCGCCACGAAGGCGTATGGGCGGGCTCGCATGCGCGCCACGAGTGACTCGCGCTCGGCCTGCGACAGCCGCGCCCCGAACACGGGCTCGAGCCCGGGGCCGGGAAACGCCGGCTTCACCACCAGCTCGTCCAGGTGTGACTCGACGTAGGCAAGGGCCTCGGGCTGCCCGCACCACCAGGTCGCCACGGAAGGCAGGGCGAGCTCTTCGCCGAGCAGCGCCTGGCACAGACTGGGCAGGAAGGCGAGCAACGCCGGTGACTCGGCGAGCCCGCTGCCGAGCGCGTTCGCCACGGCCACGTTGCCCGCGCGCACGGCGTGCACCAGGCCGGCGACGCCCAGCGACGAGTCACTGCGCAGCGACAGCGGATCGCAGAAGCCGTCGTCCACGCGGCGCAGGATCACGTCGACCGGCTCGAGCCCGCCCAGCGTCTTCAGGAACACCGCGCGGTCGCGTACCGTGAGGTCGCCACCCTCGACGAGCGTGAAGCCGAGATAGCGCGCCAGATACGCGTGCTCGAAGTAAGTCTCGTTGTACGGGCCGGGAGTCAGCAGCGCGACGCGCGGGTTGTCGCGGTGGCGGGGCGCCAGGCCGCGCAGAGTGTCTCGCAGCCGCTGGAAGAAGCCGGCGAGTCTCTCGACCCGGCTCTCGCGAAACGCCTCGGGCAGGATTCGCGACAGCACCAGGCGATTCTCGAGCGCGTAGCCGGCCCCCGACGGCGCCTGCGTGCGGTCGCCCAGCACCCACCACTGCCCGTCCGGCGCGCGCGCCAGATCCGCGGCGTACAGCTGCAGGCTCGCTTCGTTCGCGACCGCGCCGTGACACGGGCGCAAGTAACCCGGGTGGGCGAACACGAGCTCGGGCGGCAGGAGATTCTCGCGCAGGAGTCTCTGCGGCCCGTACACGTCGGCGAGCACCGAGTCGAGCACACGCGCGCGCTGCGCGAGCGCGTCGCGCAGGCCGGCCCACTCCTCGGGCCCGAGCACCAGCGGGAACGGATCGAGCTCCCACGGACGGTCCATGCCGCGCGGATCGCCATAGACGTTGTAAGTGACTCCGTTCTCGTGAATGAGTCGGCGCGCGCTCTCCCAGCGGCGCGCGAGCTCGGCCGGGCCCATCCCGGCGAGCGAGCTCACGAGCGGCGCCCAGTGCGCGCGCGGCTCGCCGCTCACGTCGAGCATCTCGTCGTGCAGGCCCGGCAGCCGCTCGTACACCGGTCGCTGCGTCGCTCCCTCCGCCAAGATTCCGCTCTCCCCTGACTCAGTTCCGCCGCAGATCGAGGGTCAGCGGAAAATCCGGATTCGGCGCCGCGGGCGCCAGCCGGATGCGCCCTGGAGTGTGGCCGAGCGTCGAGAAGCGATTCTGCCGGCGTGACTCGGCCTCGACCGCGTTCACCGGCAGGCGCTCGTACGCGCGCCCGCCGGGGTGAGACACGTGGTACGTGCAGCCACCGAGTGACTTCTCGAGCCAGGTGTCGACGACCTCGAACGTGAGCGGCGCGTGCACCGGGATCGTCGGGTGCAGACCCGTCGGCGGCTGCCACGCGCGGAAGCGCACGCCGGCGACTGACTCCCCCTTCGCGCCCGTGGGGTGCAGCGGCAGCGCGCGGCCGTTGCACGCGACCTGATGGCGCTCGCCGATCCCGCCGCGCACCTTCACCTGGAGTCTCTCGACCGACGAGTCGACGTATCTCACCGTGCCGCCCGCGCCCGGCTCCTCGCCCAGCACGTGCCACGGCTCGAGCGCGCGGCGCACCTCGAGCCAGAGACCGCCCTTCGCGAGCTCTCCGACCTTCGGGAAGCGAAACTCGAGGAACGGCGCGAACCAGGCGGGATCGAAGCCGAGCCCCACGCGCCGCAGCTCCTCGAGCACGTCGCGGAAGTCCTGCTCGACGAAGTGCGGGAGCATGAAGCGGTCGTGCAGCTGCGTGCCGTAGCGCACGAGCCGCGGGTGATACGGGTCGTCCCAGAAGCGCGCGACCAGCGCGCGCACGAGTAACTGCTGCACGCAGCTCATGCGGGCGTGCGGCGGCATCTCGAAGCCGCGCAGCTCGACGATACCCAGCCGCCCGCGCGGGCCGTCGGGCGAGTACAGCTTGTCGATGCAGTGCTCGGTGCGGTGAGTGTTTCCCGTGGCGTCGACGAGCAGGTTGCGCAGCGCGCGGTCGACCAGCCACGGCGGGGCGGCGGCGGCGCCGCGCGCGTCGGCGGGCAGCTTCGACAGCGCCAGCTCGAGCTCGTGGAGTGAGTCGGTGCGGGCCTCGTCCACCCGCGGCGACTGACTCGTGGGCCCGATGAACAGCCCCGAGAAGAGATACGAGAGCGACGGGTGGTCCTGCCAGTAACCGATCAAGCTGCGCAGCAAGTCGGGGCGGCGCAGCAGCGGGCTGTCGGCCGTGGTCGGCCCGCCGAGCGTCACGTGATTGCCGCCGCCCGTGCCGGTGTGAGTCCCGTCGAGCATGAACTTCTCGGTGCGCAGGCGCGCCTGCTTGGCGTCGTCGTACAGGGCGGTGGTGTGTGCCACGAGCTCGCGCCAGCTGGTCGCGGGCGCGACGTTGACTTCGATCACGCCGGGATCGGGAGTCACTTCCAGCTTGGCCAGCCGCGGATCGAGCGGCGGCGTGTAGCCCTCTGGGCGCACGGGCAGACGCAGCGCAGCGGCGGTCTCCTCGACCGCCTCGAGCAGCGCGAGATACTCCTCGAGCCGCGCCAGCGGCGGCAGGAACACGTGCAGCATGCCGTTGCGCGGCTCGACGCAGACCGCCGTGCGCACGAGCCACGGCGCCGACTCACCGACGCGCGGCCGGCCCTGGGGCTGGCGCGGGTCGGCCGCGGGCTCGCGCGACACCCCCGTGTGTCGCTGTTGCGCGCGGCGCGCGAGCGGCGCGCGCTGCTCGAAGGGATCGAGCTCGCCAAGGAACGGCGCCTCGCCCTGCTCGACCCACGGCAGTGAGTCCAGCGGGAGCCGGAAGCCCATGGGTGAGTCACCCGGCAGGAGATACAAGCGCTCGCGGCGCAGGAACCAGTGACCCGAGCGCCAGCGCACCGAGCTCCCGTTCGTCCAGACCGGCGTCGGCTGCAGCGGCAGCGCGTAGCCGACCACCGCGCCGAGCCCCTGGTCGAGCACGCGAGCCAGCCGCGCGCGCTCCTCGGGGTCTTCGAGCTTGGAATCGTGCGGGTCGACGTTCGTGGGCAGGCGTCGCTCGCGCCACAAGTAGTACCAGGCGTCCTCGAAGCTCGGCAGCGCGAACCCGGGATCGACGTCGAGCCGCTTCGCGAGCGCGGTCACGAAGTCCTGCGCGTGCGCCGCGCCGAAGCCGTACGACACGCGTGAGTCGGCGAGCAGCGCCGGGTCGTTCCAGACGGGCTCGCCGTCGCGGCGCCAGTAACTCCCGTACGTCCAGCGCGGGAGTGACTCGCCCGGGTACCACTTGCCCTGTCCGAAGTGCAGCAGCCCGCCCGGCGCCAGCCGGGCGTGCAGCCGCCGCAGCAGATCCTCGGCGCGCTCGGCCTTGCGGCCGCCCAGCGCCGCGGTGTTCCACTCGGGCGCGTCCGGATCGTCGATCGACACGAACGTGGGCTCGCCGCCCTGAGTGAGCCGCACGTCGCCCAGCTCGAGTCTCTCGTCCACGACACGGCCCAGGGCATCGATCGCGGTCCATTGCGAGTCGGTGTAGGGACGAGTGACTCGCGGGTCCTCGCGGATGCGCTCGACCGACAGCGCGAACGAGAACGCGACCTCGCTCTCGTCGACCGCGCCCGTGATCGGCGCGGCGCTCGACGGCTCGGGCGTGCACGCGAGCGGAATGTGTCCCTCGCCGCACAAGAGGCCCGACGTGGGATCGAGCCCGATCCAGCCGGCGCCGGGCACGTAGGCCTCGGCCCAAGCGTGCAGGTCGGCGAAGTCGTGACTCGGGCCCGCTGGGCCGTCGAGCGGCTTTTCGTCGGCGGCGAGCTGGATGAGATACCCACTCGCGAACCGCGCCGCGAAGCCCAAGTGCCGCAGCGCCTGCACCACGAGCCAAGCCGAGTCACGGCAGGACCCGCTCGCCTTCTCGAGTGTCTCCTCCGGCTGCTGCACGCCGGGGTCCAGGCGAATCACGTAGCCGACGGCGCGCTGCGCGAGCTGATTCAGAGTCACGAGAAAGTCGATGGTGCGCGTGCGCTCGCGCCCGACCGCGGCCAGGAACGCGTGCAGGCGCGGACCCACCGACGCGACCTCGCGGTACGGCGCCAGGTCCTTCGCGAGCTGCGGCTCGTACGTGAACGGCCAGTGCTCGGCCGACGGATCGACGAAGAAGTCGAACGGGTTCAGCGCCTCGAGGTCGGCGATCAGATCGATCTGCACGTCGAAGCGCGTGGTCGCGTGCGGAAACACCGCGCGCGCCAGGTAGTTGCCGAACGGATCCTGCTGCCAGTTCAGGAAGTGACCCGCGGGCTCGATCACCTGCGCGTACGAGAACACGGGCGTGCGGGCGTGCGGCGCCGGCCGCAGGCGGATGACCTGCGGCGAGAGGGTGACTGGCCGGTCGTACTGGTAGGTCGTGCGGTGCTGAAGAGCGACGCGGATCGCCATCGCGCACACCTCCTCCGCCGGAGCGTTCTGCACGAACCGCGCCCGCGCCGCCGCCGCATTTCTGTGTCGGGGCGGGTGACTCTGCCTCGACGTTGGTCGCGATGCGCCCGGAGTTCAGGCGACAATCGCGCGATGGCCACCGAGAAGACCGTCCGCCGGCTCGCCCTCGCGCTGCCCGAGACCTCGGAGAAGCCGTGCCATGGGACGCCGGCTTGGTACGTGAAGAAGAAGCTGTTCGCGCGGCTGCTTCCGGACGGAAAGACACTGGCCGTGCGGGTCGAGCTCGAGGAGCGCGAGGCCCTGCTCTCGCTCGCGGCCGACGTGTTCTTCCTCACGCCGCACTACGAGGGCTGGCCGATGGTGCTGATCCGCTTGCCGAAGATCGACGAGGCCGACCTCGAAGAGCGGCTCGTCGAGGCGTGGCGCTTCATGGCGCCGGAGAAGCTGCAGTCACTCGTGAAGTGAGACGCGCGTCACCTTTCTGACGCGGCGCGGATCACCGACTCACACCCCCGTTCTCGGCGAAAAGGAGAGAACGGAGGTTGCCGCTCATGCTGAAGCTGGATGTGTCGTCGTCGTTGCGTCGTGGTGGGATCGGGGTCGCGTTCGCAGTCACTCTGCTGTCGCCGCTCTCGGAGGCGGTCGCGCAGCAAGCGCGCAGTGGACCCGCTCCCGTCGAGATCGTGCGCCGTTGGAATCAGATCGCGATCGATGCGAGCGGGCTCGATCACACGCCGCTCGCGCCGGGTGAGACGGGTCGCGTTCCGGGCGAGCAGCCGGGCCCGGGCCGCTCGAGCCGCGCGCTCGCCGTCGTGCACGTCGCCATCTTCGAGGTGGTGAATGCGATCGCGGGCGCGCCGTACCGCAGCACCCTGTCGCCACGGCCTGCCGCGCTCGGCCCAGTGTCTCGCGACGCCGCGGTCGCGGTGACCGCACACGACACGCTCAACGCCATGTTCCCGTCGCAGAGCGAGCGCTTCGCCGCGTTCCTGGCCGAGGACCTGCGCCGTGTCGGAGTGACTCGCGACGGCTCGCGCCCGCGCGGCATGCTGCTCGGCCGACGCGTCGCGCAGCGGGTGCTGGCAACGCGCGCCGGCGACGCCTCGGACTACGTCGAGCCTCGCGTCGGGATCGAGTTCATCACGAGTGACCAACCCGGCTGGTGGCGCCAGGACCCGATTAGTCGGATCCCGCTCGCGCTCGGCGCGAAGTGGGGAGACGTGACTCCCTTCGTCCTCGCCTCGGGCGATCAGTTCCGCTCGCCGCCTCCTCCCGACATGACCAGCGACGCATACACCGAGGCCTACGCGGAGGTGAAGGCGCTGGGCGGCGACGGCATAGTGACTCCCACGTTGCGCACCGCGGACCAGACTCACATCGGGATCTTCTGGGCATACGACGGCACGCCGAGTCTCTGCGCGCCGCCCCGCCTGTACAACCAAGTCACCGTGCAGATCGCCAACCAGCGCCGCACCGGCGTGGTCGAGCTCGCGCGCCTGCTCGCGCTCGTGAACGTGGCGATGGCCGACGCGGGCATCGCGATCTGGGACTCGAAGTTCCACCACCAGTTCTGGCGCCCGGTCACGGGCATACGCGAAGCGGACCCCGGCACGGGCCCGACGGGGCTCGGCGACGGGAACCCGGACACGGTCGGCGATCCGACTTACTCGCCGCTCGGCGCACCCGCGAGTAACTCGAGCAGCCCGAACTTCACGCCGCCGTTCCCCGCCTACCCGTCGGGTCACGCGGGCTTCGGCGGCGCGCTGTTCCAGATCCTGCGCCGCTTCTACGGCACGGACACGCTCCCGTTCACGTTCGTCTCGGACGAGTTCAACGGAGTCACCGTCGGCAACGACGGGCGAGTGCGGCCGCTCCTGCCGCGCTCCTATCAGTCACTCTCGCAAGCCGAAGAAGAGAACGGCCAGAGTCGCATCTACCTCGGCATCCACTGGGCGTTCGACAAGACGGAGGGCATCGCGCAGGGCCGCGAGGTCGCGGACTACGTGTACGATCACGCGTTCCAGCCGCGAAGACGCTGAGTCAGTGGTGACTCACCGCTGGCTGACGGCGGGCGCCTCCTCGCGCCGCTTGCTCGAAGACTCGCGGCGCGTCCCCACCGACTAGCTTCGCTCGCCTGAGGCTCGCTGCGCGCTTCGCTTGCGGGCCTCGCTCGGGACGGCCCTCGCTCGGCCATCCTCGTCACCATCCCGCGTACTCGCGGGGGACCCCCGAGGGCGCGCCGGTGGCGACCGCGCGCGGACCACGACGTCATCCGGAGATGAAGCATCGGCGGTCGGCGGGATGCCGACGAAGTCAGCGCGCCGCGAGTCCGCGAGCAAGCGATGCGAGGAGGCGCCCGCCGACCGCCGGCGGCGAGTCAGCAGTGACTCACCTCTTCCCGTAGTTCAGCGGCGTCCCCTTCCGCTGCGCGTAGATGTAGGCCTCGAGCGCGCGCATGCGCGGGTCGTCGGCGGCGAGCGGCGTCGCGCGGACGGGGTGCTCGATGCACCAGTTGATCATGTCGCGGAGCAGGACCACGCGGCCGAGCTGGACCTGGAACTTCGGGTAGGTCTCGGGGTGAGTGTTCGCGGCGTCGGGGTGACACATGTCGCAAGACACCGCGATCGTGCTGCCGAGCTCCGCGCCCGAGTGGAACACCTTCGAACCGGCGACCACGAAGCGCTCCGACTCGGTCTTCCACAAGAGTGTGTCGCGCTCGGTGATCTCGCCGTATGTCGCGCCCTGCGCGCCGCCGACCAGGTCCTTGTTGTCGGCGGCGGGCTGGATGGTGTGCTGCGCGCGCTCGGCGCTCTCCCAATCGACGTTCGGATTCTTCTGGCGCCACTTCGACATGAGCGCGTCGGCGAGCTTCTGGCCGGACTCGGCGGTCTTCGGCGCTTCGGCGTCGAACTCGATCTTCGTCTCGCCGTCGCACAGAGTCACTTCGCCGGTCTCGGCATTGCGCGCCGACGCGGCGCCGGCGGTGCTCGGCTCGCGCAGCACCCAGAAGCCGGCGAGCGCCGCAAGTCCCAGTAGCGCCGTGCTGCGAATCACTCGAGCTCGCATGTTCGTTCCCTCCACGACTCAGTAACTCGCCAGCTTGGGCGCCGGCGCGCGGTCTTCCTTGCCGTTCGATTTCATGTACGTGCGCGAGACGGTGACCGGGTTGCGGTTCCACAGGTTGTAGAGCTTGTCGACCATGCCATCGGGGTGCACGGTGACTTCGCCGTCGCCACAGCCGTCGGTCGGGCTGAACGGATCGGGCCGGCCCATCTGGATGGTGAGCTCTGGCAGACCCTGCGGCGCGTACGGCCACGGCCACGCCGTCGACAGCATGCCGTGGAACGAGATGTTGCCGATCCGGTTGGTGAGTAACTGGTGCGTGTGACCGTGGATCACGCTCACGGTGTCGAAGCGCTTCAGGATCTTTTGCACCTCGTCCGCGTCGTCGGTCCAGAAGTTCCACTTCTTGTACAGCTTGTAGAGCGGCGAGTGACTGAAGACGACGAGCGGTGTCTCGTCCTCGACCTTCGCGAGCTCCTTCTCGAGCCACGCGCGGTTCGCTTCGCCCACGGTGAACGAGCTCTGCGCGCCGTTGTCGAGGCCCGCGACGGTGCCCATGCGCTCGGCGGGAGTCATTCCCTTGGCGGTCCAGAAGTCCGCCTCGACCACCGAGTTCAGAGTCACGAAGCGCACGCCCTTGTGCTCGAACGAGTAGTTGTCGGCGCCGAACAGCGAGCGCCACTTCTCGCCCATGTCGAGATACCAGTCGTGCTCGCCCACCATCATCCTCACGGGCGCCTTCAGGTTCTTGAGTATCTGCGCGCCGAGCTCGAGCTCCTCGGGCTTGCCGAGCTGCGCGAGGTCGCCCCCGTACAGCACGAAGTCCGGCTGCGGATCCATGCGGTTCACGTCGTCGACGGCGCGCAAGAGACCGCGCACGAAGCGGTCGTTCACGTCGCGCGCGTACAGGTGTGAGTCGGAGACGTAAGCGAAGCGGAAGCCGCCCGAACCACCGGTCGCCGCCTTCGCGACCGAGACGGGCGTGAACGAGTGAGGCGGCAAGATGCCCTGCGCGAGCGCCGCGCCCGCCGCCGCGCCGGCCACCTTCATGAACTGGCGCCGGTTCAGCTTGGCGAGGCCGGTGAGTAACTCCTCGCGCGACTCGAGATACTTGGTCTCGACCGACTTCATTTCTTCGCACCTCCACTCACGCGATTCTCGAACGGAAACACCTTGCGGTTGGCCAGGTCGTTCTCGCGGAACGGCCGCGTGGTCTTCGCGCGCGCGCGCTGCGCGGCTTCGAGCTTCTGCGCCTGCGCGCCGAAGCGCACGTCGGTCAGCGCGAACAGGAACGCGACCAGCTGGTTGATCTCGGCCTCGCTGAGCGCCAGCGGCTCGATGCCGCCGTCGAGGAACGCGTTCGCCTCGCCGCCGCGGTTGTAGTGATCGATCACGTCCCAGAGCGTCTGCATCGAGCCGTCGTGCATGTACGGGCCGGTGAGCGCCACGTTGCGCAGCTGCTGGGTCTTGAAGCTGCCCAAGTCACTGCGGCGCTTCGTGACCAGGAAGCGCCCGAGCTCCGAGAGATCGGTCTCGAGCGCGAGCCGGTCGAGCACGACCTGCGAGTCACCGCCCTTGGCGAGCTCGGCCAGCGCCTTGGTCGCGAGTGACTCGAAATCCTGGTGGCGCGCGGACACGCCGATGTTGTGGAAGCGATTGTCGCTGCCGACCGGGCTCGACGCGTGCATCGGGTGACACGTCACGCAGCGGCCCTTGCCCTGGAAGAGCGCGAAGCCCTTCACCGCGTCGGCCGACATCGCTTTCGAGTCACCGTCTTGCCAGCGGTCGAACGGCGCGTCGAGGAACACGAGCGTGCGCTCGAACGACGCGATGGCGCGGCCCACGTCGTCGTAGTTCGGCGCGCGCGAGTAAGCGACCTGGAAGAGCTTCTGATACTCGGCGTCACCGGCGATCTTCGCGACCGCGGCGTCGCCGTTCGGCATGCCCATCTCGATCGGATTCACGATCGGGAGCTTCGCCTGATCCTCGAGCGTGACCGCGCGGCCGTCCCAGAACTGACTCGTGAAGAACATCGCGTTCAACGTGGTGGGCGCGTTGCGGCGGCCGAGCTTGCCGCCGATGCCCTCGGACACGGGCCGCTGGTCAGTGAGTCCGCGACTCACGTCGTGACACGTCGCGCACGCGACGGTGCCGTCGGCCGAGAGCCGCGTGTCGAAATACAGCTTGCGGCCGAGCGCGACCCGCTCCGCGCTCATCGCGTTGTCGCCGGGGATGGTCGCCGCCCAGACACCCGCGACCACGCGCGCGGGCGGCGCACCGCTCGGTGAGCCCGGCTTCAACGCGTCGAGTCTCTTCTCCTGCTCGCTCATCGCGAGCGCTCCGTGCGGCGCCTTCGCGGCCTGTGCCTCCGCGCGCCCCGCCGCGAGTGCGAGCGCGAGCGTGCAGGCGACCCCGAGCCAAAGCCGTGAGCTCATCGACATCCCCTTCCCTCTCTGCTTCCCCGTCAGAGTTCGCGTCTGCCTGAGCATGCGCCGTGCCACGGGGCGCGGCGCGAGATTCTCCGCTCATGCGACTCATTCAAGCCTCTTGCCTCCGCATCCCGGTGGGCGCGCACCGAGATGCGGGTGTGACACCCGAATACGGGTGTCCGCGAGCGCGCTAAGATGGGCGCCGTGAGCACGCAAGCCTCATTCGCGGATCCCGAGCTGCGCACTCTCGTCGCACTCGCGACGGACGCTGCGCACGTCGACGAGGTTTTGTCGCGCGCGCTCGAGCGGCTGAACGACGTGATTCGCTACGACCTCGCGGCCGTGCTCGAGCTCACCGGCGAGGAGCTTCACGTGCGCTGCGCGCGCGGGCGGCTCGCGAGTCACAAGGTGCGTGCGCATCGCATCGCGCTCGCGGACTTCCCGATCCTGCGCGAAGCGCTCGCGTCGGGCCGGCCCACGGTGCTGACCGAGAAGGACCACTCACACTCGGCCGATCCATATCACGGCGTGCTCGACTTACCCGACGGTCACTCGTGCATGGTCGTGCCGCTGTGCGTGCGCGACCGCAAGCTGGGCGCGATCACGTTCGACCGCACGCTGTGTGTCCCGTACGACGACGAGGTCGTGCAGATCGCGAACGTGTACGCGCAGGTGGTGGCGCTCGCGATGCTCGCCGCCGAGCGCGCCGACGACCTGGACCGCGAGAAACGCCGGCTCGAGGAGCAGAACCGCCTGCTCGAAGCGGAAGTCACTGGCGTGTTCGACCCGGCGCGACTCATGGAGCGCTCGCGCAATCCGGCGATGCGCCGCGCGGTCGAGCTGGCGCTGCACGTCGCGCGCTCGGACGTTCCCGTGCTGCTGTCGGGTGAGACGGGCACGGGCAAGGAAGTGCTCGCGCGACTCATTCATGCGCGCAGCGCGCGCGCGAGTCACCCGTTCGTGAAGCTGAACTGCGCGGCGCTGCCGGAAGGCGTGGTCGAGAGCGAGCTGTTCGGCCACACGAAGGGCGCGTTCTCGGGCGCGGACGCGAGCCGCCCCGGGCGCTTCGCGATCGCGAACGGCGGGACGCTCTTGCTCGACGAGGTCGGTGACTTGGCGCCGCAGGCGCAGGCCAAGCTGCTCCGCGTGCTCCAGGAGGGCTCGTACGAGCCGGTCGGGAGTGACTACACGGTGAAGGTCGACGTGCGGATCATCGCGGCGACTCACGTGGACCTGCAGCGCGCGATCGCCGAGGGGCGCTTCCGCGACGACCTGTACTACCGCCTGAACGTATTCCCGATCGCGATCCCGCCACTGCGCGAGCGCCGCGAGGACGTGGTCACGATCGCGGAGGAGTATCTTGAGAACCTTCGCCGCCGCACCGGGCGCGGACCGTGGCAACTCACCGCTGCCACGCGCGGCGCGCTCGAGCGCCACGACTGGCCGGGCAACGTGCGCGAGCTGGTGAACTGTCTCGAGCGGGCCGCCATTTTGTGTCCCAGCGGCGATCTCGCCGTCGACCTGCCGGCGGGATCGACAGTGACTCGCGCCGCGGCGCCCGAGCGCGCGAGCGAGCCCGCGGAGCTGCGCCCGCTCGCGGAGGTCGAGCGCGCGTACATCGCCGAGGTGCTGCAGCGCACGCGCGGCAAGGTCTATGGGCCCGACGGCGCGGCGCGCATCCTCGGCCTGGCGCCGAGCACGCTGCAGAACCGCATGAAGAAGCTGGGGATCAAGAGACTCGAATCCGAGGCCTGAGTCAGGACATCCTGCTCTTCTCGAGCAGTCACTCCCCATGGAGACGGCCGAGCGAGGGCCGCCCCGAGCGAGGCCCGCAAGCGAAGCGCGCAGGGCCCCACTAAGGCTCCAGCTTCGTCGCGGACCCGCAGGTCTGCCCCGGCTTGGGCTCCAGCATCTCGAGCGACCGCTTGTAGTGAGTGACGTCGAGGATGCTCGCGCGGCCCGCGACGTCGAGATAGCGCAGCCGCCGCTCGAGCTCGGGTACGGGCGCGGGGCCGCCCGCCAGCACCTGGCGCAGCGCCAGCAGGTCGGTGTGATTCACCTTGCCGTCGGCGTCGACGCTCTCGCACTGACACGCGTCGCCCACGCCGTCCGGCACGGGCAGCAGCCAACGGCCCAAGTCACTCTGGTTCGCGTTCGGCTCGTAGGGGCAGTTGTCCGCGGAGTCGGCGTCGCCGTCCGCGTCCGAGTCGAGCGGAACGAGTCCCGAGTTGATCCACGACGCGAGCAGCGACATGCCGAGCGGATCGGGGACGCGCGTGCCCTTCGCCATGCGCAGCGCGGGGTCGGTCGAGCTCGAACGCAGCCACAGCACGCTCTCGGCGCTCGAGCCGACTTTGACCCGCTGCGCTGTCCCGACCCCCATGTTGCCATTGGTCGGAGTCACTCCGATCAGGTTCATGGCGCCGAGCAAAGGCTCGTAGCGCATGTCCATGCCGCCGGGCGCGGGCCCGCCCGGCTGGTGACAGTGCGCGCAGTTCGCGGCGAGATAGGACCGCGCGCGCGCCTGCAGCGACTCGGCCGCGTTCGCGGGGTCGGCCATGGCTGGATAGAACGAATCCGGCTCGATCGAGTGACCGAACAGGTTCATGCACGCACCGAACGCGTGCAGCTGCGAGTCACTCCCGCCGGGATACGCGAACGTCCGGTTCAGCTGGCGCGTGCGCACGCCGAGCACGCGCTCCGACGCGGTCGTGTGACAGCCGAGACACTCCGCTGGCGAGGGGTAGTGCCACGTCTGCTGCGTCGGGCCACCGCCCAGGTCGATCGTGAACGGCTCGTCGAGCGCCGCCGTGAGGAGCGTCGCGTCGGTCTCGGCCGGGTTCCAGCGGTACGTGTAGCCCACCCAGCGGTCGACCTGGCGCAACAACACGCGCGTCTCGAGTCTGCGCCGCGTCGTGGGAGTGACTTGCAGCTCGAAGTGTTTCACGAACACGGTGCCGACCGGGAAGGTCCACGGATCGTCGGGCGAGAACTCGATCGTCTGGCCCGCGGGCAGCGCGAGCCAGCGCCGCTTCAGCGCGCCGTCCGACCAGAGCGGCGAGATCACGTCGTAAGGGATCAGCCCCGCGGCGGGAGTGAGTGACTGGACGTTCGAGAACACGCCCGTGGCGGACAGCAGGGTCGGGAACTGCTGCGAACCCGAGCCCGACGTGGTCTGCAGGCGGTAGAGCTGACCCGCGCGCGACACGATCACGAGCTCGCCGAGCGCGTCTTCGCCGAACGAAACAGGGTTGGTCATGTTCGCGACGAGCGTCGAGCCCTGGCTCGACGGGTTGTACGCCCAGACGCGCCCCGAGACGTAGTCCGCGTAGACGTACGCGCCGTACAGCTCGGGGAACGAGTCACCGCGGTACACGTAGCCGCCCGTGACTGCGTAGCCGCCGTTCGAGTCGTGTCCGTACTCGATCACCGGCAGGGTCGACGAGATCTGGCTACACTGATTCGAGCCGAAGTTGTGAGTCCCCTCGCAGTATGCCCAGCCGAAATTCCGGCCCGAGCCGCCCGCGGGCACGAAGTTCACTTCCTCCCACGCGATCTCGCCCACGTCGCCCACCCACATGTCGCCAGTGAGTCGGTCGAACGTGAAGCGCCACGGGTTGCGCATGCCGTAGTGCCAGATCTCGGCGCGCTTGCCGGCCTGCCCCACGAACGGATTGCCGGGCGGAATCGCGTACGGGTTGCCGCCGTTGGGATCGATGCGCACGATCGTGCCGACGAGCCGCGAGAGAACCTGTGAGTCGTAAGTCCCAGCATCGCCGAACGACGCGTACAACATGCCGTCGGGGCCGAACGCGATCTGCCCGCCGTTGTGGAATGCGTTGTCGTCGGGCACCTCGAGCAGCACGCGCTGCGTCGCGGGATCGGCCTGACTCGGGTTCGAGGCGCTGCGCGTGTAGCGAGTCACCTTGGTGCAGTAGTTCGTGGTGGTCGTCGCGCAGCGCGAACGCGGTGACACGTAGTGCAGATAGATGAACCCGTTCGAAGCAAAGCCGGGATCGAAGGCGACCGAGAGCAGGCCCTGCTCGGAGCCGTCGTACTGGACCTCGGCGCCGAGATCGAGAAACGTGCCCGCCGACGTCGCATTCACGTTCGCCGACAGGAGCCGCACGCGGCCGATCTGCTCGGTGAGCAGCGCGGTGCCCGAGCCGTCGGGCGCGAACTGGAGCGAAGTCGGCTGAGAGAACGACAGGTTCGGGTACGTGCGCACCGCGGTGAGCGGCGCGGGATCCGGCAGGCTGTCGAGCGGCAAGCTGTGCCCGGCGAACGGCACGCGCGGGCCGCTCGGGCAGGCCTGCGCGAACGCGCGCTCGGCGGGCGCGTACGCCAACACGAGCAGCGCGCAGAACGCGCGGAGACGGACCAGTCGCAACAGGGGGGTTACCTCGGCTTCCGCGAGAGTGGCTTCCGGACGAAGCCGCGTGTCAGTAAGTCGCAAGCTAGACGGACTCGAGTGCACCCGCAATCGAGCGGTGCGGAACGCCACTTTTGTGAAGACGTCCACATCCTCGCCCGTACATGTCTTTCTCGCGCAGCGGGCCGGCAGGGGTCACGCGGATCTGTCCGCGTGGTAGGATCGCGGCCGTCCGCAACTCTCGGGAGCATCCCGCGGTAATTCCTGCCTGGCCGCCGGGAAACGACACACCCGAGTCAGCGGTATCTCCGAATCCCCCGGAGTGTCTCGTCGAGTGCAGGTCACGAGCACGCAGCTCTCGCTGGGCGCGGAGGTTGCACTGGGCGCTGGCAGGGGTGACGCAATGGTACCGGTCAATTTCGACTCGAAGCTTGGGGACGCAGAGCGGCGCGAGCGGCTGTACGCGGGAGAGATCTTCGTCTACTCGCCCACGCCGGCCGGCAGAGCGCTGTGTGAGTTCGCGCGCGCGATGGCCGACGACGCCTTCCGCCCGCTCGACCCGCGCACGGCTCAGCACGACATGCCCGTGGACCGCTACGCCGCGCTGCTCGCGCAGCTGAAGCCCGCGTTCATTCACCACCCGGAGAGCAAGCGGCTGATTCGCGAGCTGCTCGCCGCGTTCGGTTGTGACTCGAAGGAGACTTACTTCGACGTGCCGCGCCTGCGGACGTCGACGTCGAGCGGGTATCTCACGACCGGAATCGCGTACGCGTTCCACCCGCACCGAGACACTTGGTACTCCGCGCCGCCGAGTCAGCTGAACTGGTGGCTGCCCGTGTACGACCTGCGCCACGACGACGGGCTCGGCTTCCACCCGACTTACTGGAGCCGCGGCGTCCGGAATGGCTCGGCCCGATACAACTACGCCGAGTGGAACCGCACCAGCCGCAAGATCGCGGCGCAGCAGATCGGCGAAGACACGCGCGATCAGCCCAAGCCCGAAGAGCCCATGGAGCTCGAGGACTGCTTCCGGCCCATCTGCGCGGCGGGCGGACTCATTCTGTTCTCCGGCGCGCAGATGCACTCGTCGGTGCCGAACACTTCGGGCAAGACGCGTCTCTCGATCGACTTCCGCACGGTGAACCTGCGCGACGTCGAAGAGGTGCGCGGCGCGCCGAATGTCGATTCGTACTGCACGGGCACGACCATGAACGACTACCTGTGCTGCGAAGAGCTCGAGCACGTCCCGCAGGCGCTCGTCGAGCGCTACGAGCCGGGCATCCAGAGCCTGTTCCCGACGCCGGCCGACACTCGTCGCTGACCGGTGGAGACACGATGATCCGCCCCCCCGCCTTCCGACTCACTTGCGTTCGACTCACTCGCCTGTTCGCGCTCTTGGCCGCGCTGCTGTTCGCGGCGCGGGCCGAGTCACAGACCTTCGACGACGCCGGCTTCGCCGCGCAGACCGTCACGACCGTGTCGCCGTTCCAGGTGGACGGCATCCGCTTCGCGCCCGACGGGACGATGTTCATCGCGCAGAAGAACGGCATCATCCGCATCTTCCACGACGGCGTGCTGCACTCCACGCCGTTCATCAACCTGTCGAGTCAGGTCAACACGCTCGACGACCGCGGCCTGATCGGCATGGCGCTCGACCCGGGCTTCGCCGAGAACGGCTACGTGTATCTCGGCTTCGTGTACGAGCCCGGCGGCGACACGAACGACCCCGGGCCGAAGACCTCGCGCCTGGTGCGAGTCACCGCGGATCCCGCGAACCGCGACGTGGCGCTCGCCGGCAGCATGGTGGTGATCCTCGACGGCTTCCCGGCGAACGGCACGAGTCACACGCTCGACTCGATCCGCTTCGCGCCGGACGGCACGATGTTCGTGAGCAACGGCGACGGCACCACGCAGGCGACGCAGGCGGACCCGCCGGCGCTCGACGCGCTGAACATCGACTCACTGCGCGGCAAGATCATACGCATCAACTCCGACGGCTCGGCGCCCTCGCCCCCGCAGGTGTTGAACCCCTTCTACGACGGTACTGACTCGATCCGGTCGAAGGTGTGGGCGTACGGCCTGCGCAACCCGTACCGCTTCGACATCTACCCAGTCACTGGCGAGCTCTACACGAACGACACGGGCTGGAACACGTGGGAAGAGCTGAACCGCATCATCCCGGGCCGCAACTACGGCTGGCCGTGCTTCGAGGGCCCGCTGCCCCAGCCCGGCTATCAAGCCACGTTCCCCGGTGTGTGCGGCGGCTTGCCGCAGAGCGCGACTCAGGCGCCGCTCGTGACTTACGACCGCTCCGTCGGCTCGGCGGCGGTCGGCGGTGCCTTCTATACGGGCACGGTGTACCCGACTCAGTACCGCAACAACTTCTTCTGGAGTGACTACACCGGAAACTTCATCCGGCGCCTAGTGCTCGACGCGTCGGGGAATCTCGTCTCGAACATCCGCTTCGCGACCAACGTGGGCGCGCCGACGGCGATGGAGGTCGGGCCCGACGGGCTCCTGTACGTCGCCGACTTCATCACGGGCAACATCAAGCGGATCGTGTTCAACGGCCCCGTGGCGATCGGCAGCGCGACGCCGAGCTCGGGTTACTCGCCGCTCAGCGTGAACTTCTCGAGCGCGGGCTCGCTCGACGGGCTGGGCCGGCCAATCACTTATCTCTGGAACTTCGGCGACAGCCAGACGTCGACTCAGGCCAACCCGCAGCACACTTACTCGTCGGGCACGGTGCAGACGTTCAACGCGCAGCTCACCGTGACCAACAACGCGAGTCAGTCGGCGAGCATCGTCGTGCCGGTCGTGGTCGGGAGTCTCCCGCCGGTGCCGGTGATCACCGCGCCGACGGGCGGCGTCGGCGTGCAGCCGGGCGCGACGGTGAACTACGCCGGCTCCGCGACCGACCCCGATCAGGGCGCGCTCGGCGCGGGCGCGCTGTCGTGGACCATCCTGCTGCACCACAACACGCACGTGCACAGATTCTCGGGGAGCAACGGGCCGACGGGCAGCTTCGTCGCGCAGGAGCACGGCGTCGGCACTTACTCGTACGAGATACAGCTGACCGCCACCGACGCGAGCGGGCTCAAGGCGACGGCCACGGTGAACGTGCCCGTGCTGCCCGATTCGATCCCGCCGTCGGCACCCTCGAACCTCGCCGCCTCGGCGCTCGGCGCCAACGCGATCTCGCTGTCGTGGTCGCCCGCGACAGACAACGGCGCCGTCGACAACTACCCGATCGAGCGCTGCGCCGGCGTGGGCTGCTCGAGCTTCGTGCAGATCGGCACGGCGCCCGAGACCACGTTCGTCGACATCGCACTCACTCCCGCCACGAGTTACTCGTACCGCGTCCGTGCGGCGGACACGAACGGAAACCTCGGGCCGTACACGGCGACCGCCACGGCAGTCACCGCGCCCGCGAGTCAGAGCCCGCCGGGCCTGGTCGCGGCCTACAACTTCGACACCGGCTCGGGCGCGGTGCTCGCCGACCTGTCCCCCAACGGCAATCACGGCGGCATCAACGGCGCCACGTGGGTCGCGGGTCACACCGGCGGCGCGCTCCAGTTCGACGGCGTGTCGAACGTCGTCGTGGTGAACGACAGCGCGAGCCTCGACTTGTCGACCGCCATGACGCTCATGGCCTGGGTGCGCCCGTCTCAGACACTCAACAACTGGAAGTCGATCATGCAGAAGCAGGTCGACGCCTGGTATCTGAACGCGAACACCGCCGGTAATCACGTGGGCGGCGGCGCCGTCTTCAACAACACGTGCTGCACGACGGTCGAGAGCACGTCCGGACTCGCGCCGAACCAGTGGACTCACGTCGCGGTGACTTACGACGGCGCGAACCTGCGCCTGTATCTGAACGGCGTGCAGGCGGGCATCTTGCCGCGGACCGGCACGATCGAAGTGAACGGCTCGCCGCTGCGCATCGGCGGGAACACCTACTCGAACGAGTACTTCCCCGGGACGATCGACGACGTGCGCATCTACAACCGCGCGCTGTCCGCCGCCGAGGTCGGTCAGGACATGGTGACTCCGGTCGGCGGCTCTGCCGGTCCGGACACGACGCCGCCGACGCTGTCCGCGGGCCTGCCGTCCGGCGTGCAGCCCGTCGGCACCACGCAAGTGACTCTGCAGCTCGCCACGAACGAGCCCGCGACCTGCCGCTGGGGCACGACCCCGGGCACGGCGTACGCGTCGCTGCCCAACACGTTCGGGACGACGGGCGGCACGAGTCACTCGACCGCGGCCGAGGGCCTCGCGAACGGCCAGAGTTACTCCTTCTACGTGCGCTGCCGGGACGCGGCGGGCAACGCGACCACGAGCGACTTCACGATCGCGTTCTCGGTCGCGGCGGACACGACGCCGCCGACGCGCTCGGCGGGCGCGCCGTCGGGCGTGCTGCCGGTCGGCACGACCCAGACGACGCTGCAGCTCACCACGAACGAGGCCGCGACGTGCCGCTACGGCACCGTGGTCGGCACGCCGTACGCTTCGCTGCCCGCCCAGTTCGGGTCGACGGGCGGAGTGACTCACTCGACGATGGTCTCGGGCCTCGCGAACGGCACGGGCTACACCTTCTACGTGCGCTGTCAGGACGGCGCCGGGAACGCGAACACGAACGACTTCACGATCGCGTTCTCGGTCGCGGCCGTCGCGGACACCACGCCGCCCGTGCGCTCGTCGGGCTCGCCCTCGGGCGTGCAGGCGCTGGGCACGACTCAGGTGACTCTGCAGCTCGCCACGAACGAGGCGGCGACCTGCCGCTACGGCACGGTCCCGAACACGGCGTACGCCTCGCTGCCCAACGTCTTCGCGACCACGGGCTCGACGACTCACTCCTCGCTCGTGACGGGACTGGCGAACGGCGGGAGTTACTCGTACGTCGTGCGCTGCCAGGACGCTTCGGGCAACGCGAACCCCGACGACTTCGCGATCGCGTTCTCGGTCGCGGCCGACACGGCCGCGCCGACCGTGTCACTCACCGCGCCGGCCGCGGGCAACGTGTCCGGCACGATCTCGGTCACCGCGACCGCGAGCGACAACGTCGGCGTCGTGGGCGTGCAGTTCCTGCTCGACGGCGCGAACCTGGGCGCGGAAGACACGACCGCGCCGTACTCGGTCTCGTGGAACACCACGACCGCCACGAACGGCAGTCACTCACTCACCGCGCGCGCGCGCGACGCGGCCACACTGCAGACGACCTCGGCCGCGGTCGGCGTGACCGTGAACAACGCGCCGCCCTCGGGGCCGGTCGCGGCCTACAGCTTCGACGCGGGCTCGGGCACGGTGCTGGCCGATCTCTCGGGCAACGCGAACAACGGCACGATCAGCGGCGCGACTTGGGCCGCGGGTCACGCCGGCCAGGCGCTCTCGTTCAACGGCACGAGCAACGTGGTCGTGATCAACGACAGCGCGTCGCTCGATCTCTCGAGCGCGATGACTCTCGAAGCGTGGCTGCGGCCGTCGCAGACGCTGAACAACTGGAAGGGCGTCCTGCAGAAGCAGGTCGACGCGTACTTCCTGAACGCGAACACCAACAACAACCGCGTGGGCTCGGGCGGCACGTTCGGCGGGAACTGCTGCACGGTGGTCGAGGGCACGTCGGGACTCACCGCGAACACGTGGACTCACTTGGCGAGCACGTACGACGGCACGACGTTGCGCGTGTTCGTGAACGGCGTGCAGGTCGGCTCCGTGCCGCAGACCGGAGCCATCGAGGTGAACGGCTCGCCGCTGCGCATCGGCGGCAGCACGTACCCGAACGAGTTCTTCGCGGGACTCATCGACGACCTGCGCATCTACAACCGCGCGCTGACTCCGGCCGAGATACAGACCGACATGAACACGCCGGTCGGCGGCAGCGCGCCGCCCGACACGACGCCGCCGGTGGTCTCGGCCGGCACGCCGACGGGCACGCTGCCCGCGGGCACGATCCAGACCTCGATCGGAGTCACCACGAACGAGGCGGCGACCTGCCGCTACGGGACCGTCGCGAACACGCCGTACGCGTCGCTGCCCAACCTGTTCGGCACGACCGGCGCGACGACTCACGCCACGCTCGTCGGCGGACTCACGAACGGCCAGACCTTCACGTACTACGTGCGCTGTTCGGACGTCGCGGGGAACCCGAGCACGACGGACCTCGCGATCACGTTCTCGGTCGCGAGTGACACGACTCCGCCGGTGCGCTCGTCGGGCGCGCCCCAGGGCGTGCTGCCGGTCGGCACGACGGCCGCCACCCTGTCACTCACCACCAGCGAGGCGGCGACCTGCCGCTACGGCACCGTGGCGGGCACGGCGTACGCGTCGCTGCCCACCGCGTTCGGCACGACGGGCGGCACGACTCATTCGAGCTCGGTGTCCGTCGCGAACGGCCAGAGTTACACGTTCTACGTGCGCTGCCGCGACGCCGCGAACAACGCCAACCCCGACGACTTCGCGATCTCGTTCTCGGTCGCGGCGGACACGACGCCGCCCGTGCTCTCGGCCGGCTCGCCCTCGGGCGTGCTGCCCGTCGGCACGACTCAGACCGTGCTGTCACTCGCGACGAACGAGAACGCGACCTGCCGCTACGGCACCGTGGCGGGGACACCGTACGCGTCGCTGCCCAACCCGTTCTCGACCACGGGCGCGACGACTCACTCGACGGTCGTCACCGGCCTCGCGAACGGCACGGGCTACGGCTTCGTCGTGCGCTGTCAGGATCCCGCGGGCAACGCCACGACCACCGACTTCACGATCGCGTTCGCGGTCGCGGCGGCGCCCGACACGACGCCGCCGGTGCGTTCGGCGGGCGCGCCCTCCGGCTCGCTGCCGTTCGGCACGACGCAGGCCACGCTGTCACTCACGACGAGCGAGAACGCGACCTGCCGCTACGGCACCGTTCCGAACACGGCGTACGGGTCACTCCCGACCGCGTTCGCGACGACGGGCACGGCGAGTCACTCGACCAACGTCACCGGCTTGGTCTCGGGCCAGAGCTACACGTACTACGTGCGCTGCCAGGACGCGTCGCTGAACGCGAACCCAGACGACTTCGCGATCGCGTTCTCGGTCGCGACAGACACCACCGCGCCGGCCGTGTCACTCACGGCGCCCGCGGCGGGAACCGTCTCGGGTACGGTCACGCTGACCGCGAGCGCGACGGACGCGGGAGGCGTCGCCGGCGTGCAGTTCCTGCTCGACGGCGCGCCGCTCGGCGTGGAAGACACCAGCTCGCCGTACTCGCTCTCGTGGAACTCGGCCACCGCCACGAACGGCGGTCACTCACTCGCGGCGCGCGCGCGCGACGCCGCCGGCAACCTCGCGACCTCGGCCGACGTGGCAGTCACCGTGAGCAACGCCGGCCCCGGCCCGTCGGGCCCGGTCGCCGCGTACGGCTTCAACGCGGGCACGGGCACGGTGCTGGCCGACTCCTCGGGCAACGCCAACAACGGCTCGATCAGCGGCCCCATCTGGAGCGGCCAGGGTCACACCGCCGGGGCGCTCCAGTTCGACGGCGTGAACGACCTGGTGGTGGTGAGCGACAGCGTGTCACTCCACCTGAGCGCGGGCATGACGCTCGAGGCCTGGGTGCGGCCGTCGCAGATACTCAACAACTGGAAGGCCGTGATGCAGAAGGAAGTCGACGCGTGGTTCCTGAACGCGAACACCGCCGGCAACCGCGTGGGCTCCGGCGGCACCTTCGACGGAGCGTGCTGCTCGGTGGTCGAGGGCCCGTCGGGACTCACACCGAACGTGTGGACTCACTTGGCCAGCACGTACGACGGCGCGTTCCTGCGGCTGTACGTGAACGGCGTGCAAGTGGCGCAGCTCGCGCGCACCGGCACGCTCGAGGTAAACGGCTCCCCGCTGCGCATCGGCGGCACCACGTACCCGAACGAGTTCTTCGCGGGACTCATCGACGACCTGCGCATCTACGACCGCGCGCTCTCGGCGGCCGAGATCCAAACGGACATGACGACCCCAGTAACTCCGTGACCGCCAAGATCCCGTCGCTTTCCGGAGAGACCGTGCTCGTGACTGGAGCCTCGGGCTTCATCGGCACGAACCTGTGCGCGCGGCTCGCCGCGAACGGCGCAGAGGTGCACGCGGTGTCTCGCTCGCGCGGCGCGGACACGCCGGCCGCCGCTCGCCTCTGGCAGTCCGACCTCAGTCACTCCGACGAGGTGAAGCGGATCTTCCGCGAGACGAAGCCCAGCGTGGTGTTCCACCTGGCGGGTCACGTGCAGGGCTCGCGCGCGCTCGACCAGGTCGAGCTGTCACTCGCCGGGAACCTGGTGACTTCGGTGCACATGCTCACGGCCGCCGTCGAGTCGGGCTGTCAGCGCATCGTGATGACGGGCTCGCAGGACGAGCCCGACCCGGGTGAGTCGGACGCGACCGAGTTCGTGCCGCCCTCGCCGTACGCCGCTTCGAAGCTCGCGGCCAACGCCTACACACGAATGTTTCACGCGCTCTATGACTGCCCCGCCACGGTCGCGCGGATCTTCATGGGCTACGGGCCGGCGCAGCGAGACACGGCGAAGCTCGTGCCGTACGTGATCCTGTCGCTGTTGCGCGGCCAGGCGCCGCGGGTGGGCACGGGCGCGCGGCCCATGGATTGGATCTACGCGGACGACATCGTCGACGGCCTCCTGCTCGCCGCGAAGTCCGAGGCGGCTGTGGGCACGACCGTGCATCTCGGCACCGGCGAGCTGCACACGGCGCGGCAGGCGGTGGAGAGCATCGTGCGGCTGATGGAGAGCCGAGTGTCTCCCGAGTTCGGCGCCGTGCCCGACCGCCGCGCCGAGAAGGCGCGGCGCGCGAATGTCGAAGAGACTCGCGCGACGCTCGGCTGGGCGCCGGCCGTGGGCTTCGACGAGGGATTGCGGCGCACGATCGCCTGGGTTCGCGACCAGCACGCGCGCGGGAAGCTCGGATGAACTTCGAACGAACACCGCTCTCGGGCGCGGTCGTGATCGAGCCGGAGCGCATGGCCGACTCACGCGGCTTCTTTGCGCGCACGTTCTGCGCGCGCGAGTTCGCCGAGCACGGCCTTACGACTCAGTTCGTGCAGAGCAGTGTCTCGTTCAACGCGCGCGCGGCTACTCTCCGGGGCATGCACTTCCAGGTCGCGCCGCACCTCGAGGCGAAGCTGGTGCGCTGCACCGCGGGCGCGATCTGGGACGCGATCGTCGACTTACGAGCCGGGTCGCCCACGCGACTGAAGTGGTTCGCGACCGAGCTCAGCGCCGAGAACCGGCGCGCGCTGTACATCCCCGAGGGCTTCGCGCACGGCTTCATCACGCTTCAGCCCAACAGCGAAGTGTTCTACGAGATGAATCAGTTCTTCGCGCCGCAGGCCGCGCGCGGGCTGCGCTGGAACGACCCGGCGCTGGGCATCGCCTGGCCGAAGCACCCCGAAGTGATCGCCGAGCGCGACGCGAACTACCCCGATCTCGACGCGCGGCTGCTCGCGGAGGTGGGCTCGTGAGCGAGTCACTCGAACGCGAGCTGCTCGAGCTCATCCGCGCGCTGTACCCCATCTGCCGCTCGATCACGGGCGACGGCGTGCGCGAGACACTGCGGCTCGTCGCCGGACGCATCCCGCTCGAGACACACGAAGTCCCGAGCGGCACGCAGGTGCTCGACTGGACCGTGCCCGACGAGTGGAACGCGCGCGACGCATGGCTCGCGAACCGCGCGGGCGAGCGCGTCGTCGACTTCCAGCACCACAACCTGCACCTGGTGAGTTACAGCGAGCCGGTCGCGCCGCGTTGGCTCCCCATGGCCGAGCTGAAGGGGCATCTCCACTCACTCCCCGCTCACCCCGACCGCATCCCGTACCGCACGTCGTACTACAACCGCTCCTGGGGCTTCTGTCTGACGGAGAAGCTGCTCCAGTCACTGACCGAGCCCGAATACCAGGTGTGCGTCGACACGACGCTGCGCCCGGGCCACCTGACGTACGGCGAGTATTTCCTGCCCGGCGAGCGCGAGGACGAGATCCTGATCTCGGCTCACGTGTGTCACCCGTCGCTCGCGAACGACAACCTGTCGGGCATCGCGGTCGCGGCGCACGTGGCTCGCGCGCTCGCCGCCCGCGCCAAGCGCCGCTTCTCGTACCGCTTCCTGTTCATTCCCGGCACGATCGGGTCACTCACTTGGCTGGCGCGGAACCGCGAGCGCGCGGCGCGGATCAAGGGCGGACTCACGCTCGTGTGTCTGGGCGACGAGCGCGGCCTGACTTACAAGCGCTCCTTCGGCGGGAGCTCGATGATCGACCGCGCCGCGGAGCTCGTGCTGAAGAGCTCGGGCCGGCCCCACGAGCTGATCGACTTCTTCCCGTACGGCTACGACGAGCGCCAGTTCAACTCACCTGGCTTCCGCATCCCAGTCGGGTCACTCATGCGCGGGAGACACGGCCGCTTCGACGAGTACCACACGTCGGCCGACGATCTCTCGTTCGTCCGCGGCTCACAGCTCGTGGACGCGCACGACGCGGTGCTCGCGATCCTGGACGTGCTCGAGGGCGACGCTCGCTACACGAGTCTCTCGCCGTACGGCGAGCCGCAGCTCGGCCGCCGCGGGATCTACCGCGCGCTGGGCGGCGAGAGTGATCCCGAAGCGCTGCAGATGGCGCTGCTGTGGGTGCTGTCACTCGCGGACGGCGAGCACTCGCTCGCCGACGCGGCCGAGCGCTCGGGGCTCGGCTTCGCGGTGGTGCGCGCGGCGGCTACGCTCTTGGAGCGCCACGGGCTGATTCGGGAATCTTGAGGAGATGGCAATGCGGGTTCTAGTGACTGGACATGGCGGATACATCGGCGCGGTGATGACCCGCGTGCTCGACGAGGCCGGGGTCGAGGTCGTGGGCGTGGACAGCGGACTCTTCGCCGGCTGTGACTTCGGGACGTACGAGCCCCCGCGCGAGGTGCTCGAGCGCGACATCCGCGACCTGGACGAGCGCGACCTCGAGGGCTTCGACGCGGTGGTGCACCTGGCCGCGATCTCGAACGACCCGCTGGGCGATCTCAATCCCGGCTGCACCTGGGACATCAATCACAAGGCGTCCGTGAGACTCGCCGAAGTCGCGAAGCGCGCGGGAGTGAGTCGCTATCTCTACTCTTCGTCGTGCAGCGTGTACGGCGCGGCGAGCCCCGACGACGTGCTGACCGAGACCGCCGCGTTCTCGCCGATCACCGCGTACGCGCAGTCGAAGGTGAAGGTCGAGGCCGACGTGGCGAAGCTCGCCGACGACGACTTCAGCCCGACTTACTTGCGCAACGCGACGGTGTACGGCTCGTCGCCGCGCCTGCGCGGTGACTTGGTCGTGAACAATCTCACCGGCTGGGCGTTCGCGACCGGCAAGGTGTTCATCAAGTCGGACGGCACGCCGTGGCGGCCGCTCGTGCACGTGGAAGACGTGTGTCACGCGTTCCTGTGCGTGCTGCGTGCGCCCCGCGAAGTGATTCACAACGAGGCGTTCAACGTCGGCCGCAACGGCGAGAACTACCGCGTGCGCCAAGTGGCCGAGCTCGTGAGTCACGAGGTCGCCGGCAGCCGCATCGACTTCGCCGAGGGCGCCGGCCCGGACCCGCGCTGCTACCGCGTCGACTTCACCAAGATCGAGCGGACGCTCCCCGACTACAAACCGAGCTGGACCGTGGCCCAGGGCGTGGCCGAGCTGCACGCCGCGTTCAAGCGCGACGAGCTGCTCCAGCAGGACCTCGAGGGCGACCGCTACGTGCGCATCCAGCGCATCCGGCGGCTCCTCGGCGCGGGCTGGCTCGACTCCGACCTGCGCCGCACGCAGGGCGGCTCGGGAGCGTCTCCCTGGTGACTGGGCCGGGCTCCGCGCGGATGGAGGTCCCCTCTTCCAAGTGGAGCCGGACTTCACTCTCTCGGAGGCGGATCGCCCACGTGCGCCGCGAGTTGCCGGCTCCTGAGACGGCGCAAGCCGGCCCCGAAGCCGGCGGCCGGGCGCGTGAAGCAACACCTCGTTGCGTGGCGCCGAGTGGGCGGAGGCATGCACCTTGCTCGTCCCCCGCGGCACCCGTCCCACGCCGAGAGGTGTCATGAGCCAGGCCCCCAAGCACGAGCCGCCGTGTCGCTTCTGCAAAGCGCCGCTCCGTGACTCGTTCGTCGACCTCGGAATGTCGCCCCTGTGCCAGCGCCACCTGCGCGCGGATCAGCTGGGCCAGATGGAGCCCTTCTATCCGCTGCACGCGTACGTGTGCCGCGAGTGTTTCCTGGTGCAGATCGAAGAGGTCGCGCCGCCGGAGGAGATCTTCGGCGACGGCACGTACGCGTATTTCTCGAGTTACGCGGACTCGTGGCTGCGCCACGCCGCGCAGTATGTCGAGCTCGTGACCGAGCGCTTCGGGCTGGGCGCGAAGAGTCTCGTGGTCGAGGTCGCGAGCAACGACGGGTATCTGCTCCAGAACTTCGTGACTCGCGGGATCCCGGTCCTGGGCATCGAGCCGGCGTCGAACACGGCCGAGGCCGCGGTGCGGAAGGGCGTGCCGACCTTGGTGCGCTTCTTCGGCGCCGCGACCGCACGCGACGTCGCGAAGGAGCACGGCCGCGCGTCGCTCCTGCTCGGCAACAACGTGCTCGCGCACGTGCCCGACCTGAACGACTTCGTGAGTGGGCTAGCGATCCTGCTCGCGCCCGACGGCGTGCTCACCATGGAGTTCCCGCACCTGATGCGGCTCGTCGAGCAGAACCAGTTCGACACGATCTATCACGAGCACTTCTCGTATCTGTCGTTCGGGACGGTCGCGAAGATCTTCGCGCACCACGGGCTCGAGATGTTCGACGTGGAAGAGCTCCCGACTCACGGCGGCTCGCTGCGCGTGTACGCGAGACACTCGGGCAGCTCGCTGCCCGCGAAAACTCCGCGTGTGGCGCGCTTGCTCGAAGTCGAAGAGACTCGCGGCATGCGCGGCCTCGCGTATTACTCGCGCTTCGGTGAGCAGGTGCGAGAGACCAAGCGCAAGCTGCTCGAGTTCCTGATCCAGGCGAAGCGCGAGGGCAAGACCATCGCCGGCTACGGCGCGCCGGGGAAGGGAAACACGCTGCTCAACTACTGCGGGATCCGCACCGATTTCGTCGACTACACCGTCGACCGCAGCCCCCACAAACAGGGGGGCTTTCTCCCCGGCACGCACATCCCGATTCGCTCGCCGGAAGAGATCGAGCGCACCCGCCCCGACTACGTGCTGATTTTGCCGTGGAACCTGCAGGACGAGATCATGGAGCAGATGGCGATCGTGCGTTCCTGGGGCGGACGGTTCGTGATTCCGATTCCGGAGGTCCAGGTGCGATGAAGGTCGTGTTGTTCTGCGGCGGCATGGGCATGCGCATCCGCGAGACCGCGGACAGCCTCACGCCGAAGCCGCTCGTCACCGTGGGTCCGCGCCCGATCCTGTGGAACCTGATGAAGTTCTACGCGCACTACGGGCACCGCGATTTCATCTTGTGTCTCGGTCACGGCGCCGAGGCGATCAAGGGTTACTTCCTGAACTACGACGAGCGCCTGTCGAACGACTTCGTGCTGCGCAAGGGCGGCGCGGACGTCGAGTTACTCGCGCGGGACATCGACGACTGGACGATCACGTTCGTCGACACGGGCCTGCGCGCGAACATCGGCATGCGCCTGCGCGCGGTGCGGAGTCACTTGGAAGGCGAAGAGGCGTTCTTCGCGAACTACGCCGACGGGCTCTCCGACCTGCCGCTCGACCGGTATCTCGCCGACTTCCGCTCGCACGGGAAGATCGCGCAGATGCTCAGCGTGCCGGCGCCGCAGACCGTGCACATGATCAACGCCGACAAGAACGGGCTCGTGCAGGGCATCGAGCACGTGTCTCACTCCGAGCTGCGCATGAACGCGGGCTTCTTCCTGTTCAAGCGCGAGGTGTTCGACTACGTCGGCGAGGGCGAGGAGCTGGTCGAGCAGCCCTTCCAGCGCCTGATCCAGGAGCGCCAGCTCGTGGCGTACCCGCACGACGGCTTCTGGATGGCCATGGACACGTTCAAGGACAAAATGCAGTTCGAGTCACTCGTGGCCGCGGGCAACACGCCGTGGCAGGTCTGGAGGTGACTTGATCCCCGTGACTCTCGGCTCGGGCTCCGCTACGCCACGGCGCGTGCTGTGTCTGGGCGCGCACTGCGACGACATCGAGATCGGCTGCGGCGGCACCTTGCTGCGCTGGCTCGAGGAGCGCCCCGAGCTCGAGGTGCGCTGGGTGGTGTTCTCGTCGGACGCGCGCCGCGCCACCGAGACGCGCGCCAGCGCCCGCCGGTTCCTGAACCGCGAGCCCGACAAGTGTCTCGCGCTGCACGAGTTCCGCGACGGCTTCCTCCCGTATCACGGCGCCGAGGTGAAGCAGGAGTTCGAGAGACTCAAGGGCGAGTACGCACCCGACGTGGTGTTCACTCACTACCGGCACGACCTGCACCAGGACCACCGGCTCGTGTCCGAGCTCACCTGGAACACCTTCCGCGGGCCGCTGGTCCTCGAGTACGAGATCCCGAAATGGGACGGCGACCTCGGCCAGCCCAACGCGTTCGTGCCGCTCGCCGAGCGCCACCTCGCGAAGAAGATCGAGATACTGCTCGCCGAGTACGGGACTCAGCGCGGGAAGTCCTGGTTCGAGCCCGAGACGTTCCGGTCACTCGCGCGCCTGCGCGGCATGGAGGTCGCGGCGCCCGAGCGCTACGCCGAGGCCTTCCACGCGCGGAAGCTCGCGCTCTCTTTCGGGAGCCCCGACTGATGGAGCACGCGATCCGAGAGCTGTTTCACCGTCGCGACTTACTACTGACCATGGCGTGGCGCGACATCATGGTGAAGTACAAGCAGTCCGTGATGGGCATCCTGTGGGCGGTGCTGATGCCCGCGATGATCGTCTGCTCGGGCTTCGTCGTGAGATATGCGTTCGCCCAAGTGTCTGGCAAGCCCGTCGAGATGCACGACCTCACCGCCGTCGCCGTGAAGGCCGCGCCGTGGGCGTTCTTCGTGTCGACCCTGCGCTTCGGTACCGTGAGTCTCGTGAACAGCGCGCACCTGGTGACCAAGATCTATCTGCCGCGGCTGATCTTCCCGTTCGCGTCGGTCATGTCACAGCTGGTCGACTTCGCGATCGCGTCGGTGTGCGTGACCATCTTCCTGATCTTCGCGCAGGTGGGAGTCAGCGTGTATCTGCTGTGGCTGCCAGTGCTGATCGCCGCGCTGGTCCTCTTGGCGACCTCGCTCGCGATCCTGTTCTCGGCCGCGAGTCTCTTCTTCCGCGACGTGAAGTTCATCGTCGACGTGTTTCTCACCTTCGCGGTGTTCTTCACGCCGGTGTTCTTCGAGTCGTCGCTCTTCGGTGACTACCAGGCCTTCCTGCTGGCGAACCCGGTGTCGGCGCTGCTCGAGGGCATCTCGCAGGTCGTGGTGCACCACCACGCGCCGCCGCTGCCGTGGATCGCGTACAGCTGTGGCGTGTCCATCGCGCTGTTCGCGATCTCACTCACCACGTTCAAGAAACTCGAGCCTTATTTCGCAGAGAGCATCTGAGTCACGGATGGCAGACGACGTTCTCGAAGTCGAAGGCGTGTTCAAGAAGTTCCGGCGCGGCGAGCTGTACTCGTCGCTGCGCGACCTCGTGCCCGCGCTGGTGAAGCGCGCGTTCAGACAGCAGCCGCCCAAGGAGGCGCTCGACAAGCGCGACTTCTGGGCGCTGCACGACGTGTCGTTCAGCGTGAAGCGCGGCGAGGCCTTCGCGATCATCGGCGGGAACGGCGCGGGCAAGAGCACGCTCCTGAAGCTGCTCACCGGCATCATGAGGCCGACGAAGGGGGAGATCCGCATCGCGGGCCGAGTGTCCGCGCTGATCGAAGTGAGTGCCGGCTTCCACCCCGATCTCACGGGCCGCGAGAACATCTTCCTGAACGGCGCGATCCTCGGCATGACTCGGGACGAGATCCGCAAGCGCTTCGACGCGATCGTCGCGTTCTCGGGGCTGTCGGAGTTCATCGACACGCCGGTGAAGCGCTACTCGTCGGGCATGTACGCGCGGCTGGGCTTCTCGGTCGCCGCGCACGTCGACCCCGACGTGCTGCTCGTCGACGAGGTGCTCTCGGTCGGTGACTACATGTTCCAGCGCAAGTGCGTCGAGCGCATGAACGAAGTGATCGCCGCCGGCTCGACGGTCATCTTCGTGTCTCACAACTTGCGCGCGGTCGCGAACCTGTGTCCGCGCAGTCTCTTGCTCGATCACGGCCAGGTGAAGATGGTCGGCCCGACCGAGGAAGTGATTCAGGCCTACTACGAGCGCGGCACGCTCGAGCGCGCGGGCGGCGCGGACCGCGACATCGCGATCACCGAAGTGATCATGAGCGACGCGAACGGCAACGCGCGCACCGAGTTCGAGTCCGACGACAAGGTGTGGATCACCGTGCGCGCGCGCGCGAAGAAGCGCCACGACGACATGACCGTGGTGATCGACGTCGTCGACGACCACCAGTACAAGGTGTTCGACACCTGCACGCAGCGGCTGGGCGCCGGCGCGCTCGCGCTCGACGACGGCGAGACACTCGAGGTCACGTTCCAGGTCGACCTGGCGCTCACCGAGGGCACGTTCCACCTGAACGCCTTCCTGCACCGCTATCTCACCGATCTGCCGTACGACGCCTGGCGCTCCGCCGTGACGTTCTTCGTCACGGGCGCGCACGAAGCGCGCGGCGTGGTGACCCTCCACCCGAAGCTGACTCACTGCCAGATCGGTCTCGCCCGCGAGGAGAAGGCCGATGACTGACTCGCTGCGCGCCGGTGACTGGGTCGAGGTGAAGAGCGCCGAGCAGATCCTCGCCACGCTCGACGCGGACGGCCGCCGCGACGCCCTGCCCTTCATGCCCGAGATGCTTCAGTACTGCGGCAAGCGCTTCCGCGTGTTCAAGTCCGCGCACAAGGGCTGTGACACGATCCAGGACTGGCGGACGATGCGCGGCATGAACGACGCCGTGTATCTCGAAGGTCTGCGCTGCGACGGCGGGGCGCACGGCGGCTGCCAGGCCGCCTGTCTCGTGACGTGGAAGACCGCCTGGCTCACGAAGCTGGCGGGCCCCGACGCCCCGTTGCCGGAGCCCAAGCCGTTCGAGTCGGACGGCGACTGCACCCTCGAGTCACTCGAGAAGAGCACGCAGGCGCCGCCAGAGCGCGGCGAGCCACGCTACCGCTGCCAGGCGACCGATCACCTGCTCGCCACCACGCCGCTGCACTGGTGGGAGCTCGGTCCGTACGTGCAGGACCTGAGCTCGGGCAACGTCGAGCTGCTCGCATTCGTCGGGTATCTCCTCATCGCGCTGTACAACATGATCCAGCGCCGCATCGGCCGCGGTCACCCCTACCTGGAAGTGACTGGGCTGGCGAAGAGCAAGACTCCGAACGAGCAGCTGAATCTGCGGCCCGGCGAGCTCGTCGAGGTGCGCCCGGCGGACGAGATCATGCCCACCATCAACGCGGAGCGGAAGAACCGCGGACTCACTTTCGACGTCGAGATGCTGCCCTACTGCGGCAAGCGTTTCCGCGTGCTGCGCCGCGTGGAGAAGATCATCAACGAGCGCAACGGCGCGATGATGAACATGCCCAACGACTGCATCGTGCTGGAAGGCGTGACCTGCGGCGGCTGCCTGAGTCAGTACCGGATGTTCTGCCCGCGGGCGATCTATCCGTACTGGCGCGAGATCTGGCTGCGGCGCGTCGAGTGAGCGGATGACCGACTCACTCCCCCTGGTCAGCGTCGTGACTCCCGTGTTCAACGGCGAGAAGCACGTCGCGCAGTGCATCGAGAGCGTGCTGGCGCAGACGTACCCGCGCTGGACCCACACGCTCGTCGACAATTGCAGCAAGGACGGGACGGCCGAGATCATCCAGCGCTACGCCGACAAGGACGCGCGCATTCGCATGGTCTCGAACGCGAAGTTCGTGCGCGTGATCGAGAACTACAACAACGCCTTCCGCCAGACCTCGCCCGACGCCAAGTACACGAAGCTCGTGGCCGCCGACGACGCGCTCATGCCCGAGTGTCTCGAGAAGATGGTCGGCTTCGCCGAGCCACACCCGAGCGTCGCGATCGTGGGCGCATATGGCATCCGCGAGACCAACGTCTTGTGGCGCGGCCTGCCCTGGTGGCAGAGCTTCGTGCGGGGCCCCGACGCGCTGCGCGAGCGCCTGCTCGGCGGGCCGTACGTGTTCGGCACGCCGACCGCGGTGCTGCTGCGCGCCGACGTCGTGCGCGCGCGCGACCCGTTCTTCAACGAGTCCAACCTGCACGCCGATTCCGAGATGTGTTTCGACGTGCTGGTCGATCACGACTTCGGCTTCGTGCAGCAGATCCTGACCATCCAGGGCGCGGCGATCGCCGACTCACTCACGTCGTTCTCGGAGCGCTTCCAGACGTACTTCAGTCACATCCTGTACGAGCTGGTGAAATACGGACCGAGACACTTGACCGACGCGGAGCTCGCGCAGCGGATCGAGTCACACCTCACGGACTACTACCGCTATCTCGGCGAGCAGGCGTTCAAGAACCGCGGCCGCGAGTTCTGGAGCTACCACCGCGGCAAGCTGGCCGACGCCGGCCGGCCGCTCGACAGACTCCGCCTAGCGGGCGCGGTGGCGGGCTACGTCGCGGACCGCGTCGGCAACCCCAAGCGCTCGCTCGAAGGCGCGCTGCGCAGGCTCTCGCGCAAGAAGTAGAGCCAGAGCCCGCCGACCGCCGCGAGCTTCGACGAAGTCAGCACCACGCTCCAGCCGTGCTTCATGAACGGCGCGCCGATCGGGACCTCCCACGCGAGCACCGCGAGACCGGCGAGCAGCGCGAGGCGCGGCGCGCGTGGCAGTGAGTCGCCGCCGAGCACGTCGCGCAGACACAGGAGCGCCGCCGGCAGGAGCACGCACAGGTGGTGCTCCCACGAGAAGGGCGCGATCAGGTAGATCGCGAGCAGCGCCACCGACAGCTCGCGGTCGAAGGCCTCGGGCGAGTCGGTGCGCCGGAGCGAGACACCGATCGCCGCGGTCGACGATCCGGCGACCGCGGCGGCGGCGAGCCAGGTGAGCGGCACGCACCAGCCCGCGAAGCCCGCGAGCGGCGCCGAGTCACCCAGGAACAGGCGCGCGATGAACCCGGCCACGCTCTGGTTCCCCGGATCGGTCGGCGAGAAGAGACCGCGCGGTGACTCGCCGTACGAGCCGGTGGGCGCGATCTCGCCGAGCCAGCTCGACCAGACACCCGCGGGCAGGAGCCACGCGGCAGCGAGGGTCAGCGCGGCCAGCGCCCCCACGGCGACCGCGACCATGCGGAATCGCCGGCGCAGCAGGAACACGAGCAACAACGGCGCGAAGTAGATCTTGAGCAGACACGCGAGCGCGAGACACACGCCGCCGAGCCACGCTCCGCGCCCCTCGCGCGCGAGACACCACACGGCGGCGAGACATGCCAGGATCACCAGGTTCGTCTGGCCGAGCTGGAGTGTCTCGACGATCGGGTCGAACGCGGCGAAGTACACCACGCACGCGAGAGACACGAGCTCGGTCCCGGGAGCGGGCAGCCGCAGCACGCGGCGCAGCACGAGCCACGCCGAGCCGAGCAGCGCGCCCTGACTCACGACCGAGAGCAGCGCGACGGCCGCGCGGTGCGAGAAGAAGCCGAGCGGCAGGAACGGCAGCAGCGACGGCGGCGGATACAGGAAGGGAAACACCCACTCGGTGAGTCCGAGCTGCGCGCCGAGCGCGCGCAGGCCCGCGACGTCGTAGGGAGACACACCGCCCTCGAGCACCGCGCGCGCCGACAGATAGAAGCTCGCGAAGTCGTTCTGCGCCGCGAGCGGAGCGCGGTAGCCGTACCGGTACAGGATCGGCAGCCACAAGAAGACGAACACCCCGATGCAGAGCTGGCCCGCGCTCCACCGCCGAGTCATTGCGCGCCCTCGATCACCTTGCGGAAGAACTCGGCCGCGAGGGCGCGCACCTTCGGCCAGGCCAGTGACTCGGCTTGGCGGCGCGCCGCGGCGCCCATGCGCGCGCGGCGCGCGGGATCGCCGAGCAGCGCCAGCGCAGCGGCCGCGTGTGACTCCGCATCGCCTCGCGCGCAGAACACGGCGGCCTCGGCGTCGACGTAGTCGTGCAGATCCGGCACGTCCGTGATCACGCTCGGCACGCCGCAGGCCATGGCCTCGAGCAGCGCGTTGTTCGCGGTCGCGGCCTCGAGCGGCAGGAACAACAGCGTCGCCGCCCGATACTGCGCGCGCAGCTCTTCGTCCGAGATCCCCGACAGCACCTCGACGAAGTCACCCGCGTCGCGCTTCACGGCCTCGGCCGCGGCCTTGGGCGCGACCAGCCGCACGCGCGCCTCGGGCCGCCGCGCGCGAATCACTCGGACGGCAGCGGCCAGCGTCGCGAAGTCGCGCCGGTGCGCGCCGACCGACAGCAGGATCGGCGAGTCACTCTCCGGCCGCTCGGGCTCCGGTGAGAAGAACTCGGTCTCGACGCCGTGCGGAACGAACACGCACCGCCCGCGCGGGACGAGTGACTCGAGCGCCGGGAGCTGCGCGCGGCTCATGCAGATGATCCCGTCGAGCGAGCCCGGCGCGATCCGCGGCACGATCTCGGCCAGCCGGTCGAGCGGCTGGTGAAACGTGGCGGTGACTCGCGCGCGCAGCCACGCGGGCCGCGGCGCGTACACCCACGTGTCGAAGTCGCCGTCGACGACGTGCAAGAGCCGTGTGCCCGACAGCGCCAGGCTCGCCCACAACAGCCAGCGCTGCTCCCAGTGCGGGTCCCCCGAGCGCGCGGCGCGCCAGCGCACGAGCGGATGGGGAATCACTCGATCGCCGCGCGCCACGCTCGGCCCGAGTCCGACGTCGAGCAGATACCCCGAGCGCCGCCCGTGGTGCGCCCAGCGCTGATTCAGGAACGCGAGCTGCGACCGCGCGGCACGCAGCTCGCCCGTGTGTCGCACGGTCGCGGCGACCGAGTCGACCCACGTCCCGAGGCCCACTCACTCACCCCGCCGCGCGCGGTCGAGCACGCCTTCGTAGAAGTCGAGAGTGACTCGCGCGATCTCCTTCGGCAGGAACCGCGAGCGGTAGTCGGCGAGCGCGCCCTCGCCCAGCGCGGCCGCGCGCTGCGGGTGGTCGAGCAGCTCGGCCAGGCGCGCGGCGAACGCGCGCGTGTCTCCCGTGGGGAACGACAGCGCGTTCTTCCCGTCCTCGACGATCTCGCGGCACGACGGCGTGTCGCACGCGACGAGCGGACAGCCCTGCGCGAGTGACTCGAGGAGCGAGAGCGGGAAGTTCTCGTAGCGCGACGCAAACACCACGGCGCTCGCGCGCTTGCGCAGCGCGACGAGCTCGGCCGGCGGCACTTGGCCCAGCAGCTGAATCGCGCCGCGCAGCTCGGGCGGCACGCGCGCGGCGAGATACTCGGCGAACGACCAGCGCTTGCCCGCGTCGTCGACCACGCCCTCGTCGCGGCCCGCGATCACGAGCCTCCCGCGCCGGCCCGTCGCCGCGAGCTTCACGAACGCGTCGACCACCAAGTCACCGCCCTTGTGCCGGTCGAAGCGGCCGACGAACGCGACGAGCCCGGGCTCGGCCGTGTCGAGCCGCCACAGGTTCGCGGGCTCGGCCTCCGGCCCGGGGTTGGGAATCACCGCCGCGTCGGAGAGCGGAAGCCCGTACTTCGCGCGCACGCGGTCGAGCGTGTCGCGAGAGGGCGAAGTGACTCCGTCGGCCGCCGCGATCGCGCGCCCCTCGCGGCGCACCATGCCGCGGAACGCCGCGTCCTCGGGCGCGCCGCGCGCCGCCGCGTTCAAGAACCACGGCCCGTGCAGGCGCACCACCACCGGCGCGGGCGCGGCACGGCGCATCCACAGCGAGTCACCGCGTGACTCCTCGACCTCGAGTAACTCATACGGCCACGCGCGATGGAGGTCTCGCGCCGCGGTGTACGCGTCGAGCTCGCCGAACACGCGCTTCGCGAAGTCCGGAGCGACCCGCCAGCCCGCCCGCACCGCGAGGCGAGTCACTGCGTTGCGCCGCGCGAAGGCGTCGTGGATGCGGAAGGCGTCCTCGCCGCCGCTCGCCACCTGATACGCCCCGACGCGCACTTCGGCCCCCGCCGCCTCCATGGCGCCCTTCAGGTTGTCGACGTACGAGACGATCCCGTTCGCGAACGCCGCGCGCGGCCAGCCGGGACTGACCAGGACGATGCGCCGGCCACTCACGAGCGGAAGTGCTCGCGGATCCGCTCGACGATGCGGCCCGCGGCGCGGCCGTCGCCGTACGGATTGCGCGCCGTGGCCATGGCCTGGTACGCCTTCGCGTCGGTGAGCAGCCGGCGCGTCTCGCGAGTGATTCGCTCCGCGCGCGCGCCGATCAGGAGCGCGGTGCCCGCGGCCGTCCCCTCGGGGCGCTCGGTCGTGTCTCGCATCACGAGCACCGGCTTGCCCAGCGACGGCGCCTCTTCCTGCACGCCGCCCGAATCGGTGAGCACGAGGCGGCAGTGACTCATGAGCGCGACGAACGCCGGATAGTCCTGCGGCGGGATCAGTGACACGTTGTCGAGCCCCTCGAGCCGCGCGACCACGTGCTCCTTCACGTTGGGGTTCAGGTGCACGGGATACACGAAGCGGTGCTCGGGGAACTCGGCCGCCAGCTGCGTGATCGCGTCGCAGATCTGCGCGATGCCCTCGCCGAAGTTCTCGCGCCGGTGACCCGTGATCAGCACGAACGGGCGCGTGGCCCAGTCCGCGCCGATCAGATCGCCCAGCGCTCCGTCGAGCGCGCGACTCACCACGGGCTCGCGCTGGCGCTCCGTCTCGAGCATGAGCGCGTCGATCACCGTGTTGCCCGTGACCGAGATCGCCGAGGGCGAGACGCCTTCGCGCAAGAGTGAGTCGCGCGCCGCGTCGGTGGGCGCGAAATGCAGCGCCGCGGTGACCGAGACCATGCGCCGATTCACTTCCTCTGGGAACGGCGAGTAGAGATTCCCGGTGCGCAGGCCCGCCTCGACGTGGCCCACCGGAATGCGCCGGTAGAAGCACGCGAGCGACGCGCACAGCACCGTGGTCGTGTCTCCCTGCACGAGCGCCATGTCGGGCTTGCCCGTGGCGAGCCAGCCGTCGACGCCCTCCATCAGCTTCGCCGTGAGCGACGCGAGTGACTGGTTCGGGCGCATGACGTCGAGATCCGCGTCGACGGCGAAGCCGAACTGTTTCGCGACCTGGCGCAGCATCTCGCGGTGCTGGCCCGTCGCGATCACGACACACTCGAACTCGGGCGAGCCGTGCAGCGCCGCGATCACGGGCGCCATCTTGATCGCCTCGGGGCGCGTCCCGATGAACACGGCGATGCGCTTCTTGGCCGTCATCCGAGCCCCAGCCTGCGGCGAGTCACGAGCTTCGCGGTGAGCCACAGGAACTCGGTATTGGTCACGAGATACCGCTTCCACAGCTTGCGCGGCTCCATGCACAGCCGCCAGAACCACTCCATGCCGAGTCTCTGCACCCAGCGCGGCGCGCGCTGGATGAACCCGCCGAGCACGTCGAAGCTGCCGCCCACGCCGACGATCACCGGCACGTCGAGCGCGGCGCGGTGTCTCTCGCACCAAGTCTCTTTGAACGGACTGGGCATGCCGACGAACAAGAGGTCGGCGCGGCTCTTGTGGATCTCTTCCACGATCGCGGGGTGATCGGCTTCTTTGAAATACCCGTCGCGGAAGCCCGCGATGGTGAGTCCCGGGAAGTCGCGCTCGCAGCGCTCGGCCAGCTTCGCGACCACCTCGCGGCGCGCGCCGAGCAGATACACGCGCAGGCGCTCGCGCCCCGCGGCGGCGACCAACTCACTCATGAAGTCGACGCCGGCGATGCGCTCCGGCAGCGGCGTGCCCGCGAGCGCCGCGGCCCACACCACCGAGAAGCCGTCGGGCACGACCATGTCCGCGGCCCGGCACGCGCGGTCGAGCTCCGCGTCGCGCCGCTTCATGCACAAGATGGCCGCGTTCGCGGTCAGCACGATGTGACTCGCGCGCGGCCCGCGGCACCACGAGACACAGCGCGCGACCGCCGACCGCATGGTCTCGTGGTCGAAGCCGAGCTCGAGTATGTCAGTGCGAGGCCGTGATTCCATGTCTCGCCCGCCAGACGGTCGCCTGCGCCGCGTTGGTGCGCTTCGTCGCCTCGCGCTTCCCCAGCACGAGACACGCCCGCTGGTAGCGGCGCAGGAAGCGCCGGAACTCGGCATCGCCGTAGCGCGGCAAGCGCCGCAGGGCGCTGCGCGCGTAGCCCCAGATCATGGCGGCGCTGCCCGTCAGCACCGGGTGCTGGAACAACCGGAACACCGCGCTCGCCACGAGATACGGGAAGCTCGTGCCCATGTAGTACTGACCATACCCCGAGCGCAGCCGCCCCGTGACGATTCCGGTCTGACTCGAGCCCATCGGGCGCAAATGTAGAAAGCGCAGCGCCGGTTGGTCGACGCTCTCCGCGATCCAGCCCAGCTGGCGGCAGCGGTGACAGTCGATGCCGTCCCACATGACTTCGCGCACGAAGCCGCCGATCTCGCGGAAGCAAGTGACTCGATAGAACTTCGTCATGCCGACCGACATCTCGTCGCCGCACACTTCGGCGGTGAGCTCGCCCGTGCGCGGATGGTGGAAGTACGGCTTGCCCGACGTGGTGCCGAGCCGCGGCTCCGCCTCCATGCGCTCGAGCAGTGTCTCGAAGTAGCGCGGCGGAAGCTCGAGATCGAGGTCGAGCTTGCACACGAAGTCGAAGTCCTCGAGGCGGATCGTGTCGAACCCCGCGTAGAACGCCTCGATGACTCCCGGACCCACGCTGCGCTTGCCGCGGTCGCGCCGAGACACGACCGAGAGATACGGGAGCTTCGCCGAATACTCCTCGAGGATCTCCGGGGTCGCGTCGGTCGAGCCGTCGTCGACCACCACCCACAGCGCGGGCGGAACGGTCTGCGACGCCACGCTGTCGAGCGTGCGGCGCATGTGCTCCGCCTCGTCGCGGCACGGCGCGATCAGCGCGTAGCGGCGTCCCGGAGTCACTCGGTCACTCGCCCGCCAGCTGGCGGTGCATCGCCTCGGCCGCGCGCAGCGCGTTGGCCGCGATCGTCAGGCTCGGGTTGATGCCACCGCTCGACGGAAAGAAGGAGGCGTCCACGACATACAAGTTCGCGATGCCGTGCGCGCGGTTGTTCCGGTCCAAGACACTCGTGGCCGGATCGTCGCCGAAGCGACACGTCCCGCAGGTGTGACCGAAGTTCAAGTTGTTCCCGCCCGACAGCACCATGGTGCGGTGCCGGCTCTTCAAGGCCCGCGCCAATGCGCGGCGAGACAGTGCCGTGCGCTCGCGCAGCTCGACCGGATAGCGGTAGTGAAAGCGCAGACCGTTCTTCGCGCCGGGATCGGGCACGACGCGGTTGTCCCAGTAAGGCAGGTCCTCGACGATCGACGCGAACATCGCCGCGCCGCGGAAGTAGCGCGCCGCCACCTTCGCGACGACCCGCAGGAAGGGACCGATGAGAGCTCGTTGCCACTTCGGGACCTTCTGAAAGACGGAGCGAAGGTAGTAGAGGACGTAGCCCGCATCGACCGCGATGCCCACCGACTGGAACGTCCCGAGCTTGGCGCCCTCGTGCACGTAGAAGTCATTGAGTGACAGCGCCTTCCGCGGCCCGGCCTCGGACAGGCGGCGGCGCGGCCGCACGGCGACGAAGTCGCTCGCGTGAAACATCAGGTTGCGGCCCACCGCGCCCGAGCGGTTGGCGAGCCCGTCCGGCCAGGCCGCGGACTTCGAGCGCAAGAGCAGTGTGGGCGTGGTGAGCGCGCCCGCTGCCAGCACGACCAGCTTGGCGCTGAGCGCCAGCTCGCGCCCGCGCCAGCGGCAGCGCACGCGAGTCACACGTGAGGCGTCGGCGTCTAGGCCGGTCACCTCACAGTCCGCGAGGATGCGCGCGCCGTGTTTCTCGAGCGCGGGCATGAGACACACGCGCCCGGCGTCACTCTTGCAGCCGCGCGGGCACATGACTCCGGGGCAGCCGTCGCAGCCGGGCACGAAGCGCAGACCCGCGTGCGCGCGATACGGATGGAGCCCCAGCTCGCGGAAGGAGTCATGCAGGTCTTGATCGCGCGCAGACAGCGGCGGCGGCTCGACGAGCTTCTGCTCCGGGTCGGGGTTCAGCGGGTCGGGAGTGCCAGTGACTCCGAACAGCGCCTCGGCCTCGCGGTAGAACGGCACGAGCTCTTCCCAGCGGATCGGCCAACTGTCGGGCAGCGTGCTGTCGGCCGCGCGCGGGTGATTCGCGCGCGGGTGGAGGTCGCGCGGGTCCAGCCGCTCGAGCTGCGCGGCGTAGAGACTCGTCGAGCCGCCGGTGCCGCAGCCCAGCGGCGCGAAGAACTCGAGCGGGCCGAACGTCGTGTCTCCCTCGATCGGCAGCGGGAAGTGAGCGCGGTCGAGGCGCGCGTCGGGCGCGTCGTCCGCGCCGTCGGGGATGTGGCCCTCGCCCCGGTCGAAGTCGCCGAACAAGAAGTGACCCCGCTCGAGGAACAGCACGCGCCAGCCGCGGCGCGCGAGCGCGTAGCCGGCCGCGGCCCCGCCCATGCCGGTGCCGACGACGAGCGCGTCCCACGTGTCAGTCGCGGGCGAGTCAGGCGCGTGCGGCGAGTCGGCGGAGCTCATCGTCTTGTCGATCGGCCTCGCGTTCGGATCCGTTCAGCGCGGCGCAGGATCGGCCGATCGACGGTCGTGGGCCACCTGGATACGGTATGGCGCAGATGATCCGACCCCTCGATACCGCGCGTCTGGCCGAGCGCTACCGCAACGCACAGCCGTTCCCCTCGATCTGCATCGACCACTTCCTGGAGCCGGACTTCGCGCTCGAGGTCGCGCGGGCATACCCGCCGTCGCTGCAGGGAGTCAGCCGCTCGTTCGACGCGGTCAACGAGCGGGGCAAGACGCAGATCGAGGACCGCGCGAAGTTCCCCGACCCGGTGAAGCGGCTCGCGGATCTGTGCGCGAGTCAGCCGTTCCTCGACACACTCTCGTCGATCACGGGCATTCCGGGACTCATGTGGGACCCCCGATTCGTCGGCGGCGGCATGCACCAGACGCGCGCGCACGGCCGGCTCGACGTGCACGTCGACTTCAATCGGCTGTACGACAACGGCTGGTACCGGCGCGCGAACCTGCTCTTGTTCCTGAACGAGACGTGGCGCGAAGAGTGGGGCGGACGCCTCGAGCTCTGGGATCGCGACGTGCGCAAGTGCGTTCACTCGTTCGCTCCGGTGCTGAACCGCTGTGTGATCTTCACGACGAGTGAGATCAGCTTCCACGGAGTCACTGCGCTCACTTGCCCCGACGACGTCGTGCGCCGCTCCTTCGCGCTCTACTTTTACACGAAGGAGGCGCCCACGGGAGCGGACCACCGCGTGCACTCCACCATCTTCCGCGCGCGCCCCGACGAGCACCTGAAGCGCTACTTGCTGATGCCCGCGGAGCGCGCGAAGCTCGCGGTTCGGGACCTGCGTTCGCAGGTGAGTCAGCTCGCGAAGAGAGCCCTGGGCCGCCGCTAGTCCCGCGTGTCACTCTCGCGCGAGAGACGAGCTCACCAGAAGGATCGCTCCAGTGGGCATGACCTGGCACGGCCTCCGGTTCCTGTGTGAAGCGAAACGCGCTGGGTTGGAGCTCGGGAAGACCGTCACGATCGGACGGCAACACTGCGACGTGTCGGGCCCGCGGATCCTGCGGATGTTCGCGGACCACGAGATCGAGGCGCCGGCCGGCCTCGTCGAGCTGACTCGAGGTCCCGACCACGCCGACCCCGTGCTCCTGTCGCTGGGTGCGAGTCACGTCGAGTCGATCGACAACTCCGCCTACGAGTCCGCCTCGAAGCTGTGGGATCTGAACGAGCCCATCCCGAGTGACTGGCACGAGAGTTACGACTTACTCTACGACAGCGGCTCGATCGAGCACGTCTTCCACGTGCCAAACGCGCTCGCGAACTACATGCAGCTGGTGCGCGTCGGGGGTCACGTCGTCATCCACACCATGGCGAACAACTGGTGCGGCCACGGCTTCTACCAGCTCAGCCCCGAGCTCCTGTATCGCGCGTTCTCGGAAGCGAACGGCTTCCGCGTGGTGCGCATGGCGATGTTCGAGACCTACGAGCATGCGCCCATGTACGAGATCCCCGACCCGGCGGCGATTCGCTCGCGGATCGAGCTGTCGAACGCGTGGATCGGCGTGGACGTGATCGTGCTCGCGAAGCGCGAGAAGCGAGTGACTCCGTTCGCGCGCTGGCCGCAGCAGAGTGACTACGCGAGCCGGTGGGCGGAGTTCGCAGCCGCGCCGCCTCCGGACCCGGCGCCCGCGCCGCCTCCGGACCCGGCGCCCGCGGCGCCGAGCGGCCGGCGCCAGCTGACCGACTCGCTGAAGCGACGGCTCCCGGCGCTGGTCGAGTGGAAACACTGGCTGCTCGCTCGGTTCCCTGCGTTCTCGAGGTCGCGGAGCAGGTCGCAGAGCGCCGCGTACCACAAGACTCACTCGTTCCAGGCGCAGCCCGACCGCTACCGGACGCAGTAGCGAGTCACAGCGCCAGCCGGTGCTGGCGGCACCAGCGCAACAGCACGAACAGCGCCCACACGCGCGACCAGTACACCCCGCGCGCGCCGGCCTGGAAGGCGCTCCAAAGCCGCGCGACCACCGCGGGGTCGAGGCCCAGGCCGCGACTCACTTCGGCGTCGTTCAGGGTGGCTTCGACGTCGCGCGCCAGGTGGCGGCGGCACCACGTGCCGATCGGCAGCACGAAGCCCTGCTTCGGGCGCTCGAACAGCGCGGGGTCGAGCCCGGCGAGCGCGAGCTCGCGCAGGCGCTGCTTGCGTCCGAGCGGCGCGAAGCGAGTCACTTCGTCGAGCGCGAACGACTCCTCGACGATCCGGTGGTCGAGCAGCGGCACGCGCACCTCGAGCGCGACGGCCATGCTCGCGGTGTCGGTGTCTCGCAGGAGTCTCTCGCCGAGGAAGAGCGCCAGCTCGAGCCGAGACACCGCGTGCGGCGCGGCTTCCGGTCCGGAGATCTCGCGCAGCTCGGCGATGCGCTCTTCCGGCAGACCGAAGCGCGTTTGACTCGGACCCGGGCGCAGTCGGCGCAGGAAATCCGTCGTGAACAGGCCGTACGCGGTCTGATACAGCGCGAGCAGGTCGCCGCGCGCGCACAGCGCGTCGCCGAGCTTCCCCCAGCGCGTCTGCGGCGACACGCCTTCGCCGCCGCCGCCCGCGAACGAGTTGAACGCAGCAGCGGCGCCGCGCAGCGCGCCGTCGGGCAGGAAGCCGAGCGCGCGACTCACTCGCGCGCCGCGCGGCAGCTCGCGGAACGTCGGGTAGCCGCCGAACAGCTCGTCGCCGCCCGTGCCCGCGAGCGCGACCGTGATTCCCGCCTCGCGCACCGCGCGACTCACGAAGTAAGTGTTCAGCGCGTCGAAGGTCGGCTGGTCGATGCAGCCCAGCGCGTCGCCGAGCTGCCGGCGGAAGTCGGCCTCGGTGAGCTTGATCTCGGTGTGCTCTGTGCCGATCGCCGCGGCGACCGCGCGCGCGTGCGGGCCCTCGTCGAGCTCGCTCTCCGCGAAGCTGATGTTGAACGTGCGCACCGAGCCGGGCGACGTGCGCGCGGCCAGCGCGGTCATCGCGCTCGAGTCGATCCCGCCCGAGAGGAACACGCCGAGCGGCACGTCGGCGATCTGGTGGATGCGCATCGCGTGCTCGAGCTCGGCGCGGAGTGACTCGGAATCTCGCGAGCTTCCGCCGCCCGCGGCCGGCCTCCACCAAGTCACCGGCTCGGCAGGGCGCGGGTCGAGCTCGAGCTCCAAGTGACTCCCGGCGGGGAGCAACTGCACGCCCGCCACGAACGTGCGCGGGCCAACCGCGAAGCCGTTCCACAGGAACGACTCGAGCGCGACCGGATCGAGCCGCCGCTCGACCCAGCCGCTGGCGAGCAGCGCGCGCAGCTCGGACGCGAACAGCACCGTCGCTCGGCCGTCGCGCACCACGCGCGCCCAGTACAGCGGCTTGATGCCCAGCCGGTCGCGGGCGAGCAGCACGCGCCGCGTGCGCGGGCTCCACCACGCGAACGCGAACATGCCGCGCAGCGACGACAGCGCTGCGGCGCCGCCGCGCGCCAGCGCCTTCATCAGCACCTCGGTGTCGGACTCCGAGCGGAAGCGCACGGCGAGTGACTCGAGCTCGCGGCGCAGCTCGAGATAGTTGTAGATCTCGCCGTTGAAGAGCATCGCGTCGCCCGACTCGGGATCGAGCATCGGCTGCTTGCCGCCTTCGGAAAGGTCGATGATTCGCAGCCGCCGGTGCGCCAGCACGACGCCGGGCCGGCCCGGCTCGGCCGTGCTCGACCACAAGCCGTCGCCGTCGGGCCCGCGGTGAACGAGCGCCCCGTGCATGCGCTCGACGGCCGCGTAGAGCTCGCGATCGACCCAGCCGATGGCGCCAGAGATCCCGCACATGACTCAGTGACTCACTTGTACTCGATGAGCCGTTCGCGCTTGCCGGTCACTCGGTCCCACGCGAACCGCGTGACTCCCCAGAGCTGCGCGAACTTGCCGAGCACGCAGAATGCCGCATCGAGTCTGGCGTGACGAGGATCCGGCTCGCGCCGGAGCCGCGCGGCGCGCACGCGCCGGTACAGCACGGCGTACGCCGCGAGCGGGAGCAGGCCCCAGGGACCCACGCGCGCCGCGAGCACGAGCGCGACCGCGGGCAGACCCCCCGCCCAGAACAGGATCGAGCGCAGCTCGCGCGCGCGGAAGCGCTCCGGGCTCGCGCCGTGCAGCCACCAGCACAGCGCGTACGCGTAGCCCGCGCGCACCTGGCGGAGCCACCACTGGCGGAAGCGCCGGATGGCGGCGTCGTGACCCGTCATCTCGCCCGCGATGCGCCGGATCTTCCAGCCGCGCTCGCGCAGGCGGAAGCACAGCTCGGGCTCTTCGCCGGCGATCATCGTCGCGCGGAAGCCGCCGACCTCGGCCAGCGCGGCGATGCGCACGAGCGAGTCGCCGCCGCACTCCGTCGCGTCGCCCGGCTCGCCGTCCCACTCGATGTCGCAGAGCCGGTTGTAGACGGTCTCGTCGGGCTTCTGCTCGCGCCGCCGCCCGCACACGATCGCGAGCTTCGGGTCACTCCGAAGCTCGGTCACCGCCGCCTCGAGCCAGCCGGGCGCGAGGAGACAGTCGCCGTCGATCAGTTGCGCGAGCTCGAGCTCGGGGTGCTCCGCGCGGAGTTTCTCGAGGCCCGCGTTGCGCCCGCGCGCGGCGGTGAACGGCGCCGACGGGTCGAGCCGCACGACGCTCGCGCCAGCGGCGGCCGCGGCCTCGGTGCTGCCGTCCGTCGAGCCAGAGTCGACATACACGACGCGAGCGCCCGCGGGCAGAGACGCGAGACACCGCCGCAGGCGCTCGCCCTCGTTGCGGCCGATGACCACGACGCCCACGCCGCGGGCCGACTCACTAGCGGGCAGCGAGGTCATGCGCTCCCCGCGCGGGTTGCGCGCAGCCCTGGGGCTTTCATACACCCTCCCCCGGTGGTCGATAGGAGCCGCGCATGTTGAAGCAGGACTCGCTCCTCGTCTTCGTCGCTCCCAACGTATCGGAGCAGATGGGCGGAGAAGCGATCAAGGCGCTGCACATCTTCCAGGAGATGAGCCGGGTCCACGCGAACACCATCCTCGTCACTCACGAGCGCAACCGGCGCGAGCTCACCGACCGCCTGCGTGTCCCGAACGTCCACTACGTGCTCGACACGCGCTTCGCGGTCTTCCTGTGGAAGTCCGTCGTGTTCCGCTGGTTCCTGAATCTGTGGTTCTCGCGCAAGGCCGTGGCGCTCGCCGAGCGTCTGGCCGCGGAGCGCGGCGCGCGCGGCCGGTCGGTGGTCGTGCACCAGACCGAGCCGAACTCACCGGTGCTGCCGCGGGCGGTGGCGGAGAGTCACGTGAACGTCTTCGGCCCGATCAACGGCAACATCTACTACCCGCCGTGCTTCCGCGCGCACGAGACCGCGTCGGCGCGCCTGCGCCGCGTGCTCCACATGCCGGTCGCGCGGCTGCACCGGCTGTTCTTTCGCGGGCTGCGCCGCGCCGATTTCATCCTGTGCGCGGGCGGCGAGCGCACGCGCGAGTCACTCCTGACTTGCGGCTGCCGCCCCGAAATCCTGATCGACTCACTCGATTGCGGGATCAAGGACGCGCTGCTCGACCGCGCGCGCATCAGTCACCAGGGAGTCAACCCGCGGTTCGTCCACTTCGGCCGGCTCGTGTTCCACAAGTGCACGTTCCTGATCGTCGAGAGCCTGGCGAAGACGAAGCAGCCGGTGTGTCTCGACGTGTTCGGCGAAGGGCCGGAACGCGCCCGCTGCGAGGAGCTGGTGCGCCGGCTCGGGCTCCAGGAGCGCGTGCGCTTCCTGGGCTGGCTCGAGAGTCACGACGAGCTGGTCGGCCGGCTGGGCGAGTACCGCGGCGTGGTGCTGCCGAGCATCGAGGACGCGAACGGGATCGTGGTCCAGGAGTCACTGGCGCTCGGCCTGCCCGTGGTGAGTCTCGACTGGGGCGGGCCCCAGCTCCTGATCGACCACGGGGTCTCGGGCTACCTGATCCGGCCCGACTCGCTCGACCAGATCACGACCGAGATGGCAGCGCACCTCGACCGGCTGGCCGGCGACGGCGCGCTCGCGGACTCGATGTCGCGCGCGGCGCGCGCGCGCGCCGAGGAGTGGCGCTGGTCGCGCGTCGTGAGTGACTGGGCGAAGCTGTATCCGAGCGAGTGACTCGGACTCAGTTTCCCGAGATCTGGATCAAGGTCGGCGGCTGCAGCGGCACGACGCCGCCCACGCCCAGGTCGAATGCGCCGATGGACGGCGGGTTCGGCCGCGCGTTCCGCACGAAGTCCTCGACCGGCGCGCCGGCGCCGATGCCGCGCCCGAGCAGCACCGAGCCGGACGAGAGCGAGAAGTCGGCGCTGCCCACCGCGACCAACCCTGGGTTCACGTTGTAGGGCGCCGCGCTGTTTCCCGTGGAGCCGGAGCACGACAGCAGCTCGGGCGTCGAGTCATTCGGCGTGTAGATGAAGTTGTTGCGGATGTTCGCGCCGTTCGTGCCGTAGCCGCCGCAGCCCGTCTGACTCGCGAGGAAGATGGACGCCGTCCCAGAGTCCATGTTGTAGATCAGGTTGTTGAAGATCGCGTTGTTCTTCGGCAGCGGGCGGGTCGGCGTGCCGGGGTTGTCACTCGAGATCACCGGGAACGCGCTCGGGCCGCCGCCCTTGTAGATCGTGTTGTTGAAGATCCGCACGTTCGAGATCGGGATGTCGTCCGACGCGGCAGCCTGGTAGTGCTGGCGCATCGCTCCGCGGCAGTCACTGCTGCAGTTCGTGAAGTCGAACACGTTGTTGAACACGTCGATGTCGGCGCCGAGCTCGTTGTACACGCCACTCACGCCGAGGAACCGGTTGCGGTACACCTGCGCGCCCGCGCCGTTCACGCCGCCGCCCGAGATGCCCTCGGTGCCATTCGCCGCGTGACTCGCGAACGCGATCGCCGCGACCGACGTCGAGCCGTTCAGCACCTGGAAGGTGTTGTCGCGGATCACCAGGTTGTAGCCGCGGTCGATCTTCAGCATCGACGTCCCGATGTTGTTGGCCTGGCTGCGGTCCAGCTGATACAGCCCGCACTCGATCACGAGATCGTGCGAGCTCTGGTTCCACTGGACGCTGCCCTCGGCGATGTCGTGGAAGTGACTCGTGTTGACGTGATTGCCGCCCGAGCTCGCGAAGTGATGCACGTAGGTCGCGATCGAGCTGTTCTGAATGCCGCCGTAGATCGAGTGACGGTCGCCGTCGGGCATCGACGACGGGCCGTTGCGAATCTCGACCCAGTGACCCGCCCCGCCGCACACGCCGTACTTGATGTTCGTGGGCATGTTCGTGCCCGTGCCCATGAACGCGCCGCGGAAGAAGCCGTCCACCACCGCGCCGTCGATCGTGACGTCGCGGGTGCCGCCGGGGATCTGCCACGCGCTGGCGGTGTTCGACCCGTTCCCGCTGTAGCAGTCGAGGTCCAGGATGTTGTAGCCGCCGGCGCTGTTCGAGAACTGCACGCACGCGCCGCCGCCGGTGATCGTGATCCGCGGGTTCGCGCCGCCGGTGTCCGAGCACGCCGAGCCGCTCGATCCGCAGATGGTGACTCGCGCGGAGTTCGACTTGTACGTGTTGATCGTGAGTCCCGTGCCGCTGCTCCACGACTGGCCGCGCTGCAAGCAGACGACCGCGCCGTTGGCCGCGGAGTTGATCGACGAGCTGAGGCTCGAGACGGCCGTGCTCGACGTGAACGGGCCTACCGTGCACGTCTGAGCGGAAGCCGCGTTCGGCAGCAGAATCCAACAGCCGAAGAGCAGAGCGAGTCCAACCTGAGCTTGAGTGCGCATGATTCCCTTCCCCACCAAGAGTCCGAAGCGTCCGGGGGACTGTTCGGAATCTGGCGGCTCGACTCTGTGACGCACGCAACAGAGTGCACGTCTTTCCGACATGTCCGCCGACTCTCTCGTCTTGTTGCCGGTCGGTGTGCGGCCGGCCCGGAATCGGTTACGTGTTCGGTCCGCACCTAGCGGGGCCCGCGCGATGAACGAGTCATTCTCATCGTCTCCGATGGCCGCCATGGCGCTGATCCTCATGGTGCCCTTCACCTTGGCGCTGTTCGGCAGCATGCCGGCCTATCGCGCGGCGTTCCTCGCGCAGCTGATCGGCGCCCTCGTGCTACCGGTCGGCTTCGGCTGGGCGATCCCGGGTGTGACGACTCTGGACAAGTCGACCATCCCGCTGCTCGCCGCGTTCGCGGCCTGCGCGATTCTGAAGCCCGGCGAGCTCCGGCGCCTGCGTCTGGACGGGGGCACTCTCGTGTTCCTGACCGCGCTCCTCGTGGGTCCATTCCTCACGGCCTTCGCGAACGCCGACCCGCGGCCGATCGTCGGCGCGCTGCTCCCGGCGCTCAAGACTTGGGACGGGGTCGCGATGCTGCGCGAGAACCTGTTCTCGCTGGTCCTCCCATTCCTGCTGGGGCGGATGCTGGTCAGCAACGTGAACCAGCTCGAGGTCCTGATGAGGGGCATGGTCGTCGCCTTCCTCATCTACTCGATCCCCATGCTCTACGAAGTGCGCATGAGCCCGCAGCTACACATCATGGTGTACGGCTACTTCCCGCACTCGTTCCTGCAGCAGATGCGCGCGGGCGGCTTCCGGCCGGTGGTGTTCCTGGGTCACGGGCTGCCGCTCGGGATCCTGACTTCGTTCGCGGTGCTCGCGAGCGTGATGTTGTGGCGCCGCGGCCGGAAGATCCGCGGCTTGCCGCAGTGGCTCGTGACGAGTTACCTGACCGGCATCGTCGTGCTGTGCAAGACGTTCTCCGCGCTCGTGTACGCCGGGGCGGGCGGCGCGGTCATGTACTTCTGCAAGGCGAAGACTCAGCTGCGCGTCGCGGTGGTGCTGGCGTGCATCGTGCTCACGTATCCCATCTCGCGCACGTTCGACGTGTTTCCGACGACGAAGCTCATGGAGCTGGCGGAAGCCGCGAGCGCCGAGCGCGCCGAGTCACTCGCGTTCCGCTTCAAGAACGAAGATCTCTTGCTGACTCACGCGCGCGAGCGCTGGCTGCTCGGCTGGGGCGGCTACGGCCGCGACCGGATCTTCAACGAGGACGGCAACGACATCTCCGTGACCGACGGGCTGTGGATCATCCTGTTCGGCCAGCTGGGCACGGTCGGTTTCCTCGGCGGCTTCGGGCTCATGATCTACCCGATCTTTCGCGCCGGGCGCGCGCTGCGGAACCTGGGCACGGGCTCCGAGCGCCGGCTGCTCGCGTCGACCGCGGTGCTGGTCGCGCTGAACTGGGCCGACTCACTGCCCAACGCGCTCAGCGGCGGAGTGCTGATGATCTTCATGACCGGCGCGTTCGCCGGGGTAGTCGAGGCGTACCAGCGGGCGCGCGTGCGGAAGACCCGGCCCGAGCCGGTTCGCCCGGCCCCGATCCAGTCGCCCGTGCCGCTCGGCTAGGGCTCCGCACGGGGCGCAGGGTTACGATTCAGCGCCGATAAGGCGGTGTGCCGCCTCGCGGAAGGGAAATGAACGTCGCTGCGCTCTGGGTCAGCGTGTTTCTGTTCGCCGTGGGCGCGCTGTCGCGACTCGCACCGCTGTTCGACGCCGGCGGGCGACTGTTCCGCCAGTTCCCGAGCGAGGACGGGTATCTCATGCTGACGATCGCGCGGAACGTCGCGCTGGGGAACGGCATGAGCGTGGCGGACGGCGTGGTGCCGACCAACGGGACTCAGCCGCTGGCGACTCTCTTGTGGGCCGCGGTGTTCTGGCTGGCCCGCGGGGAACGCGAGGCCGGGGTGCGCGGAATCCTGCTCGTGCAAGTCGGGCTCGCGGTGGCGTGCGCGGTTCTCTTGTGGCGGCTCGGGCGCGAGCTGTTCGGCGCGCGGCCCGGCGGGGCCGGCGCGGCACTGTTGATCTCGGCGGCGTGGTTCGCGAGCCCGCGGGTCGTGACTCACTCGATGAACTGTCTCGAGTCGGGGCTGTACGCCCTGGTCGTGATCGCGGTGGCGCTCGTGTTCGCGCGGTCACCGCGCGCCGAGCGCTGGAGCGCGGCGCGGTGTCTCGCGACCGGCGTGCTGCTCGGGCTCGGATTCTGGACGCGGAATGACGCCGTGTTCCTGGTGCTCGCCGCGTGTCTCGTGCACGTGGGCTGGGGGTGGAGTGACTCGGCCAAGCCGGTGACTCGCCGCTTCGGCGAGACGCTCGCGTTCGGCGCGACGTCGGTCGCGGTCGCGATCCCCTGGCTCGTGTTCAACCAGCTGCGCTTCGGCGCGATCGTGCCGGTGAGCGGCCAGTCCGAGGCGCTCGACGCGAAGTTCGCCGAGAACGTGTGGAAGATCCCGGCAGCGGTGTTCGAGTACTCGACGATCGTGTTGCCCGTGCCGAACGCGCTCGAGGAGTCGAGCTGGGTGTTGGCGGCGGGCTGCGCCGCCCTGGCCGCCGTGTCGTGGCTCCTCCTACGAGTGACTCGCGAGGGCGCGCCGAACGCGCGCGCGGTGGCGACTCTCGGCTCGATCTTCGGCGGGTGTCTGCTCCTGTTCTACGGACTGTGGTTCGGCGCGGGCTACTTCTTCTCGCGCTACCTGTTCCCCGTGTCGCCGCTCGTGGCGCTGCTCGTGGGTGGGGCCGCGCTGCATGCGTGGGAGACGAGTGACTCGCGCGCGCGCCGCTTCGCGCCCGCCGCCGCGGTCGCCCTGTGCGCGCTGGTGCTCGCGCTCGACCTGCGGCTCTACCGCAACGGCGCGAGTCACATGCACTTCCAGGTGATCGACTGGGTGCAGGCGAACGTTCCCGACGACGCGTGGGTGGCCGCGCCCCAGACCGGCACGCTCGGCTTCTTCCACGACCGCACGATCAACCTCGACGGCAAGGTGAATCCCGCGGCGCTCGCGGCGCGCAAGTCGGACGGCGAGACGACGCGCTACTACCTGGAGCAGCGGCAGATCGCGTATCTCGCGGACTGGCACGGGATCGCGGCGTGGGCGAAGGACCCGCGCGTCGCGAGTGAGTTCGAGCTGATCGTGGACGACCCGGCGCGGGATCTCGCCGTGCTGCGCCGCCGAACGAGTCACCCGTGAGCGCGTACGCGCTGGCGCGCGACCTCGTCGCCGTAGCGTCCTACCACAGCGGCTGGAGCGCCCCGGCGCGCCGGCTGCGCGGGAAGCTCTCGATCGCAACCTTCCACCGCGTGCTGCTTGCCGAGGAGCGGAGTCAGTACCCGATGCCCGGGCTCGCGGTGACTCCGGACGAGCTGCGCGCCGTGCTCGGCGCGGCGCGTGAGCGCTTCACCTGCACCACGCTGGCCGACGCCGCCGAACGCTTCGCGGCGGGCGACGAGCCGGAGCGACCGTTGCTCGCGGTCACCTTCGACGACGGGCAGCTCGACAACGCCACGCGCGCGCTGCCGGTGCTGACCGAGCTGGGTGTCCGCGCGAGCTTCTTCATCGTGTCGAGCGCCGCGCAGACGGGAGTGAGTCTCTGGCACGACCGGATCGGCTTCGCGCTGCCGCGCGCGCTGGCCCGCGACGGGGCGGCGGCGCGCTCGCTGCTGGCGGAGCTCGACCTGGGCGCGAGTGACTCGAGCGCCGACGTGTCTGCCGTCGTCGAGCGCGCGAAGCGCGCGATCACGTCGGCCGACGTGCGCGAGAAGTGGGTCGCGCGGCTCGAGACCGTGGCGGGCGGCCCGTGGCGCCCGATCTGGGACGGCATGCTCGACTGGAGCCAGGTCCGCGCGCTGCGCGCGGCCGGCCACGAGGTCGGCTCGCACAGTCACTCGCACCCGCTGCTGCCGCAGTGCAGCGACTCGGAGCTGGAGCGCGAGCTCGCGCATTCGAAAGAGGTCATCGAGCGCGAGCTCCGCGCTCCCATACGCTCGTTCTGCTACCCGAACGGCGATTGGGACGCGCGCGTGCGCGAGGCGGCGCGGCGCGCCGGCTACGCCTGGGCGGTCACGACCGAGCACGGCTCGAACCCGCGCGGCGCGGACGCGTGGACGCTGCGCCGCTGCGACCTGTCCTTCACTCACTGCGCCGACCGCGCCGGACGCATGTCGCCGGCGCGGCTCGTCTGGCGCCTGGGGCGCGCGTGATCGGTTGCTTCGCCAGCGAGTATCCGAGCATCTCGCACACGTTCATCCGGCGCGAGGTGACCGCACTGCGCGCGCGCGGCCTCGAGATCCGCACGTTCGCCGTGCGGCGGCCGGCGCACGACGCGCCCCTGGGCGAGGCCGACCGCCGCGAGGAGTCACAGACCTCGTATCTCCAGCCGCCCGGCTTCGCGACGACGCTCGCCGCGCACGCGCGCACGTTCGTGGCCGCGCCGACGCGGTACTTCCAGGCGCTCGGCCTCGCGCTGCGGAACCGCCCGCCGGGCGCGCGTGCGGCGCTCCGCGCGCTGTTCTGGTTCGCCGAGGCCGGGATCCTCGCCGACTCACTCCGCCTGGCCGGAGTGACTCACCTCCACGTCCACTTCGCGCACGTGGCGGGCGACGTCGCGCGGCTCGCGTGCTTCCTGACCGGCATCCCGTGGAGCCTGATGCTGCACGGCACGGCCGACTACGAGTACCCCGCGGTGCTGACGCTCGGCGACAAGGTGCGCGCCGCGCGCTTTACGGCCTGCGCGTCTCACTTCGTCCGCGCGCAGGCGCTGCGCACGGTGCCGCCCGAGCTGTGGAAGCGAGTCATCGTGCTGCGCTGCGGCGTGTCTCTTCCCGCCGAGCCCGCGCGGCGGACGGGCGGCGAGCCGGTCCGAATCGTGTGCGTGGGCCGGCTCTCGCCCGAGAAGGGTCACCCCGGGCTGCTCGACGCGCTGGCGCGCCTTCGCCGAGTCACTCCCGCGCCGAGGGTCGCGTTCGTCGGCGACGGCTCGCTGCGCGCCGCCCTCGAGTCACGAGCGCGCGAGCTCGGCCTCGCCGACACCGTCGAGTTCCTCGGCGCGCGCCCCGAGCCCGAAGTCATGTCACTGCTCGCCGGCGCCGACTTGTTCGTGCTGCCGAGCCTCATGGAAGGCCTGCCGGTGGTGCTGATCGAGGCCATGTCACTCGGGCTGCCGGTCGTCGCGCCGCGCGTTGCCGGCATTCCCGAGCTGATCGCCGACGAGCGCGAGGGCCTGCTGTTCACGCCGTCCGACTGGGACGAGCTGCGCGCACGCCTCGAGCGGCTGCTCGCCGACCCCGAGCTGCGCGCGCGCCTCGGCGCCGCCGGACGCGCCCGAGTGACTCAGGAGTTCGCGATCGAGCGCGCCGTCGAGCCGCTCTGGAAGAGACTCAGCGGCGATGACCACTGACTTCCGCGTCGCGGCCATCGTGCTGAACTACAAGACACCCGAGCTCGCCGCGAGCTGCGCGCGCTCCGCGCTCGCGTGTCTCGATCCCGAGCGCGACGTGCTCCTCGTGGTCGACAACGACAGCGGCGACGACAGCGCGGAGCGCCTGCGCAAGGAGCTCGCGGGTGTCACACGGCCCGAGGCGCGCGTGATCGAAAGCGGACACAACGGCGGCTTCGCCTTCGGCAACAACGTGGGCATCCGCTCGGTCTCGGCGCGCGCGTACCTGCTCTTGAACAGCGACACGATCGTGTCGCCCGGCGCGGTCGAGTCACTGTTCGCCTTCCTCGAGTCACACCCGCGCGCCGGTTTGGTGGGCCCGCGTCTCGAGTGGCAGGACGGCGAGGTGCAGCAGAGCGGCTTCCGTTTCCACCGCCCGGTCACCGAGCTGATCGCCGGCTCCGCGACGGGCCCGATCCAGAGACTCTTCGCGCGCTGGGACGTCCCGCTCGAAGTCTCGGCCACGCCGCGCCCGGTAGAGTGGGCGAGCTTCGCGGCGATCATGATTCGCGCCGAAGTGATTCGCGCGGTCGGCGGCCTGGACGAGGGTTACTTCATGTACTTCGAGGATTCCGACTACTGTCTCGCCGCCGCGCGCGCCGGCTTCCAGACCTGGCAAGAGCCCGCGGCGCGCGTGGTGCACCTGCGCGGACAGAGCTCGCCGGTGAAGCGTCTGCACGCCGCGCGGCAGAGACTCCCCCGCTACTACTACGCGTCGCGCGCGCGCTACTACCGCAAGAACTTCGGCCCAGCGGGTTGGCTCGCCGCGAACCTGGCATGGACCGCGGGCCGCGGCGTCTCTTGGCTGCGCGAGACACTCGGCTCGAAGGAGCGGCACACCGTGGAGCGCCAGCTCCTGGACACTTGGCGAGGGTGACTCGCGTGAGGCTCCCCGACTTCGCGATCATCGGCGCGATGAAGTCCGGCACCAGCACGCTGCACGAGCAGCTCGCGCTGCGCCCGCGCTTCTTCATGAGCCGGCCGAAGGAGCCGAACTTCTTCAGCGACGATCCGAACTTCGCGCGCGGCGTCGAGTGGTACGCGAGTCTCTTCGCGGGCGCATCCGAGTCACAGCTGTGCGGCGAGTCCAGCACGCACTACACGAAGCTGCCGACTCACCCGCACGCCGCCGAGCGTCTGCACGCGCTCCTGCCGAACGCGCGGCTGGTGTACGTGATGCGCGATCCGGTCGAGCGTTTGGTGTCTCAGTATCTCCACGAGTGGAGCACGCGGGCGATCGAGGGCGACGTCGCCGACGTGGTCGAGACTCACGAGCGCTTCGTCGCGTACAGCTGTTACGCGCGCCAGCTCGAGCCGTATCTCGCGCGCTTCGGCACGAGCCGCGTGCTGCCCGTGTTCTTCGAGCGCATGGTGGCGGAGCCGGAAGCCGAGCTCGCCCGGGTGTGTCGCTTCCTCGGCGACCAGAGTCCCGAGCCGGTGACTTGGCGCGAGGAGCGTGCGAGGCAAAATGTCTCGAGTGAGCGCATGCGCTCGAGCGCGCTGCGTGACCTCGTGACTCGGGTCGCGCCGCTGCGCTGGCTGAAGGACCAGCTCCCCGCCGAGACACGCGAGCGGATCAAGCAGCTGTGGCGCTACGAGGGGCGGCCGGACCTGTCGGCCGACGCGCTCGCGCGCGTTCAGTCACGAATCGACGTCGATCTCGCGCGGCTGAGTGAGTGGCTCGGGACAAAGCTCACTTGTGCCGGCTGGCGCGAGCAAGTGCTCGACCGGCCACTCGAGTGGCGGCGCTCCGACTGAATCGCGATTGACTCGCGGGCGGCTGCTCTGAGAGCCTTCGCCCCGATGCTGCGACCCCCCTGGCTCCGCTTCGCGCTGTGGCTCGCCGCCGCGCTCTCGTTTGCCGACCCGGCTTTCGCCTGGCCCACGCCGCCGACGGTGGCGGTCACGAACCCCGTGGGTGGCGTCGTCGTCGGCGGAGTCATCGCGGTCCAAGCGGCGCTCTCCTCGTCGGTGGGAGTCAGCGACGTCGAGTTCTTCGTCGACGGCGTGAGCATCGGCCTCGACACGACGGCGCCGTATCTCGTGGGCTGGAACTGCACGACCGCCACGAACGGCAGCCACTCACTCACCGCCGTCGCGCACGATGGCGTAGGCGGCTCGGTGACTTCGCCCGCCGTGGTGGTGAGCTCGGTGACTCCCGCGTTCACGGACGAGGTCGTGGTTCCCAACATCGCGGCGGCGGTCACGATGGTGTTCCTGCCCGACGGGCGCATGTTGGTCGGCGAGCTCACCGATCGCATCTGGGTCGTGCCCGCGGGCGGCAGCGCGCCGCTCGCCACTTCTACTCGTACTCGCACGCCGGCCGCGACGCGTCGATCACCGGCGGGCTCGTGTACCGCGGGAGTCAGTTCCCCGCCGAGTACAACGGGAGCTTCTTCTTCGGCGACTACGTGCAGAACACGATCAAGCGCCTCGTGCTCGATCCCTCCGGGAACTTGCTCGGCGTGATGAACTTCCTGCCGGCCGACGGCACTCCGGACGGGCCGACCGTGGGAGACGTCGCGAAGTTCGTGGTCGGCCCCGACGGCGCGCTGTACTACGTCGACGTCGACTTCAACAACCAGCACACGCCGAACGCTTCGGGGATCCACCGCATCCGCTGGACCGCCGCGAATCAGCCGCCGGTCGCCGTGGCGAGCGGCTCGCCACTCACCGGCGCGGCGCCACTCACTGTGAATTTCTCGAGTGCCGGGTCGTTCGACCCCGAGGGCGCGCCGATCACTTACTCGTGGACCTTCGGTGACGGCGGGACTTCGACCCTCGCCAATCCGAGTCACGCGTACGCGAGCGCGGGGCCGTACACGGCGCGAGTCACTGTCTCGGACGGGGCGTCTGGAACGCTCTCGAACGGCGTGTCGGTCACCGTCGGCACGCCGCCCGTCGCGACGATCCTCACGCCCACCGATGGCGCTCTGTTCGACGGCGGAGATGTGATCTCGTACTCGGGCGACGGCACGGACGCGCAGGACGGCGTGCTGCCCGCGAGCGGGTTCTCGTGGACGATCCTCTTCCACCACGACAGTCACGTTCATCCCGGCGGCGGCCCGTTCGGAAACACGAAGACGGGCACGCTCACCATCCCGACCTCGGGTCACGACTTCAGCGGCGCAACGAGTTACGAGATCATCCTGACCGTGACCGACTCGACGGGCCTCTCGTCTAGTCAGTCCGTGTTCGTATATCCCGACAAGGTGAACCTGGCGCTCGGCACATCGCCCGCCGGTCTCGGGCTCGACGTCGACGGCATCCGCCGCGCCACGCCGCTCTCGCTCGACACCGTCATCAACTTCCAGCACCAGCTCGGGGCGCCGACTCAGTCCGTGTCCGGAACCTCGTACGCCTTCTCGTCTTGGTCCGACGGCGGCGCCGCGACTCACTCGGTGACCGTGCAGCCCGCCGGCGGGAGCTATCTCGCGACCTTCGCGTCCGTCGGGCCGCCCGGCCTCGTTGCGGCGTACGGCTTCGAGGAGCCCAGCGGCGGGAGCGTGTCGGACTACTCGTCGTTCGCGAACACCGGCTCACTCGTCGGCGGAGTCACTCGCACGGGCCTCGGAAAATTCGGCGGCGCGCTTCTGTTCGACGGGACCAGCGGGCGCGTGACCATCCCCGACGCCCAGTCACTCGACCTCACGACGGGCATGACGCTCGAGGCGTGGGTGTATCCGACGGCCGGCGGCAACGTGTGGCGCGACGTGATCCACAAGGAGACCGATTCCTACTACCTCGAGAGCTCGGGCACGAACGCCGGGCGGCCCGGAACGGGCGGTGACTTCGCGCCTGCGGGCCCCCTGCTCGGGCCGTCGGCGCTGCCCCTCAACGCGTGGACTCACCTCGCGGGCACGTACGACGGCGCGGCGCTGCGCATGTACGTGAACGGCATCGAGGTCTCGAACCGCGCGCAGACGGGACTCTTCCTGACCACGAGCTCGCCGCTCGCGATCGGCGGTGACTCGGCGTTCGGCCAGTACTTCGCGGGACGCATCGACGAAACGCGCGTGTACAACCGCGCGCTGACTCCCGGCGAAATCCAGTCCGACATGGTCACTTCGGTCGATCCCGTGTACCGCGACGCCGACGGCGACGGCGTGCGCGACTCACTCGACAACTGCGCGTTCGTGCCGAACCCGACTCAGGCGAACTCCGACGCGTTCGCGGCCGGAGACGCGTGTCAGTGCGGCGACGTCGACGTGAGTGGCGCGGCCGACGCGGCCGACGTGACTCTGCTCCGCGCCGCGCTGCTCGAAGGTCCGCCACCCGCGCTCGGCACGGCCGGCGCGAACCGCTGTCCGGTGCTCGCGCCCGCGACGGATTGCGACATCGTGGACTCCACCGTCTTGCGGCGCGCGCTCGCGGCAGAGCCGCCCGGCATCTCGCAGGTCTGTCCCGCGCAGTTCGCCCCCTGATCTGCTAACCAAACCGCGGGCATGCGAATCGTCTTCGTACAGTACGGTGACTACCGCTTCGCCGTGCAGAACTTCGCGGCGGGCGGCGAGGAGACTTACTCGGCGCAGCGCTACTCGGTCGACATCGTGGCCGAGCTGGCGAAGAAGCACGAGCACGTATCGGTCGTGTGCGTCAACGCGGATCCGCACGACGAAACACTCGCGAACGGCGTGCACGTGCAGGGTCTGCGGCTGTACGACCAGGTCAGCGTGCCCGAGCTGGTGAAGGGCGTGGCCGCGCTCCGTCCGACTCACTTGATCTCGCGCAGCCCGATCCGCCCGCTGCTGCGCTGGGGCACGGGCTCGGGCGTGCGCGTGCTGCCGCTGCTCGCGACCAGCTTTCCCAAAGTGACTCGGCTCGCCACGCGCTTCCGCTACTGGCAGACCGCCCGCGCGCTCTCCGACTCCGCGATCCAGGTCGTGGGGAATCACGCGCTGAACTCGTGTCTCGATCTGCGCCGCATCGGCGTGCCCCCGCGCAAGATCGTGCCGTGGGACTGGCCGCCGATGGCCACGCCGAGTCAGCGCGCCGCGAAGCAGCGGCGAAGCGGCGGGCCGGTGCAGCTCTTCTACGCGGGAGTCATCAGCGACGACAAAGGCGTGCTCGACTGTCTCGGCGCGCTGAAGCTCCTGCGCGAGCGCGGTCACGACGCGCGCTGGGACTTCGCCGGCGCGGGCGACGTGCCGCGCTTCGAGACCATGGCGCGCGAGCTCGGCGTCGGCGACGCCGCTCGCTTCATCGGGCGCATCCCGCACAAGCAGGTGCTCGAGCGCATGAACCAGGCCGACCTGTGCGTCGTGCCGAGCCGCCACAGCTACCCCGAGGGCCTGCCCATGACGATCTACGACACCTACTGCTCGCGCACGCCGCTGTTGGCGTCGGATCACCCGATGTTTCGCGGGCGCGTCGAGGACGGCGTCGCGGCGCTGGTGTTTCGCGCGGCTTCGCCCGAGTCACTGGCCGCGCGCGCCGACGAGCTGCTGCGCTCGCCCGAGCTGTATGCGCGCCTCTCCGCGAGCTCCGAGGCGGCGTGGCAGAAGCTCCAGTTGCCGGTTCGCTGGGGCGACTTGCTCGGACACTGGCTCGACGGCGACGACGCGATCCGCGCGTTCGCGTCCCGCTTCAATCTGGCGTCGGGCTCGTACCCGGGGATCAACTAGCGCCTGACTCAGAGTATGATGGCGCCCTCGGCGGCCACTCACGGCGCCGAGTCACTGGGGCGACGAATGCTGGGTTTGGCGCGGCGGATCTCTCGTTGGGTCTTCTGCGCCCTCGCGCTGGCCGGCGCGCCGCAAGCCCGCGCCGCGGTCCTCGCTCCCTTCCAAGAGACCGCCGTGATCACGGGACTCACGAGCCCGACGGCGGTTCGCTTCGCGCCCGACGGCCGCATCTTCGTCGCCGAGCAGAGCGGTCTTTTGAAAGTGTTCAACGGACTCGGCGACAACACGGCCGACGTTGCCGCGGATCTGCGCACGAACGTCATGAACAACTGGGATCGCGGCTTCCTCGGGCTCGCCGTCGATCCGCAGTTCCCCGCGCCGGGTCACGACTACGTGTACGTGCTGTATTCGGTCGACGCCCCGCCGGGACAAACCCCGCCGATCTGGAACGACAGCTGCGGCGATCAGACGACCAACGGCTGTGTGACTCGCGGCCGGCTGTCGCGCCTGCAGATCGGCGCGAACAACCTGCAGGTCGGGCCGGAGCAGATCCTGGTCGACGACCGCTGGTGCTTCCAGTTCCCGTCTCACTCGATCGGCGACCTGCGCTTCGGGCCGGAAGGCGCGTTGTATCTCACGGCCGGCGACGGCGCGAGCTTCACCTTCACCGACCGCGGCCAGAACGGGAATCCGTGCGGCGATCCGGTGAACGCGGGCGGCGCGCTGCGCTCGCAGGACATCCTCACCTCGAGTGACCCGCAGACTTGGAACGGGAACCTCTTGCGCCTGGACGTGAGCGGCCCCACCGCCGTGCCGTGGCCCACGAATCCGACGGTCGGCACCGGCGCGCCCGACGACGACGCGATCGTGGCGCACGGCTTCCGCAATCCCTTCCGCTTCACGATCCACCCCGGGCCGGGCCCGAACGCGGGCGAGGTGTTCGTCGGCGACGTCGGGTGGGACATCTGGGAAGAGGTCAATCGAGTCACGGCGCCCAACGGGCCGCTCACGAACTTCGGCTGGCCCTGCTACGAGGGCGGCTCGGGCACGACGCTGCGCAACAACAGCTACGACAACGCGAACGTGCCGCTGTGCGAGGGCCTGTACGACGGGACGTACCCGAGCAACGTGGTCGCGCCGTTCTACGCGTACCGTCACGACCAGCAAGTCATCGGCAACGAGTCATGCGGCATCGGCGGCTCGTCGGTGAGTGGGCTCGCGGTGTATTTGAGCGGCTCGTATCCGGCCGAGTATCAGGGCGCGCTCTTCTTCCAGGACTACACGCGGCGGTGTCTCTGGGCGTTCATGCCGAACGCGCCGGGCGGGGCGCCGGTCGCCGCGAATCGGCGCGCCATCGGCTGGGGCATGTCGGGCGCGGTCGACTTACAGGTAGGCCCGGGCGGCGACCTGTACTACGCCGAGCTCGGCGCCGGCCGGATCGTGCGGCTCTCGTATTTCGCGGCGAACGCTCCGCCGGTCGCGCAGCTCGTGGCCACGCCGTCGGCGGGGCCGACGCCGCTCGCGGTCGCGTTCAACGCGTCGGGCTCGAGCGACCCCGATCCCGGCGACTCACTCACGTACGCCTGGGACCTGGACGGCGACGGCCAGTTCGACGACCCGCCCGACGCCGATCCGCGCTTCGCGCACTTCACGTACACGCAGGCCGGCGCGGTCACGGTCTCGGTGCGAGTCACTGACTCACAGCTCATGTCGTCGGTCGCGACTCAGGTGGTGACCGCCGCGAACTCGCCCCCGGTCGCGACGATCCTGACTCCGCTCGACACCGATCTTTGGCGCGTCGGCGACCAGATCCTCTACTCCGGCCGGGGCGACGACCCCGAGCAGGGCCAGCTGCCGGCGGGCGCGCTGTCGTGGCGCATCGTGCTGCATCACTGCGCGACGGTCATCGACTGTCACCAGCATCAGCTCGAGACTCACGCGGGAATCGCCGAGGGGATCCTCAACGCGCCCGATCACGGCTACCCCTCGTATCTCGAGTTCCAGCTCACCGCCACGGACTCGGGCAGTGACTGGTTCGATTCGGCGTGGAGCTCGCGCCGCCGCGTCCGCTTCAGCAACGGCACGCAGGCCACGAACCTGTCGGGCTTCCCGGTGCTGCTGCGACTCACTTCCGCCACGATCGACTACGCGAAGACGCAGAGCGCGGGCCAGGATCTGCGCTTCGTCGACGCCGCCGGCGGCGCGCCGCTGCCGCACCAGATCGAGGTCTGGGACGAGAGCGGCACGTCGCTCGTGTGGGTGCGGGTGCCGGTGATCGACGCGGCCTCGTCGACTGACTCGATCCTGATGTACTACGGGAACCCGAGCGCGCCGGACGGCCAGAATCCGACGGGTGTCTGGGACTCGAGCTTCGCGGGTGTCTGGCACATGTCGTCCACGAATGACTCGACCGCGAACGCGAACACGGGGGTGAACAACGGCACCGGCGCGGCAACGGGCAAGATCGGCGGCGCGCGCAGCTTCGACGGCGTGAGCTGGATCCAGGTCGCCTCGTCGCCGTCGCTCGCGCTCGCCGGCAACATCACGCTCGAGGCGTGGATCCAGATCGCCGACCCCGGACGCAACGTCGCGGCGCGCATCCTCGACAAGAAGACGAACTTCGACGGGCCCACGGGCTACGAGCTCGAGTATCACGCGGCGAATGACTTCGTGACCGCGCTCGGCAGCGGCGGTGACTGGGGCCGCGCGGCCGGCGTCGACCTCGACACGCAGTGGCACCTGGTCTCGGCGGCGATCACCGGCGCAACCGTGCAGTTCTTCGTCGACGGCGTGGACCGCACCAGCGACCCGAGCATCTCCCCCGTCGCCGGTGGGTCACTCGCGCTCAACATCGGCCGCAATCCGGTGGGCGCGTACTTCCTCGGCAACATCGACGAGCTGCGCATCTCGAACGTGGCGCGCTCGGCCGACTGGATGCGCGCGCAGTATCTCTCGATGAACGGCAGCTTCGCGTCGATCCAGCCGGAAGAGCTGTCGACGGGACTCACCGGCTTGGCGAGCGTGCTGCTGCAGCCCCAGACGTACCAGCTCGCCCTGCAGAGCAGCCCCCCCGGACTGCAGCTCAGCGCCGGCGAAGACACGCAGACCACGCCGTTCTCGCACACGGTGATCGCCAATTCGATGACCTCGATCTCGGCGCCGTCGCCCCAGTCACTCGGCGGGAACCAGCAGATCTTCACGAGCTGGTCGGACGCGGGCGCGCAGAGTCACGAAGTGCTGGCGAGCCAGTCCGTCACGGGCTTCACCGCGACCTTCGTCTCGGCGAACTGCGGCAACGGCGCGCTCGATCCGGGCGAGGAGTGCGACGACAACAACATCTTCAGCGGTGACTGCTGCACGACCTTGTGCCGGCTCGAGCCCACGGGCTCGCCGTGCAGCGACGGAGTCACTTGCACCGTGGGTGACTCGTGCAGCGCCGGGGTGTGCGGCGGCCTGCCCGCGCCCGACGACGATCTCGACGGCAGCTGCACGCTCGCCGACAACTGCCCGTACACGCCGAACCCGGGCCAGGCCGACACCGGCGGGATCGGTGCCACGGCGCCCCCGGACGGACACGGCGACGCATGTCAGTGCGGGGATCTCGGCGGCGAGGGAATCGTCGACGCGAACGACGTGACTGCGTACCGCAATCATCTCTCCGATCCCGCCGCCTATCCGCTGAGTGCAACTGCGCAGGCCAAGTGCTCGGTCTTCGGGGCGGATCCCGCGGTGTGCGACTTGGCCGACCTGGTCGTGCTGCGGCGCGCGCTCGAGGGTCTGGGACCGAGCGTGGGTCAGGTTTGCTCGGCCGCCTCGGCGCCGTGACTCGCCCGGCTTCTAGCCGGAGCGGAATCGCTCATTCGCGCGCAGCCCTTCGGCGAAGTCCGGGCCGCGATTCGTGTAACTCGGCCACCGCCGGCAGGCGTATCATGCGCGCGCGCCACCGAATCGGCGCGGTCAGTCACTAGAAGAGAACGATCCGCCTCCCCCCGGGATCGGATCGCCCACAGGCGGCTCCGCATGAGTGTGCATCGAATGGTTCGGCTCGCCTGCGCGCTGCTCGCGATCTGCGCGCTCGCGCGCCCCGCCGCAGCAGACACACTCGCGCCGTTCCAAGAGACTCCCGTCGTCACGGGACTCACCAATCCCACCGCGGTGCGCTTCGCGCCCGACGGCCGGATCTTCATCGCCGAGCAGAGCGGGCTGTTGAAGGTCTTCAACGGCCTTGGCGACGTGACTCCCGACATACTCTCGGATCTGCGGCCCAACGTGATGAACAACTGGGACCGCGGTTTCCTCGGCCTGGCGATCGATCCGCAGTTTCCAGCGGCGGGTCACAACTACGTGTACGTGCTGTACACGGTCGATGCCCCGCCGGGCCAGAACCCGCCGGTGTGGAACGACGCGTGCGCGGACCAGACCACGCTCGGCTGTGTGACTCGCGGGCGGCTGTCTCGACTCACCGTCGCGCCCGACAACACCATGATCGGCCCCGAGCACATCATGGTCGACGACCGGTGGTGCTTCCAGTTCGTGACTCACTCCATCGGCGACCTGCGCTTCGGCCCCGAGGGCGCGCTGTATCTCACCGGCGGCGAGGGCGCGAGCTTCACGTTCGTCGACCACGGCCAGGCGGGGAACCCGTGCAACGACCCGCCGAACGAAGGCGGCGCGCTGCGCTCGCAGGACATCCTGACTCCCGGCGATCCGCAGTCGTGGTCCGGCGCGCTCATGCGGCTCGACGTGAGTGGCGGGACCGCGGAGCCGTGGCCCACGAATCCGCTGGTCGGCTCGGGCGCGCCCGATGACGACGCGATCCTCGCGCACGGCCTGCGCAATCCGTTCCGCTTCACGATTCACCCCGGCCCCGGCCCGCTCGCGGGCGAGGTGTGGATCGGCGACGTCGGCGAGGCGCGCTGGGAGGAGATCAACCGCTTGCCCCCGCCCGGCGGGCCGATCCGCAACTTCGGCTGGCCGTGTTACGAGGGCTCGAACGCGATCAGCCTGCCGCACCCCGGCTACGTCGGCCTCAACAACGCGATCTGCCAGGGTCTGTACAACGGCACCACGCCGACTCTCGTGACTCCTTCGTTCTACGGCTACGATCACGACCTGAAAGTGATTCCCGGCGAAGTGTGTCGCGCGAGCGGCGGCTCGATCACCGGCCTCGCGTTCTACGTGAACGGGACTTACCCGGCGGAGTATCGCGGCGCGCTCTTCTTCCAGGACCTCACCCGCGAATGTCTCTGGGCGATCCTGCCGGACGCGCCCGGCGGCCTGCCGAATCCGGCGAATCGCCGCGCGATCATCTGGAACGGCGAGGGCGCGACCGACCTGCAGGTCGGGCCCGGCGGTGACTTGTATTTCACCGAGTACGGCGCCGGGCGAGTGATTCGCCTGCGGTACTTCTCGACCAACACCCCGCCGGTCGCGCAGCTCGTAGCGGTGCCGTCGAGCGGCCCGACGCCGCTCTTGGTGAGCTTCGACGCCTCGGGCTCGAGCGACGTCGACCCAGGCGAGACACTCACGTACGCGTGGGACCTGGACGGCGACGGCGAGTTCGACGACGCGCCGCTCGCGGACCCGCGCTTCGCGCAGGCGACGTACACGCAGGCCGGGACCGTCGGCGTGTCGGTGCGAGTCACCGACTCGCACCTGGCCTCGTCGTCGGCGACTCAGACGGTCACGGTCGCGAACTCGGCGCCCGTGGCCACGATCGTGACTCCCGCGCCGACGTTCCAGTGGCGCGTGGGCGACGAGATCTTCTTCTCGGGTCAGGGCGTGGACCCCGACGAGGGGACGCTCCCCGCCTCGCACCTGTCGTGGCGCACGCTCCTGCACCACTGCACCGACGCGTTCGAGTGTCACGTGCACGTGCTGCAGTCGTACCCCGGAGTCACTGGCGGCAGCCTGATCGCTCCGGACCACCCGTACCCGTCGTATCTCGAGCTCGAGCTCACCGCGCGTGACTCGGGACTCACCGGCTGGCTCGACACGGCGTGGACCGCGCGCCGCCGCATCCAGTTCAACAACTCGACTCAGCTCACCGACCTCGTCGGCTTCCCGGTGCTGGTGCGGCTCGACGCGGCGAGCGTCGACTACGCGAAGACCCAGAACGCCGGTCAGGACCTGCGCTTCACGGACTCCGACGGCACGCCCCTGCCCCACCAGGTCGAGACCTGGGACGAGACGGGCACGTCGTACGTGTGGGTGCGCGTGCCGCAGATCAACGCGGGCTCGTCGGCCGACTCGATCTTCATGTACTACGGCAACCCGACTGCGCCCGACGTGCAGAACCCGACCGCGGTGTGGGACGCGAGTTACTCCGCCGTGTATCACATGGGCGCCGCGGAGACGGACTCGACGAGTCACTCGAACAACGGCGTGAATCACGGCTCGACCCCGGCCGCGGGTCAGATCGGACCCGCGCGCTTCTTCGACGGCACGACGTGGATCGAAGTCGACTCGTCGCCGTCGCTCGAGCTCACCGGCACGGGCACGCTCGAAGCGTGGATCAAGATCACCAACCCCGCGCTGAACGAGCCCACGCGCATCCTCGACAAGAAGTTCCACTACGACGATCTCGAGGGCTACGACCTCGAGTATCACGCGGCCGGGAACCACGCGACCGTGCTCGGCAGCGGCGGCAACTGGGGCCGCGCCGAGTTCGTGGACCTGGACACCAGCTGGCACCACGTGGCCGCGACCGTCCAGGGAATCACCGCGCGCCTGTACGTCGACGGCATCGACCGCACGAGCGACCCGGAAGTGTCTCCGCTTCTCGCGGGCCCGCTGTCACTCAACATCGGCCGCAACCGCGGCGGCTCGTACTTCGAAGGCGCGATCGACGAGCTGCGCATCTCGAGCGTGGTGCGCTCGCCCGACTGGATGCACGCGCAGTATCTGTCAATGAGCGGCCAGTTCACGAGCATCGGCCCCGAGGAGGGCTCGGGCGGACTCACTCACACCGTGAGTGTCTCGGTGTACCCCGAGACGCGCGACATCGCGTTCTCGAGCACCCCGCCCGGCCTGAACCTGACCGTCGGCGGCTTCTCGAAGACCACGCCGTTCAGCGAGACGGTGATCACGAACTCGGTGAACTCGCTCTCGGTGATCTCGCCGCAGCAGATCAGCGGCGTGGACCAGCTGTTCGCCAACTGGTCGGACGGCGGGCTGCAGAGTCACGACGTGATCGCGACGACGGCGATCTCGGGCATCTCTGCCACGTTCGTCTCGGCGCTCTGCGGGAACGGCAACCTCGACGCCGGTGAGTCGTGCGACGACGGCAACACCGCGAACGGCGACTGCTGCAGCGCGCTGTGTCGCTTCGAGCCCAGCGGCTCGACCTGCAGCGACGGCAACGCCTGCACCCTGAACGACACCTGCTCGGCCGGCACGTGCAGCGGCGGCGGCGCCGTGAGCTGCGAAGACTCGAACGCGTGCACGCTCGACTCGTGCAACGTGCAGACGGGCTGCGCGCACGTTCCCGCGCCGGACGGCCAGACCTGCACCGACTCGAACGCCTGCACGGCCGACGACCAGTGCACGGCCGGCACCTGCGGCGGCACGACGGTCGTGTGCAACGACGCGAACGGCTGCACAGCGGATTCCTGTAACTCGGTGACTGGCTGCGCCTACGACCCGGCGCCGCTCGAAGGCCAGACCTGCAGTGACTCGAACGCCTGCACGATGAGCGACACCTGCACCGCGGGCGCTTGCGTCGGCGGCGGACCGGTGAGCTGCGAAGACTCGAACGCGTGCACGAGTGACTCGTGCGACGCGCAAGCCGGCTGCGTCCACGCGCCCGCGCCCGACGGCCAGACCTGCACCGACTCGAACGCGTGCACGGTCGCGGACCAGTGCACGGCCGGCGCATGCGTGAGCGGCGCGCCGCTCGTGTGCGACGACTTGAACGCGTGCACCCAGGACTCGTGCAACACGGCCAGCGGCTGTCTCAACGACCCGGTCCCGATGGAGGGGCAGACGTGCAGCGACGGGCAGGTCTGCACCACCCCCGACACGTGCAGCGCCGGCGTCTGCTCCGGCCCGCCTGCGCCCGACACGGACCTGGACGGCACGTGTGACTTGGCGGACAACTGCCCCTTCACGCCGAATCCCGACCAGAGCGACGTCGGCGGACTCACTCTGCTCGTGCCCGACGGCATCGGCGACGTGTGTCAGTGCGGTGACCTGACTCTGAACGGCGTCGTCGACGAAGCCGACGTCACCGCCTACCGCAACTACCTCGCCGACCCCGAAGGCCTGCCACTCGCCCCGGCCGCGCTCGAGAAGTGCTCCGTGACCGCGGGCGACCCCGCCGTGTGCGACATGGTCGACGTCGTCGTCCTGCAGCGCGCGCTGCAGCTGGTGACTCTGCCGCCGGGCCTGGCTCAGGCCTGCTCGGCGTCGGTGCCCTGAGCTAGAACCCCGACAGCGTCGCGAAGCGCGCGCGGTGGTAGGCGCCGTCGCCCAAGGTCAGCTCCGCGACGCGCGCCCGCTTGAGGAACAGCCCGATCTCTTCCTCGTCGGTGACTCCGATTCCGCCGAACATCTGCACGGCCTCGTTGCCGACCAGAAAAGCGGTGTCACTGACTCGCGCCTTCGCGATCGAGGCGAGCACCGGCACGTCGGGCCGTTTCTCGTCGATCGCGCGCAGCGCGTCGAGCACGATCGAACGCGACAGCTCGACCTGCGTGAACATCTCCGCGGCGCGGTGCTTCAGCGCCTGGAACGTGCCGATCGCGACGCCGAACTGCTTGCGCGTCTTGAGATACGCGATGGTGCGCTCGAACGCCTCGGCGGTCGTGCCGAGTGTCTCGGCCGCGATGCCGATCGCGGCGCGGTCGAGCACGGGATCGAGCACGTCGGCGCCGCGGCCCGCGTGACCGACCAGCGCGGACTTGTCGACCTCGACCCCGTCCAGCTCCACCAGCGCCGAGTTGCGCCCGTCGACCATGACCGTGCGAGTCACTTTCAGCCCGCGCGCGTTCTTCGGCACCAGGAACAGTGACAGGCCGTCGCGCTCGCCCGGCTTCCCCGCGCTGCGCGCCACGACCACGAGCTGGTCCGCCACGTGGCCGTCCTGAACGAACGTCTTCTTCCCGGTGAGCTTCAAGCCGTCCTTCGTGGCCTCGGCCTTGGTCGCCACCGCGTACGGCGCGTGGTGCGCGCCTTCCTGCAGCGCGAGCGCGAGGATCACTTCGCCCTTCGCCACCGCCGCGAGCACGTCCTTCTGCTGCGTGCCGTTGCCGGCGAGCAAGAGCGCGTTCGCGCCGAGCAGTACCGTCGAGACGAACGGCGTCGCCGCCAGGGTGCGCCCGCACTCCTCGAGCACGATGCCGAGCTCGGCGTAGCCCAGGTCCGCGCCGCCGAACTCCTCGGGCAGCGTGATTCCCGCCCAGCCCAGCTCGGCCATCTGCTTCCACAGGTCGCGCGAGAAGCCGACCGGATCGTTCGAGTCACGCAGCCGCCGCAGCTCCTTCACGGGCGAGTGCTCGGTCACGAACTCGCGGGCGGTGTTGCGGAGAAGCTCTTGTTCCTCGGTCAATGCGAGTGACATGCGAATTTCCTCTGACTCAGTGACTCAGTCGGGTAGACCGAGGACTCTCTTGGCGATGATGTTCAGCTGCACCTCGCTCGTGCCGCCCTCGATCGAGTTGCCCTTCGAGCGCAGCCACTCGCGCGTGGCCGCGAGCTCGCGCGGCTTGAAGCCCGCGCCTTCCCAGCCGAGCGCCTGACTGCCCAGGATCTTCACGAGCAGCTCGTAGCGGCGCTTGTTCATCTCGGTGCCGTACAGCTTGAACATCGACGACGCCGCACCCGGCCCCTGCCCCGCCTTCGCCTCTTCCATCGAGCGGCGCACGGTGGTCATGAAGCAGCGCTGGTCCATCTGGTGCTGTGCGACCTGGTCGCGAATCACGGAGTCACTGATGCGGCCGTTGTCCTCGCCGACGTACTCCTTGGCCATCTGGTCGATCGAGCCGCCGCCGCCCGACGCCCCGAGGCCGAAGCCCATGCCGCCGATCATCTCGCGCTCGTGCTGGAGCAGCTTCTTCGCGATGGTCCAGCCACCGTTCTTCACGCCTACCAGGTTCTTCTTCGGGACCTTCACGTCCTGGAAGAACGTCTGGCAGAACGGCGAGCTGCCGCTGATCAGCTTGATCGGCGAGACACTCACGCCCGGTGACTCCATGTCGAACAGCAGGAACGAGATCCCGTCGTGCTTCGGCGCGTTCGTGTCGGTGCGCACGAGACAGAAGATCCAGTCCGCGTAGTTCGCGTAGCTCGTCCAGATCTTCTGGCCGTTCACGAGATAGTGATCGCCCTTGTCCTCGGCGCGCGTCTGCAGCCCCGCCAAGTCACTGCCCGCGCCGGGCTCCGAGTAACCCTGGCACCAGCGGATCTCGCCGCGGGTGATCTTCGGCAGGTGCTCCTTCTTCTGCTCCTCGGTGCCGTACTCGAGCAGCACCGGGCCGAGCATGGTGATGCCGAAGCTGATCAGCGCCGGGCGCGCGTGGATCTTGCGCAGCTCGTCGGCGAGCACGCGAGCCTCGGCGTTCGAGAGACCGCCGCCGCCGTACTGCTTCGGCCAGGTCGGGCACGTCCAGCCCTTCGCGGCCATGCGGTCGAGCCACTGCTTCTCTTCGGGGTTGGCGTACTTCTTCCGCTTGCCGCCCCAGTTGGTCTCGTCCTCGGAGGTCATGGGCTTGCGCATCGAGGGCGGGCAGTTCTGCTCCAGCCACTTGGCGACGTCGGCGCGGAAGCTGTCGAGATTCTCCAAGCGAGGTTCCTCCCAAAGGGGCCACGGTCTGCCGCGGCGCGGCGCGTATCGTATGCGGCGCCGGTGGTTCCGAGCAACCAGGTTGCCTGAATCCCGCGCGTCGGCTTTCATGGCGCACCCATGAGAGCGCTGCGGCGGTTGGTCGGGCTTTCCGACGATGCGGACGACGAGAGGCGGGACACGGCGACGGTGCGGCGCATCGCGCGCGAGCTCGACGCGTTGCCCGCGTCGGACGCGCGCTTCCTCGCGGCGTTCGCGTACGTGCTCGCGCGGGTGGCGCGCGCCGACCTCGAGATCTCGGGCGAGGAGACGGAGCAGATGACGAAGCTCGTGCGCGAGTACTCGACTCTGTCCGAGGCGCAGGCGTTGCTCGTCGTGCAGATGGCGAAGACCTCGGCCAGCGCACTCGCCGGCACCGAGAACTATCTCGTGACTCGCCAGTTCAAGGAGATGTCGAACCGCGCGCAGAAGGTGGACCTGTTGCGGTGTCTCTTCGCGGTCGCGGCCGCGGACCGGAACATCTCGGTCGTCGAGAACAACGAGATCACGCAGATCGGCCAGGAGCTCGGCTTCTCGTCGCAAGAGATCGCGAGCGTGCGCGCCGCGTACCGCGATCAGCTGTCGGTGCTGAAGGATCTGCCCGAGTGACTCGCGCGGTGCTGTTCGATTTCGGTGGGACGTTGTACGACTACCGCTGCTTCGCGCGCGCCGAGGCCGAGTCACTCACGCAGCTGGCGCGCTGGGCCGGGATCGACGCGGCGCCGGAGGCGATCGGCCGCGCGCATCGCGACGCGATGAAGCGCGCGTTCGGCGACTACCGAGACCGCGACTTCTACTTCCACAAGGACCTGTTCGCCGCTGCGGTGCGCGGCATGCTCGCGAGCTTCGGCAAGCAGGCGGACGAGGAGACACTCGCGCGCTACCGGCGCGTGCAGTGGGACGGTCACGCACGCGACTTCGCGCTGCGGCCGGCCGTGCGCGAGACACTCGCCGAGCTGCGCGCGCGCGGGCTGCACCTGGGCATGGTGTCGAACATCGACGACGACCAGCTCGATCACCTGCTCGAGGTCGCCGGCGTGCGCCCCGACTTCCACGCCGTGCTGTCGAGCGAGCGCGCCCGCTCGTGCAAGCCGGCACGAGGCATCTTCGCGCAGGCGCTCGCCAGCGCGGGCTGCGCCGCGAACGAGGCGATCTTCGTGGGTGACTCGCTGTTCCACGACGTGGGCGGCGCCGGGGCGCTGGGCATGAAGTCGGTGCTCATCTGGCACCGCGAGGACCGCGACCCGCCGGCCGACGTGGCCAAGCCGGACCACGTGATTCGCCGGTTCGACGAGTTACTAGAGATCGCGCGGTGAGCGTCTCGCGGCTCGCAGGACTCCTGCTCGTCGCCGTGGCGCTGTGCGCGCCGCCCGCGCGCGCCGCCGACCCGACGATCTCCAGCCACGTGGCGAAGGTGAACGGCGTCGAGCTCCATTATCTCGAAGCGGGGCGAGGAGGAGAGACGCCGGTCTTGCTCCTGCACGGCTTCGCAGAGACGAGTCACATGTGGCGCCCGCTCATGCCGCAGCTCGCGGCGCGCCACGTGGTCGTGGCGCCCGACCTGCGCGGCGCCGGCGGCTCGTCGAAGCCCGCGGGCGGCTTCGACAAGAAGACCATGGCCCAGGACATCCACGCGCTGGTCCAGTCACTCGGCTGGAAGAAGGTGATCGTCGTGGGTCACGACGTCGGCCTGATGGTCGCGTACGCGTACGCCGCGCAGTACCCGGACGAGGTGGAGCGAATCGCGCTGATGGACGCGTTCCTGCCGGGGATCGGTGACTGGACGAAGGTATGGCTGCTGCGCGACTTGTGGCACTTCCACTTCTACGGGGAGGCGCCGGAGAAGCTCGTCGCGGGGCGCGAGCGCATCTACCTGGAGCACTTCTGGAACGACTTCGCCGCGGACCGGAGTCACTCGGTGCCCGAGGCGGATCGCAAGCTCTACGCCGCGGCCTTCGCGCGACCCGGAGCAGTGCACTCCGGCTTCGAGTGGTTTCGGAACTTCGAGCGCGACGCAGCGGACTTCGCCGAGCTCGGGAAGACGAAGCTCGGCATGCCGATGCTCGTGCTGAGCGGTGAGAAGGCGGGCGGCGCGTTCCTGATCGAGCAAGGGCGTCTCGTCGCGACGAACGTGCAGGGAGTCATCGTGAGGGGTTCGGGTCACTGGCTGATGGAGGAAGCTCCGGAGCAGACGATCCCTGCGCTCGTGACCTTCATCGATGGGCCGCCGCAGTGACTCGTTCGGCGGAGCGGACCGCGATCGACGTCGAGAAGATCGGCGAGGACGTTCCTCTGCTCGAGGGCATCCGCACCGCGCGCGCGATCCGCCGGCTGCGCCCCGATCCCGTGCCGCACGAGCTGATCCGCAAGGTGTGCGAGGCGGGCACGTTCGCGCCGAGCGGCGGCAATCGCCAGCCGTGGATCTTCATCGCGGTGACTGACTCGGCGCGCCGCGCGTGGGTGGCCGAGCGCTACCGCAACGCGTTCCGCGCGTACATCGCGCCCGCGCTCGAAGCGGCAAAGAACCCGAGTTACCCCGAGGCCGGCCGGCGCAACATGCGCGCGGCGACTCACCTGGCCGAGCACATGCACGAAGTCCCGGTGCACCTTTTCGTCGCGGGTCACACACGCCGCGGCGACCCGCAGTTACAAGCGCTCTATCCCTGCGTGCAAAATGTACTTCTGGCCTGCCGCGCGGTGGGGCTGGGTGCCTCACTCACCACGATGCACCGCTCGTTCGGCCGTGAGTGCGACCAATGGCTGGGTCTTCCCGAGAGCTGCCCGAGCGCCGCACTCATTCCCATCGGCTGGCCCGTGGGGAAGCACGGCAAGCCGCCGCGCAGATCCGTAGATACTGCGCTGCATTGGGAGTCCTACACGACTCCCCCATAGCGCCTGGCCCGGTTTATGCTGAATCCAGTCAATACCGGGAGGTCGATATGACCCAGGGCGTGACTGGCTTCGAGCGCTGGCTGGCTCGGCGAATCCTCGAGACACGCGGTGACCCGCGGCTCCGACTGGTCCTCTGGAACGGCGAGGAGGTCGCGAGCGGCAGCGCGCCCGCCGTGGGGCGGATCGTGTTTCGCGACCGTCGAGTGATTCCCGATCTCTTCCTGCATCCGGATCTGGGGATGGGCGACGCGTACGCCGCCGGAAGAGTCGAGGTCGAAGGTGACTTGGCGACGGTGCTGAAGCTCCTGTTCGCGGTGCCGCAGCCACTCACTCTCGCCAGGCGCGCGCGTGAGTGGTGGGAGCTGTTCCGCCGCCGCAGTCACTCGCTCGCTTACGCGAGAGACAACGTGCATCGCCACTACGACCTGGGCAACGACTTCTACTCGTTGTGGCTCGACGAGCGCATGGCGTACACCTGCGCGTACTTCCCGACGCCAACCGCGTCGCTCGAGGAGGCGCAGGTCGCGAAGTTCGAGCACGTGTCTCGCAAGGTGTGGCTGCGTCCCGGCGAGCGCGTGCTCGAGGCCGGCTGCGGCTGGGGGTCACTCGCGCTTCACATGGCGCGACACCACGGCGTGTACGTCACCGCGTACAACGTCTCGTCCGAGCAGGTCGCTTGGGCGCGCGAGCGCGCGAAGGCCGAGGGCCTCGACGGCCGCGTCGAGTTCCGGCTCGACGACTACCGCAACGTGACCGGCACGTACGACGTGTTCGTGTCGGTCGGCATGCTCGAGCACGTGGGCGACGAGAACTACGAGGCGCTCGGCCGAGTCATCGACCGGTCACTGCCCGCGCACGGCCGCGGACTCATTCACTCGATCGGGCGCGTGCAGCGGCGGCCGATGGATGCCTGGATCGCGCGCAACATCTTCCCGGGCAGCTACTCGCCCACGCTAGAAGAGATGGTCGGGATCCTCTCGCCGTTCGACTTCGCCGTGATCGACGTCGAGGACCTGCGCCTGCACTACGAAAGGACGCTCGAGCACTGGCTCGAGCGCTACGAGAAACACGCCGCCGCGGTCGAACGGCGCTTCGGCGCGAAGTTCGCGCGCACCTGGCGCTTGTATCTCGCCGGCTCGATCGCCGCGTTTCACGTCGGCAACCTGCAGCTGTGGCAGCTCGTGTTTCACCGCGGGCACGCGCGCGAGCTGCCGTGGAATCGCGCGCACCTGTACGAGCGCAGGGGCTGAGTCATGGACGACTTCGACGTCCTGATCGTCGGCGGCGGGCCCGCCGGCTCGACGTGCGCGTGGCGGCTCGGCCGGCTGGGCCTCCGGGTCGCGCTGGTCGACGCGAAGCAGTTCCCGCGCGACAAGGTGTGCGCGGGCTGGATCACGCCGCAGATACTCGCGGAGCTCGAGATTGACCCGGCCGACTACGCGGCCGGCGGCCGAGTGATCCAGCCGATCCGCGGCTTCGAAGTGAGTCTGGCCGGTGGCAAGAGCGCGCGAGTCACTTACCCCGAAGCCGTCAGCTGGGGGATCCTGCGCTGCGAGTTCGACGCGTTCCTGCTCGAGCGCTGCGGCGCTCGGTTGGTGCTGGGCGAGCCGCTGCGCGGGCTCTCGCGCATCGCCGGTGACTGGACCGCGAATGGGCGGCTGCGCGCGCGCGTGCTCGTGGGCGCGGGCGGTCACTTCTGCCCCGTCGCGCGTCAGCTCGGCGGCGACGCGCGTGACTCCGAGCCCGTCATCGCTGCGCAAGAGGTCGAGTTCCACCTCGACCCCGAGCAGGCGCGCGCCTGCCCCGTGTCACCCGAAATCCCCGAGCTGTTCTTCGAGCGCGACCTGCGCGGCTACGCGTGGCTGGTGCGCAAGGGCCCGGTGCTGAACGTCGGCATCGGCAGGCAAGACACGCACGACCTGTCGGGCCACGCGGCGGAGTTTCTCGCGCGCTGCGAGTCACTCGGCAAGCTTCCGCCGCGCATGCCGCCAAGGCGCCACGGCCACGCGTACGTGCTGTACGGTCAGACGCGCCGGCCGCTCGCGGGCGACCGCTTCGTGCTGATCGGCGACAGTGCCGGCCTGGCCTGGCCACAGAGCGGCGAGGGCATCCGCCCCGCCGTCGAGTCCGGCCTGTTGGCGGCCGAGGCGATCGCCGCGAAGGACCTCGCGAGTTACTCGCGCGCCATGGAGGAGCGCTTCGGCGCGCGCGCCGGGCGCACCGGGCCGGGACTCAGTGACTTCGTGCCGCGCGCGATCCGCCCGTGGGTCGCCGAGAAGTTACTCGCGCGGCGGGCGTTCGCGCGGCGGGTCGTGGTCGACGGTTGGTTCCTCCACCGCGACCAGGAGCCCGTCTGATTGACTTCGCTCGGCCGCGCCTCGCTGCGCGCGCCTCCGGCGCTTGCGGGCCTCGCTCGGGGCGGCCCTCCCTCGGCGCGCCTCTCTGATCGACTTCGCTCGGCCGCGCCTCGCTGCGCGCGCCT